>Ga0081539_10001803_pt1 | contig 33905 bp, 29 predicted proteins | sample TabmetS4T2R2_FD_71023 | JGI IMG/M metagenome (GOLD analysis project Ga0081539, IMG submission 71023) | Tabebuia heterophylla rhizosphere microbial communities from the University of Puerto Rico - S4T2R2 | ecosystem: Host-associated > Plants > Roots > Rhizosphere ... | reverse complement strand
ACTCCGGGAGAAGGCTTCGAAGGCATTTGTATCGAGCGCCGCCCGCCGTTCGAGGATGATGTGATTCGCTACTACGGGCAATACGTTGCCCTCGCCGTGGCCGACACTTTTGAAGCCGCCAAAGCCGCGGCGGATGCGGTGCAGGTCACCTATGACAAGCAAAAGCCGAACGTCGCGACCAATCTCACAGCCGACGATGACCCGGACGAAGTTTTCACCCCCTATGGCCCGGAGAAGCGCCTGCAAAGCGAGCGGGGCGATCCCGACCGCGCTTTCACGAGCGCGGCGGTGAAACTCGATCAGACTTACGTCACGCCATCGGAAACACACAACCCGATCGAGCTGCAAGCGGCGACCGCAATCTGGGAGGGCGACCGGCTAACGCTTTACGAGGAGTCGCAAAGCATTTTTAACATGCGCGGCGTTCTCGCCCAGATGTTCGGTTTGCCGAAGGAAAACGTGCGCGTCATTACCAAGTTTGTCGGCTCCGGTTTCGGCAGCAAGCTTTGGCCGTGGACGCATTGCCCGCTCGCCGCCGCGGCCGCGCGAGAGTTAGGCAAACCAGTCAAGCTCGTGCTCAGTCGCCGAATGACTTTCCAATCAGCCGGGCATCGCGCCCGGACGCAGCAGCGCGTCCGGCTCGGCGCCACCGACGCAGGAAAGCTGGTCTCGCTCCAACACGATTACGTTTACCAAAGGTCAATCCTCGACGGCTACCACGAGAATTGCGGGGAAGCGACGGCCTTCCACTACAGTGTGCCCAATCTCCGAGTACAATTCGGGCGCGCCCAACGGAACATCGGCACGCCATCCGACATGCGCGGTCCCGGCGCCGTTCCTGGACTGTATGCGACCGAGTCGGCGATGAATGAACTGGCCGACCAGCTCGGAATCGATCCGGTGAAGCTGCGGGTCTTGAACGAACCGAAGATCGACGAATCGTTAGGCATCCCGTTTTCGTCGCGGCATTATCTCGAATGCCTCCAACTCGGCGCGGAAAAATTTGGCTGGTCCAGGCGCAATCCCACCGTCGGCGCAATGAAGCGCGATGGGTTGATTCTTGGCTGGGGAATGGCGGGGGCTTCCTGGCTCGCCGCAAGATTTCCCGCGGAAGCGACCATTCAACTGCGCGACGACGGCAGCACCCGCGTCGCCTGTGGCACGCAGGATATCGGCACGGGGACCTACACGATTTTGGCCCAGCTAGCGGCGGAGCAGACTGGTGTGCCACTCGACAAAGTCGAGGTGGCGCTGGGCGACACCTCACTGCCGGAAGGCCCGACTTCGGGCGGTTCGATGGCGACCGCATCGGTGATTCCGGCCGTATCCGCCGCGACGAAAAAGGCGATCGAGTCGCTCCTCACCCTCGCCACGACAACACCCGGCTCGCCGTTCGAAAAACGCCAGCCTAAAGAACTTGGTTTCGCGAAAGGACGGGTCTTTGTCAAAGCGAATGGTCCGGCCGAGGGCGTGGCTTTCGCGGATGTGCTCAGGCGTGCCAACGTTCGTCTCGTCACTGGCCGCGGCAAATCCGAATCGACCTTCGGCGAGACAAACCCAAAGTTTTCGAAACACTCGTACGGCTGCCACTTCGTCGAAGTGACCTGGCAACCCGAGATCGCGCGACTGCGCGTCAATCGCGTTGTGACCGTGATCGATGGAGGACGAATCATTAATCCCCTCGCCGGGCGCAACCAAATCGAAGGCGCGGTCGTGATGGGAATCGGCATGGCGCTGTTCGAGCACACGATTTACGATCCGCAGAACGGCGCCCCGATTAACAGCAACCTCGCCGATTACATCATGGCGGTGAATGCCGATGTGCCGCCCATCGAGGTGCATTTCCTCGACTACCCCGACAAAGAGCTCAACGAGCTTGGCGCCCGCGGCATCGGTGAGATCGGACTCGCGGGGGTGGCCGCCGCGATCACCGCCGCGACCCATCATGCGACGGGCGTGCGCGTGCGCGAACTACCGATCAAGATCGAAGACCTGTTGGCCGCGTCATAGGGCTAAGCAACTCACGGTGCTGGAATCACTCGCGATGCAGGCTGGACACGGTGTGTCGCTCGTTAGAGTGCCACGCTCACCCTGGAGACGCTATTGTTGGGATTGTCTTAATCGTTAGCTGCAATCCGTTTTCTTCGCCAGCAATCGCTCGATCCGTTTCTGGAGCTTTTCGAAATGCGAGCCGCTCCAGTAAACCCGACCGCATTGCTCGCAGCGGCGAAACCTCTGGTAGTAAATCTTCGTCAGCGGTTCGAGCTGGTCGAACACCTCGTCCTTGGGGGCGGCGACGAGTGAGCCGTTGCAATGCAAACAGCGAGTAAAAGGCGAGATCCAATCGCGCAGCTCAAAGCGCCGCACCACCTCGCGCGTCTGCTCGACGGCGTCCTGCGACCGCGGATAATAACCGTCGCGGACCGCGGCGTGCATGAGCAGAAGGCGATCGCGGGTGAGGAGCGCGCGGTCTTCGTCGACGGCAAGTGCCACCAGTTCGCGGTCCGAGGCGAGCGGCGGATAGGCCACGTCGATGCCTAACAATCGCAGGTCCCGGCTTAGCTTGCCGAGGTGTCCGTCGGCGACAAAGCGCCTCCGATTCCGGCGCTGGAGACGCCCTGCTGGGAGCAATTGCGGGGCAACTTCGATCGGATAGACATCGATCTTCGCGGCCGCTTCAAGCTGATGGCTAAACTCGACTGGTTGACCCTCGACCAGGATCAGGTCGATCTCCGGATGCGGAACTCCGCAGGCTTCGATTGCATCCTTGACCGAAGTCTTTTCTCGCAACTGACGGACGACGGTCTGTGCACCGCGCCTCGGCCTAACGAAAAAAGGAAGGTCGCCATGAAAATGGAACCGAAGCTCAAATCCGCCGCCTCCGCCGGCCGCCTTCACTGCCGGAGGAGGCCACGGTAAAAGCCGGGATCGGAATCTGGAATGACGATCGCGCCAACTTCCCTGCGATAAAAGTCGATTTCGGCCGCCGAACCGATGATGGCATAGGCATAACCGCTGGCGCGCATCTCGCGCAGGGCGCGGTGCAGAAGCGCGCGACCAAGTCCGCGGCCCCGTGCCGATTCCGCAACGCCGAAGGGTCCGAAGAAACCGCGCGCCGTTGCATCGTAACAGGCGAAACCACCCAGCTGCTCATCTTCGACCGCGATGAAACAGCTCAGCGGCGAGCGGGCAAAGGCGGCTTCCGCTTCGCTCGCCCAGGCCGGGCTGAATTCCTTTCCGATCCATTCGATCACGAGTTGTTTCTCGGCCGCGAAAGCGGGGCGGACCAGTTGGTCGGGCGGGTTTGCCGGTCGCGGGGCTAGATCATACAGCCTAACGAGAAGGTCTGGCATGGGAAAACTTGATGGCGGGATCGAGGAGTGCAAATCGATCCGGCGGATCTGCCGCGCGCGCGGGGAAACTGGACGCCCGGAAGCGCATCCCTCCGGAGTCGACCCCAGCCTAACGTTCCACGGTCACGCGTATCTGGAAGGCGTATTCCATCCACGTCCCGGCGGGGCGGGCCCGCTGGCGGCCGACCGCGCCCCGCGGTTCGTCTTCGCCCCAATAAAGATCGATTTGCAGGCGGTGCACTCCGCCGCCTGTGTCGGTCACCATCCACTTGTCGTTTCCGATCTGGCTCGCGATTACCGGTGAGCTGATGATGAGCCGGTCGTTCTGCCGAAGGAAACGGTTGTGTCTCGAGATGGCACAGGAACGCCGGGGGATTAGGACGTCGCCATCCCGATCGAGCGGCGCTTCGGCAAAAGCGTAACGGCCGTGGCCGGCATAGCGAATATATTCGTGACCCTCTACCGGGGTGATGAGACGACCGAATCCTTCCTTTCTGACGGCGCGGAGAAAATCCCGTGGATACTTGTGCTTGCCAAGGCCCCGTGCCTTTACCGGTGTGATATCGAAGCCGCGTTTGGCGGTAAAGCCCGATTCCTTCGGCGTATAGTAGATGGTGCAAAAGAAGATTTGGTCGTAAGTGGTTTGTCCCGGCCTGGCCTCCTTCGCGCGCTGCCCTAACTCGGCGACCCGGGCATGGCGGTAAGCCCGCAACGCCTCATCGGTCATCTGGTCGGTAAAGTCAGGCGTGCTGCCCGCCGGGATAATCGGAGCGACGAGAAATGAACCCGCGCCTAACGAACAAATGGTCGACCGAATTAATCCGCGAAAAAGCGTTCGACCGGTCCGCCGAGCAGCACTTCGATCGGCAGCCGGCGGTATTCGTACTCGTAGGGCGGCTGCTTCCATACAAAGAAATTCGCATACAAACGGCGGATGGTTTGGATTACGGTCAAACCGGTGGCAAAAGGCCGGAAACGATTCCGATCGAGGAGATGCAATTGCGCGCCGCCGCAGAGTTCGCCGGCAAATTTCTGAAAACCAGGCTGAAACCACATCGGTCGAAAATAAACGCCCGGCAGCCGCTGCCCGTTCAATTCCCGGGCGAGCGCCTCGGGATCGATGAAGGGCGCGCCAAAGATTTCGAAAGGCCGGGTCGTGCCGCGACCTTCGGAAATGTTGGTCCCTTCCAACAGGCACATTCCGGGATAGACGGTGGCGGTCTCGATGGTCGGCATGTTGGGCGAAGGCATGACCCAGGCCAGCCCGGTCTCATCGAACCACATTGCGCGCTCCCAGTTTTCCATCGGGAGGACGATGAGCCGCAGCTTCGGAAATGTCTCCGCCCGGAAGCGCTCGGCGAGTTCCCCGATGGTAAGGCCGTGACGCACCGGCAAGGGATGGAGTCCGACGAACGAGCGATAGTTCGGATCCGAGAGAGGTCCTTCAGTCGTTAGGCCGTTGAGCGGGTTGGGCCGGTCGAGGACGATGACCGGGAGGCCCATTTTCTCGCAGGCCCGCAAGGAGAGGAACATCGTCCAGATAAAGGTGTAGTAGCGGGTCCCGACGTCCTGGAGGTCGATCAGGAGAAGATCGAGACCTTGCAGCATCTCCAGGGTTGGCTCGCGGGTCTCGCCATACAGGCTGTAAACCGGCAGCAGCAGTCGTGGGTCTTGGTAGCTTTGCCATTCCACCATGTTGTCCTGTGTCTGGCCGAGGTATCCATGTTGCGGGCCGAAGAGGGCGGCCATTCGCCAGTCTCGGCCGTTGCCCTGCTCGAGAATTTGCGAGGCGTGCCGCAAATCGGACGAAACGGAAGCCGGATGAAGCAGCGCGCCGAGACGGGCGCCGCGAAATTCCCCGGGCCAAAGCTCCGCCAGGCGATCGAGCGGCAATCGCACCCGGCTCATGCGGCCGTCTCACGACGAGTGAGGGTGAGATGAATTGCGCGGCAAAGAAAAATCCCGAGAAGCGCTCCGGCGTAGTCGATGCAGATGTCGCCTAACGAGGAGGTGCGCGAAGGCACGAATGACTGGTGATATTCATCGACCGCTGCGAAGAAAAGCGCGGGAACAAAGGCGCACGCCGCCCGCCACCAGAAACCGGAGACCAGGCCCTGCAATGCGCGAAAAATCAGCCCGCTGAGAATGGCATATTCGATCACGTGCGCCGCCTTGCGAACGATGAGGTGGATCTGCAGGATTGTGGCCTCGGAAATATCCGGTTTGAGCCAGCGCAGAAGCGGAATGAGAAAGCGGGAGGTATGCTCGCCCGACATCAGATCAGTCGAGCCGAAGAACATAATCCCGAGCCAAAGCAGGACCGGTCCCCAGGCGCTGAGAAAGGGGCGCACTTTCAAGCGCCCAAAGTTAGGCCTGCTCGAGGGTCTGACAAGGAAGGGGCTGCTGCGAACGCCCAAGGGGATTGAAAGGTGGGCCTCTTTCGGAAGTGGCAACCGGACAAGCCTCCCGCTATTCTAGGCTCCCGAAATGGCCCCGATTGTTTTCCAGCCGATTTTCTTGGAGCGCGTCTGGGGTGGGCGCCGGCTCGAAAGCCTGTTCGGCAAGAACCTGCCGCCCGGCAAACGGATCGGCGAATCGTGGGAAATAGTCGATCGTCCCGAGGCGCAGAGCGTCGTCAGGCGGGGTCCGTTGCGGGGAAAAAGTCTGCATCAATTGTGGGTCGAGAACCGGCGGGAAATATTCGGGCCCGAGGCACCCGATACGCCCCGTTTCCCGCTGCTGGTGAAGCTGCTCGACGCGACCGAGAAGCTTTCGCTTCAAGTGCATCCTTCGGAGGATGTGGCGAAGTCGTTAGGGGCGGAAGCTAAGACGGAATTCTGGTATTTCGCCGAGAGCGAACCGGGCGCAGAAATTTTTGCCGGTTTCCGGGCCGGGTCGGAGCGCGACTCACTTGTCAGGGCAATCGAGGAAGGAACGGTTCCCGAGCAGGTGCATCGGCTCGGAGTGAAAACGGGCGACAGCTTTTTCGTTCCCAGCGGCCGTCTGCATGGCATTGGCGGCGGAAATGTCGTCGTCGAGATCCAGCAAAACAGCGATTCGACCTATCGCCTTTTCGATTGGGACCGGGAGGAAAAAGGAGGCAAACGCGAGTTGCATCTGACCGAATCATTGCGGTCGATCCGCTTCGACGATTGGGAGCCGCGCTGCGACCAACCGGCGGGAGAGGAGTTGCTGCGTTGTCCGCACTTTGCGGTCGAGAAGTGGGACCTCGAGGGGGAGCGTGGGGCACTGGATCGAGCGGAATTTGCCATTTTTGTTTGCCTGAGGGGCGAACTCGAAGCGGCCGGTGAGATTTTTCGCGCGGGCGATTTTTTCCTTGTTCCGGCGTGCGCCGATCAGACCAGCCTCCGATCGCGCGGCGAAAAGGTGAGTCTGCTCCGCGTGATATTGCCGACTCGTTAGGCCGCTCCCGGACCTCCCTAGGGACGAGCTTCCGGTCGTCCAGGGTGAGTCCGTCAGATGTGCAACCCGGGCGGGCGTCGCGCCGATTCCGAGCCGAGCGACGTGACCCCATCGATCTTCCAACGATTCCCCTCCGCGGTGAAGCTGTAGAGAAAGCCACGCATCGTCCCGTCGGAAGCAATTAGGAAAACCTGGACGAGAGCTATGTCCCCGCCGACCTGCACGGCGCCAAATTCCACCTGGGCTGGCTCGGTGATGAAGGCAAAATCACGCCGGATCATGAGTTCAAATTGGTCGCGGGAATATCTCTCTTGCACTCCCGCGGCCGCCTGCCGGTAGGCACTGTCGAAGTCGTTCGCTCGGAACGCTGAAAGCTGTCGGCTAACGATCGAATAAAGGAGATGCGCGGGCGGGGCCGGCGTCCGTTGCCGGACGAGGTGGGTCGCGATCATCGCCCCGGCGCAAAGGCCGAAGAAGAAGAGAAGGAACGAGACCTTGAGTGCGCGGTCCACGGCGATTCAGGCGGGACGGGTTGGATCGATCCGGCGAAGATAATCAAACGGGTAAAGCCCGGTGTTGTGGCCGTCGCCCCAATCGAGCTGGAGGGCGTAGCCCCCGATCAAATTCCAGCCGCGCAGGACAAAGCTCCGATCGGTATAGTTAACCTCCGGCCTAACGACGCCGCCAAGCACATCCGGCTCACCGCCACAGGCGGCGCAGGGGCAGGCGGTGCGCAGGAAACGGAGTGGAAGAAAAGTCTCGCTTCCATCTTTCCATTGGATGGCCAGCTCGTTCCCGATCAGCTCAATATTGGTTGGCTCGAGACGCATGCGGGAAAAGCCTAGCAAGTCGCGCGCGAGAGGCAATGCATCTGTCGCCGCCTCGCGGGCGAGATCGGGTAGCACGGGCTAACAACCCGTGCTACCCCAAAGATGCCCTGTCGCCCGCTGGGGACGCTCGCGTTCGCCAAAAATCGCGGTACCGACCCGCACGAGGTTCGCGCCTTCCTCGATTGCGATTCCGAAATCGCCGCTCATTCCCATCGAGAGCTGGGGAAGCTTTACCCGAAACTTCGCTTCCAGCGCGTCACGCAGTTCGCGCAGCATGACGAAATAACGGCGCGACATTTCCGCCTGGGGAGCCAGCGGCGGGATGGTCATCAACCCTTCGATCGTTAGGCAGCCTAACGACAGGAGCGTTTCCAGGTCGCGCCGCAGCGCTTCCGGGGAAAATCCATGTTTGCTTGCTTCGCCCGCGAGATTGACTTCGAGCAGGATACGCGGTTGGAGTCCTTCCTCATCAGCGATACGCTGCATGTCCTGAGCGAGCACGAGCGAATCGATCCCATGAAACAGCTCGAAGAGAGGCAGCGCGTGCCGGACTTTGTTCTTCTGCAGGTGCCCGATGAAATGCCAGCGCAGGCGCGAGGGGAGGAGCGGAATTTTGGCTCGCGCTTCCTGCACCCGGCTTTCGCCGAAGAGTAATTGCCCCGCGTCCACCGCCGCCTGCACCTTCTCGGCGGCGTGCGCTTTTGAGACCGCCACCAGCTCGATCGCCTCCGGCGCGCGCCCGCTCTTTTGCGCCGCAGCTTCGATAAGGTCGCGCACGCGTTCGAGGTTGGCGGCGATTTCTTCCATCGCCGAATTATTCATCGGCACTCCCGGGGAGCAAGCCATTGTAGCCGGCGGCGGTGACCCCAGCCTCTCAAGCCGGGTCGCGGCTCGACCAAGCCGCGCTCGCATTCGTCGTAGCGCACAAGGTCGGGAAACATCGGGAGACCGGCGGCATCGCCCGAGGTCCAGCGAGACCAGGGGAGAGGAAAATTCGGACCGAGGTCGCGCGTTAATGGGAGCAGCATTGATTTTCTTCCGATCCGCTTGGCGAGATGATTCAGGACTTCACTCGGTCGTAACCGAAACCAACTCCGACCGCTCGCCGGTCTCCAGGTCCACCGTGAGAACGTTGCCAACTCCCGGAGCGTAGAATTTGTCCTCCCGCGCATCCGGTTCCAATGGGGTCGTCTCGAGCGACTTGAGACAATGGGTAAATGTCCCATACGGAACCGTGACCGAAGCATTCAGATCGAGGGTCAGGGCGTTGTCCTCGGCGTTATTCAGTGAAAACTCCTGCCGATAGAAGTCGCCCACCGAGGGGTGCGCTGTCATGATGATTCCCGGTTTATCGTGATTCACGCCGGCCATGAAGCTGCCCGCGATCGTGGCGAGTAACCCGTCTTCGAGTTCCGCGGTGTTTTCGCCGAAATACCAGACGTTGCCCTCCTTGTCCTGCGCGAACCAGTCGAGGGTATCTTCCGTCAACTCGTCGTTCATGTAGACCGAGTCGTGCACTTCCACACAGATCACTCCATCGATGACTCTGGTGTTATGAGTAACAGCAAAGACATCTTTACTCACCTCGTCCTGACTCAGATAGGTGAAAGTCGTGCCCGGGATGAGCGGGAAGTACGGGTTATCGATGGTTGTGACAAAGTTAGCCGGGTCGATCACCGGGTCGTAGGGCGCCGGGCCAAGTTTTTCACAAGCCGTTTTCCTTACCTCGAAACCTCCCTCGCAGGTCTCGAGCGCATCCTGCAACTCCGTCGCGGCCTCGCGCTCGCAGCTTTTCCGCTCTCTTGAGTCAGTGAAGTTGACGCATTTGCCCAGAGCCATCTTGTAATCGCCCCGCGCAGATGCTTTGCAACCCGCAAGCGCGGCAACGGCGGTTTGCTCGCAGGCGTTGACCGCGCCAGTGCGAGTTCCCTTCGCGAGGAGGTGTGGTGGGAAAGAAAAAGCGGCCGCGAGAACGGCAGCCACCAGCACCAGCCTCGATTGATTCCTGTCCTGCTGAACGAGAACTCTGATCGATATTTTTTGTTTCATGGGCACAATCATGGCAGACGTAATGTTACGGCAAGATTATGGGAAAAAACTTTCTTCTTTTCCCGGAAGCGACCCTGATGGGCATTTCCTCCTAACGAACTGACCTCTCGGGACTACGAAGCGCACTTGAGAGGGTGAGAACCACTTTTGCATGCTGGAGACTCGCCTCCAGCCGCATGCCTAACGAATCGCTGTAGGCGCGCGCGAGGGCGAGACCGAGCCCGCAATGTTCGCTCGAAGAGCGGGCGGCGTCCTTTCGCCAAAAACGCTCGAAGAGTCGGGGGAGATCCCCTGGTTCGAGAGCGCAATTGCAATTGGAGACGCGAAGACGATCGCCGGCGCCGTTGGGCGACGTCAGCACCTCGACTGGCGTGCCGGGCTCGGCATATTCGACCGCGTTCGAGAGCAGGTTGCTGAGAATCAAACGAAGCCCGGCCCGATCGGTGAACCAGCAGGTGTCTGCCGGCACCTTGATCTGAAGGTCGAGTTGTTTCGCCCAGGCTTTTTTCTGCAAAGGCTGGGCGGTTTCCCGCAGAAGTTCAGCCAGCGCGATCGCTTCGGGTTTCGTGTTCGTCAGGCCGGATTCGCATCGCGCAAGAGCGAGCAGGCCGGTGGCGATCGCCTCCATTTGCAGCGCGATGGCAAGCGCTTCCTCGAGCGCATTCTGGTTGGCCGCGTGGTCTTCCGGCCATTTCAGCGCCACTTCTGCGAGGGAGCGCAGCTCGGCAATCGGTGTCCGCAGTTCATGAGCAGCGTCCGCGCTGAAGCGCCGTTCCCGGGCAAAAGAGGCTTCGAGCCGGGCGAGAAGATCGTTCAGCCGTTGTGCGATCGGGAGGAGCTCCGCGGGCAAATCCTCGACTGGAAAACGCAGCTGCAAGGAGTGCGCGTCGATCAGACTGGTTCGCTCGGCCAGGCGCGCCAGCGGGACGAGCCCTCGGCGAACTGCCAGCCTAACGACTAAAGCTGTCGCAGTGCCCATCGCCAGCCCGGTGAGAAGCAGGACGATAGCGACAAGCCGCAGCCGGCCATCGAGCTCCTGGCGGTGAAAGGCCGCGACCAGGATCGCTTCCCTCGTCGGCGGCGGCGTGCCCGGTTTGCGAGGCGAATCTTCGTCTTCGTTAGGGCTGAAGCGCGCGCCGACCGCGCGACCCGGCATTCCGTCCGGCAGGGTCAGGTTCCAGATTCGCGGCGCCGTCAGGCTCCCCGATTGGCGCGGCAAATCGGGCAGATCGAGCAGCGAAGGCGACCGGTAAAGGACGGCGCCATCGGTCTGCCACAGCTGAAAATAATCCGGCCGGTTGCGCCGTTGAAAAGAAGGCAGGATCTCGCCTGTGGAATCAAATTTGAGTCCGACGGGATTTTGCTCGGTCAGACCTGCGAGATGATAAAGATCGCTTAGATGCGCCCGATCGAATTCAGCGATGAGCCCGGCGCGGAGGGCGAGCCAGACGGCGAAGCTGCCTCCGACCCAGAGCGCGCAGATCGCAATCGTTAGTCCAAAAATCAATTGCTGTTGGATCGGGCGCATCGTCTCAGGCCGCGACGAAATAACCGAGTCCGCGCCGGGTTTGAATGAAGGAGCGGCCGCCCGGTGGCGTAATTTTTTTGCGCAAGGTGCAGATCGCGGAATCGACTGCGTTACTCATTAAATCGGCCGCCTCAGGGTAGATGTGGGCTTCGATCTCGGTCCGCGACACGACCTCGCCGCGGCGGAGCGCGAGGTATTCGAGCAGGTTGAACTCGCGCGGAGTCAAATCGAGCGCTTTGCCCGCCCGCCGCGCGACCCGCGCCGCGGTATCGATCTCGAGTTCGTGGAGGATGATTCGCGGGTTCTTTTGCTGATAAGATCGCCGGCAGAGCGCCTGGACCCGGGCGAGCAATTCCTCGAAAGCGAAAGGTTTGATCAGGTAGTCATCGGCCCCGGCTTCCAGCCCGTGCACTCGATCTTCAATCGTGTCACGCGCCGTGAGAATGAGGATGTGGACGCCGTTTTGCTGCGCCCGCAGTTTTCCCAGAAGGGTCAGGCCATCAATGCCCGGCAGCATGAGATCGAGAATGATGACGTCGTAGGCATTCGATTCCGCAAGCCAGAGACCTTCTGCGCCATCGCCGGTGAGGTCGAGGGCGTAACCAGCTTTGCGCAGTCCGCGGCCCAGGGAGCGTTGGAGCCGGGGCGAATCCTCGATCAAAAGCAGGTGCATGGTGTCATCCGGCGAGCGACCAGCACAGGCCATGTTATGAAGATGGCGGCCGATCGTCCATCGCTTTCCGCCCATCATACTAAAGCGAAGATTATGGAAGGATTACGGTGCCGTTGCCGATGGACAAATGGGCGATTAGTGGCGCAGAATAAAAAGAGCAATGGGCCCGGTCACGGCGCGATTCTTATCATTGTTTGGCGTCTTCCTCCCTGCAATCGCCGGCAGCGGCGGATCGGAATACCAGCCAAAAATCGTTGCGGCGGATTTCCGATCCAAGGTTGATCATCGTTATTTTCCGCTCCAGCCCGGAACACGACTGCGCTATCTCGTGACGATTTTGGGAGAGAAATTCGAGCGGGAAGTGGCCGTCACCCGGGAGACGAAGACGATCCTCGCGGTCCGCTGTGTCGTGGTGCGTGATCTCACCACTTCGCGCGGCAAGCTTGTCGAGGAGACCTATGATTACTATGCGCAGGACAAACAGGGCAATGTCTGGCTCTTCGGCGAGGCGACAACCGAGATACGCGCCCTCGGGCCGAGCACGGCTGGATCATGGGAAGCGGGCGTGAAGGGAGCGCTCCCTGGAATTGTCATGCCCGCGGCGGCGAGACCGGGGCCGCCCTACCGGCAGAGTTATTATCCAAACTGGGTCGAGGAAATGGGGCAGATCGTCGCCGTCGGCGAGACAGTGCAGGCGCCGGTGGGGCGATTCGCCGATTGCATCAGGGTAAAGGAATGGTCTCTGCTGGAATCGGGCACGGAGACACGCTGGTATGCGCCCGGGATCGGCTTTGTTCGCTCGGAGATGCCCGGTGAAGTGGCGCTTCTCGTCTCGGCCGGCCATGAGTAGGTTCCGGCCTAACGAATATAAGTCTCTTCCCCTTCTCCTTTTTCTCGCCCTCATTCTTCCGCGCCCGGCACCGGCGCGGCTTCTCCGCACGGCTCCGACTCCGCTCGAGCAATGGAACCCCCTGGTGGCGCTGACCATCGGGGCGAGCATCGAGTACGAGCGGAGCAGCGACCAGTCGCAGCTCGAGTTTCCCTTTTTCGTCGAATACAACTTTACCCCGGAGCTGAAGGCGACGATCGAGCCGAGCGTAATCTACCTCGACCCGCGCGAACCTGGAGAATCGAGTGCCACTGGCCTGGGCGATCTGGAGACCGAACTCGACTATGAGTTTCTCCGCGAACGCCGTTACCGGCCGGCGCTCACCGCGGTCACGATTGTCCGCTGGCCGACCGCGATCCCATCCTCGTTAGGCGAGCCGAGACGCGACTATTCGATCGGGCTGGTCGCAAGCAAGGACCTGGTGGTGGTCGATCTCGATTTGCGTTTGCTTTACACTTTTGTCGGCGATTCGCAGAGCGACAATTTGCTCGAGCTTTCGCTCGGCGGGGAATGGCACCTGGATTATCTCTTCGATCTCGAGGCCGAAATAGTGCACACCTTCGGCGGCGCAACTCCGGACACGGGGCGCCGAATCAGGTCCGGCGGTCTGATTCGCGTAGCAGAGGCCGATGTGACCGAGGGGACCGTCGGTCTCGCCTGGCACATCTCGAAGCGCCTCAAACTGGAACAGGGCGCGGCCTTTTCCAGCGACGGCACCTGGCGGCTCGTGCTCGCCTGGGAGTTCAGCTTTGGCGGAGATTAACGCGTTGAAATTTTTCGGCCGGTTCGATAGACCGGAGGGCATGAGTCGTTTTCTTCGCGCCCTCCTCTTCACGGGATTCGTCAATCTGGCCGCCGGCCAGAACGCTCAGGTGCCGGGTTGGTCGCGCGATGACCTGAATTTTTTTCTCCACGGCTCGATGGGCACAGAGATTTTTCCCGAGCCGGTCCTGCGTGCCTTCATCAAAACTTACCCTGAGCTTTTTCCGCGCGCAGACCTGAGTCATCTCGGGCTGATCCCTGACCGGGAGTTTGGCTGGCCGATCGGATTCAGTCGCAAGGCGGCGGTGAAACATCTGGGTAACTTGCCCGCGGTTGGAATCAACTGCGCCTCCTGTCACGTCTCGCAGATCACTTCCACCACAAGTGAGAAGCCGATCCGAATCCTCGGGACAACGAGCGCTTTCGACGTGGAGGCTTTCTTCGGCTCGATCCTGGGCGCAACCTTCAAAACCGCCGATCCCGCGAACATGAAGAAGTTTTTCGCGGTCTATCTCGGGGCAAAGCCGGCTGCTTTCGAGAAGGCCTGGGGTGAACAGGAGAACAAGATCGTTGCGACGATGAAAGACGATCCGTTAGGCACGAAGGGGATCGCTCCGGGCGAGCTGTACAGCATCCCGAGCGCCGACATAGAACCAAACTTCGACGCGGACACAGATCTGGCGGCACGCGCCCATGCCATGCTCCGGCTTTTCCACAATATCCGCGCCGTTTTGCATGTGCCTGATCAACCGCCGGAGAAGTTGCCGCCCGCTTCCGGGCCCGGCCGTAACGATGCCTTTGGGTTGCTCTCCGCTTCGCTTCTGAATTCGCCCCAGCCCTCCGCGCCGATCAAGTTCGGGCTGGTCTGGAACGTCGAGAAACGCCCCTGGGTGCACTGGGACGGCAACACCCGCTCGCCGATCGCGCGCAATCTCCTGGCGTCGCTAGGGCTGGGCGCGCCGCTTTACGGGCATCGGGCCGATCTCAATTTCGCCGACGTCCAGCGGCAAACCGAGCTGACGGAAAGAATCCGTCCGCCGGGTTATCCCTGGACCGTGGACCAGTCGCTCGCGAAAGGTGGCGCCAGGCTTTTTGCAACTAACTGCGCAAGCTGTCACACCGGGCCGGAGAACGATCAGCGCCTGCATGCCGTGGCAGAGGTCGGGACAGATCCGCTGCGCGCCAATCTTTTCAATCAAACGCAGGCCGATGGGTTTAACCGCTTCCTAGCCGAGCTGGAGTTGAAGGGCTACGAGCCGCCGAAACAGCCGGGCGTGCGCACTACCGGGAAATATTTCGCCGCGACTCTCGACGGGGTCTGGGCGCGCTCGCCTTACTTGCACAATGGGTCGGTGCGAACGATGGCGGATCTGCTAAGCGCGCCTGGCGAACGGGCGAAAAGTTTTCATCGCGGCTCGCAGCGTTTTGACCCGGCTGCGATGGGTTACACCGATGAAGGGGTTTACGTTTTCGACACGAGCACGCCCGGGAACTCCAATTCCGGTCATGCCTACGGGACCGCTCTTTCCCCTAACGAGAAACGGGAGTTGATCGAGTACTTGAAGACGCTCTGACCGCGTCCTGCTTGATGGATGCGCGGCTGCGCGCCCCTCCGGAGAAAGATGCTTCCGCTTGCCGGATTCGTAACTTGGCGACCGGGCGCTCTGGAAGCTCGCCCAAAGTCGTTTGCCTAAAATTTCCGAATCTCCGGCACGTCGAGAATTCGAATTTGTTCTGGCGGATTTTCCACCGCCCAGACGAGCGCACGGATAATCTGCCCGATTGTGACCAGACCAAGTCGTTGCGCCGATTCGCGGGTGGATGGAATCAGCTCCATGACCCAGTAAACCGGCAGAATGGCATAAGGCCACCAATGCCCCGGCCCGAGGACATACCATGGCCTGACGAATGTGGTTGGGATGCCGGTTTCGCGCAGCAGCGCTTCGCCTTGCATGCGCACAGCGATAAACGCCTGCATCATCGAGGAGGGATGAGCGACGCTGAGATAGACAAAATGCCGCACCCCGGCTTCGCGCGCCGCTTTGCTCGCGACCTGGATCGAGACCAGATCGATCTCCTGGAATTGTTTCGCCTTCGCCGGGCTCGGATGCGGCGTGCCGATCAAGTGAACAAAAGTATCGGCTGGCGGGATTTGACTGCTGTAGCCTGTCGCCAGCGGATCGGCAATCACCTGTTCCGCCTGGGGCGGAAGCGTTCCCTTTGATCCTGGCCTAACGAGCGCTCGGACTTTGAGGCCCCGAGTCGTTAAGGCAGGGATCAACCTCGAGCCGATGTAGCCGGTACCGCCGGTAAGAAAAACTGACCTGGGATGAGGCACCCAGAGATTAGATCGAGCGGCGGTTGCGACTGCAAGCGCGGAAGGGTGGGCGATACTTTTTTCTCAGCCCGAGCCGCCGTAGGACGGCGAGAGGCTGCGCAACCGTTTCCACCGCTGGCGCAAATCGCAGAGCGCCGGCGCCATTTGGCACGCCGAAATCCCCATCAACATCAGTCGCTTTCGCGAGAGCTACCTCGGCCCCGCCTGGCCGGCTCGGGATGACAACAGATTGCCGGGCAGCCGGGTGCGGTGTCGGTGTCTCTTTCGTGCCTGTTGCGCGTTTATCAATCCCGCGCCACCCGTCCGGGCCTACAACAATTCCCTCATCTGCTGCGCCAGCTTCGGGCCGATGCCGGCTTCCTCGTGCTTAAAGTAGATGAAGGTCTCTCGCCAGGCGCCGGCTTGTGCCCTAACGAATCTAGCCCAGCGATCAATCTCGGCCGGACCATACTCCTCACGCCGGAGCCGCAGGTAGCCATAGTCTGCGGTTGCAATCGGCGCAGGACTGAGCTTTTCTGTGTCAGCGATGCAGAGGGCGGCGTTGCAGTCCCGGAGCGCGGTGAAAATTTCATCGTCCAGCCACGATTCGTGCCGAAACTCAAAGGCAACCTTCATGGTCGGCAGCTCGCGGAGGAACGAACGCAGCACCTCACTGTCCTTTTTGAAATTGGGCGGAAGCTGAAACAGAACCGGCCCCTGCCGCTCGCTCAATTCGCCAATGACCCGGCAAAAATAAGCCAGGGTATCCTGGCAATCGCGCAGCTTCGACCAATGAGTAATCTTCTGAGGAGCCTTGAGGGCAAAGCGGAAGTTTTCCGGCGTCTGGGCTTTCCAGTTTGCGATCGTCTTGGGCGAGGGGATGCGATGAAAGGTGTAGTTGATCTCAGTCGTCGAGAGGCGTTCCGCGAACCAGGGGAGCATCTTGCTCGTGGGCAAATCCTCCGGGTAAAAGTTCCCCTTCCACTCCGCGTATTGAAATCCCGAGGTACCGATCCAGCTCTTCATTGGCTCGATCATGCGTCGGAGAGAACGCTCTGACAAATCGCCCCTCGCGTTTTCCTCCGCGCGCGAAGCGACCTCCATTGGCCCGGAAAGATAAACGCGCGCGCCGGGGCAAAGATTGATGTGCCGTGAGACCAGCGGACGGGCGTTTTTGGAATTTGAAGTTATCCCTTCGCCGGGATTGACCGCCGTCCTACGAACCGCTTAACTCTCGCCCCATGCGAAAATCGATCCTCCTGCCCACACTCACCCTCTGCACCGGACTTGTCACCTTCCAAGCCGAGGCCGCCGCACCGCTCACGCCCGTCGATGCTTTTGTCGTCTCCCAGGGCTATGGCGGGGCGCAATTCGTTAGTGTGGAAAACACCTATCGCGTCCCGATCAAAGCCAACGGAAAAGTGGGCGACCTGACGATCGATACCGGCGCCAACAGCACTGTCATTTACAGGGCGAGCATGAAAAAATTCGCTCTCCAGCCGAAAGAAACCGAAGAATTCGTGCAGGGTGCTTTTGGCAAAGGAAAAGAAAAAGTCAGTGTGGTCACAATCCCACAGCTGACCATGGGCAACCTGACCCTCATGAACGTCAAGGCCGGGATGGTGACAGATTGGAACAGCGGCGGCCTCTATCGTCCCTATGGTTTGTCCGACGGCCTGCTCGGTCTTCGCGAAATGTTGCGTTACGGCATGGTGCTCGACATCAATAACCATCTTCTGCTGGCCCATCCCGGCGGACCGATGAAAGGAATCTCGGGCGGGATTCGCTCCATTCTGAGTAAAGAAGGTTACACTGCGATCCCGCTTTCATTTAAGAGTGGCCACCTCGAGGTTTCGGCCGTTGTGCACACCACGCCCTGTCAGCTCCTCGTCGATACCGGCGCTTACTTCACCACCCTCGACCGCGACTTCGCGCGCGAGGCGAAAATCGGCGGCTTCGACACCGGGCAGGTCGCCCATGGGCTGGGAACGAAGGCGCGAGGCATTGGCTACACCCATTTTTCACAGCTTAAGGTGGGTGACTTTGCGATCAGTGACGTGAGCGCCACCTTGAGCGCGCTCAACCCGGAAATGACTCATGGCAAACACCCCGTCGCCGGATTACTCGGGGCCGACTATCTCGGCATTCACGGGGCGATCTTCGATTTCAACAGCGGCACCCTTTATCTCCGGCCGAAGAAAAAGAAGTAAGGCGACAATCAGGGAGAATGGAACCTGAACTCCCGGCTTTACTCCCAATGACCGATTCCGCTACCATTAGCTTTGTGAGGGCAAAGCTTGGCATCGACCCAAAGCCTCGACGACCTGTTTGTCGTTCGCGCTGCCGGCAAGCTCATCGCCTCGATACCGGCATGGTTGGAACGGGTGGAAGAGTAATGAGACTGCGCCCTAACAAAATGATGCGCGGAACGCGACTCCTCAGTCTTCGGATCATTCTATCGTTAGGCACAGCATGCGCGCTCCCGCCATTGCTCAAGGCCGGGGTTGTCGCGCAAAGTTTCCCGGCCGGGAACCGGCCCGAAGGCCTGGCCTTCGACGGCAGCAGCATCTGGGCGGTCAACGGGGTAGACCAAACCGTCACCAAGCTGCGCGTAAATGATGGCTCGATCGAGGGCGTCTTTCCGGTTGGCCGAGAACCGCACTATGCGAGCTTTGACGGGGCCAGCATCTGGGTGGCCAATAGCGGGGATGGAAACGTGACCAAGTTGCGGTCAAGCGACGGCTTTTTGCTCGGCACTTTCCCCGCCGGCGTGAATCCGTTCGGCATCACTTTCGACGGAGCAAACATCTGGGTGACGAATCCACTGAGTAACCTCGTGACCAAGTTACGAGCGAGCGACGGCGTAATCCAGGGGAGTTTCGCCACCGGCGTTTTTCCGCGCCTTCTCGCCTTCGATGGCGCAAACATCTGGGTGGCGAACGAGTTCGAAGATACTGTGACCAAGTTACGAGCGAGCGACGGCGCGCTCCTCGGCACCTTTCCTGCCGGGCCCGATCCCTTTGCGCCTCGGGCGCGCGGCGACGCGCTCTGGGTCAGCAATCTGCACGATGCTACCGTAACCAAATTGCGGATAAGTGACGGCGCAGTTCTCGGCACCTTTGAGGTCGGCTCGACCCCAACGGCGATCGCTTTCGATCGAAACAGCCTTTGGGTGACCAGTTGCGAGCTGGAGGGTGAGGTTTTGCGTGCCCGGATTAAGGATCCGACGCGATCGATCAGTTACACCGTCCAACAGTACCCAATCGACATCCTCTTCGATGGCTCCAGCATCTGGGTATCCAATCTGTTGAGTAACACCGTCTCCCGGATTCACCCCTGATCCAAGGGTAAGAACGCCTGGTTCAGCTCAGGGCGATCGACTCCTGGCGCGGAGCTTGCAGGTCCGGGCGATGTCTTCGGAAGAAACGAGATCAAGGAGGGACTCGCCATGGGAATGTGGGCCAACCGCCCGGGAACGCGCTCTGGCCGCCCCAGTTACTTCAGCAGATAATCACGAATGAATTGCACCTCGGCGTAAAACAGGAAATCCGCGTTTGTCTTTTTTGCAAAACCATGGCCTTCGTCTTTCGCCAGCATGTACCAGACAGGCGTGTTCTGCTTCTTCAAGGTAGCCACCATCTGTTCCGCTTCGGATTGCGGCACCCGGGGATCGTTTGCGCCCTGGACAACAAAGAGCGGTTTGGTGATTCTTTTCGCATTGTTCAAAGGCGCGATTCGCTCCATGAAGTCTGCCATTTTTGGATCGCGCTCGTCGCCGTATTCCGCTCGTCGCAGATCGCGACGATAGCCCTCGGTATTCTTGAGAAAGGTGACGAAATTCGAAATTCCGACAATGTCGATCGCGCATCGAATTCGATCGGCATAGTTACTTGCGACGGCCAGAGTCATGAAACCGCCATAGGAGCCACCCATGACCATGACGCGCTCAGCGTCAAGCTGAGGCTGAGTTTTAATCCAGTCGAAGAGGGTTGAAATGTCCTTGTAGGATCCCTCCCGCTTCAATTCGTTATCGAGCAGGAGAAAGGACTTTCCATAACCGGCTGAGCCGCGGACGTTAGGCATGAGCATCGCACAACCGAGTTCGTTGATGAAGTAATTGTTCCGCCCGGCAAATCCCGGGCGGAATTGCGACTCCGGTCCCCCGTGAATATTGACAATCACCGGACGCGGCCCGGGAAACTTCTTTGCTTCCGGCTGGTAGAGGAAACCGGTAATCTCGCGGCTATCAAATGACTTCCAGCGGACCAGTCGTGGAGAGGCGAAATGTGATTCGGGAATGCCGCCGGTCTCGCTCATCGTCCAGCGGAGGATCTCCTGGTTCTTTTCTCCTAACGACCAAGTGTAAACATCGGAGGGGGAACGTGCGCCATTCACATTGAAGGCGAGCAGATGCTGCTTCGGGTCGGGATGCCATTTCAGTCCGGAGATCAGCGAGTTAGCCAGCGGCGCGTCGAGCTGCGGATCAGGCTGAGGCGTGGCAGTCATTTTGCCGCCGCCCAGTTCGACCTCGATCACGTGCAGGGTGTTGATGCCATTTTCGTTCAGAGTATAGGCAATGTAGCGGCCGTCCGGACTCAACTCCCAGTCATCGACATCGAACTTGGTCTCCGACAGAAGATAAGTCGGTTCCCGGTCGTTAAGGTTGAGATAGGCGAGGCGCTGAAACTCCGAGCCGCGATCGGTCGAGACGAAAATGCCGTTGCCGTCGATGGAGAAGCGTGCCTTGGAGTAGGAGACTTTTTCCGCGCCTTTGGCCGGGCGTGGGGTTAACTCTGTGCGCGCCCCGCTCGTGGCATCGAAAAGCCAGAGGTAACTCTCGTTGATCGAAATTTCTTCCCCGACGAGCAATTGGCTTCCATCTGGTGACCAGTCGAAAACTTCCCAGCCACCGCCTTTCACTTCGGCGAGGAGCCGATCGGTCTTCGGATCGCGTGGGTCTTCGAGATAAAGGTCGGTGTCGGCCCCGTTTCGACGGGTCGAGGTGTAGGCCGTTAGTTTCCCATCCTGACTGATTCGAGGAGTGGAGTTGCGCGACTTGCCATCGGTCAGGAGTGTAATTTCGCCGGTCGCGAAGTCATAGCGATAGTTCTGGTTGAACTCACTTCCGCCAGCGCTTTTTGTGAAAATGAAAAAGGAGCCATCCTTTTGATCGAAGCTGGCATCAATCACGCGATCGGCGGCGAAGGTCAGCTGAGTGCGCGCGCCACCGGGGTGAGTGACGAGATGGACCTGGTTGGTATCGGCGAAGCGAGTCAGGATGAGCATTTCCGCTTTGCTCGGGTGCCAGTCCACGATAGCCGCGGCCCGTGACTCGGTATAACGACTGACCTCGACCGGGAGCGCGCGCGGAATGGGTGGCACACCATCCAGGACTAACGAATCGGGAATAGGCAGGGAATCGTCAGGCGAGGGCGCCGGTGGGACGGCTCTGGTGTCGGCGGAAGAGAGGAACAAACCAAACCCGACGAGCGAGAGAAGACCTAATTTCATCCTTCGACGGTAGTGCGAGTGTGGGCGAGCGAAAGGGCGAAATCTGCTCCCCGAGAGGATGCTTATGTTAGGATGCCATCCATGCCAGTGCTTCGTCTCGCGATGTGGTCCGGCCCACGCAATATCTCGACCGCGATGATGCGCTCCTGGGGCAATCGGGCAGATACGGTGGTGGTGGATGAACCGTTCTACGCGTTCTACCTCGGGCGGACCGGGAAAAAGCATCCTATGGCGGAAGAGGTGATCGCGCAGGGCGAGACCGATTGGCGGAGAGTTGTGACCCGACTAACGACGGAGATGCCGGAGTCGGAGACGTCTGGCTCGGGGCGCAAAGACCCCTCCCACATCGGTGTCTTCTATCAAAAACAGATGACGCATCACTTGCTGCCGGAAGTAGATCAGGAGTGGATCGGCAGCCTGACAAACTGCTTCCTCATCCGCGATCCGGCAGAAGTGATTGCTTCCTATCTGCGGAAGAATGAGGATCCGGAACTGGAGGACTTGGGCTTTATTCAACAGGTCAAAATTTTCGATCAGGTACGAAAAAGCACGGGCCACGTGCCGCCGGTCGTCGATGCCAAAGATGTCTTGCAAAACCCGGAGCGGCTCCTGCGCTTGCTCTGCAAGGCGGTTGGAGTCGAGTTCGACTCGGCGATGCTGGAGTGGCCGCCGGGTTTGCGCGAGAGCGATGGGGTATGGGCGAAACATTGGTATCGCGAAGTGGCCCGCTCGACCTGCTTTCAACCTTACGAAGAAAAAAAAGTGGGCGTGCCGAAGCATCTGGGAGCGGTTCACGACCAGTGCCACATCTGTTATGAACAGCTCTACCGAGAACGAATACATTGAACCGCGGATGACGCGGATGGCGCGAAACGGGATTGGATTCGTCCGTGTTATCCGCGTAATCCGTGGTTAAACATGCTCCAGCAGTTCAACGAGAAAAACCGCGACCTGATCGTCAACATCAATGGGCGGCTGGTGCATCGCGATGAGGCCGGAGTAAGTCCCTTCGACTCGGTGGTGCAAGGCGGAGACGCGGTCTGGGAAGGGTTACGACTTTACAATGGTCGCATCTTTAAACTGGAGGAACATCTGGCCCGCCTGCGCCGGTCGGCGAGTGCGCTCTCCTTTGCGGGAATTCCACCTGAAGATAAAATCGTCGAGGAACTCAAGCGCACGCTCGCGGCCAACCAAATGCGGGACGGCGTCCATATCCGACTCACTCTGACGCGTGGCGTGAAAGTTACCTCGGGAATGGATCCACGCCTCAACCAAAGCGGCCCAACCCTGATCGTGCTCGCCGAGCACAAGCCGCCGGTTTACCGCAAGACCGGTCTAAGCTTGATCACGAGCCAAATCCGCCGGCCGCCCCCGGAGATTCTCGATCCGAAAATTCATCACGCCAATCTTCTCAATTCCATTCTGGCCAAGATCGAAGCCAACGCCGCGGGGGCGGATGACGCCATCCTGCTGGACCTGCGCGGTTTCGTTGCGGAAACCAATGCGACCCATCTTTTTCTCGTTAGGCAAGGAGAAGTGGCGACCAGCCGCGTCCTCGCCTGCCCGGAAGGGATCACCCGCGCCACCGTGCTCGAGATTTGTGCCGTCCACGGAATTTCGGCGCGGGAAGCCGATCTGACGATGGAAGATTTCTACGCGGCCGATGAAGTCTTTTGCACCGGAACGATGGGGGAGCTGGCGGGAGTGACGATGATTGACGGGCGAACAATTGGCGGCGGCGAGGTTGGCGCGATGACCAGACGGTTGAGCCGGCTTTACGCTGAGCGGACCGCCCGCGACGGCGTCCGGATGGTCGATTAGGTTTTCCTTTCTCAAACCGCTTTAAGATTGCACCGGTATGGAAATGCCAACGCCGGGCGCCGGATACAAGAAGCTGGAGAAAATCGCCGGGAACTGGGAAGGCGAGGAAACGATGTATCCCTCGCCGTGGGACGCGAGAGGCGGCAAAGCCATCGGCCGGATCAAGAGGCGGGTTGCCCTCAACGGCTTTGCCGTGATCAACGACTACGAACAGGAACGCGACGGCAAGATCACTTCCACCGGCCACGGCGTCTTCACCGGGCAGCCCGGCGATGACACTTACACCCCCGTCTGGATCGATTGCATAGGCGCGCCGCCGGAAATCTTTACGGGAAAGTTTGACGGCGACATCCTCAAGGGCCGTCGAGCGTGTCGTAGCCCGTGGGCTCAACAGAATCGTCCTTGTGGTTCTCAACATCTTTGAGATCCTTGGCCGTCGGCGGACGAGCTGGGAGATTCGCGGCAAATCTGCAGCGTCGAAGGCGGGTCTGTTGCTCCCTGGTCGCTTTCGTCGGTCGGCTCATCGCCCAAAAATGATAAGTGAATGACGCAATGTCATCCCTGCTGCCGAAGAGGCCCGAGTCCTTCAGCAGAATCGCCTGTCCGTGTGCCGCCATTCGGATCCATTCTGCGCTCCGGGCAGCTTTTCGGCAACGCGCCCTCGATGCGACCTCGCCGCACCGGCACCGGGTCCCTTCTTCGTCGGCTCAATCCCGGCTGCCACGAGCGCTGCTTTCCAGGAGCCGAAGAGCGTTTTTGCCCGTGTCAGGAGGGAGCCGCCCCACTGTTGGGTGTTAATATCCTGGGACTGGAGGGATTCGCCTGCCCTATGGCGCCGGCAAAGCTCGGCCAGCACCTCAGCCTGGGTCGCTCGTGGCCATGGACCCCATAGTCCCGCAGGCGGAGCGACCCCGGCGGCAAGAAGGGCGCCAGTCCAGGAGCCAAAGAAACGCCGGGCTTGTTTCATAAATATGTGCCCCCACTTTTGGCGCAGCACATCGATTGTAGCCAACGACTCGCCCGCGCGATCGCGCCGCCTGATTTCGGCCAGAATATCATCCCGGTTCGCTTTCAGCCAAGGGCTTGTCCTTTTCCCCGATGGTTCTCCACTCGTCGTCTTGGATCTGACGCGGGGAGTGGGTGCTTTGCTGCGATTCACGCCTGGCCGCACATCGCCTTTTTCCGCCTTAATGCCGGCTGCCGCAACTGCGGCGTTCCAGGAGCCGAAGAGCGTTTTGGCTCGCGCCAAAAGAGCGCTGCCCCACTGTTGGTCGTGAATTCTATGGGAGCTGAGCGATTCGCCCGCACGGTGGCGCCGCTTAATTTCGGCCAGCATATCAGCCTTGCTCGCTTTTGGCCACGGACTCCATAATCCGGCAGGCGGAGCGACGCCCGTAGCCAGGATGCCACCGGCCCAGGAGCCGAATAAGTCTCTGGCGCGTTCCAAAAGGGTGTGGCCCCACCTTTGACCTCGCACATCAATTGCCACCAACGACTCGCCCGCGCGATCGCGCCGCCGGATTTCGGCCAGGATCTCGGCTCGGCCTGCTCCTGACCAGGGATTTGTTGTGCCAGGGGGCGGAGTTATGCCCGCGGCTTCACGCGCAGCCTTCCAGGAACCGAACAAGCGTCTCGCCCGCCATATAAGCGGCGCACCCCATTGCTCCTTGAATATCAAATCGACTCGGAGCGTTTCACCTGCACGAGCGCGTCGCTGGATTTCGGCCAGGACAGCCGTCTTGCTCGCTTCTGGCCAGGGACTTCTGGAGCCAGGGGGAAGTTTGAGGCCGGCTGCTGTTAGCGCGCCGGCCCAGGAGCCGAATAACTCTTTGGCGCGAGCGAGCAATCCACCGCCGCGGCTTTCGCGCGCGATAATTCTCTGCTTGAGCGATTCTCCGGCTTGTTGCCGCCGGCGGATTTCGGCGAGCACATCCTCTGCGCTGGCGGTCGCCCAATAGCCCCAGCGGACGGGCGCCGGAGCAACGCCGGCGGCCAAGAGTGCTTCGTGCCAGGAGCCAAAATGGAAGGTGGCGCGACTGCCGAGCGCTTTACCCCACTTTTCGTGCCCTACCTTTGAAATACGCAGCGGCTCTCCGGCGTGTTCGCGGCGCCGAAGTTCTCTCACGATATCATCTTTGCTCGCATTGACCCACGGGCTGGGGCCGTATCTCGCAGGCTGGATGCCGGCCGACAAGAGCGCTTCGCTCCATGAACCAAGTAAAGCTCGAGCACGGTTGAGGAGCGGTTCCCCGCCAATATCTCTCGCTACGTTGGCGGCTCGCAGCGGCTCGCCCACGCTTTGGCGCCGCCTGATTTCGGCGAGGATATCCTCCCTGCTCGCTTTCGCCCACGAGCTGGTAGTCCCGGGTGGTGGTTCGAGGCCGGCCGCAACCAGCGCGCTCCCCCAGGAGCCAAACAAGGCAGTCGCGCGCGCCAGCAGCGGTTGCCCCCATTTCTCATCCCGTATTACGCCGGAGCGCAGCGATTGGTGGGCGCGGTTTCTGCGGCGGATTTCGGCCACGATCGCAGCCTCGTCTGCGTGCACCCAGGGGCTTTTCTCTTTTGCCGGCTCGATCCCGGCGGCGTGCAGGGCGGCGCCATAGGTGCCAAAGAGAGCCTCGCAGCGGTTCAGCAACGGCGCACCCCAGACATCCTTTACAATCTGGTCGGAGAGTAACGATTCGCCCACGCGTTGACGTCGGCGAAGCTCGGCCAGAACCTCAGCTTTACGTGCCCATGGCCACGGGCTCTTGCCATGCTTGGGCGCAATGCCAGCCTCCAGCAGCGCGCCGCTCCACGAACCGAACAACTTCGTGGCCCGCAGAACCAGTGGCGCGCCCCATTTGGCCTTCTGCACCTCCTTGAAGGACAATGCTTCACCCGCGCGCTGGCGCCGGTGAATCTCATCCACGATTGCAGCTTTACTTACCTTACGCCACGGGCTTTTCTTCCCGCCTGAGGGGTCGAGGCCCGCGGCGACGAGCGCATTGCTCCAGGAGCCGAAGAGACGCCGCGCGCGGATCAGGAACGAACAGCCGTATTTGCTCTTCTGCACTTTCTTGCTCGAAACGGGCTCGCCGGCCGCGCTGCGCCGATGGAATTCGGCGATGATGGCAGCTTTACCGGCGCGCCACCAGGGTCGCTGGTCGGGCCAGCAGGGCGGGATAAGCCGAATCTGGCTGGGATCCAGGCCGATGCGCCGGAGCGCTTTGTCCCATGAGCCAAAGTAGCTGACCGCCTGGCCGCTGAGCCTCTCTTCGTGTCTGTGCGCCCAACGAAAATTCATTGGGTAATTCCGCCGGTGCAGCTCCGCCATTCGGTCCAGAACATATTCGGGCGACCAGATCGGCTCCCAATGAGGCACCGCGTCCCTGCCAGGCCGGGACGCAAATTTGCTCATTCCCGCGCGCACCGTTTCACAGACAAGTTCGGCTTCTGGGTAGTCGAGGCGGTAATCTTCGGCGGTGACCTGATGCCGCTTGCTTAAATGAGCGCTCAGGGCGCCGAGATCTTGTCCGCAGATTTTGCAATCCACATAATCGCGCAACTCGACATTGATCCTGGTGTAATCCAGGCCGGCATCTTCCAACGCGCGTTTCCAACCCCAGAACGGCCGCAGCGCGTAAACGCGTTCGAGCAATTTGGGGTGCCTCCGTTTAACGGCGGAGATATTGAGCGGAAGGCGGCGGGCGTGGAGGGTGTGAATTTCACGGATGAGCGCCCGCTGCGCTGGAAGCAATTCTGTTTTGGTTCGCGACACAGTCGGAAGGGTTCCTGGACTACTACGGCCTCCGCGAGAACCGTGCCATGGAAGTAAAATCTAATGCCGGAGGCCCGTGGACAGAAGTTAAAATCTCACCGGAGGAACTTTATTGCATTGCCAAGGCTCGTCGGCGCGCTGAAAACTTGAATGCTTAAAGCAGTCAAGTTTGCTTAGACCGCGATTCGCATTCGTCAACGGAGACGAGGGAACGAGGTGCAGACTTGGCGCCTACACCATCGGCCGCCCGACCACTCTCCCGCAAGCGCCCGCTGATCTGACCTAACGAACAGAGCTCCACCTCTTCTCGCAGCGCCGGGAAACAATTCGCTCCATTCTCCGCGCTCGGAGGGACCTGCTTCGACACGTCCGAAACATTTCCTCGCACGGGCAGCCGACAACCGCTACGGAGAACGACACCTCGTTCGGGCAGATTGTCGAACGTGAACACCGCCGATGCCACGGATTACGCGGTAGCGCCGCCGCTAGAATGGCTCGCCCGGCGAGAGCGCCACGAAATTATGCAAGGCGGCCGGGGTCAACGCCCCCGGCGACAACGGATTATTCCGCGCGCAAAGCGATCATCGGACTCACGCGCGAGGCGCGGCGGGCGGGGAAAAGACAGGCAAGCAGCGCGGCGGCACTCAGAATCGCGGCGGTCGCACCAAGAAGCAGCGGGTTGGACGCTGACACCTGGTAAAGCTGGGACGTGATCAGGCGACCTAGCGCGAGCGCCGCCGCGAGACCGATGACGAGGCCAAAGAAAACCGGTTTCATTCCCTGACTAACGACCAGCCGCAAAACATCCAGAGTCTGGGCGCCCAGCGCCATGCGCACGCCAATCTCGCCGGTCCGTTGCTCGACGGTATAGGCAACCGCGCCGTAAATTCCGACCGTCGCGAGCAGAAGCGCAACCCCGGCGAAAACACCGAGCAGGATGGTGCTCAGCCGCGCCTGGCCGAGCGCTTGCGCGACGAGGTCGCGCATCATCTGCGGTTGGGCGATCGCAAGCGATGGGTCAATGCGGTTGAGAGCGCGCTGGGTTTGCTGCGCGATCTCCGTCGGAGCAAGGTTGCTGCGCACCGTCACGGTGAGAAACGGAAAATTTTCCTGCGCCCAGGGCCGATAGAACTCCATCTCATTGCGTTGCGCGACGCGTTCCGAGCGCACGTCACCGACCACGCCGATGATTTCGGTGGGCACACTCCCGCTGGTGGTGAGGAGGACTTTGCCGATCGGATTTTCGCTCCCAAAAACTTTGCGCGCGCCCGACTGGCTGATGAGCATGACGTTTTGACGATCGGCAACATCGTGAGCGTCGAAGTCGCGTCCGGAGAGAAGCGGAATGCCCCAGGTCTTGAAGTAACCCGGCCTAATGTCATGGGAGGGCGCGGCTGGGCGTTCGGCAATCGGTGTCGCGCTGTTTTCGGGTTTGACGTAGAGGGTGCGATTGCCGCCGGCCAGTGGCACATCGCCGCTCAGGGTGATCTGTTCGAAACCGGGGACTGCTTTGAGTGCGGTTTCGAATTGGTCGATGAAGTGCGCCCGCGTTGCGACGTCGGGATAAGGCGCGGCCGGCAGGGTGATGAAACCGACCCAGAGATTCTGCCAGCGGAACCCGAGATCCTGGCGATTTAACCTAACGAAGCTGGTGATGAGCAGAGCCGCTCCGGCGAGTAAGGTAAGGGAGAGGGCAACCTGGGCGCCGACCAAAATCTTGCGGAAACGTTGTTGTTTTACACTCCCGCTCGAGCCGCGCCCGCCTTCCTTGAGGCCCTCGACCAGATCGGCGCGCGAGCTTTGCCAGGCCGGGTAAGCGCCCATGGCGAGCCCGGTGAAAAGGGAAAGCGCGATGGCGAAGATGAGCACTGGCGAGGAAAGACTCAACTCACTGCCGGGAGCAAGCGGAAGGAAGTTAGCCGCCATTTTCGGGACGAGCGGGACCAGTTGCCAGGCGAGCAGCGCGCCGGCAATCCCGGCGAGCAGACTAACGAGCAGGCTCTCGAGAACAAAAAGCCGCAACACGCTGCTGCGTGACGCCCCTAACGCCATCCGCAGGGCGATTTCGCGCCGCCTGCCGCTGAACCTGACGAGAAGCAGGTTTGCCACATTGCTGCAGGCAATGAGCAGGACAAAGGCGACCGCGGCGAGCAGAGTTCCGAAGGCCGGACGCAGGTCGCCGTTCACATCGACCGGCAGAGTTTTCACCAGGTCGCTCATGTCCGCATCGATTTTGCCGGGATTCTGCGCGCGATAACTTTGCGAGAGCGGAACGAGCGCCGCTTTCACCTGCTCGAACGTCTGGCCCGGTTTCATCCGGCCAATGACGCGCAGGAAAGTCGTGCCGCGCATCATGCGCTCATAGGAAAATCCTGGGAGGACAAATGGCCTGGTGGTCCAGACTTCGTTCCCGTTCGGGCCGACCCATTGCGCGGGCATGTTCGGCAGGACGCCGACGATGGTGTGCGCGGTGCCGTCGAGGGTAATGCTGCGCCCGATCACATGGGAATCGCCCCCCAGACGTTGCCGCCAGAATTTTTCCGAAACGAGTGCGACATCGGCGCCTTCTTCTTCCTGGGGAAGAAAAGTGCGCCCCATGAGCGGACGCACCCCGAGGACGTCGAAATAGTTGGCCGTGGTGCGAAAGCCCAAAAGCTGCACCGGCTCACCCAGGCCGGTGAGAGTGTAAGGGGTAAATGTTTCAGCCGCGAACCCGTCAAAGATTTTTTGTCCGTCGCGATAATGCATAAAGCGCGGCGCGGAAAGGGGGTAATCGAACGTATCGCCGCCTTTCGGGACGCTGAAGAGATGAACGACGCGGCCGGGTTCCTTGAACGGCAGACCGCGGAGAAAGAACTCGTTGATCAGGCTAAAGATCGCGGTGTTCAGTCCGATCCCGAGAGTAAGGGTGAGGACGGCGAGGAGGGTGAAACCGGGCGATTTGAAGAGTTGTCGCAGAGCGAAACGGAGATCGGTAAGCATACGAGTCGCAAGTTAGGATACGCCGATGGGCGCGATTGGATTCAAAATCTTAACGTCGCTGGCGTCGAGTTTTGTTTAGGGGTCGCGTATTCTGGCATGGCAGGCTTCCAAGACATGTTGCCGCCAAAATGCCTCCCGCAAATCCTTCCAGCTTCAGGAAACGTCTTGTCGAGAAAAAGCAGATTTGTTAAATCGCGGACTGAGAGCTGTGCCGCAAGATGAGCGAAAACGTTTCTCCAAAGAATCCATCTCTCCGTCTCGCCGAGGTGCTGGCGGATGAATTTGAGCAGCTCCACGGGCACGCCCCGCTATGCGGAAATGCGCCGGCCGATCCCGAGGCACGCTTGAGCAAAATCTGGTCGGCAGTCCATCAACTCCCCGCAGGCCAGGCCGCTCTCTGCATCTCCGGTGGCGGCATCCGGAGCGCAACCTTCGGGTTGGGAATCCTGCACGGGCTGGCGCGCTGCGGATTGCTCCCGCGTTTTCATTATCTCTCGACGGTCTCGGGCGGCGGCTACATTGGCGGCTGGCTCAGCGCCTGGATTCATCGCGCGCAAGGCGGCCTCACAACCGTAGCCGAATCTCTCGCCCAACCCCGCAAGGAAGAGCGGCCTAATCCCGAGCCGGAAGAAATCCAAAACCTCCGCAGCTACAGCAATTATCTCGCACCGCGACTCGGGCTCCTCTCCGCTGACTCCTGGACACTGGTGGGGGTCTATCTGCGCAATGTTCTTCTTAACTGGATGGTGATCCTGCCGCTCCTCGCCGCGGCCCTGATGTTGCCTTGGATTTACACCGCGATCCTGATGCTCAATCCCCCGCCTTTCACGAACCTGCCGCTTTGGCTGGCGGCAGGGTGTCTTGCCATCGGGATCGCTTACATGGGGCTAAATCTTCCTTCGAGCGGGAATCGTCGCTGGGGACAGATGCCATTTCTTCTCTTTTGTCTGTTGCCGCTCTTTCTCGGCTCGGTCTTCATGACGATGTACTGGGCGTGGTTTCAATATTGGGGAACGGAGCTGCCCAGCTCATCTTTCTTCGGCCTGGGGCCACGGAAGACCTGGATTCCGTTTGTCGCTTTTGGGGTAGGCATTCATCTTGTCGTAGCGATCAGCGCCCTTCTCCGCGGACAACGCTTCCGTTTCCGCGGACTAATCGTCGTCGTTGTTTCCGGTGCCGTAGGCGGCGCTTTGCTCTGGCTGGCGGCGACTCAGCTCTTTCCTCAACCGATCGCGGTGATGGAATTATTTACCTGCTTTGGGATTCCCCTTTTCATGGCGCTGCTCTTTTCCGCCATCATGGTCTTCACCGGGATCACGAGTCGCTGGACGGGCGATCCCGACCGGGAATGGTGGGGACGGGCGACCGGCTGGTTGCTCGCGGTCGCGCTCGGTTGGATGATCATCAGCTGCCTGGTGGTGATGGGGCCGGTCCTGTTCCAGAGCGCGGTGGCCAAAATTTCCACCCTCTCCATCGGCACGATCGCGACTGCGCTCGCCGCCTTCGCCGGACGCAGTGCCAGCATTCCGCCTAACGACAGCGAGCGGGAGACGACGCCCGCCTGGGCCCGGATGCTCTCAAAGGTGGCCAGCTTTGCCGCCATCCTCGCCCTCGCCGTTATCCTCATCCTGCTCGTCGAGGGAACCATCGGTTTGATGCGAATGCTGCACCGCGAGTTTCATTTCGTCTGGAAGCTTGACCATGCTTCCAGGGTTTTTGGCCGCGCCTTTCCAGATCTCAACGTCATTCTTTACGCCCCGCTCTGGGCGGTCGTGGGCCTGGCGCTGGCGCTCGCTCTCTTCGGTATGGGGATGGCCCTCATTATTAACCCGAACAAGTTTTCTCTCCATGCCACTTACCGGGACCGGCTGATCCGCGCCTATCTGGGCGCTTCTAACCCGGCGCGAAACCCGAATCCCTTTACCGGCTTCGACGAGGACGACAACGTCAACATGTCTGAGCTGTGGAGCGCGGAAAAATTCGGTCGAAAGCTGCTCCCGGTGATTAATCTCACCCTCAATCTGGTCGGCGGCGCCAAGCTCGCCTGGCAGGAGAGAAAGGCGGAAAGCTTCACGGTTAGTCCGCTTCATTGCGGCTCGCTCGAGCTTGGCTATCGCCGGAGTGGAGGCCCGGAAGGAAAACGTTATGGCGGGCCGCGGGGGCTTTCGTTAGGCACGGCGGTCACGATTTCGGGGGCGGCGGCCAGTCCAAACATGGGTTACCATTCATCACCGCTCGTCACCTTTCTCCTCACTCTCCTCAACATCCGGCTCGGCGCCTGGCTGGGGAACCCCGGGCCGAAGGGCGATCAAACTTACCATCTGGGTTATCCCAGTTTCAGCGTCGGCCCGGTGATCGCGGAAGCTTTTGGCCTGACGAATGATCAGCGGCGTTACGTCTATCTCTCCGACGGTGGGCATTTCGAAAACCTGGGACTTTATGAAATGGTTCTGCGCCGCTGTCACTTCATCGTCGTGAGTGACGCTGGCCAGGACCCGGAGTGTTCCTTTGCCGATCTCGGAGAAGCGGTGCGCAAGGTGCGAATCGACTTCGGCATTTCGATCGAATTCGAACAGATGGATATCTTTCCCCGGGGCGACGACTGCGAGCGAAATGCCAAAGGACGCAACTGCGCCATCGGGCGCATTCGTTACCGCGAGGTAGATGGAGAGGGAGCGAAAGATGGGCTTCTGATTTACATCAAGCCGGCCTGTTACGGAAACGAGCCGCGCGATATCTATGAATACTTTCGCCGGAGCAAAACCTTTCCGCATGAAAGCACGGGCGACCAGTTTTTCAGCGAGTCGCAGTTTGAGAGTTACCGGATGCTTGGGGTAAGCACGGTGGAGGAAATGGTGAGCCAGTTTCGGGGCGACTTTCCTGCCTTTGTCCGGCGCATCCTCGAGAACCATCTCACCGGCTCGCCGGCGCCCGAATGGCTGGCAGAAATGCTGGACACGGAGGAGCCGCAGGCAAACCTCGCCTAGTAGCTCTTGGTTGAACGACGGATTACACGGATGGGCACGGATAGTGAGAAGATTGTGGGCTCATTTTGTTTCTGATCCGTGTTATCGCTGCAATTCGTGGTGTGAGACAGCCTAACGACCGCTCAGGCGCGCCTTGAGATTGATCTGGGTCCCGCTGAGCGCGACTGAGACCGGGCAATTCTTTTTCGTTTGCTCGGCCACTTCCTGGAATTTGGCGTCCTCGATTCCCGGGACATCGGCCTCGGTCTCGAGGTCGATTTCGGTGATGCGGAACGCTTCGCCCACCTTCTCCAGCTTCACCTTCGCGGCGGTGCTGATCTTCTTTGGCGGGTGTCCCGCTTTTTCCAATCCCACCGAAAGGGCCATCGAGAAACAGCCGGCCTCGGCCGCCCCGATCAATTCCTCGGGATTGGTCCCGCTGCCGTTCTCGAAGCGTGAGGAGAAGGAATAGCCGCCCTCATAAGCGCCGCTGCCCAGTTTCATCGTGCCCTGGCCGCTCTTGAGCGTGCCTTCCCAGATTGCTGTTCCAGTTCGTGTTGCCATGGCCGCAAGCTGCTCCAGTTCCCGGGCAAACGCCACTCCAAAGCGTCCGCCCGCTTCCTCGCATGGCAATGCCGCGCCCGTCCTGCTATCATCCCGGCCATGGAAGCCGCGCCCGAGTGGACCTCACTCCCTGACGAGGCCCTGCTGGAACGCCGCATCTCTACTCTTGGCTTGCGGCTCGAGGGAACAACGCTCGCCCCGTTGATCCACCAGCTCTATCAAGAACTGAGCGCGCAAGGACTGCTCTTTCATCCACTCTGCCACGTGGGCGACGAATGGTTCGTCCCCGTGGGAATTCCGGCGATCTTCATTCCGTTTTTTCTCGTGCACGACCGGCTCCGCGCCCTCGAGCGAAGCATGATGCTCGAGGTGGAAGGGGAAACACCGGAGTGGTTCATGCGCCTGATCCGACACGAGGCCGCGCACGCCTACCACTACGCCTACCAAATCCCGCGCAAAAAAAAATGGCAGCAAACC
>Ga0081539_10001802_pt1 | contig 33905 bp, 30 predicted proteins | sample TabmetS4T2R2_FD_71023 | JGI IMG/M metagenome (GOLD analysis project Ga0081539, IMG submission 71023) | Tabebuia heterophylla rhizosphere microbial communities from the University of Puerto Rico - S4T2R2 | ecosystem: Host-associated > Plants > Roots > Rhizosphere ... | reverse complement strand
GCTCATCGTGCCCGACGGCCAGATCATGTTGACGAGGCCGGCCAGGATCAGGCCGATCAAGCCCATGAACAGGAACTTGCCCATCGCCGTCAGGTCGCGCTTGGTGGTGTAGCCGTAGAGGCTGAGCGCCCCGAAGGCCGCGGCCGTGACGAAGAAGGTACGGGCGACCGATGCGCCGGTGTAGCGGAACAAGAGCAGCGACAGGCTGACGCCCATCAGTGCCGTGACCGCCCAGTAGACGGCCTGCACCGCACCGACGCTCATCGCTTGGGCGCGCACCGAGACCAGCAGCAGCAGGCCGAGCGGCGCGAAGATCGCGACCCAGCCCAGGATGTTGAGGCCGACGACAAAGCCGCCCTCGAGCTTGAAGAACAGACCGGCGAGGTCGGGTAAGGCGAACAGGCCGTAGGCGACGATGCCCGACAGGGCCAGCCCCGAGGCCATGTAGTTGTAGACCCGCAGCATGTGGGCGCGCAGGCCGACGTCGTATGCGGCCTGGTCGGTGATCGTGCCGGCGCGGTTGAAACTGCCGAAGTTTGGATCTGCCATTTGAGCTCCGATCTCCATGGAAGGCTTGTGGCGCGATGATCGCGGCCTCAGGGCCATTTGTCCATGCGGTTAGCCTCGCACATTGGCGAGCAGGGCGGTCGCGGCGGCCTCGTCGGTTATGAGGATGTGGCAAAGCCTCGTCCGGATCGCGCCTTCGATGATCGCTGCCTTCTGGGCACCTCCCGCTGCCAGGACCAGGTTTTTCACGGCCCGCAGGTCTGCCAGAGGTGGGTTGATCGTTCGCCGCGCGAGCGGGTGGTCGACGATATTGCCCTCGACGTCGAGATAGTGCCCACACACGTCGCCAACGGCGCCGGCCGTGCGCAGCGACCGCCAGGTGTCGCGGGAGATGACGCCGTATTCCAGGGCGCGCGATTCGCGGGTGAGGTCGACGGCGCTGAGCAGGGCCATGTCGAGCTCGCGGGTCTTCTGCAGGACCTCGCGCACCGGCCCGCTCGCCGTCAGGAGCTTCCTGAGCTCGGGGCTATCGGCGAACATCGGCGCGGTGACGTAGTAGCAGGTGGCGTCCAGAGCGCGCGCGAACATGGCGGCATTGTCATAGGGATTGATGGCCGTGCTGCGCGCCAGCCCGCCGCACAGCAGCACCACCGTATTCTTCTGGCCTCGCCGCTTCAGGATGCTCTGCGCGGCCGCGTTGATCGTGCCGCCCCAGGTGATGCCGAGACTGGCGCCGGGCGCCAGGTGGGCGGAGATGTACTGGCCGGCGGCCGCGCCCACGACGCTGCGCACGTCAAGCCCGACGGGCGGCGCGGGCACGACGATGGCGCGGCTGAGGCCGAACGCCGACTGCAGCCCCGCCTCCAGCTCGGCGCAGGCGCCGATCGGGTCGTTGATGGTGATCTGCACGAAGCCGCTCGCGCGCGCGTCGTTCAGGATGCGGATGACCCGCTTGCGTGTCAGGCCGAGCCTCTGGGCGATCGCCTCCTGCGTCTGGCCTTCCTTGAAGTACGCCCAGCAGACCCGCGCCGTGACGGCGCTGTCCTCCCGCTGGCCCTCGGGCTCACTGTCGGACTTCATCTTTTCCCCAAGGGCCTCGCGTGGCCGGCCGTCACGGTCATAAATACGCAATGGCGCATTTGTACCCGTAGAGGAACAAATGTGCCAGAGGAGAGACGTCATGCGATTGATCTTCGGCTTGGCCGTCGCCCTGGCGGGCCTGTTCGGCGCCGCCCAGGCGCAGACGAGCGACAAATTCGTCATCGGCGTGATGGGTGACCAGAGCGGCGTCGTGTCCGACGTCGGCGGCAGGGGCTCGGTGCTGGCGGCGCGCATGGCGGTCGCCGACTTCGGCGGCCAGGTGCTGGGCAGGCGCATCGAGATCCTCGTCGCCGACCACCAGAACAAGCCGGACGTTGCCTCGCCGATCGCGCGCCGCTGGTTCGATGTCGAGGGTGTGGAAGCGATCTTCGACCTGCCGCACACCGGTGTCGTGCTGGCGCTGCAGAACATCGCGCGCGAGAAGCAGAAGTCGCTGCTGGTGTCGGGCGCGGCCAGCGTGGAGATCACCGGCAAGTCCTGCTCGCCCTACACCACGCACTGGACGGACGACACCCATGCGCTGGCCAACGCCACCGCCCGGGCGGTGACCAAAGGCGAGGGCGAGACCTGGTACTTCCTGACCGCCGACTACAGCTTCGGCCACGATCTCGAGCGCGACGCCAGCAACACCATCCGCGCGCTCGGCGGCAAGGTGCTGGGCAGCTCGCGCCATCCTTTGTCGACGCAGGACTTCTCGGCCTATCTGCTGCAGGCGCAGTCGAGCAAGGCCAGGATCATCGGCCTGGCGAGCGCCGGCGCCGACACGGTGAACGCCATCAAGCAGGCCAAGGAATACAAGGTCGACGCCGGCGGCCAGCGGCTCGCCGCGCTGCATGCCTTCATCACCGACGTCAACAGCCTCGGCCTGCCGACGGCGCAGGGCCTGATCATCACCAGCGGCTTCTACTGGGATGCGAGCGAGGACACGCGGGCCTGGGCGCGGCGCTTCATGGCCGAGCATGGTCGCATGCCGACGCGCGAGCAGGCCGGCGTCTACGTCTCGGTGCTGCATTACCTCAAGGCGGTGAAGGCCGCCGGCAAGCCCGACGCCGCCGCGGTGAACCAGGAGATGCGCAAGCTGCCGGTCGATCGCTTCGGTGCTGCGGCCTCGGTGCGCGCCGACGGCCGCGTGATGTACGACATCGGCGTCTACCAGGTGAAGACGCCGGCCGAAAGCAAGGCGCCGTGGGACTACTATCGCCGCATCGCCAGCGTGCCGGGCGCCGAGGCCTTCCGGGCGCTCGCCGACGGCGGCTGCGCGTCGGCCCAGCAGGCCAGCCAGTGACGGCGGCCGTCAGGTCGACCATCGTCGGCAGCCTGCCCAAGCCGGGCTGGCTCGCCGTACCCGGCATCCTGCAGGCGCCGTGGAAGGTGGCGGCGGAAAATCTCGACGAGGCCCTGACCGACGCCACGCGCCTCTCGGTGGAGAGCCAGCTCGCGGCCGGGTTGGATGTCGTCACCGACGGCGAGCAGCGACGGCGGCACTATGTCTGGGGCTTCCTCGACGGCATCGCGGCGGTCGACACCGGGCGGCTGGCGATGAAGCCGACGCGCGGCCAGCGTTTTCGCCAGGAGGCGCCGGTGGCGCGGCTGGTGGGCGAGCCGGAATGGTCAGGGCCGTTGCTGGTCGGGGCGCTGAACGCGGCGCGCGCGCTCACCGATCGGCCAGTCAAGGTGACGCTGCCGGGGCCGATGACGCTGGTCGACAGCCTGCTCGACGAGACAGGCCGCCATTCGACGGCCGGCCTCGCGATGGTCTTCGCCGAGCTGCTGAACCGCGAGGCTCGCGCGCTGGCCGCCGCCGGCGCCGCGGTCGTGCAGTTCGACGAGCCCTGCTTCAACATCTATCTCGACGAGGCACGGGAGTGGGGCGTGGCGGCGTTGCAGCGCGCGGCGGCTGGCGTCGGCACCACGACCGGCGTGCATATCTGCTACGGCTATGGCGGCGCCGAGGTTGCCGACTGGAAGGCGGCCAACCGGGACTGGAGCCACTACCAGCAGAGTCTGGCGCTGGTGGCCGGCACTGACATCGACCAGGTCTCGATCGAGACGGCAGCGGTCGGCGTCGATATTGGCGTGGTCGAGCTGCTACGCGGCAAGGACGTGCTGCTGGGGCTGGTCGACGTCGGCAGCGAGCGCATCGAGACGGCCGACGAGATTGCCGCCGGCCTGCGTCGGGCGCTCGACCATGTGACGCCGGACCGGTTGTTCGCCTGCACCGATTGCGGGCTGGTGCTGCGCAGCCGCGTCGCCGCGGCCGGCAAGATGCGGGCGCTGGCCGAGGGCGCGGCGATCGTCAATCGCGAGCTTGGGGCGTCACGACCGCCAGGCTAGAGCTTGATGCCGGCCGAGCAAATGACCTTGCCCCACTTCGCGGTCTCCTCGGCGATCAGTCTGCCGAAGTCGGCCGGGGACCCGGGAATCAAGGTGCCGCCGAGGTCGGCCAGCCGCATCTTCAGCTTGGCGTCGGCCAGACCGGCATTGGTCTCCTTGTTCAGCCGGTCGATGATCTCCGCGGGCGTCTTCTGCGGCGCGCCGAGCCCGTACCAGGCGCTCGCCTCGTAGCCCGGCACGGTGTCGGCCACGGTCGGCAGGTCGGGCAGGGCCTCGGCGCGCACCGCCGTGGTGACGGCGAGCGCCTTGAGCTTGCCGGTCTTGATGAACTCCATCGACGCGGGCGAGGTGGCGAACAGCACGTGCACCTGGCCCGACAGCAGGTCGGCGATGGCCGGGGCCTGGCCGCGATAGGGCACGTGGACCATGTTGATGCCGGTCATCGACTTGAAGAGCTCGCCGGCGAGGTGGGCGGCGCTGCCGTTGCCGGCCGAGGCCATGTTGACCTTGCCGGGATTGGCCTTCGCATAGGCAATGAACTCCGCAACGCCGCTGGCCGGAAACGACGGATTGACCACCATGACGTTGGGAACGGTCATGATGCCGGCGACCGGTGCGATGTCGCGGATGAAGTTGAACGGCAGCGTCTCGTATAGCGTCGCGTTGATCGCGTTGGGCTGGCCGACCAGCAGCAGCGTGTAGCCGTCGGGTGCGGCGTTGACGACGAACTCGGCCGCGATGTTCGTGGCCGCGCCCGGCTTGTTCTCGATCACGAAGGCCTGTGCCAGCCGGTCCGAGAGCCATTGCCCCATCAGACGGGCAACGATGTCGTTGCCGCCGCCGGGCGCATAGCCGACGACCCAGCGCACGGGGCGCGACGGCCAGGCCTGTGCGCCGGCCCGACTTGCAAGTATCGGCAGGGCGATGGCGGCGGTGGTAAGACGCGGGAAGTGCCGACGGTGAAGCTTCATGCGGTGTCGGGCGCAGTCAGCCCTTGACCGAGCCGGCCGTCAATCCCGCGACGTAATGCTCGACGAAGAACGAGTAGATGATCGCCACCGGGATCGAGCCCAGCAGCGCGGCCGCCATCAGCTGTCCCCAGTAGAAGACGTCGCCGCGCACCAGCTCGGCGATGGCGCCGACCGGCACGGTGCGGACCTCGGTCTTGGTGAGGAAGATCAGGGCGTATAAAAACTCGTTTTGCGCGAGCGTGAAGGCGAAGATGCCGGCGGAGATGAAGCCCGGGCCGCACAGCGGCAGCACGATCTTCACCAAAGTCTGCAGCCGGCTCGCGCCGTCGATGCGGGCGGCGTCCTCGAGCTCGACCGGCACGGTGCGGAAATAGCCCATCAGCAGCCAGGCGCAGAACGGGATCAGCAGCGTCGGGTAGGTCAGGATCACCGAGGTCAGCGTGTCGTTGAGGCCGAGGCGGTTGATCAAGTCGGCCAGCGGCACGAACAGCAGCGGTTGCGGCACCAGGTAGGTCGCGGCGATGGCGAAGGAGACCATGGCCGCGCCAGCGAAGCGCAGCCGCGCCAGCGGATAGGCGAGCATGGCGCCGAGGATCAGCGAGATCGCCGTGGAGATGACGGCGACGATCAGCGTGTTCCAGGTCCACTCGAGGAAGCTGGTCTCGGTCAGCAGGTCGACATAGTGCTTCAAGGTCGGGTTATGCACGATCAGCGGCATGACCTTGCGGCTGTAGAGCTCCTGGTTCGACTTCAGCGAGGTGATCGCCATCCAGTAGAACGGGAACAGGGCGAAGAACACCGCCACGGCAAGCGGCAGCCACAAGGTCAGCAGCCGAACCCGCCAGCCGCGCCGGTCGACGGTCATGGTGTGCCTCTTGCCGGACCGCGGGCCTCCAGGCCCGCTCTTCTCATGGTCCGGAAGAGTATGAGCGGGCCTGGAGGCCCGCGGTCCGGCAAGACGCTCATCACTTCGGCGCCCGCATGTAGAGCGCCATCGCCAGGATGATCAGCGCCAGCGGCGGCACCATGGAGAGGGCGATCGCCGCACCCTGGCCGAATTGCCCGGCGCCCATAGCGATGTCGAAGGCGTAGGTCGCGAAGACGTGGGTGGCGTTGGCCGGGCCGCCGCGGGTCAGCACGTAGATCAGCTGGAAGTCGGCGAAGGTGAAGATCACCGAGAACATGGTGACGATGAAGATGATCGGCATCAGCAGCGGCAGGGTGACGTAGCGGAAGCGGCCCCAGCGGCCGGCGCCGTCGATGGTCGCGGCCTCATAGAGCTCGGGCGAGATGGTCTGCAGCCCGGCCAGCAGGGTGATGGCGTAGAACGGCAGCCCGCGCCAGGTGTTGACGATGATCAGCGAGAACATCGCGAGGTGCGGGTTGCCGAGCCAGCTCGGCCCGGGGTCGGCGACATCGGTCGCCTTCAAGACCCAGTTCACCACGCTGAAGGCGGGATCGAGGATCCACTGCCAGGCGATGGTGGAGAGCACCGTCGGCACGATGAACGGCAGCAGCAGCAGCGCGCGCGTCAGGTTCTTGAAGCGGAAGTCCTGGTTCATCACCAGGGCGAGTCCCAGCCCGCCCACCATCTTCAGGAGCGTCGCTGCCGCCGTATAAAAGAGCGTGTTGACCGCGACCTGGCGGAAAACCGGGTCGTGCCAGGCATGGATGAAGTTGGCCAGCCCGACGAACTCTCCCGGCTTGGCCACCGGGCGGTCCTGCAGGCTGATCCAGATGCCGTAGAAGAACGGATAACCGACCAGCGCCACCAGGAAGGCCACCGGCAGCGCCACCATCAGCCAGCTGAAGACGCTTTCGCGCTCCACCCAGCGTCCGAACGAGAAGGGCGGGCGCCGGCGCGTCAGCGCCGGCGCGGTCGCGACCGTCATCCGCCTAGGTCGCCCTATAAATCTGCTTCAGCTGCGCAGCGGCGTCGGCGATGACCTCCTTGGTCGACTTGCCCGAGCAGGCCTTGGCGAACATGTCGACGACGACGAACTTCGCCACGCTCTCCGACTGCGCCCGGCTGAGCGGCGCGGGCCAGCCCGGCAGATGCGCGGTCTTCAGCGCATCGCGGTAGGGCAGGTTGCGCGGCTCGACCTTCCACATCGGCGCGTCGTCGTATTTGTGCAGGAAGGGCTGGTAGTAGGTGACGGCGATGTCGAGCCAGGGGCCGCACTGAGCGGGCGCCATCACCCAGCGCAGGAAGTCCTTGGCCGCCTTCGGGTCCTTGGTGTGGGTGAAGATCGAATGGCAGAGCGGGTTCAGCATGTGGAACCGGCCCTTCGGCCCCTTGGGGTTCTCCGACTGGTCGATCACCTTGGCCATCTCGGGGAAGTCCTTCTTGGCCGCCCACAGGATCGATTCGGCGTTGTTGGTGCAGGAGATCTGCTCCGACAGGAACGCCTTGTTGTTGTTGACGTCGGTCCAGCCCAGACAATCCTCGACCATGGTCTCCTTGTAGAAGCGGCGGCAGAAGTCGACCGCGCGCGCGGTCTCGTCGGAATCGATGACGATGGTCTTGCCGTCGGGCTCGACCTCGCGCGCGCCGTAGGACCACAGCAACGGATAGAGCCATCCGTGATTGTCGCCGAAGCCGTGGCCGAGCTCGAAGCCGAACGGGTGGCCCGCCTTCTTGAGCTTGATGCCGGCTTCCAGGAGCTCGTCCCAGGTGTCGGGGAACTTCTCGTACCCCGCCTGCTTGAACCAGTCGGTGCGCCAGTTCATCAGCTGGCCGATATTGCCGAACGGGATGGCCTTCCACTTGCCGTTGACCACCACCGATTCCTGCGCCGATTCGTACCAGCCGCCGCTTTCCTTGCCGATCTCGGCGGCGATGTCGCTCACGTCGACGAACTTGTCGTCGAACAGGAAGGCCCAGTTGAAGCCGATCGCGGTCATGTCGGGGCCGGAGGCGTTCTCGGCGGCGGTGGTGACGCGGGTCAGCAGGCTGCCGACGCTCACCACCTCGTAGTTCACCTTGATGCCTTTTTCCTTTTCGTAGGCGGTCGCGAGCTTGTTCTTGAAGAAGGCGTCGTACGGCGGCACGAACGAGCTTTCGTGCATCATCGTCAGACTCTTCGTCTGGGCTCGGACGGCGGGGGCGCCCAACAGGGCGCCGGCAGTGCTGTACGCGGTAAGCTTAAGGACGTCTCGACGAGACTTACGGGAACTCAACGCCATGGCGAAGTCCTCCCTTTGCTTATAGTGGGGGGCACCATAGCCGAGGCAGTCGGCGTTCACCAAGCCTTACTGGAATATCCGAACTTTTGACGTGCAATGCGGCAAAGGCGGCGGCGATGGACAAAACCGGACACCGGTCGGAAGCTTGGCTCGATGAACAGCAGAGGAAACGAATGGCGTCGGGTATTCCCGTAGAAGACTGGATCGCCCATCACGCTCGCTTCGCACCGGGATCGGAGGCGGCGCACGACCTGGCGTCGGGCCGGCGCTTCACCTACGCCCAGTTCGACGAGCGCATCACACGCGCGGCTCTGTGGCTTGCCGCTGCCTTCGGGGTCCGCCCGGGCGATCGCGTGGCGGTGCTCAGCATGAACGACACCGACGTCTTCGAATTGCAGTTCGCCTGTCGCCGGCTGGGGGCGATCTTCCTGCCGCTGAACTGGCGGCTGGCCGTGCCCGAGCTCGAGTTCATCGCCAAGGATGCGAGCCCGGTGGTGCTGATCCACGGCGAGGAGTTCACCGACGCCGCCCGCGAGGTGGCGCGACTGGCCGGCGTGTCGCACACCGCCAACCTCGCCAACGGCAGGCCCAGCGCCTACGAGGCGGGGATCGCGGCCGCGCCCTCAGGGGAGATGGGCACGCTCGACCCGCCGGCGCTGGATTTGGCCGACATCTGGACCATCATGTACACGTCGGGCACGACCGGGCGGCCCAAGGGCGCGCAGATCACCTACCAGATGTGCGTGTTCAACAGCATCCAGTGCGCCATGACGATCGGGCTGACCGCGCAGACCCGCAACCTGGTGTTGCTGCCGACCTTCCATACCGGCGGGCTGAACGTCTACGCCAACCCGACCTTCCATACCGGCGGCTGCAACGTGGTGATGCGCAGCTTCGACCCCCGCCTGTTCCTGCGGCTGCTGAGCGACCGCACGCTCGGGCTGACGCACCTGTTGGGCGTGCCGACCAACTTCCTGATGCTGGCGCAGGAGCCGGGCTTCGCCGAAGCCGACCTCTCCCACATCGTTTGCATCGGCGTCGGCGGTGCGGCGGCGCCGTTGGCCCTGATCGAGGAATACGGTCGCAAGGGCATCAAGCTGCAGCAGGGCTGGGGCATGACCGAGACCGGGCCGCTCGGGCTGCTGCTGTCGGGCGACATGGCGCTCACCAAGGTGGGCTCGTCCGGCCTGCCGCCGCTCTATGTGCGGCTAAAAATCTGCGATCCCGACGGCAACGAGGTGAAGCGCGGCGAGACCGGCGAGCTGATGATCAAGGGGCCGACCGTGACGCCGGGCTACTGGAACCGGCCGGAGGCCAACCGCACCTCGTTCACGGCCGACGGCTGGTTCCACACCGGCGACGCCGCGCGCCAGGACGACGACGGCTACTACTATATCGTCGACCGCTGGAAGGACATGTTCATCTCGGGCGGCGAGAACGTCTATCCGGTCGAGGTCGAGAACGTGATCTACCAGCTCGACGGCGTGCTGGAGAACGCCGTGGTCGGCATCCCGCACGAGAAATGGGGCGAGGTTGGCCGGGCCTTCGTCGTGCTGAAGGCCGGCGCCAATCTCGACGAGTCCGCGGTCATCGAGCATTGCGGCAGCCAGCTCGCGCGCTACAAGGTGCCGAAAGAGGTGCGTTTCATCGATGAGCTGCCGCATAATGCGACGGGCAAGGTGCTGAAGCACCAGCTTCCGCGCAGCTAACGGCCGGGAGGAACGTCATGGCCAGCATCGTCTTCGGCGCCGGCACATCGCACACGCCGATGCTCAACATGACGGCCGAGGAATGGCCGTTGTTCGAAGAGGTCGACCGGCACCGCGCGCATCTGCATACGGACGGGCGTGCCGCGACGTACGAGGACCTGCTGGCCGCCGCACCGAAGTCCGTGCTGACGGAGATCACGCGCGACAAGCACACGAGCCGCCATGCCGAGGCGATGACGGCGGTCGACCGGCTGCGCGATGGGTTGTCAGGCGCCAATCTCGACGCGGTGATCGTGGTCGGCGACGACCACAAGGAGATCTATCACGACGACAACATGCCGAGTGTCCTAGTGTATCGCGGCGAAACCATCGCCAACGTGCCCAACCGGACGGGGCGCACCAGCGCCGGCGCCCACGTCGATGGATCGCGGCGGCCCAACTGGATGCAGCGCGCCGCCGCGCGCTACTACGAGGAGAGCGAGACGCGGCACTATCCGGTGCATGCCCGCCTTGCCAATCATCTGATCACGGCGCTGGTCGACGCCGAGTTCGACGTGTCTTCGGCCAATGCCCTGCCGGCCGGCGAAGGCGAGGGGCATGCCTTCGGTTTCGTCCATCAGCGCCTCATGAAGGAGGCGGTGCCGGTGATCCCGGTCGTCCTCAACACCTACTATCCGCCCAACCAGCCCTCGCCGCGGCGCTGCTACCGGCTCGGCCAGGCGATTCGCGACGCGATCGGGCGCTATCCCGAGGACCTGCGCATCGGCGTCGTGGCCTCGGGCGGCCTCAGCCACTTCACCGTCGATGAAGAGCTCGACCGCGAGGTGATCCGCGCGCTCAGCGAAAAAGATGCCGATGCGCTGCAGGGCCTGCCGCGCCGGCGCCTCAACTCGGGCAACTCCGAGATCCGCAACTGGATCTGCGCCGGCGGGGCGCTGGAGCATCTCGATGTGCGCTGGGTAACCTATTGTCCCGGTTACCGCACGCCGGCCGGTACAGGCACGGGCCTGTGCTTCGCGCAGTGGGCGTGACGCCTTGGTGGGGCGCGCTGGAATCTTGCTGGAAGCCATGAGAGGACACCATGAAGGCTGCGTATATCGAGAAGTTCGGCGGACCGGAGGTCCTGACCTATGGCGATCTGCCCGATCCGGTCGCCGGAGCGGGACAGGTCGTGGTCGATGTCGTGGCGGCGAGCGTCAACGGCGCCGACCCCAAGGTGGCGGCGGGCGACTACAAGCAGACCAAGTTCCCGCTGATCCTGGGGCGCGATTTCTCCGGCACGGTCAGCGCGGTCGGTGACGGCGTCAGCGACCTCAAGGTCGGTGACGAGGTGTTCGGCGTGCTCGAAACCGGCCGCGACGGAACCTACTGCGAGAAGCTCGCGGTCGGCGCCAACGTGGTGGCCAGGAAGCCGGCCGGCCTGTCGCATGTCGATGCCGCGGCGATGGCATTGACCGGCCTCACGGCGATCTGCGCGGTCGAGAACTCGCTGCAGCTCAAGCGCGGCGAGACCATCCTGATCCAGGGCGGGGCGGGCGGCGTCGCGGCCTTTGCCATCCAGCTCGCCAAGCACATCGGCGCGCGCGTCATCAGCACCTGCAGCACGGGCAACCTCGACTATGTGCGCGGCCTCGGCGCCGACGAGGTCATCGACTACAAGACCACGGACTTCACCAAGGTGGTGAAGAACTGCGACGCGGTGTTCGATACCGTGGGCGACGATGTCGCCACGCGCTCCTTCGCCGTGCTCAAGCCGGGCGGCCGCGCGACCTTCATCGCCTCCGGTCCGACGGCGCCCAAGCCCGAGCGCAGCGACGTGACGGCGCTGAGGCCAGCCGTGCCGCGCGAGCGCAAATATATGGAACGGATTGCCGAGCTCCACAGCAAGGGCGCCGTCCGTCCGCAGCACGTCACGCTGTTCGAGCTCGCCAAGGCGCGCGAGGCGCTGGGCGTCAGCGCGGCGCGTCACTTCAAGGGCAAGCTGGTGCTGAAGGTGCGGTAGAAAAACACCCGTCATCCCGAGCGGAGCCGCCCGAGGGGGCGGCGTAATCGAGGGACCTCTTCTAGTCGATGCACCGACGAAAAAGGTCACTCCACTGCGCCTCGCTACGCTCGGCTCCGGTCGGGATGATGACTTTTTTTGGAGGTAGTCAATGAAAGTCGGTTTCATCGGCGTCGGCAACATGGGCGGCCCCATGTGCCGCAACATCATCAAGCGCAGCAATCACCAAGTGACGGTGTTCGACCTGAACGCCGCGGCGGTGAAGGCGTGCACCGATCTCGGTGGTACCGCCGCCAAGTCGATCGCCGAGGTGACCAAGGGCGCCGACCTGGTGATGACGTCGCTGCCCATGCCGAGGGACGTCGAGGCCGTCACCCTGGGCGATGGCGGCATCCTGGCGAGCATCGCCAAGGGCCAGACCTACATCGACCTCAGCACCAACGCGCCGTCGATGGTGAAGAAGATCGGTGCGGCCATGGCCGCCAAGGGCATCGCCATGCTCGATGCGCCGGTGAGCGGCGGCACGACCGGCGCGGAAGCGGCGACCATCGCCATCATGGTGGGCGGCGACAGACAAGTGTTCGACGACGCGCTGCCCGTCCTGCAGTCGTTCAGCGCCAACGTCATCCACATGGGCGGGCTGGGCAGCGGCACGGTGGCCAAGCTGGTGAACAACATGTTGTCGTTCTGTAACATGGCGGCGTTGAGCGAAGGCATGATGCTGGGCACCGGCTACGGCCTCGACCCGGAGAAGCTTTTGCACGTCATCTCGACCTCGAGCGGCAACTCCAACGCCATCAAGAACTTCACCTTGCGCGCGCTGCCGGGAAAGTATTCGCCGCCGTCCTTCGCCCTCGATCTCGCCTACAAGGACCTGCATCTCGCGCTGGAGCTCGGCGACGAGCTCGGCGTGCCGCTGTATCAGGGCGCGTCGACGCACAACCTGCAGCGCCTGGCCAAGGGCATGGGCTTCGGCCCCGACGACAGCACGTCGGTGCTGCGCGTCTACGAGTCGATGCTGGGACGCAAGGTCAAGCCGTAAGGCGATACCTTTCGAGAAACGTCGGATCGGGATCGAAGCCGAGCCCGAGCGCTGTCGGGACATCGAGTTCCGGCTGCCAGCGCGTGAGGCCGCTGTTGCCATACATGTCCATGTGCGGCAGGGCCTCGATGACGGCGTAGTAAGCGGGCTGCTTCATCGTCGCCAGGAAGTGCAGGGTCGCGAGCCCGGCCGGACCGATGAACGGCGTGTGCGGCGCGATCGAGACGCCGCGCGGGCCGAGCAATGCCACGGCGCGTCGGTTCTCCGAGACGCCGCCGATCATGCAGATGTCGGGCTGCAACACGCCGACCGGCGACCCGGCATAGACCGCGAGCTGTTCGGCCGAGCCAAGATCGGCGCCCAGACCGACCGTGATGCGCGGCAGCGACGGTTGGTCGAGCAGGGCTTCCGGTGGCCACACTGGATCTTCCAGCCAGAGAAGCTCGAGCGCTTGCCAGCGCGCGAGGCTCGCCTGGACATCGGCCAGCGTGTGGGCGTTGTTGCAATCGGCGACGAACGGCAGGGTCGGGCCGACGACCTTCCGTGCCGCCTCGATGACGTCGAGGTCGAATTCGTGGACTTTTACCGCCGCGACCTTCGCGGCCAGCGCGTCGGCGATGCGTGTCGTGACCTTGGCGGCGTCGTTGTAGCGATCGAGGCTCGCCATCACCGGCACGCGCGTCCGCTGAGCGCCGCCCAGCAGTTGGGAGAGCGACTGGCCGGCCGCCTTGCCGGCGATGTCCCACAGCGCCATGTCGATCGCGGCCAGGGCATTGAGATTGGTGCCGGCGCGGCCGAACGAGGCGAAGCGGATCCGCGCTTCGGCGTTCAGGCGCTCGCGCTGCTCCACCGCCTTGCCGACGAAGAGCGGCGCCATGACGTCACTGATCGCCGCCAAAAGGCTTTTCTGCAGGGCCGGCCGAAGGCACAGGCATTCGCCATAGCCGACGAGGCCGCTGGCCGTCACCTTGCACAGGACGAGATGCAGCGCGTCGGCGGCGCCCGGCGACTTGGGAATCCGCAGAGCGATAGGCTCTATGCGATCGATGATCATGCGCTATCGTGCGCCCTCCGGAAGACGAAAGGAATGCCCGTGCCTCCCTCGATCGACGAAGCCGAACTCGCCGCCATCCTGAAGCGCGCCGGGCTCACCCTGACGCCGGACCAGGTCAGGGGACTGCTGCCTGGTGCCGCGATCTTCCAGGGACTGATTGCGCGCGTGAATGCGCCGCTGCCGCGCGAGGCCGAACCTGCCGTCACCTTCGACGTGGAGCAGACGTGATGTCGATCCTGACCATCGCCGAAGCGGCAAAGCTCATCGCCGCGAAGAAGCTGTCGCCAGTCGAGCTCGCCAAGACCCATCTCGAGCGCATCGGCCGCCTCGATTCAGAGCTCAATGCGTTCCTGATGGTGACCGAGGAGCGGGCGCTGGCCGACGCCAAGGCCGCGGAGGCGCGGCAGATGTCGGGCTCGCTGCGCGGCAAGCTCGACGGCATTCCGATCGCCCACAAGGACATCTACAACACGGCAGGCATCCGCACGACAGCGCACTCCAAGCTCCTGAAGGACAACGTGCCGACGCACGATGCGCGGGTCGTCGCCAAGTGGGCGGCGGCGGGCACGGTGATGCTGGGCAAGCTTTCCACCCACGAGTTCGCGTTTGGCGGACCGGCGTTCGACCTGCCCTGGCCGCCGGCGCGCAATCCGTGGAACCGCGAGCACTTCACGGCGGGATCGTCCTCGGGCACGGGCGCGGCGGTCGCGGCCGGACTCATCATGGGCGGCACCGGCTCGGATACCGGCGGATCGATCCGCGGCCCGGCGGCGCTCTGCGGCATCGCCGGCATCAAGCCGACCTATGGCTTGTGCAGCCGCGTCGGCATCCTGCCGCTCGCCTATTCGCTCGATCACGCCGGGCCGATGGCCTGGACGGCGGAGGATTGCGCGCTGCTGCTGCAGGGCATGGCCGGCCATGATCCCGAGGATCCGGCGAGCGCCGACCGTCCGCTGCCCGACTTCACCGCCGAGCTCGGCAAGGGCGCCAAGGGCTTGCGCATCGGCGTAGTCCGGCACTTCTTCGAGACCGACAATCGCGCGTCGGACGCCACGCGCGCCGGGATCGACGCGGCGCTGGATTTCTTCCGCAAGGAGGGCGCCGAGGTCCGCGACATCATCCTGTCGCCGATGGTCGACTACTTCGCCGTCGGCTGGCTGCTCATGGTCAGCGAGGCCTTCGCCCTGCACGGTCCCTGGCTGCGCGAGCGGTTCATGGACTACAGCGAGATGTTGCGCGATCGCGTGGCGCTCGCGGCGATGCTGAGCGGGCCCGACATCGTGCAGGCGACGCGTCGCCGCCGCGTGCTGTGCCGGGAGATGGCCAAGGCGATGGCCGATCTCGACGTCATCGTCATGGCCTCCGCGCCCGCCGAGGCGCCGCGGATCGACAACGTCCCCAAGTGGTCGGGCATCGAGAAGCCGTCCTTCACCATGCCGTGCAACGTGACGGGCTTCCCGGCCATCTCCGTCTGCACGGGCTTCGGCGAGGGCGGGTTGCCGGTGTCGATTCAGTTGGCGGGCAAGCCGTTCACCGAGCCGACGCTGTTCCGCGCCGCCCATGCCTACGAGACGGCGATGCCTTGGCGCTCCAAGCGGCCTGCGATGGCCGCCTAGGTTTCAGCGGCTTGCTGGTCAGCAGCGCCAGAAGCGCCTTCGCCGCCGGGCTGAGATAGCCATTGCGGCGGTGGATGGCGGTGATCGGGTTGACCGCGCGCATTGCCGGCACGTCGAGCGCCACCAGCAGGCCCTGGCGCAGCTCGTCGCGCACGCTGCTTTCGGGCACCAAGGCGAGGCCGAAGCCCGCCTGGGCGAGCCGCTTCTGCGCCGTCAGGCTGTCGATCAGGGTGACGTCGGCGTCGTCGAGGCCGACGCGCACGAGCTGGCGGGCGAGCAGATGGCCGGAGGAATCGCGATCGTTGCGCACCGGCGGAAAGCCGATCCAGCGTTCGCCGAGCAAGGCCTTCACGTTCGCCACGCGCCGCCCGGCCAGCGGATGGCCCGCGGCCGCCACCACCAGCATCGCCTCCGCGCCGGCTTCGCGGGTCACGAGATCGGCGCCCTCGGCAAAGAAGTAGCGCAGGCCGAGCGTGACCTCGCCGCGGCGCACCAGGTCGGTCACCTCGGCGCTAGAGGCGGTGCGCAGCTCGAGCCGCACGCCGCGCGCCCGCCGGCGGAAGCGGCTGAGCGTGTCGACGATGTGCGTGTCGGCGAGGGTGCCGACCAGGGCGAGCGACAGGCTGCCCGACAGGCCCGACTGCAGGTCACGCACGGCCTCCTGGCCGTCCTTCAGCGCCGCCAGCGCCGCTTCGGCGTGCGGACGGAAGGCGCGGCCCGCCTCGGTGAGGCGCGCCCGGCCGCGCAGGCGGTCGAACAACGGCGCGCCCAGCTCCTGCTCGAGCAGCCCGAGCCGGCGGCTGATCGCCGGCTGCGAGCGGTGCAGGCGCCCGCCGGCGCGCGTGAAGCCGCCGAGCTCGGCGATCGCCACGAAGGTCCTCAGGCCATCAATGTCCATCGATCCGTTTTCCTGATGCGGATGGCAAATACTATGCATTCGACAGAAGGCTGTCTTCCGGTGATCGTCGCGAGAACCCAAGGAGACGGCACATGCGCACCCAGGCAGAGAAGACGGCTTCGTTCCGGGCCTTGCATCAGCGGCCCGGCTGCTTCCTCATCCCCAATCCATGGGACGCCGGCACTGCCAAGATCCTGGCGGGCTTGGGCTACGAGGCGCTGGCGACGACCAGCCTCGGCGTCGCCAACATCCTAGGACGCAAGGGCGTGACGCGCGACGAGGTGATCGCCAATGCGCGCGAGATCGTCGCGGCCACAGACCTGCCGGTGAATGCCGACCTGGAGAACTGCTTCGCCCACGAGCCGGCGGCCGCCGCCGAGACGATCCGTCTGGCGGCCGAAGCAGGCCTCGCCGGCGGCTCGATCGAGGACTACTCGAACGACCCCAGGACGCCGATCTACGACTTCGACCTGTCGGTCGAGCGTGTGCGCGCCGCCGTCGCGATGGCGCGAAGCTTGCCCGTACCGTTCGTTCTGACGGCGCGGGCGGAGAACCTCATCCGCGGCCGCAACGATATGGCCGACACCATCCGCCGTCTGAAAGCCTATTCGGCGGCCGGGGCGGAGGTTCTTTATGCGCCCGGCCTCAGCACCGCGGCCGAAATCCGCGCCGTGGTTGAGGCGATCGACCGGCCCCTGAACGTCGTGACCGGCTGGCTGAAACCCGGCATCACCGTGGCCGACGTGGCGGCGGCCGGAGCCAAGCGCATCAGCGTCGGCGGGGCGCTGAACCGGCTGGCGCTGGCGGCCTTCGTCGAGGGCGCGCGGGCGATGAAGGAGGAGGGGTCGTTCGCGTGGATGCAGCGCATCGCCGACATGGGGTCGCTGCGCAAAATGTTCGCGGCGGCTGACTAGCGTCGCGATCCGCTCTAGGCTGCACGGTGTCTAAAAGGATCGGACCCGTGCGATGAGAGTGGTAGTTGCGCTGCTGACCCTTGTGCTGACGCTGTCGCCGCCGGCTGTGCGGGCGGCGGAGCCCGTCGACCTGCTGCTGGTGCTGGCGGCGGACGTCTCGCGCAGCGTCACCGAACCCAAGTTCAAGCTTCAGCGCGAGGGCGCCGCTGCCGCCATCACCCATCCCGACGTGGTGCGCGCCATCACCTCCGGGCCGAATCGGCGGATTGCGGTGTGCTTCCTCGAGTGGGCAACGGCGGGGCAGCAGAATGTCGTGATCGACTGGACCGTGATAGACGCCGACGAGTCGGCGCGCAGTTTCGCCGACAAGCTGGTCGAGCTGCCGCGCTCCTTCGCCGGCAGCACCTCGATCAGCCACGCCATCGACTTCTCCGTCATCCAGCTCGAGCGCTCGCCTTTCAGGGCCGAACGGCGGGTCATCGACATTTCCGGCGACGGCAACAACAATTCCGGCCGCTCGGTGACCGACGCCCGCGACGAGGCGCTGGCCAAGGGCATCACCATCAACGCCCTGGTCATTCTCACGCCGCTGTCCGAATCGTTCCGCCCCGAGCACACCAATCCGCCGGGCGGCCTGGAGAAATATTTCCAGGACAACGTCATCGGCGGCTTCGGCGCCTTCACCATCGTCGCCGAGAACCACGAGGCCTTCGGCCGGGCGCTGACCAAGAAGCTGATCGCCGAGATCGCCGGCCTGCCGCAGCCCCAGCTCGCGGAGGCGGCGGCGGAATGAAGAAGCCGTTCCATCTCGCCTGGTTCCTGAGCCAGGGCTACGGCCCCAAGAGCTGGCGCGGCGACTGGCCGGGCAGCGACATCGAGCGCTGGATGATACCCGATCTGTTCGTCGACCTGGCGCGCGGCATGGAGCGCGCCTGCTTCGACTACATCATCATCGAGGATTCTTCGAACGTGCCCTACACCTACAAGGGCAGCCACGACACCTACCTGCAATACGCCGCGAGCGCCCCCAAGCTCGATCCTGCGGTGCTGGTGCCCTACCTCGCGCAGGCCACCCGGCACCTCGGGCTCGTGCCGACCTTGTCGGTGTCGGAATATCCGCCGTACCTGCTGGCGCGCCTGGTCAATTCGCTCGACCACGTCACCGAGGGCCGCATCGGCTGGAACTGCGTCACCGGCAGCAACGACGGCGCGGCGCAGAATTACGGCCACGCCAAGCACCGGCCGCACGACGAGCGCTACGACGTCGCCGACGAGTTCGCCGACGTGGTGACCCGGCTGTGGGAAGCCTGGGAGCCCGACGCCGTCGTGCTCGACCGCGCCAGACCGATGTTCGCCGACGGATCGAAGGTCCATCCCATCAACCACGAGGGCAAGTACTTCCGCTGCCGCGGCCCGCTCAACGCGCCACGCTCGCCGCAGGGCCGCGTGCCGATCTGCCAGGCCGGCGGCTCGCCGCGCGGCCAGCAATTCGCCTCGCGCTGGGCCGACACCATCATCACCGAAGGCGGCGGCAACATCGACAGCATGAAGGCCTATCGCGACCGCGTACGCCAGCAGGCCGCCGAGTACGGCCGCAATCCCGACGACATAAAGGTGCTGTTCCTCGCCCATCCGATCATCGACGTCAGCATGGAGGGCGCGCGCGAGCGCCAGCGCCTGGAGCAGGCCGAGGCCGAGAAGCATCTCGACCTGCACCTGTCGGGCATGTCGCGCCTGACCGGCATCGATTTCGCCAAGTACGATCTCGACCAGCCGCTACCGATGGACCTCAAGACCAACGGCCATCAGTCGGCGCTCGCCAAGTGGATCGGCAAGACGCCGCGCTCGATCCTGCAGAGCTATGCCCGCAAGGGCGGCGTCGACTTCACCGGCACCCCCCAGCACGTCGCCAGCATGATGCAGGAGATCATGGAAGAGGTGGGCGGCGACGGCTTCCTGATCTTCAACAGCTACTTCGACCGCCGCTACGTCATCGAAGTGTGCGACGGCCTGGTGCCCGAGCTGCAGCGCCGCGGGTTGACGCGCAAGGCGTACGCGCACAAGCACCTGAAGGACAATCTGCTGGAGTTTTAGTGTCTTGCCGGACCGCGGGCCTCCAGGCCCGCTCATGTTCATATTCTTTCGGACCGCGCGCGTCCCGCGCGCTCATGAGGCGCGCGAGACGCGCGCGGTCCGGAAGATCATGAGCGGGCCTGGAGGCCCGCGGTCCGGCAAGACTAAGCCGCCTTCTTGTTCTGCTGGCAGGGATGCTCGCCCGCGATCTTGAGGAAATTCTCGAGGATCTTGTGGCCGTGTTCCGAGGCGATGCTCTCGGGATGGAATTGCACGCCGTGAATGGGCAGCGACTTGTGGCGCAGGCCCATGATGATCTCGCCGGTCTCGGCCGTGACTTCGAGGTCCGCAGGAAAGCCGGCGCGGTCGACGACCAGCGAATGGTAGCGCGTCGCCTGGAAGGGCGAGGGCACGTCCTCGAACACGCTCTGGTTCTTGTGCTTAATGCCCGACAGCTTGCCGTGCATGGGCGTGGGCGCACGCACCACCTTGCCGCCGAACACCTGGCCGATCGCCTGATGGCCGAGGCAGACACCGAGCAGCGGCATTTGCGCCTTTGCCGCCGCTTTGATCAGGTCCATGCAGATACCCGCCTCGTTCGGGGTGCAAGGGCCAGGTGACAGCACAATGGCTGCGGGTTTCAGCGCCATCGCGTCGTCGACGGTGATCTGGTCGTTTCGATGCACGACGCAACGCGCACCGAGATCGCCCAGGAAGTGGACGAGGTTGTAGGTGAAGCTGTCGTAATTATCGATCAACAGAAGCACGGCACGACTCCTTACCGGCAGCAAATATAGAGGCCGAGTGCCAATTCCGCGACTCTCAATCTTCATCACCAGTGCCGATTGACTTCCGTGCAAGGGTCACACTGAGGCGATAGTGTGTTGGCGCTACAAGGGGAGTGCTTTGTCGGATTCGTCACAAACGTCCAGGCTGCTCGAGCAGCAGGTGGACGTGCTCGAGATGATCGCGCGTGACGCGCCGCTGAACGACGTGCTGGTGAAGGTCTGTCGCCTGGCCGAGGCGTTCGCGCCCGGCTGCATGGCGGGCGTCACCATTCTCGATCGCGGCGGCATGACCTTCGAGCACTGCGTGATGCCTTCGGCGCCGACCTTCGCGGCGGGCATTCCCGGTGCCGAGGTCGGCCCGCCGCACGCCGGCACTTGCGCCGCCGCGGTCTTCGGCGGCGCGCCGATCGCCAGCAGCGACGTCGAGAACGACGCGCGCTTCGATCCGTTTTGGCGCAAGCTCAACACCGACCATAGCGTGCGCGCCATCCGCTCGCGGCCGATCTGCTCGGCCGACGGGCGCGCGCTCGGCAGCTTCTTCGTCGCCTACAAGGACGGCGCTCCCGATCCGTGGCCCGAGGAGATCGAGGCGATCGGCGCCCGGCTCTCGGGCCTCGCCCTCGACCGGCACCGGGCGACCGAGCGCCAGAAGCTGATCGTCGGCGAGATGCAGCATCGGCTGAAAAACCTGTTCGCCGCGGTGCTGTCGATCGCCTCGCAGACGTCGCATGGTGGCGTCACGACCGCGGAATTCCTGAAGGCCTTCGAAGGCCGCGTTCTCGCGCTGGCGAATGCCCACGACCTCTTGACGCGCGATGAATCGGCCGACCTGGCCGAGCTCACGCGCCGCATCGTGGCGCCGTTCGCGGGCGACCAATCGGTCGAGATCACCGGGCAGCCCTTCAAGGTGGCGCCGTCGGCCGTCGTGCCGTTCAGCCTGGTGCTGCACGAGCTTGCCACCAACGCCGCCAAGTACGGCGCGTTATCGAGCAGCGAGGGGCGGGCGCGCGTCTCCTGGAAGTCCTATCGCGGCGAGAACGGCGAGCGGCGCTTCAAGTTCAAGTGGGAGGAGAGGGGCGGCCCGCGCGTCGCGCCGCCGCTGCGCAGCGGCTTCGGCACGCTCTTGATGAAGCGTGCCTTTGCCGACATCGAGGGCCAGTCGCGGCTGGTCCATGCGCCGGAAGGCCTGCGCTTCCGCATCGATGCGCCGATGAGCGGCCGGCTTGGCCGGCTGCACGAGGCCTCGAAAACCTCGTAGCCGCATTGCCCCGTCGTTACGCTAATGTGACGACCAGAAGACAACGAAGAAACGAACTTGGTCGTCGAACCCCTCATCATCGGGCTGCTGCTGCTGGCCGGCCTGATGCACGCGTCGTGGAACGCCATCCTGAAGGCCGACACGTCGGACCGGCTCACGACCTTTGGCGTGATCATGACCACCGGCACGCTGATGGGCCTCGTCGCGGTGCCGTTCCTGCCGGCGATCGAACCGGGCGCGTGGAAGTATCTCGCCTCGTCGGTGGCGATCCACGTCCTCTACTACGTGTTCCTGCTGAAGGCGTATTCCTACGGCGACCTCAGCCACACCTATCCGATCGCCCGCGGGCTCGGACCGTTGCTGGTGGCGCTGGTCTCCGGCCGCTTCATCGGCGAGCACCTGCGCGCCCAGGATATTGTCGGCGTCGTGCTGCTGAGCGGCGGGCTGGTCGCGCTTGCCATGCCACTCCGCTCGGTCGTGCCGCGCCCGGGCGGCCGGCACGGGCTCGCCACGCTGTTCGCCGCGCTGACTGGCATCACCATCGCGGGCTACATCGTCGCCGATGGGCTCGGCGTGCGCGCCGCCGGCCCGACCTTCGGGCATCGCCTGTCCTATATCGCCTGGCTTTGCGTGGTCGAAGGGCCGTGGCTGCTGGTGCTGGCCGTGGCGCTCAGGCCGCGCACGGTGTGGGCGCATCTCAGCAAGAACTGGTGGCGCGGCGTGATCGGCGGCCTGATCGCCAATACGGGTTACGGCATCGCGATCTACGCGCTGGTGCTGGGGCCCATGGCGCATGTCGCGGCCCTGCGCGAGACCTCGGTGCTGTTCGGCGCCCTGATGGGCACCTTGCTGCTGGGCGAACCCTTCGGCATGCGGCGCGTGGCGGCCGCGGCGGTGATCGTGATCGGCCTCGTGCTGATGAACGGCCCGCAGCTCATGTGAGGGGCTTCATCTCCACCTCGAGCCGCGCCAGACGGTCGAACATCCGGCAGCGGCCGTAGATCGGCCACCAGCCGTACAGGAAGATGTCGAGCGGGCCCCACATGGCGACCCAGCCGACGATCAGCAGTCCCTCGGCGACGATATGCGCCGCCGTCGAGGACGAGGCGAGCAGCAGGCTGCGGGCGAACAGGCAGGCGGCAAGGAAGGCGATGCCGATCAGCAGAGCCATGCGGCCGCGCCGCCACATGGCGCGCAACAGCCGCCGCTCGCTGTCGCGGCGAAGCTCGAAGTGATGCCGGATGGAGGCGGGCACGTGTTTGGCCTCCGGTCGCGCCAGTTCCTCTGCCGGCAGCATGACGACCAGCCGTATCGGACGGCCGGCGTCTTCGGCTGAGCCGACGATGTAGTCGTCGGCGGCGGCCTCCAACTCCTTTTCATGGAAAGGGGCGGGGTCGAGCGAATTGTACAGCCGCGGGATGCGATCGAGACGCAACTCGACTGCGACGGTGTCGGTCTTGTCCCTGTCACGAATCGCTGCCATGGCTTGGCTCCGATTGTCGGCGACGGGACGAAGCGATGTCCACCCGCAACCTCGACAAGATGATGACGCCCGGCTCGGTCGTGGCGATCGGCGCCAGCGCGCGGCCGGGCTCGCTCGGCGAGGCGGTGACGCGCAATCTGCTGGCCGGCGGCTTCAAGGGCGACGTTCACCTGGTCAACATCAAGGGCGGCGAGATCGCCGGCCGTCCCGTGCTGAAAAGCCTGGCCGAGCTGGAGCAGCCCGCCGACCTCGCTGTCGTCATGACGCCGCCGGAGACCGTGCCGCGCCTGGTGCTGGAGCTGGGCGAGCGTGGCACGCGCGTCGCCGTCGTCATCACCGCGGGATCAGGCGAGGACAATGCACGCTGGCGCAAGCGCATCCTGCGCGCCGCGCGGCCGCATCTGCTCAGAATCGTCGGACCGAATTGCATCGGCTACGCCGCGCCCCGCATCGGCCTCAACGCCAGCTTCGGACCGGGCCAGCTCAAGGCCGGACGCATCGCCGCCATCGCCCAGTCGGGCGCCGTGCTGGCCGGGCTCGCCGACTGGGGCACCGCGCAGAACATCGGCTTCTCGCACCTCATCTCCATGGGCGACATGAGCGACGTGGACTTCGGCGACGTCCTGGACATGCTGGCCCGAGACTACGACACGCGCGCCGTGCTGATGTACGTCGAGGGCATCACCCAGGCCCGCAAGTTCATGTCGGCCGCGCGCAGCGTCGCCCGCGTGAAGCCGGTCATCGTCTTGAAGGCCGGCCGTCATGCCGCGGCAGCCAAGGCCGCAGCCTCGCATACCGGCGCCATGGCCGGCTCGGCCGCGGTCTACGACGCAGCCTTCGCGCGCGCCGGCCTGGTGCGCGTGCACGGGCTCGGCGAGCTTTTCGACGCGGCCGAAACGCTGGGCCATGGCGCCGCGCCGCGCAACGAGCGGCTGGCCATCCTGACCAACGGCGGCGGCACCGGCATCATCGCCACCGATCTCCTGATGGACGAGGGCGGCGAGCTTGCGTCGTTACAGCCGCGTACACTCGGCCAACTCGACAAGAGCCTGCCGCGCGCCTGGTCGCGCGGCAATCCGGTCGACATCGTGGGCGACGCCGACGGCGCGCGCTATGCCACGGCGCTCGACGCGCTGGCCGACGACCGCGGTGTCGGTGCGGTGCTGGCGATGAACGTGCCGACCGCGCTCACCTCCTCGGTCGAGGCGGCGCGCGCCGTGGCCGGTGCGGCCGGCGCCAAGGTCGTGCCGGTGATCGGCTGCTGGATCGGCGGGCCGGAGGCGCAGGCCGGCCGCCATGTGCTGCACGAGGCCGGCATCCCGGCCTACGACACGCCGCTGCGCGCGGTGCGCGGCTTCATGCACATCGTGCAGTACCGCCGCGGCCAGCGTGCGCTTCAGCGCACGCCGCCGTCGGTGCCGCAGACGCGCTCCGACACCGCGCTGGTGCGGTCGATCGTGGCCGGCGCGTTGAAGCAGCGGCGCGGCGTCCTCACCGAACCCGAGTCCAAGCGCGTGCTTGCGGCCTACGGCATTCCCGTCGTGCCGACCGAGGTCGTTCTCGACGGGGCCGAAGCCGCGGCAGCGGCACTGCGCATCGGCTTCCCGGTGGCGGTGAAGATCCTGTCGCGCCAGATCACGCACAAGAGCGACGTCGGTGGCGTGGCGCTCGACCTGTCTTCGGAGCAGGCGGTGCTCGACGCGGTGCGCGACATGACCGGCAAGGCGCTGGTGCTGGCCAACAAGGCCGAGATCGACGGCTTCGTCGTGCAGCCCATGGTCAGGCGGCCGCACGCCATCGAGCTGATCGTGGGCGCGGCCGAGGATCCGGTGTTCGGTCCGATCCTGATGGTGGGTCACGGCGGCGTCGCCGCCGAGGTGGTCGACGACCGCGCGCTGGCGCTGCCGCCGCTCGACCCGGTGCTGGCCGAGGATGCGCTGAGCCGCACCCGCGTCGACCGCCTGCTGCGCGGCTTCCGCGACCGGCCACCGGCCAATCGCGGCGCCGTGTGCGATGTCATGATCCGCCTGTCCGAGCTGATAGCCGACGTCGACGAGATCGCCGAGCTCGACATCAACCCGTTGCTGGTCGACGAGGAAGGCGTGATCGCGCTCGATGCGCGCATCGTCGTGCGCGCGCCGGCGGAGCAGGAGCGGGCGGCCCGCTTCGCCATCAAACCCTATCCGGTCGAGCTCGAGACCGAGGTGATGGACCGCGAGGGCAAGAAGCTCTTCGTCCGGCCGATCCGACCCGACGACGAGCCGCTGATCCAGGCCTTCTCGCGCCGGCTGACGCCGGAGGACATCCGCATGCGCTTTTTCGGGCCGATCCGCGAGATGACGCACGAGTTGGCGGCGCGTCTCACGCAGATCGACTACGACCGCGAGATGGCCTTCCTGCTGATCGACGGCAAGGACCTTTTGGGCGTCGGTCGCCTGGCCGCCGACCCCGGCTTCGAGCAGGCGGAGTTCGCCCTGATCGTTGCCTCCGATCGGCAGGGGCATGGCTACGGCACATTGCTGCTCGATCACGTGTTGCGCTACGCCAAGGCGCGCGGCGTGAAGCGGGTGGTCGGCCACGTGCTGCGCGAGAACCACAAGATGCTCGAGCTTACCAAGCGCATCGGCTTCAAGCGCGAGAGCGGTCGCTCCGGCGAGCCCGATATCCGGGTCGTGAAGCCCACAGCCTCTTTGTAACTAATGTTTTGTCGGCGCTTCTGAACTGAGGCAAAATAAGGGCGATAGAGCAATGCTTTACGACTGACTGTTAAGATGGCGTCGAGGAAGAACAGAAGCAGGAAGGCGAACAGAAAGAGTCCGCAATTGGCGCCCGGCCTTGGCGAACGGCTGAGCGCGCGGTTCGCGGCTCTTCTTGCCTGGCTGCATGCCCGCCGTTGGATCGCGTTCGTGGCGATCGGGCTGCTGCTGTTCGGTGCCAGCTTGGTCGGCGGCTACTGGCTGGCCCAGCGCCTCGAGGGCAGCGACGGCGAGCGGCTGGCGCGCGAGACGCTGGAGGAGATGAAGCGCGGGTCGCCGACCGACGCGACACCCGGACCGAAATACGCGCGCATCGAAGACCTGCCCGACCTGCCCAAGTACACCGAGGTCGAGCCGGGCCAGCCGCGGCCGACGCTGGAGGAGAAGCCTCGGCCCAGGGTGCAGCTCGCGGCCGCGGCGTCGAGTGCGGAGACCTGGCGCAGGAACGCCGTGCCGTTCCGCGACCTCAATGGCAAACCGCTGGTCGCCGTCGTGATCGACGACGTCGGATTGGACCGGCCGCGCTCGAAACGAGCCTGGGAGCTGCCGGGGCCGCTCACCATGTCGTTCCTGCCCTATGCCAAGGACCTGCGCGAGCAGGCCAAGGCGGCGCGCGCGAAGGGGCACGAGCTGATGCTGCACCTGCCGATGGAGCCCAACGGCCGCAACGACCCCGGGCCCAATGCGCTGCTGGTGTCGCTCAGCGATGCCGAGCTGCGGCAGCGGACCACGGCCGCGCTTGACAGCTTCGACGGCTTCGCCGGCGTGAACAACCACATGGGCAGCCGTTTCACCGCCTTCAAACCCGGCATGGAGACCGTGCTGCGCCAGCTCCAGGGCCGCGGCCTGATGTTCCTCGATTCGCGCACCAGCGCGCAGTCGGTGGGCGACCCGCTGGCTCAGGAGATGGGCGTGCCGTCCATCGTGCGGCACGTCTTCCTCGACGACGAGGAGACGCTCGACGCCGTGCGCAAGAAGCTCGCCGAGGCCGAGGCGATCGCCCGCCGCCAGGGCTTTGTCGTCGTGATCGGCCATCCGCACGAGGTGACCCTGCAGGCGCTCGGCGAATGGCTGCCCGGCGTGCAGGGCAAAGGTCTGGCGCTCGCCCCCGCCACAGCCGTGCTGCGAAAGAGAAACGGCTGGGAGTGACTCCTCTTCTGGACCGCGAGGCTCCGGCTCGCTCATGATTCCGAGCGAGCCGGAAGCTCGCAGTCCGGAAGAGAAGAGTGGAGGAAACGAACGTGCGCTACGCCAAGAAGGCGATGATCGTGGCTCCGCAGCCTGAGCCGACCGAAGCGGGAGCCGACGTCCTGCGCGAAGGCGGCAACGCCGTCGACGCCGGCATCGCCTGTGCGCTGGTGCAGGGCGTGGTCGATCCGATGATGTGCGGCATCGCGGGCTTCGGCTCGTGCGGCATCTACCTGCCGGGCAAGAAGTTCCACGGCTATATCGATGCGCATGCGCCGGCGCCGCTCGGCGCGCGGCCCGACATGTGGGCCAACCTGATCGAGAGCGAGGCGCGCGACGGCTACGGCTTCATCCTGCGCGGGCGGGTGAACGACATCGGCTACAAGTCGATCTGCGCACCGGCGAACCTGAAGATGTATTACCAAGCGCACAAGGAACACGGCAGCCTGCCGTGGTCGCGCATCGTCGAGCCGGCCATCGCCTGGGCCGAGGGCGGCTGGACCGTGCGCCCGCACGTCCACTACTGGTGGTCCGACGACGGCGCCTTCGGCCGCGCGCCCAACCATGAGCGGACCCGTTTCACGCCGGCTGCCCGCGCCCTCTATTGCCGGCCCGACGGCAGTCCCAAGCGCGTCGGCGATCGCGTCGTCAACCGCGACTATGGTCAGACCTTGCGCACCATCGCCAAGAGCGGCGCCGACGTCTTCTATTCCGGCGAGATTGCGCACGCCATCGCCGACGACATGAAGAAGAACGACGCGCTGCTCTCCGCTGAGGATCTCAAGGCGTGGAAGCCGGTGTGCAATGCACCGTTATGGGGCGACTATCGCGGCTATCGCGTCTCGACCAACCAGCCGCCCGGCGGTGGCGTCATGCTGTTAGAGATGCTGAACATCCTCGAGAATTTCGACCTCGGGGGGCTCGAGCACAATTCGACCGAGTACCTTCGCATCGTCAGCGAGGCGATGAAGCGCGCCACGATCGACAAGGACGCCCATGTCGGCGATCCCAAGTTCGTCGACGTGCCGGTCGATCGGCTGATCTCGAAGTCCTATGCCAAAACGCTGGCCGGCGAGATCATGCGCGGCGTGAAGGCCCAAGTGCCGCGCTTCAATTCGGGCGCGGTCTCCAGGGACACCACGCACATCTCCGTCCTCGACAAGGACGGCAACTGCTTCACCATGACCCATTCGCTCGGCATGCCGTCGGGCGTGGTCACGCCGGGCCTGGGCTTCATGTACAACGGCTGCATGGGCGTGTTCGACCCGCGACCCGACCGGGCCGGGTCGATCGCGCCCGGCAAGGCGCGCTTCAGCTCGGTCGTGCCCTCGATCATCTTCAAGGATGGCAAGCCGCACCTCATCATCGGCGCGCCGGGCGCCACCCAGATCGCCATGGGCGTGCTGCACGTCGTGCTGAACGCGCTCGACTTCGACATGACCATGGTCGAGGCGGTGAGCGCACCGCGCTTCTCGGCGACTTCCGATGCAATCGACATCTCCAACCGCATACAGGGGAGAGTCGAACGCGAGTTGCAGGGGCTGGGCTATCCGGTGGTGAGGAGTCCCTACACGTTCGGCTTTGCCGCCGTGCACGCCATCCGCGTGCATGACGACGGTCTCGATGGCGGCGCCGATCCTGGCCATGACGGTGTGGTAATTGCCACATAACCCCTGCTCGGCCGGGCCTAGCCTTCCCCCGATTTCAGCGTTCAAGGGGGTGTCCATGTCGGTCGTGGATACGAGCCGCACCGTCGCATCAACCGCCAAGGGCAGCGAAAGGAAGCGCTGGCGGACTCTGCAGAAACGCATCGAGCGGGCGCGCAACCTGCGCCGCACGGGCAATCAGGCCGAGCAGGCCATGTGGGAGCTGCTGTGCACCCGCCCGCTGGGCGGCGCGCGCTTCCGGCGCATGCAGCCGATCGGGCCCTACCTCGCCGCCTTCGTCTGCACGACCAAGAAGCTCGTGATCGAGCTCGACAGCGAGGACGACGCCGGCCGCACCCAGTCGATGCAGCAGTTGGGCTGGCGCGTCGCGCGCTTCACGGCGAAGGACGTGCTCGATGACCCCGAGGAGGCCTGGCGGGAGATCTTCCAGCTGTTGAAGAGCCCGGTCTCGGCCCCGTCGGATTAGACCGGCATCGCGCGCTTCTGGTGAGCCCGGCCGATCTTGGCCACCTCGGGATTGTGGCCGGAGATGATGCGCACGCCCTCGTCCAGGCTGGCCGCGATCTTGTCGGCCGGGGCGCCCTCCAGGAACGCCAGCTTGTTCCATTTGCAGGCCGAGAAGACCCGGGCGCGGGCCCGCTCCATTTCCGGCGGATAGGGGCGCCGCTGCAGGCTGGTGTAGCCCAGCGATAGGCCGAGATCGCCCGGCCCCAGCTCGGCGAAACCCAATCCAGGCACCGCCAAGATCTCTTCGCAATGCTCGACGCCCGGCGGGCTTTCGATCTTTACACCGAGCAGAAGCTCGCCTTGGGGATTGAGCGGCCAGGGCTCACAGCGGGCAAAATACTCTTGCTGATCAATGCCCCAGATGGGAGCGGACGTCGGCTCCGAGCCGCGGCCGCGGCTGCCGATACCGATCTTGTCGACGCCTGCTTTGTGATGCGGGAAGCGGCAGGCGCGGACGAACTCTTTCACCGCATCGGCCGATTCCGCTTGGCAGAGCAGGATGCCGTGCACGCCGCGTCCCAGGATCTGGCGGAACTGCCAGGCGTTGTAGGCGACGTTCGGGCCGTCGATGCCGTTGACCGGCGCCTCGACGATGACGGTAGGGGTGCGATGGCCCGAGTTGGTCGGCCCGCCGTCGACCAAGCCGCGCATGTAGTCCGACAGGCCCTTCATGTCGAAGTCGCCGTGCTCCATGCCGACATTGATGTAGTCGGCCCAGGTCTTGGCGTCCTGGCGGCCCTGCTCGTAGGTCAGGACATGGCCGGTATGGGGGCCGTCGTAATAGAGCGCCTGGTCGGCTTCCAGGAGTTCGATGGCGCGGTTGATGCGTTTCGCCATGTCCGTTTCCTCCGTTTTCTTGAGCGCAGCATAGCCCTAGAGTCCTGCCAAAAGGGAGGAAACGATGAGCAACCTCGGCCGCCGCGGCGTTCTGGGGCTTGCCGCGGCTGCCGTCGCGGGGCGGGCGGAAGCTCAGGCCGGCTATCCCGACAAGCCGATCCGCATGATCATCGCCTTCGCCGCCGGCGGGCCGACCGACATCCTCGCCCGTATGCTGGCGCCTCGGCTGAGCGAGGTCCTGGGCCAGCAGATCGTGGTCGAGAACAAGCCCGGCGCCACCGGCAATATCGGCACGGCCATGGTCGCCGACGCCAAGCCCGACGGCTACACGATCCTGTTCAGCGCCTCGACCATGGCGATGGCGCCGGCGCTCTACGGCAAGCAGGTCGGTTACGATCCGGTGAACGGCTTCGAGGGCATCGCCTATGTCGCGAGCGTGCCGCTGATCGTGGTGGTGCCGGCTGACGGCGCCAAGTCGATCGGCGAACTTGCCGACATGCTGCGCAAGGAGAAGGGGATGCCGCAGCTGCCCGACGTGCCGACGGTCCGGGAGGCGCTGGGGTTCCCGTTCTCGATCAATACCTGGTACGCCGCCTACGCGCCCAAGGGCACGCCGCGGCCGATCATCGACAAGCTGAATGCGGCCTTCAACAAGGTGCTGAAGGAGCCCGAGGTCAAGAAGTGGGCGGAGGGCCGGGCGATCGAGCTGATCCAGGATTCGACGCCGGCCTCGGCCAAGAAGTTTTATGACGACCAGATGGCGTTCTGGGATCCCATCATCAAGCAGTCCGGGGCGAAGCCGGAGTAAAGAGTGGCGAAGGCGCCGATCACAACGAGGAGACCACCATGATCAAGTTCTATTTCAATCTCGCGCCCAACCCGACCAAGGTCGCGCTGTGCCTTGAAGAGATGGGCCTGAAGTACGAGATCGTCCCGGTCGACACGCGCAAGGGCGAACAGCACACGCCGGAATTCCTGGCGGTCAATCCCAACGCCAAGGTGCCGGCCATCATCGACGATGGCATCACCGTCTTCGACAGCAACGCGATCCTGCTCTATCTCGCCGAGAAGACGAGGCAGTTCCTGCCCGGCGCGTCGCCCAAGGCGCGCGGCGAGATGCTGTCGTGGCTGATGTTCGTGGCCTCGGGCATCGGGCCCTATTCGGGACAGGCCGTGCATTTCCGCACCTACGCGCCGAAGCCCAACGACTACGCCGTCACGCGCTACACGTTCGAGGCCGAGCGCCACTGGAAGATCCTCGATGCCCGGCTTGCTGCGCATCGCTACATGTGTGGCGACACCTACACGATCGTCGACATGGCGGTCTGGGGCTGGTCGCGCCTCATCCCCAACGTGATCGGCCCGGAGGCGGCGGCGAAGCTGCCCAACCTGCAGCGCCATCTCGCCGAGATCAGCGCGCGGCCGGCCGCCGTGCGGGCGCTGGCGCTGAAGGAAAAATACAGCTTCAAGACCGAGATGGACGAAACCGCGCGGCTCTCGATGTTCCCGCATCTCAAGGTTGCCTGACGGTAGCGCTGGGGGCGCGCCACTCCAGTGGCGCGTCATTGTCTTTCGGACCGCGAGATGCGCGCGCCGGGCATGAGAAGACGCACCACTGGAGTGGCGCGCCCCCGGCGGGCGCGGTACTTTCGCGCCCTAAAAGGAGCCCCCGATGGACCTGACGTTCGGCAAGGAAGAATTGGCCTTCCAGCAGGAAGTGCGCGACTGGCTGAAGGAGAACCTGACGCCCGAGATCGTGGGCGAGATCAAGGTCGGCCGGAACGCCTACATGCCCAAGGAGCGGCTGATCGACTGGCAGAAGCGCCTGGCCAGGAAGGGCTGGCTGTGCACCGGCTGGCCCAAGGAGTTCGGCGGCCCGGGCTTCACCACGACCCAGAAGTACATCTTCGAGATGGAGATGGCGCGGGCCGGCGCGCCCGGCACCTCGCCATTCGGTCCCAAGATGTGCGCACCGGTGATCATGAAGTATGGCTCGGCCGAGCAGAAGGCGCGCCACCTGCCGCCGATGCTGAACTCAGACCTCATCTGGTGTCAGGGTTACTCGGAGCCGGGCTCGGGCTCCGATCTCGCATCGTTGCGCACCAAGGCGGTGCGCGAGGGCGACCACTATGTCGTCAACGGCCAGAAGACCTGGACGACGCTCGCGCAGACCGCCGACTGGATCTTCTGCCTGGTGCGCACGTCGAACGAGGGCAAGCCGCAGGAAGGCATCTCCTTCCTGCTGATCGACATGAAGACGCCGGGCATCTCGGTCGAGCCGATCATCACCGCCGACGGCAACCGCGCCGGCACCCAGGAGGTGAACTCGGTGTTCTTCACCGACGTCAGGGTGCCGGTCGAGAACCGGGTCGGCGAGGAGAACAAGGGCTGGACCTACGCCAAGTACCTGCTCGAGTTCGAGCGCGGCGGCAATCCGTACAGCCCGCGCCTGCGCTCGGCCTTCGACCGGCTGAAGCGGCTGTCGCAGGCGATGCCCGACGGCGAGGACTCGATCATGACCGACGTCTCCTGGCGCGAGAAGCTCGCGCGCATGGACATCGAGATCTCGGGCCTCGAGATGTTCGAGCAGGAGTTCTATTCGAAGCTCGCCTCGGGCCAGAACCCCGGCCCGCTGTCGTCGATGATCAAGCTGCGCGGCACCGAAGTCATGCAGCAGGTGCAGGAGTCGGCGGTCGAGGCGGCGGGCTACTATGCCCAGCCGTTCCCCGAGCAGCGCGCCTGGAACGCCAATGTCGAGCCGATCGGCCCGGAGGGCGTCGACGTGCTGGCGCCGCGCTATTTCAACGGCCGCAAGATGACGATCTACGGCGGCTCGTCGGAGGTGCAGCGCGGGATCATGTCGAAGGTGATGTTGGGACTTTAGTAACATGGACTTAGCCTTCAACACCGAGGAACTCGCCTTCCAGAAGGAAGTGCGCGACTGGATCACGGCCAACATGCCCGCCGAGGTGGCCGAGGAGAGCCGACGCAGCCGCACCAGCCATGTCTCCAAGGAGCGCCTGCTGCAGTGGCAGAAGAAGCTCGCCGAGCGCGGCTGGCTCTGCCCCAACTGGCCCAGGGAATATGGCGGGCCGGGCTGGAACTCGACCCAGAAGTTCATCTTCGAGATGGAGATGGCGCGGGCCGATTCGCCCTATCTCTCCTCGTTCAGCATCAAGATGGTGGCGCCCGTGCTGATGAAGTACGGCAGCGAGGCGCAGAAGAAGCGGTTTCTCCCCAAGATCGCCGCCGCCGAGGAGTTGTGGTGCCAGGGTTATTCCGAGCCGGGCTCGGGCTCCGATCTCGCCAGCCTGCGCACCAAGGCCGAGCGGCAGGGCGACCACTACATTGTCAACGGCCAGAAGATCTGGACGACCAACGCCCATTTCGCCGACTGGATCTTCTGCCTGGTCAGGACCTCCAACGAGGGCAAGCGCCAGGAGGGCATCTCCTTCCTGCTGATCGACATGAAGTCGCCCGGCATCCGCATCGATCCGATCTACCTGGTCGACGGCACCCGCACGCCGATGCGTCACGAGGTCAACCAGGTGTTCTTCACCGACGTGAAGGTGCCGGTCGAGAACCGGGTGGGCGAGGAGAACAAGGGCTGGACCTACGCCAAGTACCTGCTCGAGTTCGAGCGCGGCGGCCAGGCGCACGGCCCGCGCCTGCGCAAGGCGTTCCGCCATCTGCAGACGCTGTCCAAGAGCCAGATGGACGACGGCGAGCCTCTGTCTCTCGATCCGCAGTGGCGCGAGAAGATGGCGGCGCTGGAGATGGAGATCGACGCCATCGAAATGAACGAGCTGATGTTCTACTCCAGCCTCAAGGCCGGCGATGCGCCGGGCAACATGGCCTCGATCGTCAAGATGCGCGGCACCGAGGTCGGCCAGAAGATAACCGAGCTCGCCGTCGAGGCGGTCGGCTGGTACGGCATGCCCTTCACCGAGCTTAGGAACTACGACAGCAACGTCGTCCCGGTCGGCGGCGAGTATGTCGACGATGTGGCGCCGC
>Ga0081539_10001801_pt1 | contig 33917 bp, 36 predicted proteins | sample TabmetS4T2R2_FD_71023 | JGI IMG/M metagenome (GOLD analysis project Ga0081539, IMG submission 71023) | Tabebuia heterophylla rhizosphere microbial communities from the University of Puerto Rico - S4T2R2 | ecosystem: Host-associated > Plants > Roots > Rhizosphere ... | reverse complement strand
GCTCGAGCAGAACGACGAATGGGCAGTCCAGCGCGCAAGATACATGACGCTGGAAACCATCGCACCGTTGAGCGATGATCCCTTCGTCAGCCTGCCAGCTGTGGCGCGCTGACCTTCCCGGCCTCATGCAGGGGAGCACGGCGACCAACGCCGACTGCTACACCACCTCCCGGGACACGATCTTACGGGTGATTGCTTCGCGGCATTCCGCGACCAGCATCGGATGTATCGACCCGCCGTCTGTTCCGGCGTTGGCAAACGTGCATTCGGCGTCGCGAAATGCCATCCAGGCCTTCTCGGCCGCGACGAGAAGCTTTGCCGTCTCCGGATCGTCCTTCAGCCGCGTCATGATCTGTTTGTAACTCGCATTCAGCTCGGCATCGGCCTTGTTGTACTCGCCAACTGCGCAAATGGTCATATCCGTCTGCGTCTGCAGATTGGAGCAATCCTCGGCGGCAGCCATCTGACCGCCGAGACCGAGCAGAACCAGGACGAGAAGCGCGCGCATCGAAGGTCTCCGGCAAGCAATCAGCGCCAGCCTTCTAACATGATGATACGGATGCCGGCCACGTTTGAAACGGCGAACAATTCACGTTCGATGGAGAAGGCAAATCCTGAATGTTCCCGAAGGCATTAAGTCGAAAAACCCGCAAATTCAGATTTGCTTAAGGTCTCGATAACCGGCCGGTAACGATGTCGGGGTAGAACAGATCACGAGGCGGTTATTCGCTCCGCCTGCCGCTCCGGATCAGGTCTTGCGTACCGGAGCCGTCATCTTCCTTAGTTCCGCGTCGCGTAAGCCATGCGTCCCGAATGGCAAAACCGTGTTCCGTCGGGACACGGTTTTTGCCTTTTCGATTGCCACCTTGGTCCCTGAATGCGGCCCCCCGTGCGACGAGCGCTCTGCCGCCGCCCTGTAAGCAGACCGCAGCCGGCCCGCAAAGTCTGTCAAAGGTGCGACCGCAGTCGCCGAAAACGCGCCTCGCCCAAAAATAGTCTGCTACATTGCGGACGAGCACGCCAGGAACACCAAAGTGACGCAAGCGAGGCGGTTGCGGACTACGCGCGAAACGCTAATGTCCGGCGTCCCCGAAGGGGGCCTCAAACGGGAGACCAAAATGAAGAAGTTTCTTGTCTCGACCGCATCGGTTGCAATGCTTGCGGTCGCTTCCATGCCGGCCCAGGCCGCCCCGGTCGATATGTCGACGATCACCTGCGCCCAGCTCTTGTCCATGAAGCAGGACGAGATCAGTTTCATCCTGACATGGGTCCAGGGCTACATGGCCGGCGCTCAGGAAGAGACCAGCATGGATCCCGACGCTCTCGGCAAGTCTGTCACCGACACCGTGACCTATTGCCAGGAAAACCAGGAAATGAGCGTCATGAACGCCACCAAGGAAGTCGACGGCAAATAACGACCGGGCCTCAGCCGAGCACTGGAATCGGACATTGACCGGCTGGCGGCGCGCATCGCCAGCCGGTTTGGTTTTTCGCCTCGCCGACAACGGCGAACTGCGTCATCGGCCTAAAAGTGCGCCGGCTTCGCCAAAGCGATGCGAAAACAAAAGCCAAAGCGAACCGCATGATGCGGACATGAGGCAGTTCGCCTTAGCGGCCGCGCAGGTCCCGCTCCGCCCGATCGAGCGCCCCGACAATGCGCTCCAGGGCAAGGTCGATGGTCTCGCGCGTCCAGATCAGCGGCGGCGAAAGGATCATCGTGTCGCCGGTTGCCCGCATCATCAGCCCGTTCGCTACGGAATGATCGCGCACCGCGATTGCTGCCGATCCGGCGGGCAGGAAGCGTTCCTTGGTCGTTCTGTCCTTGACGATCTCGATAGCGCCCAGCAAGCCGTGCGCCCGCACCTCGCCAACCAGCGGGTGGCCGGCCACGCGTTCTTGCAGGCCCTGTGCGAAGTAAGGCCCGGTGTCGTTCCTGACCCGCTCGACAAGGCCTTCCCGCTCGATGATTTCAAGGTTTTTCAACGCAACCGCACAGGCGACCGGGTGGCCGGAATAGGTGAAGCCGTGGAAGAACTCGCCGCCTTTCTCGACCAGAGTCGCAGCGATGCGGTCGCCGACGAGCAGCGCCGAGAGCGGCTGGTAGCCTGAGGTAAGCGCCTTGGCCGTCGTGATCGTGTCGGCCTCGATGCCCATCGACTGCGCGCCGAACCATTGGCCGGTGCGGCCATAACCGGTGATGACCTCATCGAGCATCAACAGGACATCATATTTCCGGCAGATGCGCTGAACCTCTGGCCAGTAGCTCGCCGGCGGAATTTTTATGCCGCCCGCGCCCTGGATCGGCTCGCCGATGAAGGCTGCGACCGTCTCCGGCCCGGCTTCGACAATCGCGTTCTCCACGGCCTTAGCGGCGCGCAAGCCGAATTCATGGTCGCTTTCGCCAGGCAGCGCCAGCTCGAACGAATATGGCGCCATGACATGGACGATGTTCGGCACCGCGCCACCGAGCTGCTTGTGCATGTTTTCCATGCCGCCCAGAGAAGCGCCGGCGATCGTGGAGCCGTGATAGGCCACGTTACGTGAAATGATGCGGTTCTTCTCTGGCCTGCCCTCCAGCGTCCAGTAGTGGCGCACCAGGCGCAGCGCCGTGTCGTTGGCTTCCGAGCCGGACGAACCGAAGAAGACCTGGTTGACATTGTCGGGCGCGATCTCCGCGATCTTCTGCGACAACAGCACCGGCGTCGGCGTCGAGCAGCGGAAGAACGAGTTGTAATAGGGCAGCTCCATCATCTGCTCGTACGCCGCCCTGGCGAGTTCCTCGCGGCCGTAGCCGACGTTCACGCACCAGAGCCCGGCCATGCCGTCGAGGATTTCCTTTCCCTCCGAATCGTAGATGAACGGACCCTCCGCTCGGACAATCACGCGTGTTCCGGCGCCACGCAGGTCCTTGTGGTCGGTGAAGGGATGCAGATGATGCGCGGCATCGATCTGCTGAAGCTGGCTCAGCGTATAATTCTGATAAGTCATGGGCTTCACCTCCTGGAGTTGAATCATTCCGGCAGGAGCCGGGACGGATTCAGCGCGAGGTCGGCGGCGAATAGCCGATGCGGGCGCAAAGCCGCAGCATCTCGGCGTGCAGCGTCCGTCGGGACGGCGTCACGGCGATGCCCGGCTTGCAGGGAGCAAACATGCTCATTCCTAGCCGACCTTTCGCCGGCGGTTCAAGCCCGCGCCGTGTCATCGGCGGGCACAAGATTCGGGAGCATGCCTGTGTAACAGGGGTCGGATACTCAGCAACACGGCGTCGAAACAGTCGCGGCCTAGCGTCTCATACGCACTATGACCAAGGCCGCCGCGCCCCAAGTCCAAAGCGGGAGGCTGTCATGCTGCACGGAGAAACCGATGGCAGTTCGATACGCGCCTGCCCTGACCGAGTTTGGTTTCGACGGGTCGATCAGCCCCAACTGGCAGATGGTCCCCGTCAACGGCATAAGGGTCCTGACGATAACCGGTGCAGCCGGCCTGATCCCGCGTGTGCGGACCCTTGCCGGTGGCGCCCCTCCGGTGACAGCGACGGTGCTGACACTGGCCGGCACCAGCCGTCTGATATTGGTGGGCGGCCGGGCTGCCGGGCGTGCCTGGATCGAATGGGTACCGTCGGCCGGCTTCTCCGGACCCGTGACGGCCGACTTCACGCTCGACATCAGCGTCAAGGCCGAAAAGACGGTGCGAACCGCCTTCCACTACGTCACTGACGGACGCAGGCAGATCACCAGCCGCAGGATCGCCGACCTCGATCGTCTGATTGCCGCCGCCAACTGGATCCTGGGTCCGCAGGCCAATGTGACGTTGACGCGCAAGAGCGCGGCAACCCTGCGCGTACGGCAGAGGCTCGGCGACGTGGTCCGCTTCTCCCGTCATCTTGAAGGCCCACCCGACAACGTCGATCCCGCTCAGCATGAATGGGACGTGGTCACCGCGGGCGCGGACGCGACTGCCGACTTCAACGTGTTTTTCGTCAAGGAATATGAGCAGGATACGACGCCGTATCATGACGACGCCAACGCCGGAACCATCGCTTCGGAAAAGAATTGCATTCTCGAGGATACCACTCCGAGCTCGTCGGAGACGCTGGCTCACGAGACCGTCCACTTGCTCGGTGTCGACGCCCACAGCAATTCCAACACGCGTCTCATGGGGCCGGCCGGCCGCATCGCACGGCTCTTGACCCGCGACGAGGCGAACACTGTCAATCCATCGGGGACCTGATAGCGTGACCGCCTTCCGTTTCATTGCGCTTGCCGCCATTGCCATTCCCCCAACCGTCGGAGATCGATCCATGGCCGAGGAAGGAAATGCCGCCGCCAAGGTCCAGGCCGTCTTTGCTGCTGTGGCCCAGGGCGATGCAGGCGATACCGACGCCCTGCTTGCGCTCGGCGATGCAATCGTGCCGGCTGTCTCCGGGTATTTGCTATCCGGCGACCAGGCTGTCCGCATCGAGGCCGTCGCGCTGCTTGCCGCACTCGAAAGCGAGACGGGGGCAAAGGCATTGCTGCCGGTGCTCGCCGACAGTTCGGCTGACATCAGGGAACGGGCCGCCCGGGCCGTTCTCGCGCAGGTCATGACGGGCGGTACATTCGCCGGCCTGGACCGGGCCGCGGCGAAGGGCCTGGCCGCCGGCGAACCGGGCGCCGCAGCGCTGCTCCTTGGCGCTTTCTCGAAAAACTCCGGCGAGGGGCTGCGTGACACGGTTGACTCGACGCGCCTGGTCAAGCTCGCGGAGGCCAGCCTGCCCGTCCCCGCGAAATTGGCTGCGCAGGTCGCCCTTTCGCGCCTCGGCGACGGACCTGCACGGTCGGCATTGGACGAAGCGATTGCCGGCGGCGAAGTGGCCGAGCTTGTCTTCCTTCTCGACGTGCTGCCGCTTCTCGACGATTCTTCGACGATCAGCGCCCTGGCCGCAAGAACGCTTGCCGACGAGCGTGCCATTGCCGGCGATCTGCCCTCGGGCATCGAGCCTTCGCGCCGCGTCGCGGACCATGCGGTGGACGTGATTGCCGCGCGGCTGGAGCTGAGACTTTCCTTCAGCCTTGACGAGACCAGGCGCTACAGCGCCGCCGAGATCGCCGAAGTTCGCGACGCCCTCAATTCCGAGATACCGAATTGAGGCCGCCGCGAGAGCGAAGGCGCCGGCTGGCAGCCGCTCATGCGACCGCCACAGCTTACAGGAGAACCCCGGAAGCGGACAAGGCTCAGCGCGGGTTTGCCATATCTGCACACATCGCCGCCAACGTCGCACTGCGGCTGCGCTGCACTGGCGAGGCACGAACAGATCGTACCGCACACTCCTCCATGGCATCGAGAGCGTCGCAATCCTGCGCGGGCGTGCTCGTCGCGCCCTGCGATGCAACGCTTCGATCCGCCGCGTCTGCAAGCGGCTTTGGTTCGGCGCCTTCCAGTTCGCGCTGCAGGAAGAGGTATTCGCCCGCGAAATAGGCCGCCTGCCTGCGCAGATCGCCACTGCCGCCATGGCCGCCTTCGGTCTCCTCGTAGAACAGCGCGCGATGGTTCTGGCTCTGCATCAGCGCCGCCATCTTGCGGGCATGGCCGGGATGTACGCGGTCGTCGGCGGTTGACGTGAGGAACAGCGCCGGCGGATAGGCGACGCCCGGCTTGACGTTGTTGTAGGGCGAATAGCTGGCGAGATAGGCGGCCTCCTCCGGGATCGCAGGATCGCCATATTCGGCGATCCACGATGCGCCGGCCGGCAGCAGCGTGTAGCGCAGCATGTCGAGGAGCGGAACCTCGCTGATGACCGCCCCGAACAGATCCGGACGCTGCGTGAGCAGCACCCCGGTGAGCAGCCCGCCATTGGAGCCGCCGACGATGCCAAGCTGTTTCGGCGTGGTAAGACCGCGCCGTGCCAGGTCTTCCGCGACCGCGGCGAAGTCGTCATAGGCGTGCCGGCGGTTCTCTTTCACTGCCGCCTCATGCCAGGCTGGCCCGAACTCGCCGCCGCCGCGGATATTGGCCAGCGCCCAGAGATTGCCCTGCCCCAGCCAAAGCCGTCCGCGCATGCCCGAATAGTTCGGCGTCATCGACACCTCGAACCCGCCGTAACCATAGAGCAGCGTAGGCACAGGTCCCTTCTGGTCCTTGCTGCGCACGACGAAATACGGAACCATCGTCCCGTCCTTCGACTTCGCCTCATGTTGCTCGGCGACGTAGGGTGAGGCGTCGAAGCGCGCCACGCCGGACTTCACGGTCTCCAGCGTTCCGCCGTCGTCATCCGACCAGATCAGCGACGGCGGCGTCAGGAAATCGGTGAAGCCGAATGAGATCGAGGTGCCGTCCGGATCGGAATGGCTGATGGCGATGTCGCCATTGTCGGGGAGCGCCACAGGCTGCGACTGCCACTTGAAACGAACAGCCTATCCTTGGTACGCGCCGTCGATACGATCGCGGTCTTGGCGGTCGGCTCTATCAGCACGTCGATCGTACCGAGTTCGCCGTCATGCAGCCACCGCCGAAAGTCGAAGGAATAGAGCCCGCCGGCCTGAAGCGTCCTGCCGTCGGGCAGCGTCCAGTCGCTGCGCGGCGAAAAGACGAGCTGCCCGTCGAAATGCTGCTGGATGACCGCGTCTTCCGGCAGCGGAATGCGCTTCAGGCTTCCATCCGGCAAACGCACATGGAACTCGGTGCGGTAGAAATCGAGCCCGCGATCGAGGATCAAATCGTGATGCTCGCCATCCCAAGCGATGTAGGCGAGCACCCAGCCGTCCTCGACATCGCCCTCGAAAAGCGTCTCGGCCTCTGTTGGCGTGCCGCGCTTCCACAGCTTGACGATACGCGAATAGCCGGAACTGGTGACTTGGTCCTCGCTGTAAGCAGGCGACAGGATCACCGAGTCTGGGTCGAACCAGGCGAGATCCGACTTCGAGACCGGCGAGAAGAAGCCGTCATTCACAAAACTCTTGGTCGAAAGGTCGAACTCGCGCACCTCCACCGCATCGCCGCCGTCGGGCGAGAGCGAGATCAGGCAGCGCTGATAATCGGGCGGAGCGCAGGTGGCGTTGGAGAACACCCAATCGACGCCCTCGGCGGCCGCCAGTGCGTCGAAATCCATGATCGTTTCCCACTCCGGTGCGGCGCTTTTGTAGGAGGCCGGCGTCGTTCGCCGCCACAGGCCGAGATTGTGCTCGCCGTCCTGCCAGAAATTGTAGACGTGGTCGCCTTGCACATAGCCGTAGGCGAGGTTGTCGGTGGCGGTAAAGAGCCCGACCGCCGCGTCCACATAGTCTTCGTAGCGCGGGTCGGAGCGCAGCTCCGCTGCTGTCCTGGCGTTCTGCTCGGCAACCCAGGCAAGCGCCTTGTCGCCGGTACGCTCCTCCAGCCAGAGGAAGGGATCGTCCGCCGCGAGCGCAGAACCCGCGAACGAAAAGGCGAGCGCGACAAATACGCCCTTCGAAACAAACCTCGTCATCCGCCCGCGCCTCCCCCTTACCCCAGCCAGAGACGGGGTATCGCCTGCCATAGGGCGGCAAGACAAGCCCCTAGCGGACGAAACGGTTCATGCCGAATCGGCCGATATCGTGGCGGGTAGCGCCCTCCGTCGAAAGGTCGGCGAGAATTTCACCGATTACGCTGGCGAACTTGAAGCCGTGGCCCGAGCAAGGCGAAGCCACGACGACACGCTGGTCGGACGGCGACAGATCGATGACGAAATCTTCGTCGGGCGTCATCGTGTAGATGCACGTCTTCATGACCTTGAGCCGCCCTGCGCCGGCCGGCAGATATTTTTCGAGAAAGCGGCGCGTGCGCGCCTCGTCCGCCGCCCCGGCGTCTTGGCGCGCATCGTCGGCATGCGCCAGCCTGCCGCTGCTGAAATGCGAGGCGCATTTGAAGCCCAGGCCGGCAAAATCCGGGAAGCCGTAGAGCAGATCATCCTCGCCTTCGATCGCGAAGACCGGCAGCCTGCCTGGCACGAACAGCTCCGGCTCAATCGGCTCATACCAGCAAAGCACCGTCCGGTTGAGGAACAGATGCGGCCGCAGTTCCGGCACCAGGTCGGCGATCCACGGACCGGCCGCTACGACAACCCTGGCGGCGTCGATCGCGCCGTTCGCGGTGACGATGCGTACGCCCTCGCCGCGCGGTTCGATCGCGATCACCTTACTATTTTGCCAGCACCTCTGCTCCCGTTTCCCTTGCCAGTCGCAAGTGCAGCGCGTTTGCCAGATCGGCTCGCACGAATCCGGCCTGCGGCTTGGAACATCGCCGAATAGTCAGCCGGCTACTGGGTGGCCGGAAACCTGCGCCGGACTTCGGCAGGCGTGAGAACCTCATGCTCCAGGCCATGCACATGGCAGGCTTCGAGTGACCCTGCGACCAACCGGCTGCCGAGCTTGCCGGCTTCGATGATGCCGGTCGCGGTCAGCACTGTCTCCCCGGTCAGCCGCTCCAGTTCGTGCCAGTTCTCGAAGGCGCTCTTCAGGAGCGGCACATACGACGGATGCTCGAAATAGGAGAGCCGGATCGCCCGCGACTCGCCATGGGAGGAGCCGCGATCGTGGCCGGGCTCGAATTGCTCGACGCCGATCGCCTTCACGCCGCGCCGCGCGAGATGGAAAAGTGCGGCGCTCCCCATCGCGCCAAGGCCGACAATAGCAACATCGTACGAACGCAAATCTTGTCTCCGCGCTGGGGAATTCGATGCCGGCGATGCTTCCTAGAACCATATATCTCGCATTTCTTTGACGAGGATATTCGGTTAAGAGGCCTCATGGATGACAATTCGACGGTTATTCAGTTTCCCGGCACGCAGCGCATCGGGTTCGATTTGTTCATAAGTCATCCCATCCTTTCAGCGGATGCTATCTCTGCTTGCCTCGGCCTGGAGCCCGATTTTTGGCATTCCGTGAATGAGCCTCGACAAAAACTGACAGGACAAAGACTCTCGGGTCGTCACACAGACACGCGGTGGCGATATGCTAGACGACAGATCCTGCCTTCTCAGCACTTCACCTCCTATTTCGTCCAGTTCGTGGATTCTCTTGCACCGCATAGCAGCTACTTTGCGGAACTGGCAGCAACCGGCGGCAGTGCCACAATCATCATCAGCTTTCTTGGCGATGGCCACTACGGTGATAGCTTGGAACGCGGAATCCTTGCCAAGCTGGTAGCGCTCAACCTCGATCTCGGTATTGAAAGCTATTCCACCAGGCAGCGATAAGCAGTTCTTGTGTATCACGCCCCGTGGCGGCGTCATGTCGCTTCCTTCGCGCTTGGAGTCGTCGCATCCGCACTGACGGGACAGGCCCCGGTCCATTATGCCTTCCGATCATCCGTCACCACGGGGAATTCTTGATGAACGCAGCATTGCAGCCGGCCGAAACGGCGGTCGCGACCGAACGGACACGCCGCGGCGGTCGTGCCGGAAAGCGCGCCAGCGGCGCAGCCGCTTTCGACCAGCCGCCGTTTCGCCAGCTCAAAATTCCCTTTCCGCCGACCAGGCTGATCTCCGACGACGAGCTGGAATCGATCCACCTCGCCTCGCTGCGTGTCCTGAAGGAAATTGGAGTCGAGGTGCTGCACGACGGTGCGCGCAGGATCATGAAGGAACATGGCGCCGATTTGCGCGAAGGCGCCGAGCGCGTGCGCTTCGATGCCGACATGATCCTCGAGCTGATCAGTCACGCGCCATCCGAGTTCACGCTGCATGCGAGAAACCCGGCCCACAACGTCCGCTTCGGCGGCGACAACCTCGTCTTCTCGCAGATGGCGTCGGCGCCGAACTGCTCGGACCTCGACCGCGGTCGCCGCGCCGGCAACCAGGCCGACTATCGCAACTTCTTGCGGCTGGCGCAGATGCACAACATCCTGATGGCAACCGGTGGCTATCCGGTCGAGCCGGTCGACATCCACCCGTCGATCCGCCATCTCGAATGCATCCGCGACCTTGCCACCCTCACCGACAAGGTGTTCCACATCTATTCGCTCGGCAAGGAGCGCAATGTCGACGGCATCGAGATCACCCGCATCGCCCGCGGCATTTCGCGAGAGCAGCTCCTCGAGCAACCGTCGGTCTACACGATCATCAACACCAACTCGCCGCTGAAGCTCGATATCCCGATGATGGAAGGCATCATGCAGATGTCGTCGGCGGGCCAGGTGGTGATCGTCACGCCTTTCACTCTCTCGGGCGCCATGGCGCCGGTCACGGTCGCCGGCGCGCTGGTGCAGCAGAACGCCGAGGCGCTGGCAGGCATGGCCTTCACCCAGATGGTGCGCAAGGGCGCGCCCGTCGGCTATGGCGGCTTCACCTCAAATGTCGACATGAAGTCCGGCGCACCGGCCTTCGGCACGCCGGAATACATGAAGGCGCAGATTGTCGGCGGCCAGCTCGCCCGGCGTTACAAGGTGCCCTACCGCACGTCCAACGTCTGTGCGGCCAACGCTGTCGACGCCCAGGCCGCCTATGAGAGCGTGTTCTCGCTCTGGGGTGCGATCGCCAGCGGCGCAAACTTCATCCTGCATGCTGCCGGATGGCTCGAAGGCGGGCTGCGCTGCTCCTATGAGAAGACGATCCTCGACATCGATCTCCTGCAAATGGTGGCCGAGTTCCTGACCCCCCTCGATCTTTCCGAAGACGCGCTCGCCGTCGACGCGATCCGCGACGTCGGCCCGGGCGGTCATTTCTTTGGCACGCCGCACACGCAGTCGCGCTACAAGACCGCCTTCTATGCGCCAATTATCTCCGACTGGCGCAATTTCGAGACCTGGGCCGAGGCCGGCTCGCCCACCGCGATCGAGCGCGCCAACAAGGTCTGGAAGGAGCGGCTGGCTTCGTACGAGGAGCCCTACATGGACCCGGCTATCCGAGAGGAGCTCGACGCCTTCGTCGACAAGCGCAAGGCCGAAGGCGGCGCGCCGACGGATTTTTGACCAGCTACTCCATGATCAAGACCCCCTCTCCGTCTCGGGCTAACGCCCTCGACACCTCTCCCCCACTTTGTGGTGGAGAGGACGGACGCGAGCCTTCGAAGCCAGGCTCCCGTCCTCTCGCCCCAACGGGGGGAGAGGTGTCGAGGGCGTTAGCCCGAGACGGAGAGGGGGGCAGTGAGCCGTCACGATCTCGCCGAACCAGCGGGGCGACCGAGCGTGCGCGCGCCATGCGCCGTGACGGCACAAAGGCCGAAGCCCTTTTGTGGATTGAACTCAAAGCCAAGCGCCTTGGCGGCTTTCGCTTCGTGCGTCAGCTGCCCATCGGGAAATACATCGCAGATTTCGCCTGCCGTTCCAAAAAGCTAATAGTAGAGGTGGACGGCTCTCAACACGCGGACAGCAAGAGAGATCGTCGGCGAGACTCGTTTTTACGATCTCAGGGATGGTCAACCATTCGCTTCTGGAATGACGACGTTCTGAGGCATCGTACCTCCGTTTGCGAGACGATATTGGCTGTGCTGGACGGTAGCCTTTCGGAAACGGTCGATAGCTCCGATTTTCGCTTTGCTTATTCGCCGTCCGCTGCATGGTCCGTAAGTAAGATTGTCGGTAAGTATCCATGATCCTCCGTCCCATCAATGCCCCAGATGCACCGCAGCCCGCGGGCGGCGCCTACGTCCAGGCCATGGAGGTCTCGCAAGCCTCGCGCATCCTTTTCATCAGCGGCCAGATCCCGGTAGAGATCGATGGCAGCGTTCCCGACGACTTCGAGAGCCAGGCCCGGCTCACTTGGAAGAATATCTTCGCGCAGATCAACGCAGCGGACATGACCCTCGACAACCTCGTGAAGGTGACGATCTTCCTGTCCGATCGGAAATACATCGCCGACTACCGCAAGGTCCGCAACGAGGCGTTGCAGGGCCGCCAGATCGGCCTCACCACCATCATCACAGGCATATTCGACGAGAAATGGCTGCTGGAGATCGAAGCGATCGCCGCGGCCTGAACCATTCGCAACAGACCGATCCAATTTCGGGGAAACCGACTGAAATGAAATCCCACGTCAAAGCGGTTGTCATCGGCGGCGGCGTCGTCGGCTGCTCGGTGCTTTTCCACCTCGCCAGGGCCGGCTGGACCGAGATCATGCTGATCGAGCGCTCGGAGCTCACCTCTGGCTCATCCTGGCACGCGGCCGGCGGCTTCCACACGCTGAACGGCGACCCCAACGTCGCCAAGCTTCAGGCCTACACCGTCCAGCTCTACAAGGAGCTGGAGGAGATTTCCGGCCAGTCCTGCTCGCTGCACCTCACCGGCGGCGTGATGCTCGCCGACAGCCCCGAGCGCATGGATTTCCTGCGCCTCGCGCACGCCAAAGGCCGCTATCTTGGCATGGACACCGAGCTGATCACCCCTTCCGAGGCCAAGGCCATGTTCCCGCTGATGGACGAGAGCCATTTCGTCGGCGCGATGTGGGACCCGGTCGAGGGCCACCTCGACCCGTCCGGCACCACGATCGCCTATTCGAAGGCCGCGCGGAAACTCGGCGCCGAGATCGTGCTGCGCAACCGCGTCGTGGAACTCACTCAAGACCCCGACGGCGCCTGGAACGTGATCACCGAGCAGGGCACGGTGAAGGCCGAGCATGTGGTGAATTGCGGCGGCCTGTGGGCGCGAGAGGTCGGCCGCATGGTCGGCGTCGAGCTGCCCGTGCTCGCCATGGAGCACATGTACCTGCTGACCGAGCCAATGCCGGAGGTCGAGGCCTTCAACAAGGAGACCGGCCGCGAGATGATCGGCGTGCTCGATTTCAAGGGCGAGATCTACACGCGCCAGGAGCGCAACGGCATCCTGCTCGGCACTTATGAGAAGGCCTGCAAGCCGTGGTCGCCGGTCAACACGCCGTGGAGCTTCGGCCACGAGCTTCTGCCGCCGGACCTCGACCGCATCGCCCCGTCGCTTGAGGTCGGCTTCAGGCATTTCCCCGGCATCGCCAATGCCGGCATCAAGCAGGTCATCAACGGCCCCTTCACCTTCGCGCCGGACGGCAATCCGCTGGTCGGTCCCGTGCAGGGCCTGACCAACTTCTGGGTGGCCTGCGGTGTCATGGCGGGCTTCAGCCAGGGCGGCGGCGTGGGGCTTGCGCTGTCCAACTGGATGGTCAACGGCGATCCCGGCTTCGACGTGTGGGGCATGGACGTCGCGCGCTGGGGCGAATGGGCAAGCCTGCGCTACACCAACGCCAAGGTGCGCGAGAACTATTCGCGGCGTTTCTCGATCCGTTTCCCGAACGAGGAACTCCCGGCCGCCCGGCCGGCTCAGACCACGCCGCTCTACGACACCATGGTCGCCCAGAATGCGGTCATGGGCGACAGTTGGGGCCTGGAAACGCCGCTCTGGTTCGCGCCGAAGGACACTGAGCCGAAGGACATCGTCTCGTTCCATCGCTCCAACGATTTCGAGCATATCGGCAACGAGGTTCGCGCGGTGCGCGAAAATGTCGGCATCACCGAGATCGCCAACTTCGCGAAGTACGAGGTATCCGGAGCCGGCTCAGAAGATTTCCTGAACCGGCTGATGACCAACCGCATGCCGAAGACCGGCCGGCTCGTTCTGACGCCGATGCTGAACGAGTTTGGCAAGCTGATCGGCGATTTCACGATCGCCAAGAAAGGCGACGAGGCCTTCATGATCTGGGGATCGTCGGCGGCGCAGAAATACCACATGCGCTGGTTCGAGAAGCACCTGCCGAAGGATGGTTCGGTCCGCATCCACCGCTTCGACCAGACCCTGGTCGGCCTGTCCATCGCTGGCCCGAAGGCGCAAGCGCTGCTGCAGAAGCTCGTGGACGAGGACGTATCCACCAAGGCGTTCCGCTTCCTCGACTTCCGTGAGATTGCCGTCGGCGGCGCGCCCTGCATGGTCAACCGCGTTACTTACACGGGCGACCTCGGCTACGAGATCTGGATGCAGCCGGCCTATCAGCGGCTTGTCTACAAGGCGATCAAGGAAGCCGGCGAGGAATTCGGCCTCGTCGATTTCGGCATGCGCGCCTTGCTCTCCATGCGGCTCGAGAAGAACTTCCCGACATGGTTCCGCGAGCTTCGGCCGATCTACGGGCCGTTCGAGGGCTCGATGGACCGCTTCATCCGCATGGAGAAGAACGATTTCATTGGCCGCGACGCTGCCGCAAGGGAGCTTGAGGCCGGGCCGAAGCTGCGCCGCGTGTCTCTTATCGTCGACGCGTTCGATGCCGACGTGATGGGTGATGAGCCGATCTGGGCCAGGGTGAACGGCAAGGACTACGGCACGGTCGGCAAGACCCACAATTTCGGCGCACCGCGCTTCGAAGCGAGCGGCAAGGGCGTGCGCGGCTCGACTGCTGCTTCGGGTGCCTCCGCCGTACGCGGCATCCATGATGGCGAATGGTCGGTGGTCGGCTGGGTGACGTCTGGCGGCTATGCACATTATGTCGGCAAATCGCTGGCGCAGGGCTATGTGCCGGGGGCACTTGCCGAGAACGAAAGCGAAGGCTTGTTCGAGGTGGAGATCCTCGGCCATCGCCGCCCGGCGCGGATCAACATCGCTCCGTTGTTCGATCCGGCTGGCGAGAAGATGCGGGGATAGTCGCAGCGAACCTTAGGGAACACGATGCCGTCGGAACTGAGATCGCCGCGCCTTGCCGTCCTGATCGATGCCGACAACGCCTCGGCGAAGATCGCGGATGGTCTGTTCGAGGAGATCGCCAAGATTGGTGAAGCGAGCGTTCGCCGCATCTACGGTGATTTCTCCAGCTCGCGCTCTAAGGCATGGGCCGATCAGCTATCCAAGCACGCGATCATTCCGCAACAACAATTCGCCTACACGACCGGCAAGAACGCCTCCGACATCACCCTAGTGATCGACGCCATGGACCTGCTGCACAGCGGCCGGTTTGATGGTTTCTGCCTCGTGTCGTCCGATAGCGATTTCACCCGTCTGGCGTCGAGAATTCGTGAGCATGGCGTCGACGTATTTGGTTTCGGTGAGCAAAAGACGCCGGAGAGTTTCCGCCAGGCCTGCCGGCGGTTTATCTACACGGAAAACCTGCTGCAGGCGACTTCCGGTGGGCAGCCGAGACCCGATGCCGCGAAGAAGCCTCTCGTCGAGCCGAAGGAAGCCGTTCCGATCCTGCGCAAGGCGGTTGAGCAGGTCTTGGAGCAGTCGGAGTCCGGCGACGGCTGGGTGCTTCTTGGCTCGGTCGGCAAGAGCCTCGCCAACCTTGCGCCGGATTTCGACTCCCGCACATACGGCTTTCGCAAGCTGATCGACCTCGTGAGGGATACCGGCACGTTCGACGTCAACCATGCCGAAGGCAAGGCGCCGCGTATCAAACTGAAGAGTGTCAGCGGGTCGAGGCGCAAATCGGGCCAACGACGTTGACCTCCAACTTCGGCCGCCATCGCAAGATCATGCCGTTCGAGCCGGGGACGGAAGCCTCGGTCGAAGAACTGCGTCAGGCTGCGCGAGAGAAGGCGGCAAGTCTAAACCAGCACGTCCTCGGCTACGGTGAAACCGCCAAGCGGGAATGGGCGGCGGCCGGCATCCCTGCTCCCGACCTGCCGGCCATGCGCAGATACCGGCTGGAGCGCATCCGCGCCGAGCTGAAGCGCCGCGACTATGCCGGCGCCCTGCTCTACGACCCGATCAACATCCGCTACGCGACCGACTCGACCAACTTCCAGCTTTGGGTCGCGCACAATCCGACCCGCCACTGCTTCGTGGCGACCGAAGGCCCGGTCGTGCTGTTCGACTATTTTTCCTGCGAGCACCTCTCCGACCATTCCGGTGTGGTCGACGAGGTGCGGCCCGCTGTGTCGTGGATATATCTCTACGGCGGCGAGCTCACCGACAAGCGCGTCGAGCGCTGGGCTGTCGACATCGCCGATCTTGTCAGGGAGCATGGCGGCGGCAACCGCCGCATCGCCGTCGATCACCTCGACGCGGAAGGCGTCGGCGCCCTCGCCCGGCTCGGCGTTTCGATCGGCGATGGCGAGGCGGTGATGGAGAACGCCCGCCTGATCAAATCGCCCGACGAGGTCCTGGCCATGCGCTGTGCGATTGTGGCCTGCGAGGCGGCGGTGGCCGAAATGGAAGCAAAGCTCGCGCCCGGCATGTCCGAGAATCAGCTGTGGGCGGAGCTTCATCGCGCCAATATCGCGCGCGGCGGCGAATGGATCGAGACGCGGCTGCTCTCCTCCGGCCCGCGCACCAATCCCTGGTTCCAGGAGTGCTCCTCCCGCATCATTGAGGCGGGCGACCTCGTCGCGTTCGACACCGACCTGATCGGCCCCTACGGTTTCTGCGCGGACCTTTCCCGCACTTGGCTATGCGGCGACGGCCAGCCCACCGACGAGCAGCGCGACCTCTTCCGCATAGCCGCCGACCAGATCGCCCATAATACGGCGCTGCTCGGAGCGGGCATTTCGTTCCGCGACCTCGTCGAGCGTTCGGCCGTGCCGCCGCCGGACTGCTTCCCGGCACGCTACGGCGTGCTCTACCACGGTGTCGGGCTTGCCGACGAATACCCCACCCTGCCCCATGCTTCCGACTGGACCGCCGACACGCCGGACGGCGTGCTGGAACCCGGTATGGTGCTCTGTGTCGAAAGCTACATCGGCCGGCTCGGCGGCCACGAAGGCGTGAAGATCGAGGAGCAGGTGCTGATTACCGAGGCTGGCAACGAGAAGCTTTCGAGCTACCCGCTCGACGTCCGTCTGCTATCGGCTCAGAACTGAGAGTCCGATGCGAAACTCGCTCATGCGAGTCATATGGAGGCGTTTTCGAGAACCGGAGCGGAGCGGACATTCAGGTCCGTGAGCACCGGAAGCGCAGAAAACGTCTCCAGATGGCCGCAGGAGTAGAGTTTCGGGCGGGCTCTCAAGGCGGGCTGAGTATCTCGATCAGCTTCTCGACAATCTCGGCCGGCGTGTGCCGCGAGGTGATCATCGGCAGGCCTTTGCGCAAACCCGTCCAGCCGACCACCTGGACCGCTTCCGCGCTTGGCTCGTGGCGCTCGGCCATATGCCAGGAGCGGCAGTCGATCGCGCAGACATCCGCCCTGCCCTCCGCCACCGCGACGATCGAGGCGCGATGCGCACCTGTCTCGATGCGTTCGGAGAAAAGCGCGTCGAGGCTTTCGCCCGCCGCTTCGAGATCGCGGGTCGGCGCGATGATGCCTGACATGGAATCGAGGCTGTTGTAGGCGAAGCGCAGGCCGCGCATCAGGTTGAGCGGAAGGTCCGGCTGCCCATCCTCCGGTGGCGGCTTGTCGACCCCAAGACGAATCGGTCCGCGCCGCTCGGGATGCGCCTTGGCGAATATTTCCGCCTTGCTGCGAGCCGCCTCCGCCCATGGCGGATTTGGCGAAACGCGCATGAGGATCGCGCTCGAATACATTGTTCCCTTGCCGCCCTCGAAACCGTTGTAACTTGGCTGGCCGACGGGATGGACGTGCTCTTCAAGGCCCAGTTCCATCGGCCCCCAGCAGGTCTGTGCTAGCAGGAGGCTCGGATGCCGCCAGAGCGTTTGGCGATCGAGTTCGTCGGGTGGCAGCGTCGCCGGATCAGGGGCAATCGCTTTGCCGCTTTCGTCCCGGACGCCGCCGGGTACTGGCGGCATGTCGGCGTTGCGCCGCACGATCGTCTCCGGCGCGTCGATGCCGGCGGCGCGGAAGAAGGAGCGGAAACGCTGCCACTCCATATCGGTGCCGGCAAGCGTTTCCGGCCAGTCATACATCGGCAAGGCGGCAATGAAGCTCATACCTGCTTCTTCAGCGAAGTCTATGGGCTTGGCAAGAAACTACTTCTTCGGCGGTTCCGCCGGCACGGGGGCCGTGCCGAGCCCGCTGACGTTCCTGGCGCGCACGCGCGGCCGGAAGGTCGCGCCTGATTCGGGCGTGCGCCTCAGCACCGGATGCACGACCGGCTCCTTTGCCTTTAAGGCATATGCCTTGAGCAGCGCGAGATAGTTGGGCACGACGTAGCCGTTGTTCATCTTCACCCACTCGTCGCGGCGCTCGCGGAACAGTTTCGGCAGCTTGTACCAGGCCACCGTCGGGCTCTTGTGATGCACGAGGTGCAGGTTGTTGTTGAGGAAGAGGAATGAAAGCGGCGAGCGCTCGACGATGATCGTGCGTCCCTCCGGCCGCTCCGACCATTGATGTTCCGCAAAGGTGCGGATCGAAATCAGCCCAAGCCCGAGCCATGCCGGACCGAGAAGGTATAGCCACAGCGGTATGCCGAAGCCGAACGCAATGACGGGGAGCACGATCGCCAGTCCGCCGAAGTGCAGCGCCCAGGCGCGCAGCACCGTACGATCGCCTTCCCTCATGAGCTTGATGTCGCCGATGAAGAAGCCGATCACGGAAAGCCAAGGGCCAAGAACGAAACGGCCGATCATGGTGTTGTTGAGCTTGAGCAGCGCCTTCATCTGCGCAGGAAGTTCCTCATGCATCCAGAGCGGCTGATAGTAGCTCTCCGGATCGTCGAACGGGTCGGTCAACCGCTCGTCCGCATGGTGCCTGAGATGCAGCGCCTTGAAGCGCCGGAAAGGCCACACCAAGCCGATCGGCAGCATAACGAACGTCTCGTTGACGAGCACGTTGCGCGTCGGATGCCCGTGCAGCACCTCGTGCATGATGGAAGATTGCAGCGCCACCACAAAGCCGAGAAGGAGAAGCGCGGCGACGGGATGGTTCGGCCAGATCAGCAGGCCGGTGGCCCCCCATAAAGTGTAGCAGCCAATGATGAGCCCAACTGTCGGCCATTCGACTGCCGACCACCCACTTCGCCGCCCGACCCGCTTCTCTGCCATACCCCTATGCCCGACCAAGGAATCCCCCGATTCCTGCCAGTATGGTGTCAGGAGAAGCGAATCGGATCAATGAGACAATGCGTTCAAAATGTTTAGCTTGCGCATCTTGAGTCGCATCTGTTGTGCATTGTAAGCAGATGCGAGGATTCATTTACGCCTTGGGCCTGGCACTCAGGCCTCTGACGCAAAATTATTCCCCCTTATGAGGTTTTGCTAATGGACAAGCGTGATCTGTCAAGTGTCTTCCGCGACCGGCTGAAGATGGTCGTGCGCCGTTCGGACTTGAACCAATCCACCTTCGCCCAGGCCGTCGGCATCGACCGCTCGGCGCTGTCCCAGCTTCTTTCCGGCGCCACCACGCGCCTGCCGCGCGCCGAGACACTGCTCAACATCGCCTCCGAGAACAAGGTCTCGCTCGATTGGCTGCTAGGGCTAAGCCAGGATGAGGGGCTCACTGGCGAGATCCGCGCCAGCTTCGAACTTGAGGAGGCGGTCGGCGGCTTCGACCGGACGCTGCTCGCCCGCTGGCACGCAGAGGCGGCTGGAACAAAAATCCGCTATGTGCCGGCCGGCATCCCGGATCTTCTGCGCACCGAAGCACTCATCGACTACGAGGCCGGCATCACCAACAAGAGCCGTGAATCGCAGGCAGACGAGACACGCTATCGAATCGACTATTCGCGCCGGCCAGAGACGGACATGGAAGTCTGTATGCCGCTCCACACGCTCGATATTTTCGCGCGTGGGCTGGGTGTGTGGAGCGACTTCCCGGCCGAGGCCCGTCTCGAGCAGCTCGCCCACATGGCCCGCCTGCTCGACGATCTTTACCCGACCTTCCGCCTTTATCTCTATGATGGCCGCATGCGTTATTCGGTGCCCTACACCATATTTGGCTCGATCCGCGCCGCAATCTACGTCGGCGACATGTACCTGGTGCTGAACGCGACGCAGCCGGTCCGGGCGCTTACCCGCCATTTCGACAATCTGATCCGCGCCGCGGTGGTCAACGCGCACGAGAGCGCGGCCTTCGCGCGAAGTGTCGTTGCCTCCGAAGAGGTTGCAGGTGATGCCCGAATGATTGTTGACCGGACATAAAGACTTCTTTATATCCTTATCTCGATCACTCGATCTTCCGAAAGCCATTGCCATGAACAATCCGATCGAAGCCCTGATTGCCGAGAAGGGCGTGCTGCTGGCCGACGGCGCAACCGGCACGAATCTGTTCGCCATGGGTCTGGAGGCCGGCGAGGCGCCGGAGCTGCTGAATGAGACCGCGCCTCAGACGATCGCCGAGCTCCATCAACGTTTCGTCGATGCCGGAGCCGACATCATCCTTACCAATTCATTCGGCGGCACGCGCCACCGGCTGAAGCTGCATCATGCCCAGGACCGCGCATTCGAGTTGAACAAGAAGGCCGCCGAGATCGCCCGTTCGGTCTCGGACAAGGCCGGCCGCAAGGTCATCGTCGCCGGCTCGGTCGGCCCGACCGGCGAGCTGCTGATACCGCTCGGCGCGCTCTCCTACGATGACGCCGTGAATGCCTTCGCCGAACAGATCGAGGGCCTGAAAGCCGGCGGCGCCGAAGTCGCCTGGATCGAGACCATGTCCGCGCCGGAGGAAATCCGCGCCGCGGCCGAGGCCGCGATCCGCGTCGGCCTGCCCTACACCTATACCGGCTCGTTCGACACGGCCGGCCGCACCATGATGGGCCTGCTGCCTAAGGACATCCACGGCGTCGTCGACGGGCTTGCCGAGCGGCCGCTCGGCGTGGGTGCGAACTGCGGCGTCGGCGCTTCCGACATCCTCGCCTCGCTGCTCGACATGACGGCGGCGAAGCCGGAGGCGACCGTCATCGTCAAGGGCAATTGCGGCATCCCGGAATTCCGCGGGACCGAAATCCACTATTCCGGCACGCCCGAGCTGATGGCCGACTATGTGCGGCTGGCGGTCGATGCCGGCGCAAGAATAGTCGGCGGCTGCTGCGGCACGAGCTTTGGCCATCTCGCCGCCATGCGCCAGGCGCTCGACGCTCACAAGAAGGCCGTGCGTCCGACCGTCGAGACCATCGTCGAGCGCATCGGCCCGATGCGCAACAAGCTCGCGAGCAACACGAACGCGGAGGCCGAAGGCGGCCGCAGAAGGCGGGTTCGGGCGTAGGGCTCAGCTAAGGCCGCTATTGAATAACCCATCACGATGGGTTATGTTGATCTATGGTCACCGTTCTGCGCGCGTCCGGCCTGAAGGTGGTCATCTTCGTCGACGACCACGAGCCCGCGCATGTCCATGTGTTCGGTGATGGTCAAGCCAAGATAACCTCCTGGGGCCTGACGGTTCCCCCGAGTTAGTCTGGGCGGAAGGCATGAAGCGCAACGAAGTCCGCCGAGCCTTTGAGATCGTCGTGGAGAACCAAGCCATGCTCCTGCGACGGTGGAGAGAAATTCATGGATAGACTATCTGACGCCACCATCGATGCCGCGCTTGTTCGTGGCACTGCCAATCGCGCAACCGAGCCGAGAGCAACATCGGCGCGCTTCGATAAGAAGTCGAACCGGCTAATCATCGAGCTTTCCAACGACTGCACCTTCACCTTGCCACCGAAGCTGATCGAAGGGCTGGCGGACGCAAATGACAATCAGCTTGCCAATGTCGAATTGCTCGGCGCGGGCTACAGCCTGCACTGGCCCGATCTCGGCGTGGACATTACCATCGGCGGCCTGGTGGCCGGCATATTCGGCACGCGCTCTTACATGGCGCGTCTTGCCGGTCGGACAAAATCGGAAGCAAAATCGGCCGCTGCCCGTGTCAACGGCGCCAAGGGCGGACGGCCACGGAAAGGCGCTGCCTAACAGAAACATCACAGAAAAAAGCCGGCGAAGGACTTGCGCCCCTCGCCGGCTGCCTCACCCACCCAAGAGCGGTTGCCGTCCTGCCCGCGGTCGAGGTCGACGGCCAACCACCCGCATTGCCACCACCGGTTCTGCTATTTGAGCGCCGAGGCCAGGCGCACCAGCGAAAGGAACTCCGCCCGATACCCAAACGGGTCGGAGCCCCGCGCAGCAGTGGCAATCTCCATGATCTTGTCGTAGCCGAACCCCGCGACCTGGTCGCTGTCGCGCAGCTTCTGGCCGAATGCGGCAACCGCGATCGAGAAGCGCTGGTCGACGCTCGCCTGGTCGAAGGACAAGACTTCGTTGGCGGCCGTCACCGGCGTCGTGATCAGCTTCGATACGTCGCCGTCCGGAGCCTTATAGCGGATTTTCACGAAGGCATATTCCTCGGCGTTCTGGACGCCGCCATTGTTGGTCGAGGCCGCGCCGTAGCGCAGGTCGTCGATCATCTGCGGCGCGCCTTTCGGCGTGATCTCGTAGATCGCCGTCACCGAATGGCCCGAGCCGATCTCGCCGGCATCGACGCGGTCGTTATTGAAGTCCTCGCGGTTCAGCGCCCGGGTCTCGTAGCCGATCAGCCGGTACTCGGAGACCTTGGCCGGGTTGAACTCGACCTGGATCTTCACGTCCTTGGCGATCGTGAAGAGCGTGGACAATGCATCCTCGACCAGCACCTTCTCGGCCTCGGCGAGCGTGTCGATATAGGCGGCCGTGCCGTTGCCGTTCTGAGCAATGGTCTGCATCATCTGGTCGTTGAGATTGCCGCGCCCGAAGCCGAACACCGACAGGAACACGCCTGACTTGCGGTTCTCTTCGATCAGCCGCTTCAGGTCGTCGTCATCCGTCTGGCCGACATTGAAATCGCCGTCCGTGGCGAGCATCACCCGGTTGACGCCGCCCTGCACGAAGGACTGTTCGGCAAGCCTGTAGGCCTCCTTGATGCCGGCCTCGCCGGCGGTCGTGCCGCCCGGCGTCAGGTTGTCGATTGCTGAGAGGATCTTCGCCTTCTCCGAAGCCTTGGTCGGCATCAGCACCGTGCCGGCGTCGCCCGCATAGGTGACGATCGACACCGTGTCGTCGGGACCCAGCGTATCGACCAGCAGCCGGAAGGCGGATTTCAGAAGCGGCAGCTTGTCCTGCTCGTCCATCGAGCCCGACACGTCGATCAGGAAGACAAGGTTCGCCTTCGGTCTCTCGGTCGGCGCGATATCGTAGCCCTTGATCGCGACATGCATCAGCTTGGTGTTGCTGTTCCACGGCGTCGGCATGACCGTGACGGTCGAGTTGAACGGCGTCCCCGCCGAATCCGGACCCTTCCAGTCATACGGGAAGTAGTTGATCATCTCCTCGACGCGGACCGTGTCGGCCTGCGGCAGGAAACCTCCCTTCAGCGAGCGGCGCACGAAGGAGTACGACGCCGTATCGACGTCGATCGAGAAGGTCGAGACGGGATCGGTGACCGCCGACTTCACCGGATTGGTCTTGAACTCTTCGAAACGGTCGCGGTTCTCCTCCTGCGGAGCCGGCTGGTCGGCAGGCGCCGAGGCGGCGTAATCTTGCGTAACGAGTTTCCCCATCACCTCGCCGCCGGCAGTACGGCCGTCGCGCGTCCTGGGAAGGCCCGACGCCAGGCCTTCCGGCGCCGGCGCAGCCGGCGCGACGCCGTCCAGATCCTGCAGGGGGGCGGTCGTCGCCGGCGCTTCCGCCGGCGGCGGAGCCGGTTCGGTCGTCGGCGCACTCTCCTGCGCCAGGAGGTCGGTGGTGACATCGCGGCTGAGTTCGCCGGACTCGGCCTCGTCCTTTTTCTTCGCCGTCTCGACGATGGGGGGTTCGACCGTCATCGGCTTGACAGTGGTCGGTTCGACCGTCTCCGGCTTGGTGACGACCACTTCCTGGTCGCGCTCCTGGCTGGTCTCGGTGATCTTCTTGTCCGCCTCGAACCCAAAGGGTCGCTCCTGCACGAGGTAATAGGCCGTGTAGCCTGCAATCGGCAAAGCCAGGAGACTGGCAATCGCCGGCGTCGCATACATCTTCCTGTTCATGGTAACCCTCCAGAGCTTCCGTGCTCGTTCGATGAGACGAGCGCGGTTTTCGGTTCCTTGGGGGGCCACGGAAGAATTTTTGAGGTCGTAGGCGGCGAGCGCCGCATTGACGGCGCGCGAACGGGCTTCGTCGCGGGGCGACGGCGACGGCCGGTTGCGCAGGATATCGAATTCGTCGTGTTCCATTGCTCAGTCTTCCCCGGCTGAACGCAGAAGCTGCCTCAGCCGTTTCTTCGCTTCATGGACGTGCCAGGAGACGGTCGCTTCCGCCGAGCCCATCACGTCGGCCGCCTCGGCATGGCTGAGACCCTCGCCATAGACGAGCAGCACGGCCTCGCGCTGCTTGTCCGGAAGCGTGCGCACCGTGGCCCAGAGCCGCTCCGCCGGATCCTCGGCCGCCGGCTCGTACGCCTCGCCGCCCGACACGAGCGCATGCACGCCGTACGCTTCCGCCTTGGCGCTCTCGCGCGCAGATTTGCGCTTCAAGTCGCGCGCCGCATTCAGCGTCATGGCGTAGAGCCAGGTCGTAAGGGCCCCGCCGCCTCGATAGGAGCGGATCGCCTTGCCAAGCCTCACGCAGACATCCTGCGCTATGTCCTCGGCATCGGCCCGGTTGCCCGCCCAGCGCCATGCGACGCGATGGATGAAATCATAGTGCCTCTCGACCAGAAGGCCGAAAGCATTCCTGTCGCCGTCGCGCGCTCGATTGACCAGCGTCAGATCGGAGGCGGCATCTGTCTCCAGCACCATGGCCGTCATTTGCCTGTGAGACGATGGCTTTCAGGCAATCCTTGGGATCAAAGCAAGGAATATTTCGCATCGTGCAAGTCCGACGCTGGGGCTGGCGCCATGACTGGCGGAATAATCTCGGCGATCTGGCGTTTCTCCCATGAGGGCACGCCGCCATGGAGCGCAGCGGCCCGGTCAAAGGGAGAACTATCATGAAATCACTGACGATCGGATTTGCCGCCCTGCTTGCGACTACCGCGGCAGCTTATGCCGCCGAACCCGCCAAGGTGATGGACAGCTCTATGGGCAAGATTTGGGCTGACGAGAAGGGCATGACGCTCTACACCTTCGACAAGGACGAGGCCGGCAAGTCAACCTGCTACGACAAATGTGCCACTGCCTGGCCGCCGCTCGCAGCCGCGGCCGACGCCAAGGCCGAAGGGGAATGGACGATCGTCGATCGTACAGACGGGACAAAGATGTGGGCTTATGAAGGCAAGCCGCTTTACACCTATGTCGACGACAAGGAGCCGGGGGACATTACTGGCGACGGCAAGGGTGGTGTCTGGCATGTCGCCAAGGAAGATTGACGACTGAGAAAATTGTCACGGAATAATCCGACGCGCCGCTGCCTGACCAAGGCTGGCGGCGCGTCAGTCCATAGGTTATGCGAACCAGGCACGAATGCCGCCCTGGGCGACGCGACGTAGCCGTTGCGCTAGACCGGCTCCGGTCATCGAGCCGTAGTAATGGCAATCGCAGAACAGCCGATGCGCATCGCGGTTCGACAGTTCGAAAAATGCCATGATGTCGCCGAGCCTGTCGCTCGAGAGGCCCTCGTCCCGAAACACCGGATCTCTGTAGGCGACCTCCAACGGCGAATTATCGGCGCGCGCCTCGAGGCGTTCCGCGAGCGGCAGATATTCGATGCGGGTGAGCGCATTCAGCTTTCCAGGATTCCGGTCGAGCAGATCGGCCCAGCGCTGCAGCCGCTCCCGACGGGTCATTCTCCGCGGTTCGAAAGTTACAATTTCGGCGACGCCGCCGAGTTCTTCGAGTTTCTGGTGTTTCATGCGAAGCTCCTATCACCAGCCCCCGCACAACACCCCTCCTAACGGCATCATACCAGCTATCGTTCCCGTTGCTACCGCACTAAAGGCACAAACCTGACAATCACACGATTTTCAGCGGACGGCCGCCCGAAAGTGGGCCGGCTTCTTTAGGGCAAGCGCCGCAGCGTAGCTTCATCGAGGCGTCCGCCGAAGTATTTCTCGATCGCGCGGCGAAAGACGTCGTCTTCCGAAACTTCCCCGAACAGGGTCAGGCTCGAATGGAACTTCCGATCGTTCGGACTGCCGAAGATGTCGTGAGCCGATAGCCCCTCGACCGCGAGCACGAGTTCGACGCATTCGACGAGCCTCGGGCCGAGCACGGCATGCTCGAAATAAGCCCGCGCCTCGTTCCGCGAAGAGATCGCAAAGCGCTGCGACATGGAGCTGAAGCCGAGTCCAGCGATCTGCGGAAAGACAAACCACATCCAGTGGCTCGTCTTGCGGCCGTTCTTGAGTTCGTCGCGAACGCGGTCGATCACCGGCGCCTGCGCGGCCACGAAGCGATGCAGATCGAAAGGGTCCGGCATTGGCGCCTCCTCTCAGCTTGGGATGCGGCGAGATTCAGGTGAGGCCGGGAAGAAATGGTGGAAGCGCAGAAAGCCGCCATTTGCAGGCCGGCATCACCTGAATCTCGACATGCCTTCGCGCAGGGTCTCGGCGAAGAAAGTGGTCAGCCGCCGCCAGTGCCGCTCCGCGCCGGCGGCGTCGAACACGCTGTGATCCGGCACACACCAGCCGTGCTGCATGCCGACATAGTTCTCGATGATGTGGTCGACCTCAGCATGGCGCAGCGCTTCTGCGAGCTTCGCCGACTGCTCGGGTGGAAAGCTGCGGTCGACGCCGGCCGTGCCTACATAGATCTTCGCCTTGATCTTTGCCGCCTGCCAGTGCGGACTGTCGGGCGCATCGCCCGCCAGATTGCCGCCATGGAAGCTCGCCGCCGCCTTGATGCGGTCGGGATAGGCCGCAGCCGCGTTGAGGGCGCGGCCGCCGCCCATGCAATAGCCGACCGTGCCGATGGGTCCGCTCACGCCTGCTTCCGACAGCGCGCTGATGAAGGCGGCGCCGTCGCGTTTCGTCATTTCCTGTGTGGTGCCGTTGATCAACCCCATCAACTGTGCCCGCAGCTTCTCGTCCCCGAAGGCGGTCTTGGCATCGAACGGACCGTAGGGTGCGTCGCGGTAGAAAAGATCGGGCACCAGTACCGTATAGCCCTGCCCCGCGATGCGTTCCGCCATTTCGTCGAGCGCGGCTCGGAGCCCGAACGCATCCATATAGAGGATGACGCCGGCATGCGCGGCTGCGCCTCCCTCGGCACGATGGAGCCTGGCTTTCCCGACGCCTTCCGCGGTCCGGATTTCGATGTCGCGCCTCATGCTCTGCTCCATGCTTGTTGCCAGTCTCGCACCCATGGAAGACGCTCGATCCAAGGCCGGCAAGGTCGACCGCCTGTCGAGACCGTCTCACTGTTATCACGGCTTCCGGCATAACGCGGCTCATGGCTTCTGGACGAAATCTTTGACGCCACGTAAGTTTGCCCCGCGAATGGTAGAGGGGTCTGCATGGTTCACGTCCTTGCACCGTGCCCGCCAATCTCGGGCCTGCCAATCTTCTTCTCGGGCCTGCCAATCTTCTTCAACGTCGACGGCGCGTGGGCCGCAACGGCCAAGGCGATGTCGACGACGTCCTTCTCGTCCAGTACTTCCTCTCCCTCATCGGGAAAAATCCGGCGCCAGGCTCGCAGTTGACCGAGCTTGCGTCAATTCCTGTCACCGGCAGGTAGTGTCTCAGTTTGAAATTCGGTCGCTTAACGCCGCGGTCGCGCCCGCCTCCGATCCCCTGTATGCTTACCGGAAAGCAGGGAGGCATTGGTGCCGTACGTAAAGGTTGAGATCGCGAAGGGTATTGCCAGCGTTGAGCAGAAGAAGGCCGTGATCCGGGGCATGACAGACGTGCTGGTCAAAGAGCTGGGGCGCGACCCGGAATACATTTTTGTCGTCATCGATGAGGTGGATACTGACAACTGGGGCCGAAAGGGACAGTCGCTAACCGACCTTTGGACCCAGCGCAATGTCGACCGGTCCTAAAGGCCGGAAGCGCCCAGCCCACGTGATCGGTAATGCCGTCAAGGTCATGCGGATAGCTGGAAGCGCCGCCCCATGGGCGGCGATCACTGAAACCTCAAACTGAGACACTACCCACCGGCAGAATGAATTCACAAACACTCGCCGGGATCGAAGCGGTGCAGCGCACCTCCAAGATTACGCCGGATGGGCGTGTGAGTGTCGCAAAGGGATACATACGGGGCCCACTTCTATACGATCGTCAACCTGAATTTCAGCGTGCGCTCCCGCTTCCGCCGGCAATGGCCGGACCTTGAAGAGCTTCCGGAATGTCCGCCGCATCTCAACATGCTGGGCGGCCGGCTCTGGCTGGAAGGGGCTGAACGCAAGACGCAAGGCTCGATGGCGGCCGATCGGAGACTTGGCCTGGCGGCCCTCGCATCGCCGTAATCCAATTTGCCCGACACATTCGGTTCGGCTGCGGCGAGCAATTTTCTTTGATTTGCCGACGAATTCGTTAGGAGTTCGGGCTGGTCGGCAGCGGTCGGCCCAGGCTTCGCCAAATGCCGGCGGAGCCTCTTCGCCATGGAGCAAATGCATTGTCGCCAGCAATCATCGAAGGTCTGGAAGCCCGTCGACGTCAGCGGCTGGTGATGCTGTGGTCGAAGGCCGAGGTCAAAGGCGCAGCGCTCCAGTTCTGGTCGCGCACGGCGGCCGTGGCGATTGTCGGTCTGGCGCTTGCAGTCCTCCTGAGATGGAATGCGGGGCTGGCCTTCATCCTGGCAGCGCTCGTCGGCTTTTTTCTTGTCGGACTCCTGCAGTATGGCCTGATCAGGCTTGGTTACAGCCCGGTCAGGGTCGGCGCCGTCATCGGCACGATCGACATCATTCTGGTCACCTGCCTGATCGTCCTGCCGAACCCCTATGCGCCAGAGGTGCTGCCGCCGGCCTTGGCGATCCGCCAGGGCGGCTTCAAATACCTGATCATCCTGGTCTGCCTCGGCGCGCTGACGCTGTCCCCTCGCCTCGCGGCGTGGCTGGGTATTGTCGCCGCCGCATCATGGACGGCCGGCGTGGTATGGGTAACGATGCAGCCCAACGTCATCGTCGTCTTCGCCGGTCCGACGCCCAACACCCCTGCAGACCGCCTTTACTACAGCCCCAACGTCGTCGATATCGCCAATCAGGCGACCCATGTCGTGGTCATCCTGATCATCACTGGCATCATTGCACTGGTGGTGTCGCGTTCGCGCCAACTGGCGATCGACTATGTGCGTGCCGAGCGGGCGCGCGGCAACCTAGCCCGGCACTTCTCTCCCAACGTGGTCGACGAAGTTGCCTCTGCCGACGAACCGTTCGGCCCGGTGCGGCGACAGGAGATCGGCGTGCTGTTTGCCGACATCGTCGGCTTCACCAACATTGCCGAAGACCGCCCGCCGGAAGAGGTGTTCCAGATGCTGCGCGGCTTCCATGGCCGCATGGAGCAGGTCATCTTCGATCACGGCGGCACGGTGGACAACTATATCGGCGACGCCGTCATGGCCACGTTCGGCACGCCCCGGCAGGCAACGGACGATGCCGGCCGCACGCTTGCCTGCGCCCTCGGCATGGCCGAGGCCATTGCCCTTTGGAACGAGCAGCGCACCGAAATCAGCGTGGGCCCGATCGATGCACGCATCGGCTGCCAGTTCGGCCCGGCGGTTCTCGGAGCGGTCGGCAGCGAGCGGATTCTCTCGTTCTCGGTGGTCGGCGACACAGTGAACGTGGCGAGCCGGCTGCAAGGCGTCACTCGCGACCTTGATGCCCGCATCTGTATCGGCGAAGCGCTGATCGAGGCCGTGCGCGGCGAAGGCAGGGAGGGTTTGCTCGAAGGGCTTGTCGACCGCGGTTTCGTCCGCGTCCGCAACCGCGACGAGCCTATACATGTGTGGATCGTGCCGATGCCCGCCGCGCCTGCCCTGCATGTCGTCAAGGAGTAGGCCGGCTGAAGGCCGCCATGTGGAACGCCTGCTCGTCGGCAGGATAGCGGTATTCGGTCCCATAGGGACAGGCGTTGCGGTCCAGGCATCCGCCGTCGCGGCACGGCCCGCCGGTCGGTCCGCGGACATGGGCGAGGCAGTCCTGATAGGAGAAGCCGGTTTCGGAATAGGCATCCACCGGACAGGCTTTCAGGCAGGGTCTTCCGACGCAGGCGTCGCAAAGGTGAATCACCTCCCGACCTGCCTGAGACGCAATCTCATGATCGAAGAGCAGCGCACCGCGATAGGCATGCCAGAGCCCGTAATCCGGGTGCATGAGGATGCCGAGCGGCGAAGGCTTCAACCCTTCCGCCCGCATCGCCCATTGCTGGAACGGCAGATAAGGCTTGTCGGACGGCGAGACCGCCCTCGCCCCGAACTTTTCCGCAACCGCGCCGATCACCTCGCGCGCCCACACATCCAACGGGTTCTTCAGGTCCCCGGGCTGGCTTGCCCGCCATTTCAGGAAATGCGGCCAAGGCGCAGCGCCGGCCTGACCGACGAGCAGCACGGATCGCGCTGGACTGCCCGAAGGACCTGGCGGCGCAGTCTCGCGCTCGTCGAAGTTGACGCCGCCGCGCAGGATAAGGCCCCGCACGGAAAAGGCCGCCGAAATGCTTTCGGCCAACGCCAACATCACCCTTTCTCTGACGGCCCTTTGAACGCGCTGCGCCAGACTTCCTTGTGAATGATGTTGGCCACTTTAGCCCGGCCTGTCTCGGGCTCCTTTCAGGTGAAGGCGTCGGGCATGGACTCCTTCTTCTTGGCCACGAAGCCTTTGAGTCCTTCATCGATGCCGGGGTCGATCGCCGGCGCCTCGTAGCTTTCCAGCCACCGCCTACACAGCTCGTTGGCACGCTGCGCGGCGGTCTTCTCGCCTTCCGCCAGCCACTGCTCGTAGGAGTTGTTGTCGGCGATCGTCGAGCGGTAGAAGGCGGTCTGGAAATTCGCCTGCGTGTGGTCGCAGCCGAGATAATGGCTACCCGGCCCGACCTGGCGGATCGCATCCATCGCCTGGCCGTTCTCGGAGAGGTCGACGCCTTCGGCAAACTTTTGGATCATGCCGAGCTGGTCGGCATCCATCATGAATTTCTCGTAGCCGGACACCAGCCCGCCTTCCAGCCAGCCCGCCGCATGCAGCACGAAGTTCGTGCCGGCAAGCAGCGTCGAGTTCAGCGTGTTGGCGCTCTCGTAGGCCGCTTGCGCGTCGGCGATCTTGGAGGCACAGAGCGAGCCGCCGGTGCGGAACGGCAGGCCGAGCCGCCGCGCGAGCTGCGCCGCGCCATAGGAAACCAGCGACGGTTCCGGCGTGCCGAAGGTCGGCGCGCCCGATTGCATCGAGATCGACGAGGCGAAGGTGCCGAACAGCACCGGCGCGCCGGGCCGCACGAGCTGCGTCACCGCCGCACCCGCCAGCACCTCGGCAAGGATCTGCGTCAGCGTGCCGGCGACCGTCACCGGGCTCATCGCGCCGGCGAGGATGAAGGGGGTGACGATACAGGCCTGGTTGTGGCGGGCATAGACCTTCAGCGCGCCGAGCATTGTCTCGTCGAACACCATCGGCGAGTTGGCGTTGATCAGGCTGGTGATGACCGTGTTGTTCTCGACGAAATCGTCGCCGAACACGATCTTGGCCATCGCCACCGTGTCTTCCGCGCGCTCGGGCGCCGTCACCGACCCCATGAACGGCTTGTCGGAATAGCGAAGGTGCGAATAGATCATGTCGAGATGACGCTTGTTGACCGGCACATCGACCGGCTCGCATACCGTGCCGCCCGAATGGTGGATCGACGGCGCCATATAGGCGAGCTTCACGAAATTGCGGAAATCCTCGATCGTCGCGTAGCGGCGGCTGCCGTCGAGGTCGCGCACGAAGGGCGGGCCATAGACCGGCGCGAACACGGTGGCGTCGCCGCCGATCTGCACGGATCGCTCCGGGTTGCGCGCATGCTGGGTGAAGACCTTCGGCGCGGTCTTCAGCAGCGAGCGCGGCAGGCCGCGTGGGAAATGCACTCGCTCGCCTTTCACGTCCGCGCCGGCGTCCTTCCAGAGCTGCAGCGCTTCCGGATCGTCGCGGAAGATGATGCCGACCTCTTCCAGCACTGTGTCGGCGTTCTTCTCGATGAGGGCGAGCCCCTCTTCGTCCAGCACCTCGTAGACCTTCACCTTGCGGCGGATATAGGTGAGCTGCTGGCCGGGCCCGCCGCCAGCGCGCGCAGCCCGGCGTGCGGCAGCGCCGCCGCCACGGTCGCCGCGGCCGCGCCGGCTGCCGATTTCTTGTTCGACTGCCAGGTTCTCACTCATAACTGTTCTTCCCGAAATATCTCACTCGGCCAACTGCCGGCCCCGCCGTGTGCCAAATCGTAATCCAGCACCCATGCCAAAACGGCCCAACAGCGCCAACCCCTGTCGCAATGAAACAAGGATTGGACATGCTGCGGCCAACCAACTCTAAGAGCACGTCTCCCGAAGCTGGTAACCGGTTTCGGGACAAGGACATGCATAAAACAAAAGACGTAAGGCGGGAAAGCGAATCTGAAGGATCGCGGCCCGCTTGGTGATCCCCCCGGCAAACATGACCGTCGAGCAGGTGAGGCGCCCTGGCGCGCCTTGGCCCGTGGATCGTTTCCACTGAAGGGACGCCCGAAGCAGCCGGTTGCCTTCTGGAATCAATGCGCGCCATCGGGCGCAACTGGCCGGTTACATGCTTCGACTACCATCTTAGCAAGCTTCCATCAAATGGGAGAAGCCAGATGACCAAGAAATTCACGATAAAAGGTGCTCGTCACACGGGAAAGCATATCGAGGTTCTATTCTACAGAAAACACGCCAGCGGCGTGGAGATCAAGATCACTCACAACGTGCCTACCGAAGCGGGCAAGCAGCTGCGATGGGTACAAACCGTCGAAGAGAACGGCTCCTTTTTCAAGGCGTGCGGACAGATGTCGTATGTCGACCCTTTCGGCACCGACCCGAACTGGACCAGTGCATTGCCCGCCATGCCGGGAGTCTGCAAGGCTGACGACGTGAAACCGTTCTATGAGACCGACGCGGAGTTTGCGGCGAGTCCCGACTTCTATGACAAGCCAGGCGAAGCGCCGCCGGCCAGGGGCAGAACGTGGATAAATTTCGTGACAGCCCTCGCCGAGGTTACGGGAACCACGGTCCATCACCTGGTGGCCGTGACTTGGGGCTTTGATAGGCTGGCCGACGGAACCGTGAAGGAAAACGGGCTTCACACTCCTACGACAGATCAGATGAGGCAGCACGGTAAAGCCCTCAAGAAGATGTATCCAACCTACACATTCAACTGATCGGTTGTCCGATCAGTTGAATGTGCCGCAGCGGAAATCTTGCTTTGGCGTCGTGCCTCGGGAATTTGAGATGTTGTCGTACAATTTTCTGCGAACATTGTTCGGGCCGCGCGCGTTATGCGTGCTGGTTCTTCTTATCGGAGTAGCTTCCATGGCTGAGACCGCTTCCAATGCGCGCGCCGGTGAAGATCGGCAGTGGGAATTCTCGATTGCAATTCCCGAGAGCGATGGGGAACGTAGCATATCGCTCGACGAGGCTGCCCATTTTCACGTTGTCCTCGTCAACAAGTCCGGCACGACCCAGAAAATTTGGAAGGACTCCAACTCGTGGGGTTATTCCGCTCTTCGCTTCGAGGTCACTGACGAGGCGGGCAGCAATTTGGTGCTGCGCAAAAAAGAGCGTTCCTGGCGGAAGAATACACCGTCGTTTTGGGTGATTTCCGACGGCGAAAGCTTGGTCTACGATGTCTTTCTGGCGTCAGGTGAGTGGGACGGGATTGCCGGCCAGATGCGGGGACAATCGATCAAGATACGCGCAATCCTGGAGATCCCGGAAGAGGACAAGGCCCGGGAGCTTGGCGTATGGACGGGTAGCATCGCCTCTGCTGTCTTGCAGGGCACTCTCCGCTGAGCGGCGGAGCTGGCTTGGCAAGATCGATTTTTGAACACTCCTTTTGTCTGCATTCTTGTGCAGGGGCTGCAACGGTCCTGCAAGACGCACCATTGTCTCCAAATCCCAGTCGCTTTCGTTTTGCAGTGCGTCGCAAATCGGCTAAGGCATTGGCGCCCTTGCGGGCTAGAAATCTGGCGTCGCCGCCGAGCCGGATTGCGTGCTAGAGCATGATCCCGAAAAGTTGCAGACTTTTCGGATAAGATCATGCGCCAGAACAAAGAGTTAGAGCAGGATGAACGACTCCGCTCCAATTCATCCTGCTCCAGTGCGCCCATGGAATTCGAGGTACAAAAAATGGCCAACGACGAGGTCACCCTCTCC
>Ga0081539_10001800_pt1 | contig 33932 bp, 24 predicted proteins | sample TabmetS4T2R2_FD_71023 | JGI IMG/M metagenome (GOLD analysis project Ga0081539, IMG submission 71023) | Tabebuia heterophylla rhizosphere microbial communities from the University of Puerto Rico - S4T2R2 | ecosystem: Host-associated > Plants > Roots > Rhizosphere ... | reverse complement strand
GCCGCCGGCCAGCAACACCGGCAGGACAACGTACGGACGTTGCACGAGCCAGGACACTACGGCCTCGACCTGCCCCGACGGCTCACCGGCCGCACCAGGCAGCACGGCGTCCGGCAGCACGGCGTCCGGCAGCGCCGCGCCGGCTGGGGTGTCCCCGGCGGGTAGCACGGCGGGCGCCACGGCCACGAACTCCGTGCCGGGCACCTCGCCGGGCGGGTAGTCGCAGACCAGCGCCGTGTTACCGCCGTCGGCCCAGGCATCGGCCAGCACGTCCAGCGGAACCTCCAGCATGTTGCCGTCCGGCGTACCCGGGTCGGACAGGATGGCCACGCCGCGGGCGGTGTCGATGCCGGTCAGCACCACGGCGTGATCCACGGCGGCCTCGTCCTCACGGCCGTACCAGATCTCGTCGCTGTCGACCGCCAGCATCACCCGCCGGCCCTCGGCGAGGTAGCCGACCAGCGTGTCGACCCCGACGCCGATCTCGATGTCGGCCGGTACGCCGGCGTCCTCCAGAAGCTCCTGGGCGCCGTCGATGCCCATGCTGGGCACGCCGTCCGGACCGTACGTGAACAGGTGCAGCGCGTTGGCGCGGGCCACGAACGCCGACTCGTCGGCGTAGTGCGTGCCGCTGTACTCCGCGACGATCTGCGCGATGCTCGACGGCACGCAGTATCCGTTCGCCGACTGCTCGAACCAGTGCTCGGCGTCGCCGGCCGGGTCGCCGACGAGCTGGCCGTCGGCCACCCACGCCGCGCCGCCGGCCGGCTCCTCCACTTCCGGAAACGGCAGCATGCCGGCCGGCTCGGGCAGCTCGAACCCGTCCTGCGGCTCCGGCGCCGATTCGTCGACAGGCGGCTCGGCGGTGGGATCCTCGTGGAGGAACGGCCGCAGGGTATCCGTCCAGTCGTGGTCGTCCGTCACGGCGTCTCCCGGAGTGGCGTGGTTGGTCCTTGCGAGTCGGATGCGGTGGCAACCGTGGATGTTCCCGGCGCGGACAACCCGGCGAGTTGGCGCTCGACAAGATCCCGGTGCGCGGTCACCGCCGCCAGCTCACGCTCGACCGCCGCCAGCCGTTCCGCGCGCTGGCCGGCCGACAGCCGGGCCGTACGCTCCGCGGCCAGGACCACGGCCTCGACCCGCTTGACCTCGGCCGTGAGGTGGTCCTGGACGGCGATCACGAGTTCGGGACGGCACTCACGGATCGCGGCGTCGACCGCCCCGACCAGCTCGGCGCGCAGCGCTGCCACCGATTCGGTGAGCGCGGCGTCCAGCTGTTGCCGGCCGGTGCGCAGCCGTCGGGCGCCGACGTTCATCAGGATCGAGACGATGCCGAACACCACCCCGTACGGTGCCACCGCCGCGCCGAGGCCGAGCCGGGCGGCCAGGCCCGCGCCCATCAGCGCCGGACCCGCCAGGGCCGGATCCATCGCCCCGCCCGCGCCGGGGCGCCTGCGCGCAGGGGTCGGGGCGAGCCCGTCGAGCTCCGCTGTCGCCGGCCGTAGCACCTCGATGGCGGCGTCCACGCTGCCGAACAGGTCCGCCGCCATCGTCACGAGACCGTCCCGCATCTCCCCGGTGACGCGCGCTACCACCAGGCGGAGCTCGCTGTTCAGCTCACCGAGCAGCTGGGCGGCGCCGGCCTCGGTGGTGCCCGCCCACTCCCGGCTGATCCGCAGCCGCCACCGGTCGCGCACATCGTCGAGCAGGCCGCCGATGTCGCGGACCGCGGACTGGCGCAGCCGGCCCAGGTCCCGTTCCAGGTCGAGCCGCCACCGGCGGTCGCGGGCCCGCAGCTCGTCGAGCGTCTCGCGCTCGGTCTGAACCGGGTCGCCGCCGTCGGCCGCATCCGCCAGCCCGCGGCGTCGACCGTCGAGGTGCGCGGCCAGGCGGTCCAGGCCGGAGGCCGCGGTGCGCAGCACGTTCGCGAGGCCGACGGTGCGCCCGTCGGCGAGGCCTTCGCGCAGGACCGCCGCCAGCGCCGCGATGTTCGATTCGCGTTCCAGCAGCGTCCGGATCTCCGGGTCGCCGGCCGCCGCGGCCTCGCCGGCCAGCGCCGCCGACACGGTCAGCATGGGCGCGTCGGCGAACCGCGGGGCGTGCCGGCGCAGCAGGGCTCGGTTCTCCTCCATGATCTGTCGCCCACCGTCGGGGTAGCGGTCCGCCTTGGTGACGGCGAAGACGACCGTCTCGACGCCCTCGGCCGCCTCCGTCAGGAAACGCAGCTCCGGGGCGGTCAGAATTTGGCCCGCATCGGTGACCATGAGCAGCGCTCCCGCGCGGGCCGCCAGCCACCGGGCCAACCGCGTATGTGCCGACTCCAGGCCGCCGAACCCCGGCGTATCCACCAGGGTCGCCCCGGGCAGCCAGCGGCTGGCCGCCGCCACCTCCGCGTACCCGGGCGACTCGTCGCCGCCGGGCCGGCGGTCGGCGCCGGGCGGTTCGTCGGCGCCGGCGTGGAGGAACGCCCACGCCTCCTGCCGCGATACCCGGCTCCGTGTGCCCTGGCCGACCAGCGCCCAGCCGTCGTCCGGCAGCTCGGTGGACGGCGGCACGACACGCAGGAACGCCGCCGTCAGTACGGCCACGTCGACCGGCGAGACGTCGCGGCCGGTCAGGGCGTTGACCAGGGAACTCTTCCCGCGCTTGACCTCACCGACGACCACGACGGCGGGCTGAGCGGCGGCCGCCTCGCGTAGACCGTCCCGCAGCCGGTCGGCGTATTCGTCCAGCCCGTGACGCTTGAGCAGCTCGCCGGCGCCGAAAATGGCCCGGTGCTGGTCCCGGGTCACGGTGAGGCGGGGTGACGGCATCTACACGCTCCATGATCGCCGGGCCACGGCACGCCGAGTCGCCCGCCGGTCGCTCCGATGCTGCCACGACCGCGATCCCGATCACGAGCACGACATGCGCTCCCGGCGTAGCCGACGAACGACGAGATCACCCGTACCGCTCAGGCACCCCGGCGTCCATTGGCATTCGGCACCTTCCGGTCGACTGGGGCCCGCTAGGAGGCGCTCCTCAGCCTGTTCAGCCAGGTGCCGAAGGTGCCGGTTGGATTTCGGCATAAGCCCGGCAAGGCTGCCCAGCGGGCGGAGAAGTCGCCGCATGCCTCCTGTATGAGGGCTGCTACTCGATCGGCCTGCTCGGTGCTGTGTAGCGCGGACCTGGCGGGCAGCACAAGCAGGATGTCATCCGTCGTGAAACGGGCCAGCGCGGACCGGGCCTCGTCATCGGGCACCGCGGCCAGGCCGGCAGCCGTGCCGCTGAGTTCAGTGAGACGCGTTCGAGCCGCTTCCCGGGGTGCGCCGCTCAGGTGCGGTAAGACCTGCCGGAGTGCGGCTTCGTCCAGCGACGGAACCACCTCGGTGAAGGCTTCCTGCGGGGTGTACGGGTTGCCGGCGAGCGCTACCGCGGCCGTAGCGCGCTTGGCCATCCAGTCTCGTTTTGATCCCGACTCGGTCGGCGCCTCCTCCCCCGGGCTGCTTGGCGGCCACGGGTCGGATGCGTCCAACGCTTCCACCGCGGCAGCCAAAGTCGCAGGGTCGTCGCTCAGCTCGGCAAATGCCGCCAATCCCAGCCAGTCCGGGCCGAAGTAGCCGGATATGGCGGGACTCCAGCCGTCCTCGACAGCTTCGCGCGCAACTCGTCTCACCTCGCCGGGTGCCAGCTCGCGTATTCGCGGCCATCGCCGCACCACGGCCGCAGCGAGGTCCAGCCGGACGATTGTCGAGATCTCGTCGCCCGGGTTCCGAAGGTCGTCCCAGGTAACGAGAGGGAGGCAGGCCAGCAGAACGTCGTCAGGGAGCGACTCGGCCTTGTCCAACAGCACTTCTCGTACCACGGTCGCATGCTTTTCGTCGTTCGCCAGCCGGAGCCACAGCTCCGGAGCCGGCGCCATCAGTCGCCAGAGCCGGCCCTGGCGAACCTTGCGTCGGCGGCGCATGAGCTCGAGCAGTCGCTTCTTCTCCCGATCCGGCTTGTCGGACAGCTCGAGGGGTGGCCCGACATCGGTCAGTACGGCGACGACGAGCGCCAAACGTACCGCGGCGGGCACAGCGTCCTCCATTGCGGCGGCCCAGGCGTCGACGACTGATTCGGCGTCCCGCGCACCGAGTTCGGCGGCCAGATCGGCGGCCAGGTCGAACCAGCCGTTGTGGCCACACCACACCACCAGGTCGGGTGACACGCCGTGCGTGTCGGCGGCTGTCTCGGCCAGCGTCTGATCGGCCGGCATCCGCCGCAGCACAGGGAGGACCAGGTGTGCCGGGGCAGCCGTCACCACCTGGCGCCGCACATCGTCATGCAGGTCCCCTCGGCCGGCGAACTCGACGAGCAGGTCCGCTCTGAGGTCCCTCACCACACCGATGAGACCACGCTGCTGGGCGGCGGAAAGCGGCATGTGAACGGCCAGAACGCCCAGCATTGCCAAGGTCATGGGGACAGCCTGCCACGACGGCATTCAGGACCGAGGCGGCCTGCGCATCCCCAGATATGGGGGGCCACCGGCGATGTGTTCGAGGTGACGCTCGACCACCTCGAACCCGAGCCGGCGGTAGAACATCTCGTTCGCCGGATCGGACGTCTCCAGATAACACGGCAGCCCACTGGCGTCGGCGCGCCGGAGTCCCTCCGCCATCAGGGACGTGCCCACACCGCGACCCTGCCCGCGCGGATGCACGCCCAAGGCCTCCAGATACCAGTGGGGCTCGGGCGGATGCACCTTCTCCGCGGCCGCCCCGATGCCCGCGAACGCCGGAAACGACCTCGGCGCGGAGAGCGCCGTACGCAACAATGCCGGCGTTGCCCGAACCTTGCGCCGGATCGACCACGGAAAGGCGCCGGGTGGCAGCCACAGTGCCACGCCGACCAGGCCGCGGGAATCCCTGGCGACCGTGCTCACCCCGAACGCCGCGGCGTCGGCGGCGCTCGCTGTCATGAACGGTACGAGAGCGCGCCGCCGTACCTCCGCCGCCGGAAAGACGTGGCGGAACGCGGGATACTCGCCGTGGCTGACGCTCAGCAGGAGGCCCGCGGCGCGGGCGTCGGCGCGTCGTAGGATGTCGATCCTGGTGGTCTCGGCCTCCATGAGGGGAACGGTAGGCGTGCGGAACAACTCCACCGAGTTCGAACACGATGAAGGAGGTCCGGTGCTTTCGTCTCTCACGGGTCTGCTGCAGGGTCAGGCCGATGACCGTCTCGCCGCCGCTGCCGGACGGCTCGAGGCCTCCCTCGCCGCCGACGCCGACCTGTCGTTCCAGGCCGCCGCCTACCACAACGGCAGGCTGGTGCTGGACGTGTGGGGCGGACCGCACCTGGGCGAGGACTCGATCATGGTGCCGTACTCGGTGACCAAGAACACGATCGGCCTCACCGTCGGGCTTCTGGTGCAGCGGGGCGAACTCGACCTGGACGCTCGTGTGGCCGCGTACTGGCCGGAGTTCGCGGCGAAAGGCAAGGCCGAGGTCACGGTGCGGATGCTGCTGTCACACCAGGCCGGGCTGCCCCAGGCCACGCCGGCGCTCACCTGGGCGGAGCTCCTCGATCACCACGCGGCGGCCGCGAGGCTCGCCGCGTCCCGCCCGTTCTGGCAACCGGGAAGCGCCTTCGGCTACCACGCCGTCACGATCGGCAACCTGGCGTCGGAGCTGGTGTTCAGGGCCACCGGACGCACCCTGCACGAGGTGTTCGAGCAGGACATCCGCGCGCCGCAGGGGCTCGAGGTGTACCTCGGGCTGCCGCCGGAACTCGACGACCGGCGCGTGCCTTTGCTGCCGATGATCCCACCGCCGGAGGACCCGGTCGAGCGCCCGTGGTCGGGGCTCATCAGCACCGCGATGCAGATGGCCGGCCCGGGGATCGACCTCGCCAACGACGAAGCCAGCTGGCGTTTCGGCCATCCCGCCGGCTCCGGCACGGTCACGGCTCGCGGCGTCGCCCGGATGTTCGCGAGCGCCGTCACCGGCGTCGACGGCGCGGACCCGTTCCTGACCGCCGACACCGTCGAGATCATCGGCCTGCAGCAGGTACGCGGCTACGACGAAGTGCTCGGCCAGCACGGCCGGGCACACTCGATCGTGTTCCAGAAGCCGTCCCAGCAGCTCGCGTTCGGTGGCCCGCGCGCCTTCGGGCACGACGGTGCGGCCGGCGCGCTCGCCTGCGTCGACCCCGACACGGGCATCGCCTTCGGATACACGATCGCCCGCGGCCCGTGGCCGGGCGGCGCCGACCCTCGCGCCGTCGCGCTCGCCGCCACCCTCGGCGAACTCCTCTCGTGATGCCCGACCGGGCCGATTTTCGTAGGCTCGCACCGTCGCCGGTGACGGTCATAGGGGTGGAGATTCGATGAGTGTTCTGCAGGAGCTCGTGTCCGGGATCAGCGGTGGCTCGATCGAGGTCGTCGACCTCACGGCGCCGTTGTCCGGCGAGACCCCGATCCTCAAGCTGCCGGAGCCGTTCGTCGACACGGTGTCGTTCAGCCTGGAGGAGATCAGCCGGTACGACGGCCGGGGGCCGGCGTGGTACTGGAACAACATCCACACCGGCGAGCACACCGGCACCCATCTGGACGCCCCCGTGCATTGGGTGACCGCGAAGGACGGCGAGGACGTGTCGCAGATCCGGCCGCGGCGGCTGGTCGCGCCGGCCGCGGTGATCGACGTGTCCGAGCGGGTCGCGGACGACCCGGACTTCCTGCTGGAGATCGACCACGTGCGGCAGTGGGAGGCGGCGCACGGGCCGTTGCCGGAGGGTGGCTGGCTGCTGCTGCGTACCGGCTGGGACGCCCGGTCCGGTGACCAGGACGCCTTCCTCAACGCCGACGAGACGGGCCCGCACACGCCCGGCATCTCGGTCGAGGCCGCGCGGTGGCTCGCCGCGGAAGCGCCGGTGATCGGCGTCGGCGTGGAGACCGTCGGCACCGACGCCGGCGCGGCGCACTCGTTCGACCCGCCGTTTCCCTGCCACACCTTCGTGCTCGGCGCCGGCAAGTACGGGCTGACCCAGTTGCAGAACCTGAACCGGTTGCCGCCCACGGGCGCGGTGGTGATCGCCGCCCCGCTGCCGATCGTCGGAGGTTCCGGCAGCCCGACCCGGGTCCTCGCCCTCGTCGAGCGATGACGGAGGCCGGGCGATGACGGAGGCCGGGCGATGACGGCGACCGTCGCGGAGGTGGTCGGCGCGACGGTGGCCCACCTCGGCGCCGACCTCGCGTTCGGCGTTGTCGGCAGCGGGAACTTCCACGTCACCAACGCCCTCGTGCAGCATGGCGCGCGGTTCGTCGCGACCCGGCACGAGGGTGGCGCGGCGACGGCGGCCGATGCGTACGCCCGGCTCAGCGGGCGCGTCGGTGTGGTCACCGTCCACCAGGGCTGCGGGTTGACCAACGCCATGACCGGCATCACCGAGGCGGCGAAGAGCCGTACGTCGATGCTGGTCCTCGCCGCCGAGCCGGCGGCCGGAGCGCTGCGGTCGAATTTCCGGGTCGACCAGGACGCCCTGGCCCGCGCGGTCGGCGCGGTGAGCGACCGGATCCACCGGCCGGACACGGCGGTGGCCGATACCGCGCGGGCATGGCGTACGGCGGTGCGGGAGCGCCGGACCGTCGTGCTGAATCTCCCTCTCGATCTTCAGGCCGCGCCCGCGGAACCGGCCGTACCCCCAGAGCAACCGGCCGTGCAGCGGGCGCGAGCGTCCGACGAAGCGGTCGCCGACCTGGCCGATCTGCTCTCGCGCGCGCGGCGTCCGGTGTTCATCGCCGGCCGCGGCGCGCTCGACGCGCGGGCAGAGCTGGAGGAGCTCGCCGCAGCGTGCGGCGCGCTGCTGGCGACCTCGGCGGTGGCCAAGGGGCTGTTCGCCGGGAACCCTTGGAACCTGGACGTGTCCGGCGGCTTCGCCACTCCGCTGGCCGCCGAGCTGATCGGTGCGGCCGACGTCGTCGTGGCGTGGGGCGCGTCGCTGAACATGTGGACCACCCGGCACGGCGCGCTGGTCGGCTCGGGCGCCACGGTGGTGCAGGTCGACCTCGATCCGGCCGCGCTGGGCGCGCACCACCGGCTCGACGCCGGCGTGGTCGGCGACGCCCGCGCCAACGCGCTCGCGGTGCGGGCCGCCCTGCCGGGCGAGACCCGCGGCTACCGCACCGAACAGGTACGGTCCCGGCTGGCCGCCGAGGGCCGGTGGCGGGACGTACCGTACTCCGACGACGGCGACGCCTCGCACATCGACCCGCGTACGGCCAGCATCGCGATCGACGATCTCCTGCCCGCCGAGCGGGTGATCGCGGTCGACTCCGGCAACTTCATGGGGTACCCGTCGATGTTCCTGTCCGTGCCCGACCGCCGCGGCTTCTGCTTCACGCAGGCCTTCCAGTCGATCGGGCTGGGGTTGGCGAGCGCGCTCGGGGCGGCGCTGGCCGCACCCGACCGGCTGCCGGTGGCCGCGTGCGGCGACGGCGGCTTCCTGATGGGCATCGCCGAGCTGGAGACCGTGCGGCGGCTCGGGCTCGGGATGCTCGTCGTGGTGTACGACGACGAGGCGTACGGCGCCGAGGTGCACCACTTCGGTCCGGCCGGGCATCCGCTGTCCACGGTGGTCTTCCCGGAGACCGATCTGGCCGCGATCGCCCGTGGACACGGCTGCGCGGGTGTGACGGTCCGGCAGGCCGGCGACCTGTCCGCGGTGGCGGAGTGGGTGGCCGGCCCGCGCGACGTACCCATGGTCGTGGATCTGAAGGTCTCGCCGGGCCGTCCCTCGTGGTGGCTGGAGGAGGCGTTCCGCGGCCACTGAACCAGCCGTCCGGGCCGAGTGGTCAGCCGGCGTAGTACGGTCGGCGTGTGCTGTACGGCCGCGAGCGGGAGCGGGCCGAGCTCGCCGCGCTGGTGGAGCGGGCGCGGGCGGGACACGCGGGAGTGCTGCTGATCCTGGGCGAGCCTGGGGTCGGCAAGTCCGCCCTGGTGCACGACCTCGTCTCGGCCGCTGCGGGGGTACGCGTGTTGTGTACTGCCGGTGTGCAGACCGAGTCGCCGTTGCCGTTCGCGGCGCTACACCGGCTGCTGCGTTCGGTGGTCGACCTCGAGCGGCTGCCGGTTCCTCAGGCCCGTGCTTTGCGGGTCGCGTTCGGACTCGGCGACGGTCCTCCGGTCGAGCCGTTCCTGGTCGCAGTGGCAACCCTGTCGGTTCTCACGGACGCCGCCGCCGAGGACCGTCCCGTGCTCTGCGTGGTGGACGACGCGCAGTGGCTCGACTCCGCGTCCGCGGATGCGTTGCTGTTCGCCGCGCGCCAGCTGGCCGCTGACCCGGTGGTGATGGTGTTCGCCGCCCGCGACAGCGCCGGCGATGGGGGTGCGGGAGCGTTCCGGCCGCAAGGCCTGCCCGTGCTCGAGCTCGGTGGGCTCGATGAGGGAGCCGCGCGTCGGCTGCTCGTCGAGCAGAGCGGGGAGTCACTGCCCGGCGAAGTGGTCGACCGGCTGGTTCGGGACAGCGGGGGGAACCCGCTCGCGTTGTTGGAGCTGCCCACCACGCTGAGCGTCGACCAGCGGTACGGAAGGACGCCGCTGCCGCGGCAACTGACCCTGACCGCGGGGGTGGAGCGCGCCTTCCTCGACCGTTGCCGCCGGTTGAGCGAGCAGGGGCAGACGTTGCTGCTCGTGGCGGCGGCGGACGACACCGGCCGGGTGGACACCGTACGAGCGGCGGCGGGTCGACTGGGCGTCTCCGGCGCGGCGTGGGAGCAGGCCGAGCGGTCCGGTCTGTTGACCGTCACCGGTGACGTCGCCGCCGTCCGGCACCCTCTGGTTCGCTCCGCGGTGTATCAGGCGGCCACCAGCGTGGAGCGCCGCCATGCACACCGGGCCCTCGCGGACGCGCTGCGCGAGGGTGACCCGGACCGGGCGACGTGGCATCGTGCGGCGGCGGCGGAGGGACCTGATCCCGACATCGCCGACGCCCTGCACCAGGTGGGGGTCCGCGCCGAGCAGCGTGGTGGACACGTCGCGGCCGCTGCCGCGTTCGAGCGATCCGCGGCCCTGACGGTCGACGAGCCGGCGCGCGCGACGCGGCTGTTCGCGGCCGCTCGGAACGCGTGGACGTCCGGGCAGGCGATGCGCGCTCGGGCGCTGTCCGCCTCGGCACGCGAGCTCGCGCCCGACGGGTTGCTGCGAGCGGACATCGACCGGTTGCGAGCCCGCATCGAGGTCAACGTGGGTTCCGCCAGCGGCGCGCACCGCATCTTCGTCCAGGCCACGCGTGCCGTCGCGGCCCTGGACCGGGGTCGTGCCCTGGAGATGGCGGTGGCGGCCGCACTGACGCGCACGTACGGCGGTGACAGTGGAGCCATCCTCGCCGACGACGTGACGGCAGGTCTGCTGACCGCCACCGGTTCCGACCCGCCCCGCACCCGGTGCCTGCGGCTGCTGCTGAGCGCCCTGACCGCATCGGCCGAGGGCGACTGGGCCCAGGCGGTAGCGGCGTTCGACGGCGCCGTGGCGGCCGGGCGCCAGGTGGAAGACCTGGACGTGCTGGCAAACCTGGGCAACGCCGCCGTCGACCTCGGCGACGACGAGGCGGCGCGCCTGCTCTACTCGACGGTGGTGTCCAGCGCCCGCGAGAGTAGTGCCGGCATGGTCGTCGTCTACGGGTTGGAACGGCTGGCGTTCGCCCAGCTGCTCGCCGGTCAGTGGACCGCGCTGCGCGGTTCGGTCGACGAAGCGCTCACCTTGGCGCGCAGCGTCGGCCAGACCGCCCTCACCGCCACGCCGCTGGCGTGGCAGACCATGCTCGCCGCGCTGGCCGGCACCGACGACTACGACCGCCACCTCGCGCGGCTCGAAGCAGTGGTGGTGACCCACCCGTTGGGGGTTCTCACCGACCCGGTGCACGACCTGACACGGTGGGCCAGGGCCACCCGGGCCACCACGGACGGAGACGCGGCCGCGGCGCTTCACCACCTGGGCGCCATGCGGCTGCCGGCCCTGCGGCGAATGGCCGCGGTGGACCGCTTCGAGGCGGCCGTGCGAGCCGGCGAACGCGCGCAGGCCCTTGCGTGGATCGACGAGCTCGCCTCGTTCGCGGCGGCGACCGGCCGTTCCTGGGCGCTGGCCGCCGTGGACTTCGGGCGGGCGCTGACCGCGGATCCGGCGCGGGCAGCAGAGTTGTTCGAGGCCGCGCGGGACCACTACCGGTGCGCATCCCGACCGTACGACCAGGCCCGGAGCCAGCTGGCCCACGGCGAGTTCCTGCGGCGCACCAACCGTCGCGTCGAGGCGCGCCCCCACCTGCGGTCGGCGTTGGAGACCTTCACCGACCTGGACGCGCAGCCGTTTGCCGCCCGGGCCGCCGAGGAACTGCGGGCATCCGGGGAGACCGCCCGCAAGCGCGACCCCTCCACCCTGTTGCAGCTGACCCCCATGGAGCGCAAGATCGCCCAGCTCGTCAGCACGGGACTGTCGAACAAGGACGTCGCCGCCCAGTGCTGGGTATCCCCGCGCACGGTGGCGTTTCACCTGCGGAACGTCTTCACCAAGGTAGGGGTCAACTCCCGCGGACAGCTCGCCCGGCTCGACTTCGGTTGATCTTTTCTCGCAGTCGAGTCGATGCGACACCCCGGTCATTTGACCGGGGCGAGGCCGCGGCGTGACGAGGACGGTGGAGACACCGCCCCGGTCCTGCCTGCGCAGGAGAGCGCCGTCACCGGCGCTGTGCTGTGCGGATTCGCGCTGGGCTGGGCCATGCTGGCCGTGCTCTCGGTGCGGTTCACCGACCAGCCGCAGCGCTGGGCCGCCGCACCCGCGCTGATCATGGGACTGGGCGGTCTTCTGCTGGTCGGGCTCGGCTCCCCGGTGCATGCCGTGCTCACCTGGGTGTGGCCGCCGGTCATGTTGGCGGTGGCGATCTGGATGATCGTCCGCGTCCGTCGACAGCTGCGCGGCCGCGGCGCACGCCTGCTGCTCTACCCGGTGATCGCGATGCTGGGGCTCGCCGCGATCGCCGGCGGCTACCAGACCGCGCGGGAGGCGGCGGATGTCCGGGCCTACCCGATGCCCGGCCGGCTGATCGACGTCGCGGACACCGCCTGCACCTGAGCTGCACCGGATCCGGCAGCCCCACCGTGGTGCTCGAGCCGGGCGCCGGCGAGATGTCGTCGAACCTCGGCTGGATCACCCCGGCCGTGGCCCGGAACACCCGGGTCTGCGTCTACGACCGGGCCGGGCGCGGCTGGAGCGAGCCCGCGGACACTCCCCAGGACGGCGCGCGGATCGCGACCGACCTGCACACGCTGCTGCACCGCGCCGGCGTCCCCGGACCGTACGTGCTGGCCGGGCACTCCTTCGGCGGCCTCTACGTGCTCACCTTCGCCGCCCGCTACCCCCACGAGGTCGCCGGCATGGTCCTGGTGGACTCCACCGCACCGAAACCTGCGCCGACCACCGCGACAGCATCGCCCCGTGACCCGGACCTCCGACGACGCCGTGGGCCGTTTCTCCGCGCTGGCGTCCGCCTCGGCTCGGCTGGGTCTGGGCCGGCTGTAGGCCAGGTCGCCGTCGACGGCCTGCCGCCGCGGTCCCGCGACGAGGTCCGGGCCAGCGTGGCGACGGCCGGCAACCTGCGCAGCACGATCGACGAGTACGTGCAGGCTTCGTCCTCGATGCAGCAGGCAGCTTCGCTGAATGACCTCGGCGACAAGCCGTTGGTCGTCCTGACCGCCGGCAGCGGACACGACGCCGCCTGGACAGCCGCGCAGAACCACCTGGCCACCTTGTCGACCGACAGCGCGCACCGGGTCGTCGACGGTGCCACCCATGACGGGTTGATCGCGGACGAGGACGACGCCGCCATCACCACTGAGGCGATCCTCGATGTCGTCGCCGCGGTCCGCACCGAGGGGCCGTAAGCAAGTGCATGGTCGTCATGCTCCGATATGCACCTGGTAAATGGCGAGACCGTCGTGACCGAGATCCTCGCGGTCGCGATGGGCGCCCTGACCACGGACCAGTGGCACGCCGAGGTCGGCACCGCTCAAGGCCGCACGGTCCCCGCCACGGAGATCCCCTGGCTGCGGGCCCGCGAGGAGGTAAGGTAACCTTCCGGTACCCGTTTCCTCGAGGAGCCTGACGTGGCCTGGCCGAGTCCGGCGCAGCTCGCCGGTAAGGCTCTGGGCGGTGCGCTGCGCGCCTCCCTTGCAGCCGTCGAGGTGGCCGCCGGAAGCGGCGGGGCGGTCGCCCGGGTCGCCTTCGACATCACACGCGCTGGGTCGGAGCGCGTCGCCGACGGTCGGCTCCACCGGCTGGCCGACGTCACCAGGGCGATGTTCGAGCCCGAGCAGGCACGGCAGATCCGGCGGGTCTGGACGAGCGGCGGCCGCACGCACATTGAACTCGCCGCGCCCACACTGGATGCGCCCGTGGAGATCCGTCGCGCGCTCGTGCACGACATCGAGCTGCTGGACGGCGTCGAGTGGGCGGACGTCAACGAGGTCGTCGGCCGCGTAGTGGTCGCCTTCGATCCCGAACGGATCGGCGCCTGCAAGATCGTCAGCGCTGTCGCCGCCTTCGAGCAGGCCAACGGCGGAGAGCAGGTTTTCGCACCGCGCGACGAGCACCCCGCCGATCCGGAGCCGTTGGTGGCCGCCGCTGTCGCTTTCGTGGCTGACGTGGCGGCAGTCGGGTTCGCCTACGCCGGCAAGGTGCTGCCGGTGCCGGCGCTGACCCGGCATGCCACCGTGGTCCTGCCGTTGCTCGACGCCCACCCGGCGATCAATCGAGCACTCGTGGCGCGATTCGGCCCGATGGGCGCCGACCTGGTGTTCACCGGCGCGGGCACGCTGCTGCACGCGGCCGCTCACAACGCGACCGTACCGGCGCTGTACGGCATCGCCGCTGCCGCTCGGATCGTCGAGGTGGCGAGCCGGCAGGCGGTGTGGCGACAGCGGGAGCCGGACCTCTGCCGTCCGGTGTCGGAAGACCTCGCGGATGGGCCGATCGAGTCGCCGGCCGCGCGGCCGATGCCGCTGCCCACCGGTCCCATCGAGGCATACGGGACTCGGTTGCGTCGCTGGTCGGCCGGTGGCGCGCTCGGCGTACTCGCCTTCACCGCGCGACCGACGCGGTCCGCCGACTGGGTGAAGGCGGTGTCCCCGAGGGCCGCCGTGCTGGGACGGGAGGTGTTCGCGGCGGTCCTGGACCACCTGATGTGCCGGCGAGGCGTCCTGCCGATGGACGGATCCGCCTACCGCCGCCTGGACCGGATCGATGCCGTGGTGCTGGACAGTGACGTCCTCTGCGGCGGGCCGCCGGTACTGCTGGCGGCGACGGCGCATGCCGACGGCTGGGACAGCAGCCGGGTACGGCACACCGCGGCGCAGCTCCTCGGTCTCACCGGCATCCGGGACCCGGCCCCCTTCGACGGTGACCCGACGAGGCTTCGCCTGACGCGGCCCGAGAAATCGGCCGACACGCCGCGGGCCCGGGTCCGGCAGTTGTTCGACGGCGAGGACCTGGTCGGCTCGGTGACCATCGCCGACGGGCTCGACCCGCTCGCCGAGACGCTGCTCGCCGCCGTCGCGGCCGCGGGACATCGGCTGGTGCTCACCGAGCACCCGGCGGTAGCGGGGTTGGCCGACGTCGCCGCCGAGATCACCGCCGCGGGCGAGGCGCTCGGCGAGACGGTACGCCGGCTGCAGGCCGAGGGCCACGGGGTGCTGGCCGTGTCGGCGGCCGACCGCACCGGGCTGATCGCGGCCGACGTCGGCGTCGCCGTGCCGAAACCCGATCGGCCGCCGGCATGGGGCGCCGACCTGGTGACACATGCGGGTCTCGCCGATGTGTGGCGGCTGACGGCGGCCACGGCTCGGGCCCGCGGGGTGAGCGAACGAGCCGTCGGCGTCGCCCTCATCGGCAACCTGTTCGGCGGGCTGCTCGCCGTGGCCGGCGGCCCGCGGTCGGGGCAGCGCGCCGCGACCACGCCTGGCAAGGTAGCCACGGCGGTGACGATCGCCATGGGCATCGGGTCGGCGCTGCGACTCGATGCCGAGCCGGTACCGCCCGGCACCGCACACACGCCGTAGCACTCGCCGGTTTCCGGTCCGGCGACCGGATCGTGTTTGGCCAGGGTGCGTCGGGTATTCCAGCAGTGATGGTCGGTCTGCTGGTCCGCTCTGCCCGGCTCCTCGCCGCCGGACCCGCTCTGGTGGGCGGCGCGATGACGTCGGCCGTCGGCGTGGCCCAAGAGCTGGGGCGGGTCGCGCTGGCGGTGGCCGAGGCGCCCGGCCGGCTGGCCGGGGCCGCGACGACGGTTTACGAGTGGGGCCGCGCGGGCGTCGACCTGGTGGGACGGGAGGCCGGGCCGGCATCGCAGGCGCTGCTGGATCTGCGGCCCGGGCGCGCCCGCCGGCGGGTGTGGGCCGGCCACGGGCAGGCGCAGATCGAGGTACGGGGGATCACCGGGCGCGGGCCGAGGCACCGGCGGGTCGCGGCCATCGTCACGCGTCGGCTCCGGCGGCTGGACGGCGTGCGGTGGGCGCAGATCAACGCGGTGACCGGGCAGGTGCTCGTGTCGTTCGACGAGGGCCGGGTCGACGTCGAACGGCTGCTCGGCACCGTACGCAAGGTCGAGCAGGCCCAGGGCACCCGCGAGGATGACTTCTCGTGGTCGCGGCCGGTCCATCCGGCCGATCCGGCACCCGTCCTCGCCGCCGGCGTGGAGCTCGCCGCCGACTGCATCGCCGCGGCGACCGCCCTCGCCGGGCGGTTCGTGCCGTTGCCCGGTGTGCCTCGGTGGCTCCGCGCGGCACACGCCCTGGTCGAGCTCGAGCGCCCGGTGCGGCGCGAGTTGAAGCGCCGGATCGGGCCCATCGGCACCGACGTCGTCCTGACCCTCGGCGGCGCGGTCCTGCAGGGGCTGTCGGGCGGGTCCGGCATGCCCGCGGTCGATGCGCTCTACCGGTTGGAACTGTTCGCCGAGGCGCTGTCCCGGCGGGCGGTCTGGGAGCGCCGCGGGGAGGAGCTGTGTTGCGCGGCCGCAGCGCCGCCAGCGGAGGCGCCGGAGCTGCCGCCACGTCCCGCGGCGCGGCCGAAGGGACCGATCGAGGCCTGGGCGGAACGGATCGGCCCGGGAGCGCTCGCGGCGGCCGGAGCCACCCTGGGACTGACCCGCGATCCGGGGCGCGCCGCGCAGATGATTGTCGTTGCCGTGCCGAAGGCGGCGCGGCGCGGCCGGGAGGGATTCGCGACGACGGTCGGTCGCGAGCTCGCCCGGCGCGGCGTCGTACCGCTGAACGCCGCGGCCTGGCGCCGGCTCGACCGGATGACCGCGATCGTGCTCGACGCGCCGGTGCTGTGCACGGACCGGCCGCAGGTCCTCGCGGCCGATCCGTCCCCCGGCGTCGAACCGGCGACCATCTGGCGCGAGGCGAGCGCCGTACTGCACGGTCGGTCGATGGACGACGTGGTCGGCGCCGGACCGTGGGAGCGCGGCGAACTGCGGCTGGAGGCGAGCGCCAGCGAGGACGGACCGAGCGAGCCGGGTGCGGTACGGCTGCGCCTGCGTCGAGGTGACGACGTCCTCGGCCACGTCACGGTGGGCGGTGAGCTGGACCCGCTCGCGGACGCCGTGCTGGAGGCCGCCCGAGCGACCGGTGCCCGGGTACTGCTGACCCGGCACGCGGCCGTGGCCGAACTGGCTTCCCGCGCCGACGAGGTGTTCGACGGGCACGTGGCGCTCGACGAGCATGTCCGCCGGCTTCAAGCGGACGGCCACGGTGTGCTGGTCGTCTCGGCTACCGAGGATCGGGCGCTGGCCGCCGCCGACGTCGGTGTCTCGGTGCTGGGCGGCGACACGTGCGTCTGCTGGTCGAGTGACCTGCTGTGCGGTCCGGGGCTCGCGCAGGTGTGGCGGATCCTGCGGGCGGTCGAGGCAGCCCGTCCCGTCAGCGTCCGCGCGGTGCAGCTGGCGCAGGCCGGTTCGGCCCTGGGCGGCCTGCTCGCGCTGGTCGGCAGACGCCGCAACGGCGCACGCCGCGCGCAGGTGCCGGTGTACGGTGCCGCCCTGGTCGCGCTGGCCACCGGCACGCTTGCCGGAGCCGCCGCCACCCGGCAGCGGCTTCCCGCTCCGGTGACGCACGTGCCGTGGCACGCGTTGGACGCCGTGGACGTGCTGGCGCGACTGGACGCGGCCCGAGCGGGCTCCAGCGCTGCCGACGATGCCGGCTGGTGGACCGCGACGACGGCGGGAATACGGCGGATCGGCGCCGCCGTCCCCGGCGGGTCCCGGATCGCCGTACCGGCCCGCGCGGCGGTGCGGTTCGGCGCCGCGGTCCGCGAGGAGCTCGCCGACCCGCTGACTCCGGTCCTGGCGGTGGGTGCCGCGGCCTCGGCCGTGGTGGGTTCCGGCATCGACGCGCTGCTGGTGGCGGCGGTCATGAGCGGCAACGCCCTGGTCAGCGGGGCCCAACGGGTCCGCGCCGAACGGGCCCTGCGGCGGCTGTTCCTCGAGCAGGAGGTGGCCGCGCGCCGGCTGCGGAGAAGCCGGCGCGACGATGCCACGGTGGAAACCGTCGCGGGGCTCGCCGACGTGCCGCTGGAGAGCGTGCCGGCGAGCGAGCTCGTACCCGGCGACATCGTGGCCCTGCGCGCGAGCGACGTCGTACCCGCGGACGCGCGGCTGCTCTCCGCGAACGGCCTCGAGGTGGACGAGTCGACCTTGACCGGTGAGTCGTTGCCCACCGAGAAGGACGTCCGTGCCACGCCGGCCGTACCGCTGGCCGAGCGCAGCTGCATGGTTTACGAGGGTACGACCGTGCTGGCCGGAACCGGGTACGCGGTGGTCGTCGCGACCGGGGAGACGACCGAGGCGGGCCGCGCGGCCCGAGTGGCCGGCCGAGCCGCCGCCCCCGCGGGCATCCAGGCGCGGCTGGCCGACGTCACCCGGACGGCGCTGCCCGCAACCGCGATCGGCGGTCTGGCTGTCACCGGGCTCGCGATGGTTCGGCGGCTGCCGCTGCGCCAGGCGGTCGCGGCCGGTGTGTCGGTGGCGGTCGCCGCGGTGCCGGAAGGCCTGCCGCTGGTCGCCACCGTCGCGCAGGCGACGGCCGCGCGTCGGCTGTCCCGGCGCGGGGTGCTCGTACGGTCGTCCCGGACGCTCGAAGCACTCGGCCGCGTCGACGTCGTCTGTGTCGACAAGACGGGCACGATCACGGCCGGCCGGCTCAGCGTGACCCGCCTCGCCGCGCCGTACCGGGAGATCGACCTGGACCTGCCACCTGCGCGCCGGCTGCTGACCGCCGCCGCCCGGGCCTGCCCCGCGGTCGACCCGGAACACATCGAAACCGTGCCGCACGCCACCGACCGTGCGGTGCTCGATGCGGCCCACGCCCACGCGGGACATCCCGAGGCCACGGCATGGCGGCTGCTGGCGGAACTGCCGTTCGAGACCAGCCGCGGTTACGCCGCCGCCATCGGCGAGGCCGACGGTGAGACGCTGCTGGTCGTCAAGGGCGCACCGGAGGCTGTCCTGGCCCGCTGCGCGACCACGGTCGACGGCGACGGCCGGGCCGGCACCCTCACCGCGGCCCGCCGCCGGCGGGTAAAGGAGGCCGTGCAGCGGATGGCCGCCGACGGCCTGCGGGTGCTGGCGGCCGCCGAACGCCGCCATGATCAGCGTCCCGACGCCGACATCGAGCAGTCGGCCACGGATCTGACGCTGCTCGGTCTGATCGGCGTGGCGGACACACCCCGATCCGACGCGGCGGAGGCGGTGCGCCGCCTCACCGGCGACGGTATTCGTATGATCATGGTCACCGGCGACCACCCGACCACGGCGACGGCCATCGCCAGGATGGTCGGCATGCCGGCCGATCGCGTCCTCACCGGCACCGAGCTCGCGGAGATGCCGCACGGCGAACGCATCCGCCGCGTCGCCGAGACCCACGTGTTCGCCCGGGTGTCCCCGGAACAGAAGGTCCACATCGTCGAGGCGCTCCAGGCATGTGGCCATGTCGTCGCGATGACCGGCGACGGCACCAACGACGCGGCGGCCATCCGCCTGGCGGACGTGGGTATCGGCGTGGCGGCCGCGGAGTCGTCGGCTGCCACGTCGGCCGCTGACATCGTGCTGGCCGACGCCGACATCGGCAATATCCACGAAGCCCTCCTCGAGGGCCGCGGGCTGTGGCATCGGGTGCGCGACGCGGTGTCGATCCTGGTCGGGGGCAACGCCGGCGAGGTGGCCTTCATGATCCTCGGCACCGCGCTGGCCGGACGCGCGCCGATCGGCGTCCGCCAGATGCTGCTCGTCAACATGCTCACCGACATGTTCCCCGCCCTGGCCGTCGCCGTCAGCGGCGGCAGGACCGGCGGCGACGGCGACCGATGGCCGGCCGCCGGCTTCGGGAGCGCATTGGCCCGGGCCGTCGCGATCCGCGGTGGCGCCACCGCGCTCGGCGCCATGCTGGCGTGGACGATCGGCCGGTACACGGGCCGTCGACGGCGGGCGGCCAGCATGGGCCTCGCCGCGCTCGTCGGTACCCAGTTGGCCCAGACGTTGCTGATCGGCTGGCGCGACCCGCTCATCGTCGCTACCACGCTCGCCTCGACGGCGGTACTCGTCGTGGTCGTCGAGGTGCCCGGCCTGAGCCAGTTCTTCGGCTGTACGCCCATCGGCCCGCTGGCCTGGGCCATCGTCGCCGCATCCGCAACCGCCGGCACCATCGCCGCCGCGCTCGCGCCACGCCTGTTCCGATCCGATGCCGAAGCGGCGAACCGCCGACCTGCCACAGCCGGTGGCACAGCGGCGTAAGGGGTGCGGACGTCGTTTCTCCTTCATCGCACCGCGGCATCGGTGGATCGGGTCGCATGGTGCCGGACGAGCGCGGGAACCAGCAGAAGCGCGAGCAGACCGCCGCCCATCGACAGCGTGGCGTAGCTGGTGGCGTCCACCACGATGCCGGAGATCGCGCCGCCGCCGGCTCCGGCGATGGCGATGAGGACATCGACGGCGCCCTGGGTTCTGGCACGTGTCGCGGGCTCGGTGGAGTCGACGATGAAGGTCGTGCCGCTGATGAGACCGAAGTTCCAGCCCAGACCGAGCAGGACGAGGGCGACGGCGAGCCAGGCCGTCGAGTCGCCGGGTGCCGAGGCGGCGACCACGCCGGCGGCGAGCAGGGTGACTGCCGCGGCGACGGCCATCGTCCGGCAACCGAGACGGTCGACGAGGCGTCCGGTCAGCAGCGAAGGCAGGAACATCGCGGCGATGTGCATGCTGATGACGATCCCGATCTGGCCGAGACCGTGCTGGTGGTGACGCATGTGGACCGGCGTCATCGTCATGATCGCGACCATGGCGACCTGGGTCAGCACCATGACGGTCGCACCGGCCACGATGCCCGGGTCTGAGGTCGCTCGGCCGGCGGCCGGTTCGGCGCCTTCCACCGCGTTGCCGGCCGCGGAGGCCACCTCGCTTGCCAGGCGCTGGGAGACCAGGTACGGGTCCGGGCGCAGGAAGAGGAACAGGACCGTCCCGGCGAGCGCGTACGCGACGGCCGCAAGGGCGAAGGGGCCGGCGAGCGCCGGGAGACCGACCGTGGCGGCGAGGCCGCCCAGCAGGTTCACCGACAGCGGTCCGGCGACCGCGCCGGCGGTGGTGGCGGCCATCGCGATCGACACGGCCGTGGCCCGGCGGCCGGCCGGCGCGAGGTCCGTGCCGGCGTAGCGGGCCTGCAGGTTCGTGGCGGTGCCGGAACCGTAGACGAACAGGGACAGAAACAGCAGGGACGGGCTGTCGACGACGGCGGCGATCACGATGCCGACCGCACCGACCGCGCCCGCGGCGAACCCGGCAGCCAGCCCGCCACGGCGGCCGGCACGCTGCGAGAAGCGGCCGACTGTGAACGCGGCGAGCGCGGAGCCGAGGGTGAACAGCGCGGCCGGAAGGCCGGCTACGCCTTCCCCGCCGAGCATGTCCTGGGCGAGGAGAGCGCCGACGGTGACCCCCGCGGCCAGGCCGGCGCCGCCGAGGAGTTGAGAGACGACCACCACGGTCAGGGAGCGCCGGAAGAGCGTGTGCCGCGCGCGATCGCTGAGTGGGGCGTGCGGAAGCTGTGCGACTGCCGTCATGACCTCGTACCCTACTTGTATCCCAGTTGAATGCCAGTACTATAGGCCGGTGACCACAGGTTCGTACAGTGATTTCTCGATGACCTCCGCAACCCGGCCGATCACCGCCGCCGAGCGCGCTCACTCGCGCATCCGGAGCGCCATCATGAACGGCGAGTTGACCCCCGGGACGATGCTCAGCGAGAACGAACTGGCGTCGATGCTGTCGATGAGCCGGACGCCCGTACGAGCCGCACTCACCCGCCTGCAGGACGAGGGATGGGTGACCATCTACGCACAGCGTGGGGCGCTCGTCCGGGAACTGACCGCCGACGAAGTGCGCGAATCCGCCGAAGTCAGGAACGCCCTGGAAGCCGCGGGTGTCCGGCGCGCGAGTGCCACCGAACGGAAGGGCCTCGCGGGCCGCCTCGCCGACAACCTGGACGGCCAGGAACAGGCCCTGCTGAGCGGTGACCTCAACGCCTTCGCCGATCTGGCGATACAGTTTCACCGCGCGTTCGTCGAAGCCTCGGGGAACAGCACCATGCTGTCGCTCTACGACCGGCTCAAGGATCGGCAGTATCTGTCCATCCTGGGCAGCGCCGGCCGCATCGCCAGCGACCCGCAGCAGGTGATCGCCGAGCACAGAGCCTTGCTGGACCACGCGAGCCGGGGCGACTGGGTCGCCTTCGCCTCGGCACTGGACCAGCATCAGGCGCGCAGCCACGGGCTGACACCACCCTGGTGAGCCGAGCCGGCGGTGGGATCAGATCGTCGCCGAGAACGGGTCGAAGTCGGCGGGCAGTGCCGGGATGGGTGCGACGGTGCTGGCGATGTCCACGAACGCCCGGCGCTCGATGGACTCCTCGATGCTGACCATGGCGTCGAGCACGTGGTAGCCGAGCTCACCGGTAGCGATGTGCAGGTCGGTGCCGCGGACCGTGCGTGCCATGGTGAGGACGCCGACGCCGCGGCCGGACAGTTTTCCTTCCTCGGGGTGGATCTCGGGGTCCTGTTCGAGGCCCTTGGCGAGATCCTGGAGCGGCCGGTACACCTTGATCGGGGTGCCGCCGAAGTAGTTGGGGTCGCCGAGCACCATGGTCGCCTCGGTGCCGTTGATCTCGAAGACGCCGTGTCGATACAGCGCCGTGTCGGTGCTCATGAGCGAGGAGGCGGTCGGGCCGCCGGCGAGGGTGCTGATCACGTTGATGTGGGTGGGTACCTCGACGGGGAACTCGGTTCCGGCGCGGGGACCGGTACGGATGGTCCGCACCTCGTGTGCCTTCGCGCCGACCGCGATGACCTGGCTGATCGGCCCGAGCAGGTGGACGAGCGCCGAGAGGTAGTACGGTCCGATGTCGAACAGCGGGCCGGCTCCCTTGGCGAACAGAAACTCCGGTCCGGGGTGGAACCAGTCCGGGCCCTGCGACTGGAACGAGGTGACCACGGAGAGCGGTTCGCCGATGACGCCCGCCTGGATGGCCCGTTTCGCGGTCTGCCAGCCGGGACCCAGCACGGTGTCCGGGGCGATGCCGAGCAGCAGGCCGCGCTCGGTGGCGAGGTCGACCACCCCCTTGGCGGAGTCGCGGTCGATCCCGATCGGCTTCTCGCTCCAGACGTGCTTGCCGGCCCGCAGCGCCGCGGTGGACACCTCGACGTGGGCGGCCGGGATGGTGAGGTTCACGACGATCTCGATGTCGTCGTCGGCGAGCACGGACTCGGCGTCGCCGGACTGGGCGATCCCGTACTGGGACGCCTGGGCGGCCGCGCGGTCGGTGTCCAGGTCGGCGACGGCGAGCACCTCGACGTCCGGGTACTGGGTGAGGTTGGTGAGGTACTGGTCGCTGATCATCCCGGCACCGATGATGCCCACGCCCACCCTTCCGGTGCGGCTCATCGGGAGGCCCCCAGGGTCGAGCCGAGGAAGGCGTAGCTCTGCGCGATGCCGTCGAAGATGTCGCCTTCGTAGTGGTCGAACTCGATGACGGCGTAGCCGATGTCGCTGCCGGCGGCCAGGGCCGCGGCGAGCGGAACGTCTCCCTGGCCGGCGGGGACCTGGTCGGTCGGCAGCTGCGCGGCGGAGATCCCGGGCCGCATCGGGCCGTCCTTGACGTGTACGGCCTGTACCCGGTCGCCGAGACGGCGCAGCAGGTCGGCGGGATTCTGGCCGCCCGCGGCCGCCCAGTAGAGATCGACCTCGAGTGCCACGGTGGGGTCGAGGAGGTCGGCGAACACCTCGAGCGCGGGCTTTCCGTCGATGATCGAGCTGAGTTCGGCGTCATGGTTGTGGTACCCGACGCGCAGCCCGTGGGTCGCTGCCTGAGCGGCACGCGCGTTCAGCCGGTCCGCGGTGCGCCGGATGTCTTCCAGGTTCTCCCATCGGGCGGGGGGCACGAACGGGTCGATGACGATCGAGACGCCGAGCGCAGCCGCGGCAGTGAAGGTCTCCTCGGCCGGCGGGACGGTCAGCAACCCGTCGGGGGTGTCCACCTCCTCCTCGATCAGGATGGCGTGCCCGGTGGGGGCGCTGAGCCCGTAGCGGTCGAACGCAGCCTTGAGCGCGTCGACGCGGCGGACGAAGTCGAACGCCTCCACGTAGCGCAGGCCGATATCGGCAAGCCGGCCGAGGGTTCCCTCGAGGTCGGCCTCGAGCGGCTTGTGCACCGAGTACAGCTGGACCGAAACGTCAGGTGTAGCCATGGTGGTCGTCGTCCCTTCTCCATGGGGATCGCTGGAGCGGATCCAGCCAGCGAGCATCGCCGACCTGGGGCAACACTACGGGCTCGGCGTAGCTGCCGCATGGAGCTCGGTGGGGCTCACTGCTCGCGGAGCTTGCCCCACACGTGCCAGCGCTCGACCTCGACCTGAGCGCTCACCCGGGGACGGTGGCGATTCGAGTACGCGTGACCGGTGTAGTGCCGAGCCAGGCGGTCGATGTCCCGCAGATCGACGTCATCGGTGACGGATACGACCCGGCCTTGCAGACTCACGTGGGTGTACCAGTCGTCGTGCGCCAGCACGGTCAGCGACACTCGCGGGTCGACGTGCATATGCTTCAGCCGGGCGCGTTTCGCGTCGAGCCCCAGCAGCACGTGACCATCGTCTTCCAGCAGGTACCAGGTGGCCACGGTCACCGGACGACCATCAGCGGCAACCGTGGCCATGACCGCGGGGTTGGGCAGCCGAAGCAGCTCGACGACCCGCTCCGGCATCGGCATCTTGGACATGCGACAACCCTAAGCGGTACGCCCGATCAGATCTCGGTGGGCGGTTTGTACGACCTCGCAGCTTTAGCACACCACTTGACTCCAGCATGAAAGCCTCTCAAACTTGTCACTAGTTCGTACTACTGTTACGTACTAGGCAGGCCCGGAGGTCACATGGCAATCCCTTCGCCGCACCGTCGCACCGCGACGGAACGAAGGGAGTCGATCCTTTCCGCGTTGCGGGTCGAGGGCTTCCTGTCGATCGCCGACCTCACCCGGATGTGCGGGGTCTCACACATGACGATCCGGCGCGACCTGCAGCACCTCGAAGGAGGCGGTCAGGTGCGCACGGTGTACGGCGGCGCCAGCCTCCCGGTGCCGGCCCGGCACGACGCCGGCCGGTGGGTGGGCGCGGACGCCGCCGACGAGGTGAACATCGGCCGGCGTGCAGCCTCCCTGGTCGGCCCGGGCGATACCATCGCGCTCGACGCCGGACGGTTGGGCTACGAGGTGGCCCGGGCGCTGCCGGAAGACTTCCGCGGCACCGTGGTGACGCACTCCATCCCGACGATCCAGTTACTGATGAGCCGCCCGCGGCCGCCCCGCGTGCTCGGGCTGGGCGGGGAGGTCATGACGCGCATCTCCGCCTTCGTCGGCGCGGGCACCGTCGCCGCCGCGCAGAACGTCCGGGTCGAACTGCTGTTCCTCGCCGTCGACGCGCTTGATCATCGTGGCGCCTACGCCCACTCCGATACCGAGGCGTCGGTGAAGCGTGCCCTGCTGAACGTCGCCGCCCGCAGTGTCCTGCTCGCCCGGCACGACTGCTTCACCGATTCGGCGCCGCTGATGCTGGGACTGCTGGGCCGGTTCCACGCACTGGTCACCGATGAACGACCGCCGAGCCGCTTGGATCGGGTGCTACGCACCGCCGGGGTGCATCTGCTGCTCACCGGCGACGGAGCCGGCAATGGCGCGAGCGCCGGCACCAGCAACGGCAACGGCAACGGTGCGGCAGCGGCGTCCCTACGACCGGACCGGAACGGCAACGGAGCAGGGGTACGGTCGTCGCTGTACGTCCATGATCGGACGGCTCCTCCGGGGTTCGGCGCGTGACGAGCAGACGAGAGGCGGTGTCTTCGATGGCCGACGAGGATTCGGGGTCGCTGGTGACGTCGGCCCCCGGGGGACGCACCGCGCGGCCGACGATGCGCGACGTGGCGGCCCGGGTCGGTGTGTCACAGGCGCTCGTGTCGCTGGTGTTCCGCAACGCTCCCGGCGCCAGCCCGGCGACCCGCGACCGCGTCCTGCGCGCCGCCGCGGAACTCGGCTACCGGCCGAACGCCGCGGCCCAGGTCCTGCGACGCACCCGCAGCCGCCATGTCGGCGTGTTGTTCCATCTTCGCCAGCCGTTCGACATCGACCTCGTCGAGGCGCTCTACCCGGCCGCGGAACGGCACGGCTACCACGTCGTGCTCGGCGCCCTGGGCGCGGACCGCGACGAGCGCCGGGCGGTCGAGGAACTGCTGGCCAACCGCTGCGAGGCGATGATCCTGCTCGGACCGGCCACCGGGGCCGCGCAACTGGCGATGGCCGCGGAACGGATGCCGGTGGTGGACATCGCCCGGCGATCGGCCGGCGACGGTGTCGACGTCGTCCGGGTGGCCGACGAGCGGGGCGCACGCCTCGCGGTGGACCATCTCGTCGCGCTGGGCCATCGATCGATCGCGCACGTGGACGGCGGAAAGCTCCCGGGCTCGGTGCACCGCCGGCGCGGGTACGAGCGGAGCATGCGACGGCACGGACTCGGGCCGGAGATCCGCGTGCTGCCGGGCGACCACAGCGAGGAGTCCGGGGCTGTCGCCGTGCGCAGCCTGATCGCCAGTGGCCGGCTCCCGACTGCGATCTTCGCGAGTAACGACCGCTGCGCCCACGGCGTGCTCGGCACCCTCGTCCGCGCCGGGCTGGCCGTTCCCGGCGACGTATCGGTCGTGGGCTTCGACGACAGCGGCGTCGCGCGACTGTCGTTCATCGACCTCACCACCGTACGGCAGGACGTGGCCCGGATGGCGGAGGCGGCCGTCGAGGCCGTGGTCGAGCGTCTCGACCGCGGGCGCGTCGATGCCCGGGAGATCGTCCTGGAGCCCTCGCTGGTCGTGCGCGCCACCACCGCCGCGCCCCGGTCCGAAGTGTGAAAGACGCACCAGTCAACGCACTGGAAATGTGAACATCGGCACGGCCTCGTGTTCGCATTCGACCTCTTTCCCGCCTCGGGTTGTGGCATTCTCGCGGGTCGGCGCAAGCTCACTTTGATCGATGTCTGCCCGCGCGGCGATGACATTTCCGACCCGTCCGCGCCCCTTCCGTGGGGCGTTCATGGAGGGAGGCCCCGATGTCGGCAAGCGAAGCTGAGCACGCGTTCCGCGGTGGTTCCACGCCCACGGAAGGCGGCGGCAACCGCGGATTCCTGGTCAAACTCACGGTGATCTCCACCCTGGGCGGCCTGCTCTTCGGATACGACACGGGTGTCATCTCCGGCGCCCTGCCGTTCCTCAAGGAGGATCTGAATCTCAGCGACCTGCAAGAGGCGAGCGTGGTCAGCTCGCTGCTGTTCGGCGCCATGTTCGGAGCGCTTCTCGGTGGCAAGCTCGCCGACGCCCTCGGCCGCAAGGGCAGCCTGCGGGTCTGCGCGGTGCTGTTCTTCCTGGGCACGATCGGCACCTCCTTCGCACCGTCCTACGGGGTCATGCTCGTCGCCCGCATCGTGCTCGGGCTGGCCGTGGGCGCCGCGGCGGCGACCGTACCGCTGTTCCTGGCCGAGATGGCACCCGCGCACCGGCGCGGCCGCATGGTCACCATCAACGAACTGATGATCGTGGGTGGGCAGTTCCTGGCCTTCGCGATCAACGCGCTGATCGACGCCCTCTTCAGCGGCTCGCACATCTGGCGGTGGATGCTCCTGGTCGCGGTGGTGCCCGCCATCGCCCTGTTCATCGGCCTGTACTTCCTGCCGGACTCGCCGCGCTGGTACGCGGTGCGCGGCCGGTTCGACGACACCCGCCGGGTGCTCGAACTGAGCCGCAACCAGGCCGAGGCGGCCGAGGAGTACAACGTCATCACCATGCACGCGCGGCGCGACGTGCAGGAGGACAAGGGTGCCGCGCTCCGCGACCTGCGCGCCTTCCCGTGGATGCGGCGCATCCTGTGGATCGGCATCGGGCTCGCCATCGTCCAGCAGGCGACCGGCATCAACACGGTCAACTACTACGCACCGACCATCCTCGAGTCCGCCGGTGTCGGCACCAGCGCGGCGCTGGTGCTGACGATCGCCGTCGGCGTGGTCGGGGTGGGCGGCACCATCCTGGGCATCTACCTGCTCGGCCACATCAACCGGCGGCCCCTGGTGATCACCGGGTTCATCGGAGTCGCGCTGGGGCACCTCCTGCTCGCTCTGATGTTCCTGCTCCCGGAGTCGAAGAGTCGCGCCTTCCTGATCCTCGCCGGGATGCTCGTCGTGGTGTTCTTCGTCCAGACCTTCATCGGCACGCTGATCTGGCTGCTGCTCTCCGAGATCTTCCCGATGACCATCCGCGGCTTCGCGATGGGCGCCGCCGTGTTCGTGCTGTGGACCACCAACACGATCATCTCGTTCGTCTTCCCGCTGCTGGTCGGTGCGCTCGGCGCGACCCTGACATTCGGGCTGTTCGCCTTGGTCAACGCGGGCTCGTTCGTCTTCGTCCAGCGGTTGTGCCCGGAGACGCGGGGACGCACGCTCGAGGAACTCGAGGACGACTTCCGCGAGCACGATGCCGCGCACTTCGTGCACCAGGCCCCGGCCGGCGTCAGCGGGTCCTGACCGCCATGAGCGCGTTCGACGTGCTGACCATGGGCCGGATCGGAGTCGACATCTATCCGCTGCAGATCGGGGTGTCGCTGCGCGAGGTGGAGACCTTCGGCAAGTATCTGGGCGGCAGCGCCACCAACGTGGCCGTGGCGGCCGCCCGGTACGGCCGCCGGGCCGCCGTCATCTCACGCACCGGCGCCGACCCGTTCGGGGCGTTCGTCCATGACGCCCTGCGCGGCTACGGCGTGGACGACCGGTACGTCACCGAGGTGCCGAACCTGCCGACGCCGGTGACCTTCTGCGAGATCTTCCCGCCGGACGACTTCCCGCTCTACTTCTACCGCTTCCCGAAGGCCCCCGACCTCGAGATCCGCCCGGAGGAACTGGACCTGGAGGCGGTCCGGGCGGCGCGCGTGTTCTGGGTGACCGGCACCGGCCTGAGCCAGGAGCCCAGCCGCAGCGCGACGCTGGCCGCGCTGAAGGCCCGGGACCGGGCCGGCGTCACGGTGCTCGACCTCGACTACCGGCCGATGTTCTGGTCGTCCCGCGAGGAGGCCCACTCCTGGGTGGAGCAGGCGCTCGCGCTGTCCACGGTGGCCGTGGGCAACCGCGACGAGTGGCACACCGCCGTGGGTGACCATCCGCCGGCCGAGGTGGCGCAGGCGGCGCTCGACCGCGGCATCGAGCTCGCGATCGTCAAACAAGGACCGCGCGGCGTGCTGGGCCGGGACGGGTCGCATACGGTGGAGGTGCCGCCGGTGCCCGTCGAAGTGGTCAACGGGCTCGGCGCGGGTGACGCGTTCGGCGGGGCGCTGTGCCACGCCTTGCTGTCCGGCTGGGACCTGGAGCGGACGCTGCGCTTCTGCAACGCTGCCGGCGCTCTGGTCGCCGGCCGGCTCGCCTGCTCGGACGCGATGCCGGACGAGCAGACCGTGATGCGCAGGCTGCAGGAGGCCGGCCATGCGTGAGGATCAACTGCGGCAGCTGATCGACGCCCGCGTCTCGAATCAGCGGCGCATCACGGAGCTGGCGGCCGCCCGCAAGCGGCCCGCCTCGCTGCTCGACGAGAACGACCGCATGATGATCATCGCGCTGGACCACCCCGCCCGGGGCGCATTGCGCGCGGGTCACCGGCCGCTCGCCATGGCGGACCGGTTCGAGCTGCTCGACCGGCTCTGCGTGGCCCTGGCCCGGCCCGGGGTCACCGGCGTGCTCGGCACCGCGGACGTCCTCGAGGACCTGCTGCTGCTGGGCGCCCTCGACGACAAGGTGGTCTTCGGTTCGATGAACCGCGGCGGCCTGGCCGGCACGGTGTTCGAGATGGACGACCGGTTCACCGGCTACTCCGCGGCCGGCGTCGAGCGGATGGGTTTCGAAGGCGGCAAGATGCTGCTGCGCATCGACCCCGACGACCCGAAGACGGTCAACACCCTGGAGGCCTGCGGCCGGGCGGTCAGCGACCTGGCGGCACGCGGCCTCATCGCGATGGTCGAGCCGTTCCTGTCGCACCGCGTGGAGGGACGCATCCGCAACGACCTGACGGCCGAGGCGATGATCCGGGTGATCTCGGTGGCCGCGGGCCTCGGCGACACCTCGGCGTACACCTGGCTGAAGCTGCCCGTGGTGCCCGACCTGGAGCGGGTGATGGCCGCCAGCACCATGCCGGCGCTGATCCTCGGCGGCGAGGTCGGCGCCGACCAGGAGGCCACGCTGGAGGGCTGGCGGCGCGCCCTGGCGCTGCCGACCGTCAAGGGCCTGGTGGTCGGCCGGTCCCTGCTCTATCCGCCGGACGACGACGTGGCCGGCGCGGTCGACGCCGCGGTCGGTCTCCTGTAGTCCGGCAGTATCCGAGGAAGGAACGTCATGATGAAGACCGTCCAGCACTGGATCGACGGAGCCAGCACCACCGGATCTTCCACCCGGACCGCTCCGGTCTTCGACCCGGCCACGGGCCAGCAGCAGGCCGAGGTCGTGCTCGCCGAGAGCAGTGACGTCGACGCCGCGGTGGCGGCGGCCCGCAAGGGCTTCGAGAAGTGGCGCCAGGTGTCGCTGACCCGGCGGGCGCGGGTGATGTTCAACTTCCGCAACCTGGTCATGGACCACGCCGACGAGCTCGCCCGCATCGTCGCCAGCGAGCACGGCAAGACATTCGGCGACGCCAAGGGCGAGGTGGTCCGCGGCATGGAGATCTCCGAGTTCGTCTGCGGGCTCCCCCAGCTGCTCAAGGGCGAGTTCTCCGACCAGGTCTCGACCGAGGTGGACTCGTACTCCTTCCGCCAGCCGCTGGGTATCTGCGCCGGCATCACCCCGTTCAACTTCCCGGTCATGGTGCCGATGTGGATGCACCCGGTCGCGATCGCCTGCGGGAACTCGTTCATCCTCAAGCCGTCCGAGCGGGTCCCGTCCGCCTCCAACTTCCTCGCCGAGCTGTACGCGGAGGCCGGCCTGCCCGAGGGCGTCTTCAACGTGGTGCACGGCGACAAGACCGCCGTCGATACGATCCTCGACCACCCCGACATCGCCGCGGTGTCGTTCGTCGGCTCCACGCCGGTCGCCCAGTACGTCTACGAGCGCGGCACCGGCAAGGGCAAGCGCGTGCAGGCGCTGGGCGGGGCGAAGAACCACTGCCTCGTGCTGCCCGACGCCAACCTCGAGTTCGCCGCGAACCACATCACCGCGGCCGCGTACGGCTCGGCCGGCCAGCGCTGCATGGCGATCTCGGTGGCCGTCGTGGTCGGCTCGGTCGGCGACGACCTGGTCGAGCGGCTCAAGCAGAAGGCTCTCGCCGTCAAGATGGGCCCGTCCAGCGAGCGGGACTCCGAGATGGGTCCGGTGATCACCGCGGCGTCGCGCGACCGCATCGTCGACTACATCGACCGCGGCGCCGCGGCGGGCGCCACGCTGGTGGTCGACGGCCGCGGCGCCGGCAAGGACGGCGGCTTCTTCGTCGGCCCGACCCTGTTCGACAACGTCAGCACCGACATGGACGTCTATCGGGACGAGATCTTCGGGCCGGTGCTGGCCGTGGTCCGCGTCGCGACCGCCCAGGAGGGCATCGACCTGATCAACCGCAACCCGTACGGCAACGGGACGTGCGTCTTCACGAACAGCGGCTCGGCGGCCCGCAAGTTCCAGCGCGACATCAACGCCGGCATGGTGGGCATCAACGTGCCGGTGCCGGTGCCGATGGCCTTCTACTCCTTCGGCGGCTGGAAGGCCTCGCTCTTCGGCGACAAGCACATCCACGGCCCCGAGGGCATCAAGTTCTACACCCGCGGCAAGGTCGTCACCGCCCGCTGGCCCGAGCTGGACATGCCCGAGGAGCACGCCGGGCACATGCACTTCCCGGTGGCGGTGTAACGGTGGGCACCGTACGGCTCACCGTCGCGCAGGCGGTGGTCCGGTTCCTGGCCAACCAGTACAGCGAGCGCGACGGCGTCCGGCGTCGGCTGGTGCCCGGCTGCTTCGGCATCTTCGGGCACGGCAACGTCGCGGGCGTGGCCCAGGCGCTGCTCGAGGCCCGGGTCACCGGAACCTCGGAGTTGCCGTACTACCTGGCCCGCAACGAGCAGGCGATGGTGCACGCGGCGGCCGGCTACGCCAAGACGCTCAACCGGCTGCAGACGCTGGCCTGTACGGCGTCGATCGGCCCCGGGTCGACCAACATGCTCACCGGTGCGGCGCTGGCGACGACCAACCGGCTTCCGGTGCTGCTGCTGCCCAGCGACATCTTCGCCACCCGGGTGGCCACCCCGGTGCTGCAGGAACTCGAGGACCCGGGCGGCTACGACGTCTCCGTCAACGACGCGTTCCGCCCGCTGTCGCGGTTCTTCGACCGGGTGTGGCGCCCGGAACAGCTCCCCCAGGCGCTGCTCGGCGCCATGCGGGTGCTGACCGACCCCGCTGAGACCGGCGCGGTCACCTTGGCCCTCCCCCAGGACGTCCAGGCGGAGGCCGCCGACTGGCCGGCGGAGCTGTTCGCCGAGCGGACCTGGTACGTGCCGCGCCCGGTGCCCGAGCCCGCCGCGCTGGAGCGGGCGGCGGCGGTCGTCGGGAACGCCCGTCGGCCGCTGCTCGTGGCCGGCGGCGGCGTCATCTATTCGGAGGCCACCGACGCGCTGCGCCGCTTCGCCGAGGCCACCGGCATCCCGGTCGCCGACACCCAGGCCGGCAAGGGCGCGATCGCCTGGGACCACCCGTGCGCCGTGGGCGGCGTGGGCTCGACCGGCTCGCAGGCGGCCAACGCGCTGGCCCGGGAGGCCGACGTGGTACTCGGCGTGGGTACCCGGTACAGCGACTTCACGACCGCCTCGCGGACCGCGTTCCAGAACCCGGACGTACGTTTCGTCAACCTCAACGTCACCGCGTTCGACGCGGCCAAGCACACCGGCGTCATGCTGGTCGCCGACGCCCGGGCCGGGCTGGACGCGCTCACCGAGGCGCTGGCCGGCTACCGGGTGGACGAGGCGTACATCGAGCGGCACCGCGGCCTGACCGGCGACTGGAACCGGGTGGTGGACCGCGCCTACCACCTCGGCCACCGGCCGCTGCCCGCGCAGAGCGAGGTCATCGGTGCGCTGAACGAGGAGATCGGCCCCCGCGACGTCGTCGTGCAGGCGGCCGGGAGCATGCCCGGCGACCTGCAGATGCTGTGGCGGGCCTCGGATCCGAAGCAGTACTCCGTCGAGTACGCGTACTCGTGCATGGGCTTCGAGGTCGCCGGGGCGCTGGGCATCAAGATGGCGGCGCCCGATCGCGAGGTCTTCGCCCTGGTGGGCGACGGCTCCTACCTGATGATGGCCCAGGAGATCGTCACGTCCGTGGCCGAGGGCGTCAAGCTGGTGATCGTCATCGTCCAGAACCACGGCTTCGCCTCGATCGGCGAGCTCTCCGAGAAGCTGGGCTCCCAGCGGTTCGGCACCGCGTACCGCTACCGTGACCCGGAGACGGGCGCGCTCACCGGCGAGAAGCTGCCGATCGACCTGGCCACCAACGCGGAGAGCCTCGGCGCGCAGGTCATCCGGGTCCGGACCATCGACGAGTTCCGCGACGCGGTGAAGCAGGCCCGGGCGTCGAGCGTCACGACCGCCGTACACATCGAGACCGATCCGCTCGCCCCGGTCCCCTCCTCGGACAGCTGGTGGGACGTGCCGGTGTCCGCGGTCGCCGAGTTGGACAGCACCCGGCAGGCCCGCGCCGCGTACGAGGCTCACAAGGCACGCCAGCGGCCCCTGCTCTGAAAGGAAAGGAAGGTCGTGCATGACCGCCACGAATGACCTGTCCCGGCTGAAGCTGGGCACCGCTCCCGACTCCTGGGGCGTGTGGTTCCCCGAGGACCCGCATCAGGTGACCTGGACCCGGTACCTCGACGAGGTGGCCCGCGCCGGATACGTCTACACCGAGCTGGGGCCGCAGGGCTTCCTGCCACAGGACCCGCAGCAGTTGCGGGACGAACTGGGCCGGCGCGGGCTGACGGTGTGCGGCGGCACGGTGTTCGCGGCGCTGCACCAGGGCGACGATGCCCTGAAGCGGGCCATCGACGCGTTCGGCCGCGAAGCGCGGCTGCTCAGCGCGGTCGGCGCGGAGTACCTGGTACACCTGCCCGAGCAGTACACCGACATGCACAGCGGCGAGGCGACCGAGGCCGCGGAGCTCAACGCCGAACACTGGCGCAACTTGACCAGCGGCACGAACGAGTTGGGCCGGGTGATCTTCGAGGAGTACGGGGTGAAGCTCGTCTTCCACCCGCACGTGGACACCCACGTCGATACCCAGGAACGCATCGAGCGGTTCCTCACCGAC
>Ga0081539_10001799_pt1 | contig 33953 bp, 39 predicted proteins | sample TabmetS4T2R2_FD_71023 | JGI IMG/M metagenome (GOLD analysis project Ga0081539, IMG submission 71023) | Tabebuia heterophylla rhizosphere microbial communities from the University of Puerto Rico - S4T2R2 | ecosystem: Host-associated > Plants > Roots > Rhizosphere ... | reverse complement strand
AGGCGCCAAAGGGTCCCCGCGCGCACAGGTCCGTGCAGGGTGAGGCTGCGGGAGCAACGGCCTGGACCACAACGGACATCGCGGTAGCCCAAATCTCTTTGTTTGGAAAGGGTTTCTGTCGTCACGTGGGCCAGGGTTCACCCCAACTCCGAAAGCTCTATAGGTTTGTTGCTGGTTTCCAGCCGTCTCGCACACGGCTCCCTGCGTGTTCTTCGTATCTCGCCTATCTAATTCAAGTCGTCTTACCTCCCCCTTCTATCCGTCACGCACTCCAACACCGCCTCCGGCCGTGAAACCCTGGGCATCAGGTTTCGCAGCTGCAAGGCCAGATTCATGGCGATCAGCACCGGCTCGTCGGCTCTGCCCGGCGGCGGGTTGTAGACGGTGTGCCGGCGCATCCAGGCCGAGGTTTCGTACCAGCTGTAGAAGCGAGTGTCCCTGCCGGGATTGAGCGGCGGCGGGAACCCGCCTGGGCCCTGCTGCCCAATGCAGTACAGCCGCACCGTCTCCCGAACCAGGCCGCAGCGGGCGGCAATGTCGGCCAGAGTCAGCCAGTCTCCAGCGTCCAGACGCAGCGGACGTCGGTAGCTGGCCTCACAGTCTTGGATAGCCCACAGGATGGAGCGGTAGGGATCAGGACCGAGCTCCACGGACTGGCGGACGTTGTCCGCGAAGACCAGATCGGCAGTGGGTGGCAGGCGGCGGACGACAAGCTGGGGGCGAGGGCCGATTGGTTCATGCGCTCAGGCGCTCCGAACCAGTCTCCGGCTTCGCCGGAACGCCGCCAAACAAAGCGCCGACGCCTAGAAACTGCGCGGTCATGTCCCGGGCCTGGACGCGGGTGGCCCAGTCAAAGAGCGTGCGGGGATGGGGCACCATCTTGCTGTAGTCCACGAAGCAACCGCGGCAACGGCCGTCGAGCATTCGGAGGTGACGCTCGAGGATGCGGCGCACCGCTTCGGCGATGTCGGCCGGCTGGATGGGTTGGGAGATTTGCATGGCCTTCAAGTCCTCTTCAGAGCGGTGCAGTTTTCCTCGCGTCTGCTGGTGCACCGGACAGCGGCGCTTTCCTTGGGAGGCGGCGCAGGCACGGCCAAGGTGCTTGATGAAGGTCTGGCTGGTGGCTTACGCCGCCAGCCCGGACCTTCGGTTTCTGACCGTAAGCTGACTCGGATCAATATGGTGTAACAAGGCGTTACCGGGACAAAGAGGTAACCGGGCGTTACGGCGGCGGTGCGCTGCGAGCACTCCGGCGAGAAGCCGCCGTGGCGAGGGACGAGGGGATGACCGGGCGGCAGACAGGGCCAACGCGAAGTCCGGCCCTTGGACTCAGGCCGACTCCGCCAGAGGATCAATCCGGCAGCGGGCCGCCGGCTCGCGCAGTTCGGTGGAACCGCTGCGCCGGGCGTCACGGACCATCTGGCCGACGACCTCCAAGACCAGTGGTCGAGTGCGAACCTTCTGCGGTGCCAGCTCGTCAGCGCGCAGGAATTCCCGGACGGCTTCATCGGGGCGGCCGGCGGCGTACAACCCGCGGCCTGTGTCGATGTGGAGATGAGGTCGGCGGCATCCCGGGCGTGGGCTACGGGCGGACGACCAGCGCGGCGGTGACCGTGGCGCCCTCGGGGCTCGTGTGGACGTCGACCCGGTGGGACATCTGCCGCACCACCCACAGGCCGCGGCCGCCGTAGGCGGTGATCGGCACCAGCTCGCGGCCCGCGTCGCTGTCCTCAAGGCCCGGGCCGGCGTCGCTGACCTCGCAGTGGATCAGCTCGCCGTGGCGCCACAGGCGCAGCCGGCCGGTGCCGCCTCCGTGGCGGATCGCGTTGCTGGCCAGCTCGTTGGCGACCATGACCAGCTCCTCGACCACCTCGTCGCCGGCGCCCAGGTCGGCGGCGTGCGCGGCGACGGCGGCGCGCAGGGCGTACAGGCCGTCGGCGTCGAACGGCTGGTCGAGCGCGACCTCGCCGTCCGGGGCGGCCGTGGGACTCGCGCCGTCCGCAGGGAAGGGACCGTGGTCACGGTCGACCATCGGTCAGCCTTACCCGGACCGCGACCTGGCTTGTCACCCCGACGAGATCCAGCACCTTGTGTACCGCCCGCCGGCACACGATCGCCATCGCGCGACCGGACGGGAGGCTGAGCGCCGCCTGGCCGACGGACGCCGCGGCGGCCGCGTCCATGAAGGTCAGGTGGGTGAGGTTGACGTGGATGTCGCCGCCGAGCCGCAGCGCCTCGGCGAGGGCCTGGTTGAGCTCGGGCACCCGCCGGTAGTCGATCTCGCCGGCGAGCCGGACGCCGGGCGGCGCGTGCTGCCGGCAGATGCGCAGCAGCGGGTCCTCGTAGTAGACGGCGGCGGCGACCGCGCGCGCGTGGGCCTTGGCCGCGAACGCGAGCGTGACCTGGTCGAAGAGCTGCCGGTCGTACTGGCAGACGGTGGTCAGCCGCCCGTCGGCGAAGAGGCCGGCCACCCGCGTCTCGAAGACCAGCAGCTCGTCGACGGCGGCGACCGGGCGGGTGGCCCAGCACATGTCGGCGGTGACCCGCAACCCGGCGAACCCGTCGCGGTGGGCCGCCGCAAGCTCGCCGGAGAGCATCTCGATCATGTTGGTGGCCGACACCCGCCCGCCGGAGAGCCAGGCGTCGTCGTTGTCGCGGATCGCGAGCTGGCCGCCGTTGGTGGGCTTGACGTCGCGGTCGGCCAGCTCACCGGCGAGGTCGGGCGCGGCGGACGGGTCGGTGAAGCAGATGACCCGCTGCCCCGCGCCAAGGCCGTCGCGCACGAAGGCGGCGACGATGTCCAGGCGCTCCTCCGCGTCCGAATAGGTCAGACACGCGTGGTCGCCAGGGAGCAGGTCGTCGACAGATGCAGCAGCCGCCATCGCGCCCCACCCTAGACGACCTTGTCCGGAACCGCGCGGCCAGGCGAAGCCGGTGCGTAGCCGGCGTGGTGCGGGAGCTGAACGCACAAACGGGGTGATTCGCGGATGGCGGACAAAAACGAAAAGCCCGCCCTGGTACGCGAAACGGTCCCCTAGCGTCATCACGGGGGTGCGACGGATGCATGAATGGCACGTCGAGACCGAGCAGCACGCCATCCCCCTGCTGGCGTCCAAGCTCTCGGTCCCACAGCCGCCGGAGGTTCCGCTCGCCCGCCCGCGCCTGACCCGGTTGATCGACGCCGGGGCGCGCGGGCCGGTGACGCTGGTAGCCGCTCCGGCGGGATGGGGAAAGACCGTACTGCTGGGCGCGTGGGCGCGGGCCCAGCCGGACCAGCCCGTGGCCTGGTACACGGTCGAGGCGGGTGACGGCCCGAGATTCTGGGCCTACGTGGGCGCGGCGCTGGCCCGCGGCGGCGTCGCCGTGCCGGAGGACGCCGACCTGGAGCAGCTGGCCACGGCCGTGGCGCGGCTGCCGCGACCCGCGGTGCTGCTCGTCGACGACCTGCACCTGGCCGGCGACGACACCGTGGCCAACGGCCTCGACTTCCTGGTGCGGCACGCCGACCGCCGGCTGCGCCTCGTCGCCGCCTCGCGCACCGAGCCGCCGCTCGGCCTGCACCGGTGGCGGCTCGAGGGTGGGCTCACCGAGGTCTCCGCGCACGACCTCGCCTTCACCCGGGAGGAGACGGCCGAGCTGCTGACCCGCCACCGGGTGCCGGCCAGCGCGCGGCGGGTCGAGGACCTGCACCTGCGTACCGAGGGATGGCCCGCGGGGTTGCGGTTCGCGGCCCGGTCGCTCTACGCGCACCCGGACCCGGACAGGTTCATCGCCGGGTACGGCGGGGAGCATCCCAGCGTGGCCGGCTACCTCGTCGACGAGGTGCTGGCCGGGCAGCCGGCCGAGGCGCGGGACGTGCTGCTGCGCACCTCGATCGCCGAGCCGGTCAGCGGCGAGCTGGCCGACGCGCTGACCGGGCGGGACGACGCCGCCCGGGTGCTCGCCGAGCTGGAACGCACCAACGGCTTCGTGGTACCGGTGAAGAGCCGGCCGGGCGCGTACCGGTACCACCGCATGTTCGGCGAGCTGCTCCGGGCCGAGCTGCGCCGCCGCTCGCCCGACCAGCTCACCGACCTGCACCGGCGGGCCGCAGCGTGGCACGCCGACCGGCACATGCCGCCGGACGCGCTGCGGCACGCGCTCGCCGGGCGCGACTGGACCCGGGCGACCGAGCTGCTGGTGCTGCACTGGCCGGAGCTGATCCCGTACGGCGCGGAGAACGACCAGCCGCCAACCGCGACAATCCCGCCACCGCCGGCCAGCGCGCTACGGGCCGACCCGGCGCTCGCGCTCGCCTACGCGGCCGCCTTCCTGGACGCGCACGACCGCACGTCGGCGACGGCGTTCCTGCGGCTGGCCCAGCGCCACCGCGACCGGATGCCGCAGGGGCAGCGGGCCCGGTACGCGCTCGTCGCCGCCGCGCTGCGGCTGGCCGAGGCCCAGCTCTACGGCGACCAGGCGGCCGTGCTCCCGGCCGCCCGGCAGCTGCTCGACCTGTCCGCGACCGCGGGCGCCGGCGCGGCCGCGGGCCGACCGGTAGCCGCCGGTGTGGCGGGCGCCCGTCCGGTGGGCGCCACGGCGGCGATCTCGCGCAACGGCGGCCCGGGCACCGCGGGGGCCACGCTCGCCGGCGCCTCGCCGCCCGGCCGGACCTCGGCCGCGGCCGAGGGCTCGCCGCTGACCCGCAACATCGGGCCGGCCGCGGTGGGCGCCGCCGGGACGCGCAACGCCGGCCCGGCCGAGGGCCCGACGCTGACCCGCAACGCCGGACCAGCGGCGGCGACCGTCGGCACACGCAACGCCGGCCCGGCGGGAAGCGCCGCCCTCGCCCACAACGCCGGGCCGGGCGACGGGACCCCGGAAGGCGAGCTGTCGCCGTTCGCGCGCCCCGAGGACGGCGCGGGCGAGCGGGCCTTCCGCGCCGCCGACCAGGCCACGCGCGCCGTGGCCCTCGCGGCGGTCGGGGTGGCCGAGCTGGAGACCGGTGACCTGGCGGCCGCCGGTGCCGCGCTCGCCGCCGGCCTGGCCGAGGCGCGCGCCGCCGGCCTCACCAGGCCCGCGTCCGCCTGTGCCGGGCGCCTCGCGGTGGTACACGCCCGGCGCGGGGAGCTGCGCGAGGCCACGGACGCCGCGCGGGCGTACCCAGGTGGATCTCCCGCTGATCGTGCTCACGCGCACCTGGCGCTCGCGGTCGTGGCCCTGCACCGCGACCAGCTCGCGGAAGCCGCCGCGCACCTGGACCGCGCCGCGCCGCCCGGCCCCGCCGACGGTGGCGGGCCCGCGGCGGACCGGGGTGGGGCGGCGTTCCCGGCGCTCGTCGCGGTGGCCCGCGCGGGTCTGCTGGAGGCCCGCGGCGACCTGGCCGGGGCGCACCGCGCGCTCGCCGGCGCGCGGGCCGACCGGGCGCTGCCGCCGCTGGTGGAGCGGTGGCTGGCCGTCGCCGAGGCGGACCTGCACACCGCCCGCGGCGACGCCTCCGGCGCCCGCGCGCTGCTCGGCCGGGTGTCCACTATGGAGCCGTCCGGTGCGGTCACGCTGGCGCGGGCCCATCTGCGCGCCGGCGACCCGGCCGCGGCCACCCGCGCGCTGCCGCCGTGGGACGACCTGGAGGCGGCGGTGCCGCTCGCGGTCCGGGTGGACGCCGGCCTCGTCGCCGCCATCGCCGCCCGCCGCGAGGGAGACCACCGCCGGGCCGCGCGCGACCTTGAGGCGGTGCTGGGATTGGCCGGGCCGGAGGGGTTCCGGCGGGCGTTCACGCGGAGCGGCACGGACGCGCGCGACCTGCTCGCCGCCCACCTCGACGCCGGCACCGCGCACTGGCCGCTCGTCGCCGACCTTGTGGCCGCCATGCCGCCGCCGGCCGCGGCCGACCCGCCGCCGTCACCGGATACGGGCGAGACGCTCACCGAACGGGAGCTGACCGTCCTGCGATACCTGCAGAGCATGCTGTCCACAGTGGAGATAGCGGGCGAGCTGTCGCTGTCGGTCAACACCGTCAAGACGCACGTCCGCAACATCTACCGCAAGCTGTCCGCGACCCGCCGCCGCGAGGCGGTGCGCCGGGGCCGCGAGCTGAGGCTGATCTGAGTCGCGGCTCACCCCCGGCGCGTGATCCGGGCTCACCCGCGCGGCACCCACTCTGGGCCGGTGAAGACGTTCGTAGTGATCGGCGGCACGAGCGGGCTCGGGCTCGAAGTGGCCCGCCTCCTCGCGCCCGAACACCGGGTCGTGATCCTGGGCGACCGGGCCGACGAGGTCAAGGACGCGGCCGCCGACCTGGGCTGTGACGGGATGACCTGCGACGTGTCGCGGGCCGACCAGGTGGCGCGCGCGTTCGACGAGATCGCGCTGCACGGGGCCGTACACGGGCTGGCGCACTGCGCCGCGATGTGGGTCGGCGGCGGCCTGGACGACCTGGCGCCGGAGACGATCGCCCGCGCGGTGGAGGTCAACGTGCTCGGCCCCACGTACGTGCTCCGCGAGGCGCTGCGCCACATGCGGGCGCAGGGGCACGGCAACATCGTGTACGTCGGCGCCATCGCGGTCGACGCCGCGCGGCCCGGCATCCCCGTCTACCGGGCCACCAAGAGCTACGGCAAGAGCCTGGTGGAGTCGCTCGCCCAGGCCACCGGCAGCAACCGGGTGAAGCTGATGCAGGTGCACCCGGGCCCGATGCCCACCCGCCTGCAGGAGCGCGTGGGCGACTCGTTCCTCGACACGGTCTACACCCCGCCGGCCGCGGTGGCGCGGGAGATCGTACGGCTGCTCCTGCTCGCGCCGGAGGACCCGTACGTCTCCGACCTGAGGGTGCTGCAGGCCGACGGCAGGTGGTGAGCGCCGGGAGCCAGGCACAGGCGTGGGCGCCGCTGCGCGTCGCGGCGTACCGCAACCTGTGGCTGGCGTTGCTCGCCGCCAACATCGGCACCTGGATGCAGACGGTGGGTGCCCAGTGGCTGCTGGTCACCCACTCGCACGCGGAGACGCTCGTCGCGGCCGTGCAGACGGCGAGCATGCTGCCGATCCTGCTCTTCGCGCTGCCCGCCGGCGTGCTCGCGGACGTGTTCGACCGGCGGCACCTGCTGATCGCGGTGCAAGGCTTCCTGGCCGCGGTCGGCGTGGTGATGACGGTGCTCACCGCCGTCGGGCACATGCGGCCGCCGCTACTGCTCACGCTGACGTTCGCGCTGGGTACCGGGCAGGCGCTGACCCTGCCCGCGTGGGCGGCGGTGATCCCGCAGCTGGTGCCCCGCGACCAGATCCGGTCCGCGTCGGCGCTCGGCGCGATCAGCGTGAACGTGGCCCGCGCGATCGGCCCCGCCGTCGCCGGCGTGCTCGTCGCGGAGGCCGGGGTGGCGGTGGTCTTCGGCATCAACGCGGCCACGTTCGTGCTCTTCGCCGCCACCCTGCTGCGCTGGCGGCCGAAGAGCGCGCGGCCGACCGAGTCGCCGGAGCGCTTCACCGCCGCCCTGCGGGCCGGCAGCCGCTATGTGCGCTACTCCCCCACGCTGCGCCGGCTGCTGCTGCGGATCGTGCTGTTCATCCTGCCCGGCAGCGCGCTGTGGGCGCTGCTGCCGCTGGTGGCCAGCGAGCGGATCGGGACCGGCCCGCACGGGTACGGCCTGCTGCTGGCCGCGCTCGGCATCGGCGCGATCGCGGGCGGGATCGGGCTGCCCAAGCTGCGCGCCCGGATGTCGGCCAGCAAGCTGCTGGGCATCGCCGGCATCCTCTTCGGGCTCGTGCTGCTCGACATCGCCACGCTCACCGACCTGGCCGCGGTCGCGGTCGCGCTCACCCCGGCCGGCGCGGCGTGGGTGATCGTGCTGGCCAACCTGAACGCCGAGATCCAGCTCTTCCTGCCCAACTGGGTGCGCGCCCGGGGCCTGGCCGTGTACCAGGTGGTGTTCGCCGGCGGGCAGGCGCTCGGCGCGCTGGCGTGGGGCGGCATCGCGCAGATGATCGGGCTGGAGATGACGTTTCTGCTCGCGGCCGCGCTGATGTTCTTCGACGCGGTGGCGCTGACCCTGTGGCCGCTTCCGGACCTGCGCGAGGTGGACCGCGAGCCGGCCGTCATCTGGCCCGAGGTGTCGCTCGCCGTCCACCCCGACCCGCAGGCCGGCCCGGTGCTTGTCACCTCCGCGTACAGCGTGCGGCCGGAGCGGGAGAAGGACTTCATGGAGGCGATGCGCCTGGTCCGCGGCACCCGGATGCGCACCGGCGCGCTGCGGTGGGGCCTGTTTCGGGTGGGTGAGGAGCCGCAGCGGTTCGTCGAGGTGTACCAGCTGGCCACCTGGGACGAGCACGTGCGCCAGCACGACAACCGCTTCACCGGCGCCGACAAGGAGTCCGAGGAGCGGGCCAAGGAGATCGCCGACACGGGCCCGGACGCCCAGCACCTGCTGCCCGCCGACACGAGCGTGCGCCACCCCGGCGCCGGCAGCGCCGACACGGCCGCCACGCCGACCGACACCGGCGGCCCCGATGTGAGCACCGATACGGTCACCCGGCGGGCGTGACGCGGCGTCACCCCGCCACTGGCGATCATGCCCGCATGGATGACCCTTTCCGCTTGACGATGAGCCGGCTCCGCGGGCCGGTCACCGAGGAGGACCACCTCCTCGGCAGCTCGTACGCCCCGGTCACCCTCGTCGAGTACGGGGACTACCAGTGCCCCGGCTCGGCCGTCGCGCACACGGTGGTCCGGGAGGTACTGCGCCAGCGCCCCACCAAGGTGGCCTACGTCTACCGGCACTTCCCGCTGACGGACGTGCACCCGTACTCGGAGATCGCCGCCGAGGCCGCCGAGGCCGCCGCCGCCCGCGGCCGCTTCTGGCAGATGCACGACTGGCTCTTCGCCCACCAGGACCAGCTCAAACCGCTCCAGCTCGCGCTCGCCGTCGACCGCCTGGGCCTCGACGTGGAACGCGTCGGCCGGGCCATGGGCGGCCACCACTACCTGGCCCGCATCCGCCGCGACTTCGGCAGCGGCGTACGCAGCGGCGTGGCCGGCACGCCCACCTTCTTCGTCAACGGCATCCGCCACGACGCCCCGCACTCCCTGGAAGCCCTGCTCTCCGCCGTCGACGACGCCATCGACACCTAGCTCGCGGCGGCGCCGGGGGTGGTAAGGGCCGGCGGTACGCTCGGCGCGTGACGGATCTTCGGAGCGCCCAGTGGTACGGCGGCGACGACCGCAACGCTTACATCCATCGCGCCTGGATGCGGCGCGGGCTGCCGGACGGGGCGTTCTCCGGGCGGCCGCACATCGCGATCGCCAACACCGCCTCCGACCTCACCCCCTGCAACACGCACCTCGACGGCGTGGCCGACAGCGTCAAGGCGGGCGTGTGGGAGGCCGGCGGCGTGCCGCTCAACCTGCCGGTCATGTCGATCGGCGAGACGCAGGTGCGCCCCACCGCCATGCTGTGGCGCAACCTCGCCGCGATGGCGATCGAGGAGATGCTGCGGGCCAACCCGATCGACGGCGTGGTCCTGCTCGGCGGGTGCGACAAGACCATCCCGGCGCTGCTGATGGCCGCCGCCTCGGTCGACCTGCCGGCCGTTGTCGTGCCCGGCGGGCCCATGCTGACCGGCCACTTCCGCGGCACCCCGCTCGGCTGCGGCACCGACGTGTGGCGGCTGTCCGAGGAGGTGCGGGCCGGGACGCTGTCGCGGGAGGCGTTCATGCGGTCGGAGTCCGCGATGATCCGCAGCCGCGGCCACTGCAACACCATGGGCACCGCCTCGACGATGGCCAGCATGGCCGAGGCGCTCGGCATGACGCTGCCCGGCATCGCCGGCACCCCCGCGCCGGACAGCCGCCTGCTCGCCCTCTCCCACGAGACCGGCAAGCTCGCGGTCGACCTCGTCGCGGCCGGCCGCCGGCCGAGCGACGTGCTGACCAAGGCCTCGTTTCGCAACGCGATCGTCACGCTCGCCGCGATCGGCGGTTCCACCAACGCCGTGGTACACCTGCTCGCGATCGCCGGCCGCGCCGGCGTCGAGCTGACGCTGGACGACTTCGACCGGGTCGGCTCCGGCGTGCCCCTGCTGGCCGACCTGCAGCCCGCCGGCCGCCACCTGATGGACGACCTCTACCGCGCCGGCGGCCTCCACGCCGTCCTCAACGAGGTCAGCGACCTGCTCGACCCCGAGGCCATCACGGTCACCGGCCGCCCGCTCGTCGCGCACCTGGCCGGCGCCGAGATCTGGGACGAGGAGGTCATCCGCCGCCGCGCCACGCCGCTGCTCGACGACGCCGGCATCGCGGTACTCAAAGGAAACCTCGCCCCCGACGGCGCCGTCATCAAGCCCGCAGCCGCCTCGCCCGAGCTGCTGCGCCACCGCGGCCGCGCGGTGGTCTTCGAGAGCGTGGAAGACCTGCACGCCCGCCTGGACTCCCCCGACCTCGACGTCTCCCCCGACTCGGTGCTGATCCTGCGCGGCTGCGGGCCCAAGGGCTACCCCGGGATGGCCGAGGTGGGCAACCTGCCGCTGCCGGCCAAGCTGCTCGCCAAGGGCGTCCGCGACATGGTCCGCATCAGCGACGCCCGGATGAGCGGCACCGCGTACGGCACGGTGGTGCTGCACGCCGCCCCCGAGGCCGCGGTCGGCGGCCCGCTCGCGCTGGTCCGCACCGGCGACCCGATCGTGCTCGACGTGCCGGCCCGCCGCCTCGACGTCGACCTGCCGGTCGAGGAGCTCGCCACCCGCGAGCCGACCGAGGCGAGCACCGCCGCGTACGCGGCGCCGACCCGCGGCTGGGAACGCCTCTACGTCGACCACGTCATGCAGGCCGACAAGGGCGCCGACCTGGACTTCCTGTCCGGCGCCAGCGGGCACTCCGTATCCCGCGAGTCCCATTAGGACAGTCAGTTGCTCCTGCCCTGGCGGGTGAGCAGGACGCCGCGCAGCACCCACAGCAATCCGAGGACGGACGCGCCGATGATGGCCGCCGGCGCGACGGCCACGTCGAGCGTGGCGAGCAGCGCGATGAGCAGCCCGTAGAGGACGGAAAGGACGACGAGGATCCGGGCCGACGTCTTGGGATTCATGCCGGCGAGCATCGCGCGGGGCGGGTCGCCGGCGGCAGCCTTCGACGGAACCAGTCACGGCTCCTCCGACAGTCGGATGTGTACGGTCGGCGCGGGCTGGGATGCTGTGCCGATGGCGAGCGGCCCCGACAGCCCCGGCGCCGGCGTCGACGAGTGGCAGCGCACCACCCGGGGCTGGCACCTCGCGTTCGGCGCGTTGGCCGGGTTGACGGGTGCTCTTATCGCCGTCGACGACGGCCTCGGCACGGCGCGCCGGTACACGGCGTTCGCGGTTCTGGCGGCGCTGTGCGGCTGGTACGCGGCGGTCGGCGCGCGGGCGCTGCACAGCGAGCCGCGGCGGGCCGGCACGGCATACGTGGCTGTGGCGGTCGTGCTCACCGTCGCGCTGTTCGCGGTCGCCCCGGTCGGCGCCGTCATGCTGTTCCTGCTGTATCCGCACATCTGGGCGCTGCTGCCGATGCGCCGGGCCGTCGCCGCCACCGTGGTCGCCCTGGTCGCCACCGCGACGGCCATGCTCGCCGGTAGGACGTCGGCGCGGGAGGTGCTGGCGATCACCGGGATCGGCCTGGTGGTGGCGCTGGTACTGGGGCTGTGGATCACCCGGATCATCGAGCAGAGCCGGCGGCGCGCGCAGCTCGTGTCCGATCTCGGCGCGGCGCGGGCCGAGCTGGCCGAGGTGAGCCGCCGGGCCGGCGCGCTGGCCGAGCGCGAACGCCTGGCCCACGACGTGCACGACACGCTGGCCCAGGGCTTCACCAGCGTGCTGCTGCTGCTGGCGGCGGCCGAGACGGCGCCCGACCTGGCCACCGCCCGCCACCACATCAACCGGGCCCGGAGCACCGCCCGGGAAAACCTCGCCGAGGCGCGGGCGCTGATCGCCGACCTCGCCCCGCCGGCGTTGCACGGCGGTTCGCTGCCGGACGCGCTCGGCCAGCTCGTCGACCGGCTCGCCGGCGACCTTGGCCTGCCGCCCGCGCTCACCGTGCGCGGCAGCCCCCGAGCCCTGCTCGCCGACCAGGAAGTGGTGCTGCTGCGCGTCGCGCAGGAGGCGCTGGCCAACGTCCGCAAGCACGCCGGCGCCGGCCGCGTCGACGTCGAGCTGGCCTACGACGGCGCGTCCGTGACGCTGCGGGTCAGCGACGACGGCCGGGGGTTCGACCCGGCGGCCGTGACCGGCGGCTACGGGCTGGCGGGCATGCGCAGCCGCCTGGCTCAGGTCGGCGGCGCGTTCACCATCCGCTCGGCGGTGGCGGCCGGCACCACGGTCGAGGCGCGGCTGACGTCGTGAGCGAGCGGCGGGTACGGGTGCTGATCGTCGACGACCACCCGGTCGTGCGCGAGGGCCTGCGCGCCGTGCTCGGCACCGAGCCCGACCTCGACGTGGTGGGTGAGTGCGGCTCGGGCACCGCCGCGGTACAGCTCGCCGCCGACCTGCGCCCCGACGTCGTGCTGATGGACCTGCGCCTGCCGGACCTCGACGGCGTCGAGGCCACGCGGCGCATCGTCGCGGCGGGCACGGCCGGCGTGCTCGTGCTCACCACGTACGACACCGACGGCGACATCGCCCGCGCGGTCGCGGCGGGCGCGACCGGCTACCTGCTCAAAGACAGCCCGAGGCAGGAGCTGACCGCCGCCGTGAAGGCAGCCGCCCGCGGCGAGACCGTGCTCGCCGCCAGGGTCGCGGCGAAGCTCGTCACAAGCGTGCGCGGCGGCCGGCCGGCGCTCACCCCCCGGGAGCTCGACGTGCTCCGCTGCATCGCCGCCGGCCGCTCGAACCCCGAGACCGGGCGGCTGCTGTTCATCAGCGAGACGACGGTGAAGAGCCACGTCACCCGGATCTTCGAGAAGCTCGCGGTCAACGACCGCACAGCCGCCGTCACGGTAGCGATCGCCCGGGGCATCCTGCCGCCGCCGATATGACCTCGGCGACCTGCGTACCCCGTACGCCGGCAGGCCGTGTCGTACGCCTGTGGCAGGGTGCGCGGCATGGCTTCTTGGACTCTGAGCGACCTGGAGCGAGCCGTCCGGGCGTCCTGGGGCGCGGATACCTGCGCTCCCGAGGACCTGCCGAGCTGGCACGTGGGAAATCCGGCTCGGGGTCAGTGCGGCGTCACCGCTCTGGTCCTCAACGATCTGCTCGGCGGCGATCTCGTGCGCGGCGAGGTGCACGTCGACGGCAGACGGACCGACTACCACTGGTGGAACCGTCTGGTCGGCGGCGTCGAGGTCGATCTCACCCGCGAGCAGTTCAGGCCGGAGGAGCTCGTGACCGGGGGTCAGGCCATGGCTCGGCCGGCGACGATACGTCGCTGTCAGCGAGAGTACGAGTTGCTCCGCGGGAGGGTCCGAGCCGCCCTGGGTCTCGGTCCGTGCGCGGAGGCAAGCGACTGATCTTGCTCCCGCGGCGCGGCGGCCGGCGGCTCGCCAGGGCTCGCCGAAACCCCGGCCCCCACTGCCACCTCCGCGCGCCAAGCCCAACCACTGCGGGGCGGGTAGCGCGGTGTCCGTGACGCCGCGTCACCGTGCGCGGGTGGGTCTTCGCGATCTAGAACGGTTAGGGCGCTATATCGACCCTAACCGTTCTAGATCGCGAGCATTCGCGCTCTTACTCGTCGCGGTGGTTACCGGCCGTGACGGGGTGCCGTTGCCGCCGACGTGCGATGAGGGACATTGTGGACAAATGCCGACGGGGCTCTGCGGCGAAGCCCACCCCGACCCCGGAAGACTCTCTCGAGACCTTTGGATTCGGGGTTACGCGCGACGCGGGGGTTTCGTGACCCGGCTGGTGTGTCGGGACAGCTGTCGAGCTGCGCGCATCAATGCGTCCACGGCGTCGTAAGTGGGGCAGCGGGCAGGTTCCCTGACATTGCCCACTCACCCGGCCGGCGACGGGCAACGTCACGGACAAACGCCCACTGCCGCGACCAACGCCATCCCCGGCCAGCGGCGGGCCGATGGGGGTGACCACTCCAGGGAAGCAGAGCAAAAGCATCCCGCGCGCACTTACCTAGCCGGGGCCGAAGGCCCGGTGAGGTGGGCGTGACCAGCGGCGGATGGGTAAGGGCCGCGGGAGCAGCGGTATTGACAACACCGGTGCCGGTGACTTCTCCGGCAACTACCTCCTCGACCCGGACAGCTCCGCCGACCTCGGCCGGATCCCGGGCATCGCCGGGACCGACCCCGGCTTCCGGACCTCGGGCTGGACGCAGGACTTCGTGTACGGCGGCGCCAACGCCCCGAACGCGACCGCCGGCGGAGACCCCACCGGCAACATCGCCCGCTGGGTGGACGAGCTCGACCTGTACGACGCCGGACTCCCCGACGCCTCCCGCGCGGTCGGCACGGTCACCTCATGAGCCGGTTCGAGGTCGACATCCCGGCCGGCGGCACGTACACGCTCACCAGGCGGCTCGTCGTAGCGCCGGGCAGCGATCCGACCGCGGTGCTGGACGCCGTTCCGGCGCCCTAGGACCTCCAGGCATGGCGTGGGACGTGGGTCTGTCGCTCACGGAATTCGCGGCGACGTCAATCGTTGGGGAGCAGCGTACCGAGTGGCCCCAGGTCGAGGTTGAGCTCGTCTCTGGTGAGTCCGAAGCGTTCCAGCAGGTGGGTCATCCGGTCGTCGAGGAGCATGAGCGTCGTGCCGATGCGCTCCTCCTCGTCGGCGGTGAGGTCGCCGCGCTCGACCCGGTGGACGGCTTGGCGTTCCATGAGCTGGCGAAGCAGTTCCACGATGGTCAGGGCCAGCCGGGCCAGGTCGCGTTCGACGGTCTCCGGCTCCGTGGCGAAACGGTGCGACGCGGCCCGGGCGGGTTCGCCGGTCACGGCTGTGCCGCCTCGCGCGTCGCCTCGACGGGGCAGATCAGCGCGCGCAGCGAGATCCGCACGAGGTCGACGTCGGCTATCGCGAGGGTCAGGTCGCCGGTCAGTACGACGCCGCCTTCGAGGAGCCGGTCAAGCACGTCGATCAGCGCGATGTCGCGTGTCATGGCCGCTGCCCGCCGTCCGGCTCGGCGAACGAGTACGGTGCCCACGGTCCGGTGACCTCGACCCGCATGGCCGGCTCGTCCTTGGCGAGCCGGCTGGCCAGCTCCGCGAACTCTGAGACGCGCGCGGTGGAAACCAGGTAGGCGGCGTTGAGGACGTTGCGCCCGGAAACGCCCGACAGATGGGCGGGCTGGAGGCGGTGGTGGTTGCGGTCGAGGGCGTGCGCGCCGAGCGTCGTGTCGACCCGTTCGGCGGTCGACGCCGCGTGCTGCCACTCGGTGTCGCGCCGCCGGTGCCGCTGGCTGAGTTGTCGCAGGTAGGCCCGGCCTGAGCCGCCCGCCGCAGCCGGAGCCGGGGCCGGGGGACTGTCCTCCATGTACAGCTTGACCCCGAGCTCGACCGTGCCGGCCAGCCGGTCGAGCAGTGCCTCGAACCTCTGGTGCCGGTCGCGCAGCAGCTCGCACACCCGGTGCTCGTGCTGGTAGATGGTGGCCAGTCGAAACGGTGCGACCACGGTCAGCGCGGCGACGGCGGCGACCACGGCGTGGTGGGCCCGGGCGACCACGGCCAGCTCGTCGAGCCGCTCCAGCCTGGCGCGCAGCGCGGCCTCGTCGTGCGGGGCCGCGCTGACCACGGCGACAAGGTCGCGATGGGCTACCTGATGGACCTGGGCGCCGTCGATCCCGCGCAGCCCGGCGAGTCCGGCGGGGTCGAGTGGCCGACCGATCGCGTACACGTAACGCGCCCCGGTCACGAGGGCACCTCCTTGGCCGTGTCCGCGGCGAGCTGCCGCTGGTGGCGGCTGGACAGGCTCGGGTCGTACTCCCACCAGTCGATGCCCATCTCCCGTGCCTTGTCGACCGAGGCGACCAGCAGCCGCAGCTTGATGGTGAGCAGCTCGATGTCCAGCAGGCAGATCTTGATGTCGCCGGCGATCACCAGGCCCTTGTCGAGTACCCGTTCGAGCACGTCGGCCAGGTTGGACGCCGGGCGCTGGCTGGTGAGCCACGGACTCGGGTCCGTCATGACGGTCCCCTCTCTGACGGCATGCGGTACAACCGGTCGAGCAGCTCGTCCTCGCGCCGGTCGAACTCGTCTTCGCTGATCGACCCGGCGTCGAGCTGGCGGTTCAGCTCGGCCAGCTCCCGGCGGACCGCTGTCGGATCGTGGTACTCCCGCGACGCCACGTCGATCACCCGGTCGATCGTCCACAGCGCGAGGCGGGCCGGCGCCAGCGGCAGCAACAGCAGCTCCGACAGCAGTCCCATGACCGGGGCCTCCTATACGTTCGCCTCGACGGCGTCGACGAAGCTGTACGGCGGCAACGCACCGGACACCCGCAGCTCCGCGTACCCGTCCATGGCGGTGCGCAGCTGCGCCGCGACGGCGTCGAAGTCGTCCTGGGCGCCGGACGGGATCAGAAACGACACGTTGACGAAGCAGCCTTCGACCGGTGGTGCGTGCCGGTCCAGCTGGGCGAACGGCCGCAGCGCGGCGACCACGTACGCGGCGTCGCGGACGCGCCGCTGCTCCACCGCGAGCGAAACCCGCTCACCGAACGCCGCCCGTTCGGACTGGCTGCCCCCGCCGGCGGCCCGCAGCGCCTCGTTGCGGGCACGCAGCTCCGGGTTGCCGGTGAGCAGGTCGGCCAGCAGGGCGTCCTCCTGGTGCGCGCCCTTGACGTTGCGCTCGACATGGTCCGCGAGACGCGTCAACAAGTCGGCGTACCGGTGGGCGCCGCGGGTCAGCTCGGCCGCTACCGCGTCGTCGTCGGGCGCGACGGTGCCGAACCGCAACGGCACGACCGTGCCGGCCGCGCCCAGCGTCTCGAGTACCGTCTCGTGCGCGACGAGGTCGCGGCGCTTGGGCCGCAGGCCCTCGGGTGCGTCGCTGACCACGGCGGCGAGGCCCTCGTGGCGCACCGCTCGCAGCGCGGACTCCTCCGCGCCCACGCCGCAAAGGCTGTCGAGGGCCAGCGGGTGCTCCGCGTGCGTGAAGCAGTAGACGTAGCTTGCCATCGTTCTCCTCCTCCGTGCTGCGTCAGTCGCGCCCGTCTGGGGTCACGATGTCCTGGATGGTGTCGGCGATGGCCCGGCCGGCACCGGTGAGAGCGCCCCTGACCCTGCGCTCCGCACTGTTTTCGGTGATCTGCCCGACGATGGCGGGGAGCCCGACCGGCTGCCTGCCTCCGGTGAGGTCGAGGCGGCCGCATGCCTCGGCGAAACGCAGGTAGGTGTCGATGCTCGCCACGACCACGCGCGCGTCGATCGTCAGCAACTCGATCCCCACGATCGAGACGCGGACGAACACGTCGATCACCAGCCCGCGGTCGAGAATCAATTCGATGACGTCGTACAACGCGCCTGCCGCGCTGCCGCCACCTCCTCCTGCCGCCGCTGGCGGTTGGGACATGATGGTCATCGCAGTCTTCCTCCTCATTCCTCGCGATTGCGTTTTCGCCTTTGCCGGCGGCTCGCCCGTCTCTGGAACGCGGTGGATCTCGGCGACCTCGCCCCGGGTCGCCGCGTAGGCGGACAAACTAAACCAGTCGTCGACGGCCGTGGTTCTTCCGGAATCGCGTCATAGCGCGGTTATCTGATCGACTTCGAAGTCGACACTGGAGTCCCGCACCGCATCCGGCCGTCGTGGACTCGTCTACGAGAAATTCGCCGGACAGGGTGGCTTGGATGGGAAACTCGCACGTTTAGTGACGGCCGTCACAGCCCCGCCGGACTAGTAGCCGGCGACGATCAGTTCCTCCAGCGTGTCCAGCGGCAGCGGCCCGTGGGCGAGCACGTCGTGGTGGAACGCGCGAATGTCGAACGCCGGGCCGAGCGCCGCGCGTGCCCGGTCCCGTAGCTGCCGGATGCGCAGCCGCCCGATCATGTACGCCAGCGCCTGCCCCGGCATCGCGATGTACCGGTCGACCTCGTTGGCGATGTTGGTCTGCGACAGTGCGGTGTTGCCGCGCATGTAGGCGATGGCCCGTTCGCGGGACCAGCCGAGGTGGTGCATGCCCGTGTCGACCACCAGGCGGCACGCCCGCCAAGCGTCGAACGACACCATGCCGAGCCGGCTCAGGTCGCTGGTGTACAGACCCATCTCGTCGCTCAGCCGCTCGGTGTACAGCCCCCAGCCCTCGCCGTGCGCGTCGAAGAACGCGAAGCGCCGGAACCGAGGCAGGTCGTCGCGCGACTGGGCGACCGCGATCTGCAGGTGATGCCCGGGAACGCTCTCGTGGAAGGCCAGCACCTCGTACTCGAACCGGGGCCGCAGCTCCGGCCGGTAGGTGTTGACCACGTGCGCGCCGGGGCGCGAGCCATCCGCGGCGGGAGCGACGTAGTAACCGAGTACCGAGTTTTCCGCCTCGGCCGGATCCATCTCGCGCACCACACACGGCGCGATGTCATAGCCGCGGAACCAGTCCGGCACCGCGTCCTCGGCCCGCCGCAAGGCGCCCGTGACGGTGTCGACGATCTCGTGCGCGGCGCCGAACCGGAGCCCGGGATCCTCGCGGAGCCGGGCGAGAACCTCGTCGACGTCGCTGGTCCCCAAAGTCCGGGCGCCGCGCTCGGCGAACTCCGCGCGCAACTCCGCCACCAGATCCAACCCGATCTTGTGGATCTCCTCCGGCCCGAGCCCGGTCGTGGTGTAGGCGCGGACCAGGCCGAGGTAGGCGTCGGCACCCTCGGGCACGTGGCACAGCCCCACGCGCTCGTCGGGCCGCCCGACGGGCAGCAGATGCTCGGCGAGCGCCGTCCGGAAACGCACCAGCGCCGGGCGTACCCCTGAGGCGATGACCTCGGCGACACGAGGATCCTGCCGCAGCAGCGGGTCGCGCCCGACAGGCGTGGCGAGGTACGCGTCGACCTGGGCTATCGCCTGTCGCACGCCGAGCTCGGTCGGAAACCGCCCGTCGGCGGCCGCCTGCCGATACCGCTCGGCGTGCCGGTCGAAGAAGCCGCCCAGCTTTTGCAGCCTGGCCAGGTACTCCTCGTCCGAACCGGTCCCCGCGGGCACGGTCGACACCACCTGTGCGAGCGGCCCGGCGATGCTGGCGGTGACAGCGACCTCGGCGACACCGCTACGCAGGGTCTGCTGCTCGTCGCGCAGCAGCCGGCTCAGGATCGCGTGGCTGATCCGGTCTTCCCGGTCGAGGACGTCGAGGTCGACGGCGGCGAGCTGCGCGGCGAGCCGAGCCAGCTCACCCCGCTGCCGCGCGGCGGCGGCGCGACCGGGGTCGGGAACCTCCGCATCGAACCCGGGCACGCCGAAAACTCCGGCCTGGAACGGATCGCCGGCGAAATGCAGGCGGAAATACTCCTCACCCAGCCGGCCCAGCGTGTCCATCGGTCGCAGCTCCCATCGTCAAAGGCCGGCCAGACCCACCCTATGCCGGGACTACTTCACTCCCCCGCCGTCCGTTCCCTCCGGCGGGCGATGACTTTCGCCTCTCTGGCTCGTCTCTACCAGTGACACCCATACCCATGAGGAGGAACCATGACGGGCACCAGCCTGAACGCCATGCTCCTGGCGAGCACGGACCCCGAGCGGCTGCGGTCCTGGTACGTCGCGGCGCTGGAGCCGCAGGAGAACACCGAGATGGACCAGTACCGGGTGCTTCGGTTCGGCGCGTTCTACGTGATGATCGACAGCCGGGCGGACGTGGGCGACAAGAATCCCGAACCCGGCCGGGTGATCCTCAACTTCGAGGTGCCGGACGCGCGTGCGGCTGTGGCGCGCGTCGACGAGCTGGGCGGGGGCTGGCTGGCGGAGCTCGAAGACCGTGACGGCAGCCTCTTCGCGACCGCGATCGACCCGGATGGCAACTACGTCCAGATCATCCAGCTGAGCGAGGAGCACCGGGCGGCCATGACGCGAGACTGAGCCCGCGCCCGGGGGCGGGCGACCGGCTCGCCCCGGGCTCCCGCGCGGGTCACGGCTTGCGGCCGACCGCGCTGAACTCGGACACCATGTCGGTGATGCCGGCGTGTTTGTCGTCGGGCCAGTGTGCGCAGGTCACGACGCCGGGCGGCAGCAGCTCCAGGCTGTCGAAGAACCGGCCGATCTGCTCGGGTGTACGCGCGGTGATCGGCTCGGCGCCGCTCTCGTTCCACATCCGCATCGAGGTCTCGACCGCCTCGCCGTTGACCTCGGTGGTGGGATGTGACATCGCCAGGTAGCTGCCGGAGGGCACCGCGTCCACGAGCCGCCGCACGATGGCGTACGCCGCGTCGTCGTCGACGACGAAGTTGACGATCCCCAACAGCATGATCGCTACCGGCCGCGTGAAGTCGAGCGTCTGCGCGGCAGCCTCGAGGATCGTCTCCGGGTCGCGGACGTCCGCCTCGATGTAGTCGGTGGCGCCCTCGATCGTGCTGGTCAGCAACGCTCGGGCGTGTACCAGCACCAGCGGGTCGTTGTCCACGTAGACGATCCGGCACTCGGGAGCGACCGCCTGCGCGACCTCGTGCGTGTTGTTGGCGGTCGGCAGCCCGGTGCCGACGTCCAGGAACTGGCGAACGCCGGCCTCACCGACGAGGTAGCGGACGGCGCGGCCGAGGAACTCCCGGTCGGCCCGAGCGGACTGGACCAGCTCCGGCATGAGCGCCAACGCCTGCTCGGCGGCCTCCCGGTCAACCGGGTAGTTGTCCTTGCCACCGAGCAGATAGTTCCACAGCCGGGCCGAGTGCGGCACGGTCGTATCGATCTTCGGCCGGTGGCGGCCGGCGGCGGAGTCTTCGATCACGACAACCCCTTCACTGGCCGCGACGGTGACGGGGGCACGATACACCGCCTCCGACATCGGCGGGTCCCGGTCAGCGCCCTGCCCATGTCCGGCGAGGACTGGCGCCACCACTTCGGGCCGGCCTACGGCCGTCTGGTGGATGCCAAACGCGAGTACGACCCGTTCGGCGTCCTCACCCCCGGATATGAGCTGCTCGATCCTGAGTAGTTTGATTGACCTATACTCATATAGTTCCCTGTATGGAAACCGTCCTCCTCGATCTGGTGGATCCACCGAGGTGGTGGTTGCGAATCGGGCTTGAAAAGGCCGGCCCGGTCAGTGGTTGCCCCGAGCAGGGATGCGATACGTCAGCACTGACCACAGTGGATTTGTACTGCGAGACGCACGGGCGTTTTCTGCCCGCTGCCCGCGTGATACCAGGCAAGCTTGTGGCAGCGGCGATCAACGTCGCCCGGGCGGCCGTATGTGCCGCGTTCGTGCTGGCCGCTCAGATCAAGACGTCGTTGCCGCTCTTCCTGGTGGGAGTCTTGGTGGCGGCCGTCGTGCTGCTGCCGCCGCTTCGGCTGTACCCGATCGCGCTGCGCTGGGCGCTGGCCTGTTGGGCGCTGGCCACCACGCTCACTCTGATCTTGAGTTGGACCTCGCTTACAGCGCAGCGAATCGCCGTCCTGACGTTATTGATGGTGCTAACGGTAATCACGGCGATCCACCTTGGACCGCTTTCCGCCGAGAGCAGTGGCCAAGCTCTGCTGGAAGGCGACGGTGCCAGATCCGTGACCGCTCGGGTGCGAGGCTACGTCGCGGCGTCGGCCGCCATCCTGCCAGTGGCATTGACGGGATGGCTAACGCTCGTGCTGCTCCAAATGGCGTGGCCGGTCGACACAGGGTGGATACGCGGCTTCCTGTTGACCGCGGGGATCGGGACGATCGCCGTGGCCGGGCTCACCGCGATCGTCTTCGGGATCCTCTTCTACGGCAACACGGTCGACTTCTCGTTTCGAAGGCCGCTTGGCCAGCCCCGCGAACCACGTCCGCTGACGTGGAGCCTGGCCCGCTGGCGACCGACGCGGATCTCCGACCGCGACCTGGCCGATCGTGTCAGCCGCGATGTCACCATGCTGCTGTTCCAGATCGCCCAGGCGCTGGTGGTGCTCGGGCGATCGGCCGTCCACTTCGCCCGATTCCTGCTCTACGCCGCGGTCTCCCTGCTGTCGACCGGCGTCAACGCCGTCCTCTCCGCGATGCTCTGGGCGGCGCTCTGGGTCGCCTCGGTGCTCGTCGGGGCCGCGCAGAGCCTGAGGGGTGCCGTGCGGGTGCTCGGCATAACCATCCCGCACACGCTTCGAGTCGTGGTCTTGCCGGTGGTATCCATGGCCTACGCCGCCGCGCTGACCATGTTCTGGTCGCGGCGAACCTACGCTTACCTCGTCGACGGGACAGCCTGGGCCTTGGTGGAAAGCCTACTGGCCGCCGCCGGCGCCGTGCTGCTGTTGACGGCCACCTGGACGGCGCTGTCCGGGTTGCCGGTCCGCGCGACCGTGCGTTCGGCAACGCGCACGCTGGCCATCTTCGGCGCGAACGCGCTCGTGTTGCTCGCGGTCGGCGGCTGGGCCGTCGGCCTCGCCGGCACCATCGGCGGGGGCCAGATCCGCGTCGGCCCGGTAACCATCACGGCCTCCGTCATTCTGCTGGCGGCCTGGCTGTGGAGCCGCCGCCGCTCCGCACCAGGCGGCGAGCAGCGGCCATGACACGGTCGACGGCGTACGGCTACCCTGTCGAGCGGTCTCGGGCCGCCGGCCCGTCAGCCGGTTTGAGGTAGGAGGAGAAGGCCCCGCCGGCCACCGCCGCCTGGTCGCCAACAACCATGACCGAGACCGGAGGCGGCCATGGCGCGCTCGCCGTGTCCACAAGCGACGATCGCGCCCGGCCGGGTCGCGTGTCCGGCCGCGAAGCCCGTGGACGCCTAAAGTACCCCGTGGACTTATGGAGGAGTTGTGGCGGAGGGCGCGAGCAAGACCGCGTTGTACCTGACCACCGCGTCCGCGCATGCTCGAGGGCGGCTGGCCGACCTGCCGGTACCGCCGCACCCGGGCCTGGCCGCCGGCCCGGTATACCTGGACTACAACGCCACCACCCCGGTGGACCCGCGTGTCGCCGAGGCCATGTGGCCACACCTGGCCGACCACTTCGGCAACCCCTCCAGCGGCCACTCCTACGGCGACGATCCGCGCCGGGCGCTCGCCACGGCACGCGGCCAGGTCGCCGCGCTGATCGGCGCCGCACCGCCGGAGATCGTGTTCGCCGGGTCCGGCTCGGAGGCCAACCTGCTCGCCCTGCGCGGCGCGTTCCTGGCCGCCGACGGCCCCCGCCCGCACGTGATCACGCAGGCCACCGAACATCCCGCCGTCCTCGAAACGTGCCGCGCGCTGGCCCGCCTGCACCGGGCCCGGGTGACCGTCCTGCCGGTCGACCAGGAAGGCCGGGTCGAGCCCGCCGCGCTGGCCGCCGCCCTGGACCGGGACACGGTGCTGGTATCGGTGATGGCCGCCAACAACGAGACCGGCGCCCGGCAGCCCATCCGCGAGCTGGCCGCCCTGGCCCACCGGCACGGCGCCCTGTTTCACTGCGACGCCGCCCAGGCCGCCGGGAAGATCCCTATCGACGTGGCAGCCCTCGGCGTGGACCTGCTCACCGTGGTCGGCCACAAGATGTACGCGCCCAAGGGCGTCGCCGCCCTCTACGTCCGCCACGGGTTGCGCTTGGAACCAGTCGTGTACGGCGGCGGCCAGGAGCACGGCCTGCGCGCCGGCACCGAAAACGTCGCCCTGGCCGTCGCGCTCGGCGCCGCCGCCCACCTGGCCGCGACCGAGCTCGCCGCCGGCGCCCCCGACCACCTGCGTGGCCTGCGCGACGAGCTGCACCAGCGGCTGGCCGCCGCGCTGCCGGGCCGGGTCCACCTCAACGGCCCCGAGACGGACCGGCTGCCCAACACCTTGAACATCAGCATCGACGGCACGCGGGGACAGGACCTGCTCGCCGCCACACCGCGGGTCGCCGCCTCCACCGGATCGGCCTGCCACAGCGGCGTCGACACCCCGTCGCCCGTGCTGTCCGCGATGGGCCTGTCCCCCGGCCGCGCGATGACCGCGGTGCGGCTGTCCCTGGGCCGGTGGACGACGCCCGCCGACATCCGGACCGCGGCGGAGGCGTTGGTCGCGGCTCAGTCCCTGCTCCACCGGTAGGCGCGCGCGGTCACTGCCCCGTTCACCGCGACGATCTACCCACCCGTGTCCTGCTCAGCGGTCGAGCTCCACGAAGCGGCGACGACCAGTCGGCACGTGTCGAACGGCCGGCGACCCGGGCCCGATGTGTGGCTGGCCGGCACTTACCGCGCCTGACGGCCCGAACCTACGGTTCGCTCATGCATACCGCCGTGAGATACCTCAAGGGCTTGGCATCGATGGCTCTGCTGGCACCGCTGGTCGCGGCCGGCGCCGCGCACGCCGATCCGGGCTGCGCCGCCGAGCGGCTCAGGGTGCCCGGGGCCGGGCATGTCGAAGCCGCCTGCCTGACCGATCTGACCACCGCCGGCACCGTGGCCACCGGGCACACCGACCCCGCGGACTGGGCCGGGCTCGTCGCGCCGGGCGCGGTCGGCCCGTCCGGGATAGCGGGCATCCAGCTCGACGGCTACTTTCCCGACTCGTCGACCACCAACACCAACCACGGCTGGAATCACGACAGCCAGTTCGTGATCCGGCTGCCCCAGCGGTGGAACGGGGCTCTCGTCGTCACCGCCCCGCCGGGCACGCGCGAGCAGTACGCCAACGACCGCGTCATCGGCGACTACGTGCTCGCCCAGGGGTTCGCCTTCGCGGCCACCGACAAGGGCAACACCGGTCCGCTGCTGTTTCGGGACGGCCGCCGACCCGGTGACGCCATCCGCGAGTGGCACCACCGGTATACGCAGCTGACCGTCGCGGCCAAGGAGGTGGTGGCCCAGCGATACGGGCGCCCGCCCGGCCACACCTACGCGGCCGGGCTCTCCATCGCCGGCTACATGGTGCGCTGGCAGCTCGAACACCAGCCCGGCCTGTACAGCGGCGGCGTCGACTGGAACGGCGTGCTGCTCACCGCGCGCGACCCGAACCTGCTCACCACCCTCCCGCCGGCCTTGCGCGCCTACCCCCGGTACGTCAAGGGCGAACCCGGCGCCCACGAGGCGATGCTCGCCGCCGGCTACCCACCCGGGTCGGAACCGCTGTGGCCCTGGCACTACCAGAACCAGTGGGACGTGTTGCAACGCCTGCTGCGTGAGGAGTTGGACCCCGGGTACGACGGGGCGGTCGAGGCCGGCACGCCGTTCTGCCCCGAGGGCACCGGGGCCGGCTGCGACACCGACTACGACTACGCCTCCCGGCCACGCGAGGTGCACCGCGCGGTCGACCGCGTCTCCTTGACCGGGCGGATCGAGCGGCCCCTCATCACCATCCACGGCACGCTCGACGTGTTGGTGCCGATCAGCAGATCGTCCGATGTGTACGCCGCGATGGTCGAGCGGTCCGGTCGGGGCGGCATGCACCGGTACTACCGGATCGAGGCCGGCACGCACACCGACGGCCTTGTCGCTCTCCAGCCGACCCTTGTGCGCCCGATGCAACCCTCCTTCGAGCGCGCGTTCGACGAGATGGTCCGGTGGACGCGTCTGCGCTGACCTCGGCGCGCCAAGCGCCAGGTCCTAGCTGGCTCTCTGCACGGCCTTGCGGGTCATCGTCTTCGCGAACGCGCGGCTGCCGCCCAGGTCTGAGCTGGGTTCCACGACGATCACGAGGTCGCCGACCCGGGCGACCCCCACCCACCAGCCGGGGTAGCCCGGCTCGGCGGCGGTGCCGGTCCCGACGTAGACGAGCAGGCTCTCGTCGCCGGTGAAGTCCCGTTCGGCGATCTGCGTGCGCCAGGTCACACCCGCGTCCCCGGGCTGGTCCTCGAACGTGGCGCACCGGGCGACCCGGTCCCGCACCTGGTCCATGAACGCCTCGGCACCCCCGGCCCGGTAGCGGGTGACGGACTCGAAGCCGGAGATCTCCGGGCCGCCCGCGAAGTCCCGGAACCGGCCGGCCACCCGGTCCGCGTCGGAGCCGTACGGCTTGTCGCGCAGGCACAGGGCGGGGCTGGACCTGGGCCCCTTGCCCCGCTCCCACGCCGGGTAGCCGGCGTGGTCGCCGACCATCTCGTAGCACTTGTCCCAGTCGCCCGCGCGCAGCATCAGCGAGGCGGGCAGCGCCTGTCCGGTCGGCGGCGCACCGTCGTAGGGGAAGACGGCGATCTCGTCGCAGCCGGGCTTTCTCGGCAGCGGTGAGCCGACCGGGTAGGTCTCCTCGACGTTCGGCGCGGCCGGGGGTGTCAGCGACGGCGACGGCGAGGGGGTGCCGGTCTCGCCGGGCTGCGGGGCGGGCCCGACCGGGCCGGCGAGCAGCTGGCGTGCGCCGATCGACACGCCGCCGACCAGCACGGCGACCGCGACGAGGCCGGCGATCGCACGGCGGCGGGTGCGGCGGTTGCCGCGCTCACGCAGGCCGTCCGGCGGGGGCATGCCCGCGCTGTCGGCGTCCGCCCGCAGCGCGGAGAACATCCGGTCGAGGTCAGGCGACATCGTTCGCCTCCGTCGTCAGATCGTCGAGTACGGCGGCGAGGCCGGCTCGCCCGCGGGACAGCCAGGACTTGACCGTGCCGGGTGACGATCCGGTCTCGGCGGCGATATCGGCCACCGACATGTCGCACAGGTAGTGCAGCGCGACCGCCAGGCGCTGGCCGGTGGGCAACCGCCGCAGCGCGGCGACGAGCAGCACGGTATCCTCGCTGGGCGCGGGCGCGGGCGCGTCGCCCGGCGGGCCGGCCCGGCGCATGGCCAGCCGGCGGTTGCGCAGGCGCCGCCAGCTGTCGGTGGCGAGCCGGGTCAGCACGAGCCGCACCCACGCCTCGGTGTGGTCGTACCCGGCCAGCCGGCGCCACCGCTGCCAGGCCCGCACGTAGGCCTCCTGCACCAGGTCCTGCGCCTCGGGCAGGTCGCCGGTCAGGGCGTACCCGTAGCGCAGCATCCGGGCCGACGTCGCCCGGTAGAACTCGTCGAAGCCGTCCGCGTCGCGCATCTGCCCTCCCGCATGTATCTCAGACACGACCGGCGGTGCGCGCGGGTTGCACCCGGCTCACGCCGGCCGGGTGCGGATATAGAGTCGGTGGCTGTGCCGATGCCCGAGATCACGGTGGCCACCCCGGCGGAGCGCGAGGCGGTCGTCAGCTGCATGGTCGCCGCGTTCGTCAAGGACCCGGTCCTGCGCTACCTCTTCCCCGACGAGGTGACCTACCCGCGGTACGCCGCCGCGTTCTTCGGGTACCTGTTCGACAAGCGGGTGCGGAAGCAGACGATCTGGACGATCGAGCGCGGCGCGTCGACCGCGATCTGGGAGCCTCCCCCGAGCGGAGACGAGCACGCCGGCGACACCCTCTCCGCTCACCTGCCCGCCGGCCCGCTCGCGCGCCTCCGTGCCTACGACGAAGCCGTCCACGCGGCCCTGCCCGGCGCGCCGTTCTGGTACCTCGGCGTGCTGGCCACCCACCCGGCGAGTGCCGGCCGTGGCTGGGGCCGGGCGGTCATGAAGGCCGGCCTGCGCCGGGCCGCCGCGGACGGCCTGCCCGCGGTGCTGGAGACGAGCAACCCGGACAACGTAGAGCTGTACCGCCGAGCCGGCTGGCAGGTGGTGCGCACCGTGACCGAGCCCCTGCCCATCTGGGTCATGCGGGCGCTATCGCCGGTGGGGAAGCCGCTCCGCGAGCGTCTCGCGTAGGTGGTCGGGCAGTCCGTCGCTCTCGAGCAGCTCGGGCAGCAGCTCGGGCTCGGTCATGTACGCCCGGTATGCCCGCGCGATCGTCACGCCGTGCGCCGGGCGGTCCTCCACGGTCACCGGATCGCCGGCCCACACCTCGCCCGGCTCCAGCACCCGCAGGTACGCGCCCGGACGGTTTGCCCGGGCGAAGGTCTTCACCCAGCGCGGCTCGCCCATCTTGTGCTGGAACGTGACGCACGGGACGCGGCCGAACGTCGGCTGGAGCACCAGCCGCGGACCGATGCGCCACCGCTCGCCGATGACCGCGCCGTTGACGTCGACCCCCTCGGTCGTCAGGTTTTCGCCGAAGAGCCCGTTGGCCAGGCGCCGGCTCAGCCGGGCCTGCCACCAGTCGTAGTCCTCCCGCGCGTACGCGTAGACGGCCTGGTCGTCGCCGCCGTGGTGCTCGACGTCGAAGATCTGGTCACCGACCAGGCCGCTGCCCAGACCGGTGGTCTTGGGCCCCGGCGCGCGCACGGTGACCAGGTGGTCGACGGGCCGCTTGTTGATGCCCGTGACGCCGACGCCCTTGGCCGGGTTTGGCTCCGGCACCGCCAGGTTGACCGAAACGATCCTGCCCACGCCCGACAAGGTAACCGCCCGGCCACCCCACGTCGCGCGATTTCCCGCCGTGGGTACCGCTAGGGCTTCCGCGCCGCGGCGATGAGGTTGTCGGCGGCGAACCGCAGGCCCTCCACCTGGCCGAAGGAGGCGTCCTCGTGCTCGATGTTGACCGCCTCGACGGGTGTGTGGTCGGCCAGCGCGGTCAGGAACCGGGCCCAGAAGTCCACGTCGTGGCCCCGGCCGACCGCGACGAACGACCAGCCCGGCACCGCCGGCCACCTCGTCACCGTGTGCCGGCCGCCCAGGCCCTGCGGCTGCTCCTCGGCGGGTATCCGGGCGAACCTGTCGTCGAGCACCCCGTTGACCGCCGCGCCCTCGTGGATCAGCGTGTCCTTGGCCGCCGCGAAGAAGACGAGCTCACCCAGGTCCTCGATCGCCCGGACCGGGTCGATGTGCTGCCAGAACAGGTGGCTGGGGTCCAGCTCGGCGCCGATCCGGTTGGCCCCGCCGGGCGGCGTCGTCCGCTCGACCAGCCGCCTGAGGGTGGCCGGGTTGAACACGAGGTTGTGCGGGTGCATCTCGATCGCCACCCGCACGCCGTGCTCGGCGGCCAACCGCTGCATGTCTGTCCAAAATGGAACGGCGACGTCGTCCCACTGGTAGTCGAGGGTCTCCAGGTAGACGCTGTCCCACGGGATCACCGTCCACGAGGGACGGGTGCCGCCCGGCTCGGCCGCGGGCAGCCCGGACATGGTGATGACGGTCTTCACGCCGAGCAGGCCGGCCAGCTCGATGGCCCGCTTCAGGTCCGCGCCGTGCGTCACCGCGGGGTCGGGGTGCAGCGGGTTGCCGTTGCAGTTCAACGCGGTCAGCTCGATGCCGTACCGGGCGAAGACCGCCAGGTACTCCGCGCGGGCGGCCGCGCTGGTCAGCAGCTCCTCGACCGGCAGGTGCGGGGTGCCGACGAAGCCTCCCGCGTTGACCTCGACGCTGGTCAGCCCCAGGTCGCGCAGGATCTCCAGCGCCTCGTCGAGGGTCTTGTCGTGCAGGCACGCGGTGTAGGCGCCAAGCTTCATCATCGCCGTCCTCTCTGCCGCCAGTAACCGGACCGGCCGCCCGTGACCGGACCGGCCGCCCGTGACCGGACCGGCCGCCCGTGACAGGACCGGCCGCCAGTAACCGGACCGACCGCCCGTGACGAGGAAAACCCAGCCGACTCGCTCACGTCAAGAGTTTGTCAGGACTTTCTAGAGCGCTATAGTCGCAGGACATGACGGACGAGCAGCCACGACCTCGCCGTGTCACGCTCGCAGACGTCGCCCGGCAGGCCGGTGTCTCGCAGGCGCTGGCCTCCATCGTCATGCGCGACGCGCCGGGAGCCAGCGAGCGGAGCCGGCGGCGCGTCCTGGCCGTGGCCGAGCAGCTCGGCTACCGGCCCGACGCCCGCGCCCGTTCCCTGGCCAGCCTCAAGCCGCACCTCATCGGGGTGCTGTTCGGCCGGGCCGGACGGTTCCATTTGGAGCTCATCGACGGCCTTTACACGGCGGCCGACGAGCGGGGCTGGGACCTCGTGCTCAGCGCCCTCACCGACCGCCGCGACGAAAAGCGGGCCCTCGACTCGCTGCACGACTTCCGGTTCGACGCGCTGGTCATGCTCGGTCCTCCGGTCGCCGACCCGGTGCTGGCCGGGCAGGTTCCCCTGGTGGTCATGGGATGGCACGTCGACCACCCGGACGTCGACGTCGTGCGCACCTCCGACGAGCACGGCGTCGCGCTCGCCGTCGCGCACCTCGTCGAGCTCGGCCACCGGCGGATCGCGCACCTGCAGGGCGGCACCGGGCTCGTGGCGCTCGCCCGCCGCGACGCCTACGTCCAGGCGATGCGGGCCCACGGCCTCGGCGCGCGGGTCCGCGTCGTACCGTGCGAGGGCGAGGACCAGCTCGACGGCCAGCGGGCGACGCTGGCCCTGCTCGCGCGGAGGTCGGCGCTGCCCACCGCGCTGGTCGCCTTCAACGACGACATCGCGGCGGCGGCGATGACCGTGCTGGCCCAGCAGGGCATCTCCGTGCCCGGCGAGGTGTCCGTCGTCGGCTTCGACGACAGCGCGCTCGCCCGCGGCCCGGGGATCGACCTGACCAGCGTCCAGCAGCTGCCGCGGGAGATGGCCCGCCTCGCCGTCGAGCGCGTCGTGGCACGCTGCGCCGGCACCGCCGTGCCCGACCGCGAGATCGTGCTCCGGCCCGAGCTGCGGGTGCGCGGCAGCACGGGCCCTACGGCTTGAGCAGCTCCCGGAGGTAGGCGATCTGCTCGGCCTTCTGGAAGTTCTGCCCGCCCTCGTGACCGTTGTACGTCCAGACGCGGATGTCCTTCTCGCCGGCCCAGTGGTTGTACGCCGCGTACACAGTGGACGGTGGGCACACGTCGTCCATCAGCGCGACCGAGAAGAGGGCCGGCGCGGTCGCGTGGGCGGCGAAGTTGACGCCGTCGAAGTAGCGCAGCGTGTCGAAGACACGCGAGACGTGGTCGCGGTGCGTCTTGCAGTACGTCGTGAGCTCGAAGTACGGCGCCTTGTCGGTGATCTCGGTGGCCCTCCGGTAGTGGCACAGGAACGGCACGTCCGGCATCACCGCGGCCAGCCCGTCGACGAGGCCGCCGACCGCCAGCGCGATGCCGCCGCCCTGGCTGCCGCCGGCCACCGCGACCCGGGCGGGGTCGACGAGCGGGTGCTCGCGGGCGGTCTCCACGGCGCGCACCGCGTCGGTGAAGAGGCGGCGGTAGTAGTACTTCTCCGGGTCGAGGATGCCGCTGGTCATGAAGCCGGGCGTCTGCGGGCCGCCGGCGCCCTCCGGGTCGGGCGTGTCGCCGGGCAGCCAGCCACCGCTGCCCTGGCCCCGGGTGTCCATGACGAGGTGCGCGTAGCCGGCGGCGCTCCAGGCCAGCCAGTCGAGCGGGAGGCCGCGGCCGCCGCCGTACCCGATGTACTCGACCACGCACGGCAGCGGACCCGCCGCGCCACGCGGCGCCAGGAACCAGCCCTTGACGGGGTGCCCGCCGTACCCGCTGAACGTCACGTCGTGAACGTCTACCGTGGACAGTCCACTGTCGTGCGGCGTGAACGTGGGCGGCGTGGCGGCGGCGCGCGCGGCGCCGATCGTGGCGTTCCAGAACTCGCGGTAGTCGGCGGGCTCGTCACGCTCCGGGCGGTAGGCGCGCAGCTGGTCGAGGGGCATGTCGACGAACACCGGGGCACTCCTTAAAGATCATCCGTGGGTGGTTTCACCCTAACCGCGCATGCCCGCTCCTCGATAGGGTCGAGGTATGCGGCCGGCGCTGGCGCCCTACGTCGCCTCGATGGGCTACCTCCAGGGGCGGTTTCCGCACGGCCGCGAGCGCGTGCTGCCCACCGGCACCGCGCAGCTGCTTGTCAACCTCGACCGCGACGCCCTCCACTCCGCCCCCGACGGGCTGCCGCCGATCCACACCGGCGGGGCCGCGCTGCAAGGGCCGACCGCGCGCCCGGCCGTCGTCGACACCGCCGACCAGCGGTCGATCCTGTGGGTGGAGTTCCGGCCGGGTGGCGCCGCGCCGTTCTTCCCGGGCCTGGCGGAGGCGCGCGACAAGCTCGTACCCCTCGACGCCGTGTGGGGTCGCCGCGGGACGGCGCTACGCGACCGGCTGCTCGCCGCCGGTTCCCCGGACGAGATGGTGGCTGTGGTCGAGGCCGCACTGCTCGCGGCGGCCGGGCCGCCGCTTCCGGACCCCGCGCTCGCCGCGGCGGTGGCCGCGCTCCACCGCGGCGCGTCCGTCGCGGAGGCCGCGGACCGCCTCGGTTGGACGACCAAGACGCTCGTGCGCAGGTTCAGCGCCGGGGTGGGTCTCGCTCCCAAGCGGTTTGCCCGGGTACGCCGCTTTCAGCGCCTCCTGTCCGCGGCCGCGACCCGCCCGGGCGGCGAGTGGGCCCGCCTCGCCGCGGACTGCGGCTACCACGACCAGGCGCACATGATCCACGACTTCCGCGCGCTGGCCGGGCAGAGCCCCACCGAGTACACGCCCCGGTCGGCGGGCGAGCGCAACCATGTCCCGTTCTTACAAGGCGGCGCCCCTCCGCCGTGGGCATGATCGGGGCATGAGTGACATGTACCCCCGCCTCGTGGTGCTGGGCGCCGCGAAGGCGATCGACTTCTACGTCTCCGCCCTGGGTGCGACCGAGGTCGCCCGCTACACCGACGAGGCCACCGGCCGCATCCCGCACGCGGAGCTGGAGCTGGCCGGCGTCACCTTCGCGGTCAAGGACGAGGGCGACGGCGACCCGGCCCCACCCACGCTCGGCGGCACGCCGGTGGTGATGGCGCTGTACGTCGACGACGCCGACGCGGTCGGCCGCCGCATGGAGGAGCACGGCGCCACCGTCGTGTTCCCCATCGACGACCAGCCCTACGGCGAGCGGGCCGGCCGCCTCGCCGACCCGTTCGGCCACCTCTGGATGATCGCCCAACGCGTTGGCGCATAAGCGGGACCGGCTGTCCTACGCCACCCCCGGCGCCGGCCGGCATACTCCGAAAGATGCCGGCGCGGATGACCTTTGCCAGCAGGAGCATCGACGAGTCCAGCGAGGTCGTGAAGGATCTCTTCTACGCCGTCGCGATGGACGTGCGAGGGCCCGCCGAGCGGTTCGCGTTCGGTCTCGACGTGGTCCGGTTCGGGCCGCTGACCGTGGCGGACCTCAGGTTCGGCGCGGATCTCGGTGTCGCGATCGACCGGATGGCCACCTACCACATGGACCTGCCGCTGTCCGGCTACGCGGTCACCCGCCAACGCGGCACCGAGATCGTCGGCTCGCCCGACCACGCGATCGTCTACCGCCCGGACGCCGGCCGGATCGACGCCCGGGTGCGCGCCGACTGCCGCCTGCTCAGCACGAAGATCGAGCCGGCCGGCCTGGAGGCGGAGCTGGAGAGCCTGCTCGGCCACCCGGTACGCGCGCCGCTGCGCCTGGCCCGCACCTTCGACCTGACCAGCGGCCCCGGCCGCAGCCTGGCCCGCCTGGTGCGCCTGGTCGGCGCCGAGCTGCACGACGACGGCGGCCTCCTCGCCCACCCACTGGTAGCCGGCCGGATCTGGCACGGCATCCTGACCGGCCTGCTGCTGGCCGCCGACCACCCGTACCGCGACGAGCTGATCGACGAGGCCGCACCCAGCCGCCCCCGCCACGTCAAGCGGGCGATCGACGTGATGGAGGCCGACCCGGCCCTCCCGGTCACCATCCACGACCTCGCGCGCGTCTCCGGCGTGGGCGTACGCGCACTGCAAGAGGGCTTCCGCCGCAACGTCGGCGTCTCCCCGATGACCTACCTGCGGCGGCTACGCCTGGCCCGCGCCCACGAGGAGCTGTCCGCCGCCAGCCGCGGCCAGGCGACCGTGGCCAGCGTCGCCAGCCGCTGGGGCTTCGTCCACCTGGGCCGCTTCGCCGCCGCCTACCGCCGCACCTACGGCATCTCCCCCGCCGAGACCCTCGACCGCTAGCCGATCCCGACGTCCGACCTGGTCCCGACACGAGCTGGCTTCCGGCGTCGGGGTTCGCGTAGAGCTGAGGATGTCCCGGGTTCGCGTCAGCGGCGGGCCGCCGCTCCCGCCGGAGACCGCGGCGGCCGGCGGCTCGCCCGGGCTCGCCCGGGTCCCCCGCCCCCCCCGCCCCCCCCCCGCACCAAACCCAACCCC
>Ga0081539_10001798_pt1 | contig 33956 bp, 25 predicted proteins | sample TabmetS4T2R2_FD_71023 | JGI IMG/M metagenome (GOLD analysis project Ga0081539, IMG submission 71023) | Tabebuia heterophylla rhizosphere microbial communities from the University of Puerto Rico - S4T2R2 | ecosystem: Host-associated > Plants > Roots > Rhizosphere ... | reverse complement strand
CCCCGGCCCCCGCCCCCGCCGGCCCCACACCGGCCCCAGGATCAACCAACTCACCCCTCCTGCAAATCCGCCAACGCCTGCTTAACCTTGCTCAACTCCGCCTCCAACTCAGCAAGCCGAGCCTGATGCTGCTGCCGCGCCACATCCAGCACCGACTCGATCGCCTTCGAGATGTCCTCATGCAACTCAGCAGCAGCCCGCGACACGGCAGCCGCCGGAATCCGCAGCCCCTGCACCACCCGGCTCCCGGAATGCGACAGCTCCGCCTGCCACTCCCCGTCCAACGTCCCGGTCACGGTCAGGGTCAACTCGACCGTCCGAGTCTTCTTCGCCGTACTACCAGGCTTGCGACCACGCTTCGCAGGCGCAGGAGCCTCGACCGACTCAGCGGCCTCGGCGGCCTCGGCGGGCACAGCCGACTCTTCCGGCTGCTCGGCCGGCTTGTCCTCGTCTACAGGGGACACCTTCACGCTCCTTCGTAGTGGACGCCGCAGGTGGCGAATATTAGAACATGCGTTCGCCGGCCGCATCCTGGGCGGGTCGGGAACCGCAGGAGGCATCATCGCGTCTGCCAGTCATGGGGAAAGCGCGGGTCGCCCTGTTCGTGCTGGCGACGGCCCTGGTATTGGCGGGTTGTGTGTCTCGGACCGGGGGCATGCCGGACCGGGCGCCGGCGGGCGACCTGGTCCTCGACTACCCCAGCATCGACCACGAGCTGGACCCGTGCAGCCTGACCGGCCCGGCGGCGTTCGAGCCGTACGGCACCGCGACCATGCCGGGCCGCCCGGACCTGGACAGCTGCCGCGTCCGGGTGACGACCGGGCAGGGTCCGGTCTACGTGTGGGTCGGCGACCAGCGCTACACCCACATGCTGCCCGAGGAGCGGACCGAGATCGCCGACCTCGGCCGGGGCGCGACGCTCGTCCGGCTCGGCGAGACCTGCGACACCGTCCTGACGTTCGGCGAGGGCCAGGCGATCCTCGCCACCACCACGACCATCGGTAACGAGAGCCCGGACAAGAACGTGCTGTGCGCGCTGACCGAAGGGGCGGCGCAGGGCGTGTTCAACGTGCTCGCGGCCGGTCGGGCCGAGTTCTGGCGCCCGGCGCCCGACTCACTCGCCAACGTCAGCGCGTGCGAGGCGCTGTCCTGGCCGCTGGCCGCCGAGCAGCTGGGCCTCGAGCACAAGGAGCCGACGTCGCCCGTGTGGGGCCACTGGTGCCGGTGGGGCGATACGGAGGGCAAGCACGCGCTGCTGGCCTTCCCCGTCGCCGAGGAGCCCGCCGACCTCGGGGCGACCGCGCCGCCGGAGACGATCGCCGGGCGCGAGTCGTGGGTGGTCGAGGTCGGGATCGGCTGCACCGTCTACACGAAGCACAGGGAGTTCGAGCTCGGCGCCGGCACGTTCGAGTTCGCCTGGCTGAACGTCTCGAAACCCGAGGGTGCGTGCGCCGTGGCCCGCACCCTCGCCGCGGACGCCTGGGCCCAACTGCCGAGCTGACGGGCGTCGTGCGCCGGACCGGGTGGTCAGTCCTTCCGGCCGGTGACCGCGATGGAGGCACCCAGGCCGATCATCATCAGGCCGCCCGTGCCGCCGACCAGCTCCAGCCGGCGCGGCGAACGGGCGAACCACGTGCGGGCGGTGGAGGCCAGCAGCGCCCACACGCTGTCCAGCATCAGCGCGATCACCAGGAACACCGCGCCCAGCAGCAGCATCTGCAGCGGCACGTGGCCGGCGGCCGGGTCGGTGAACTGCGGCAGCGCGACCACGAAGAACACGATGTTCTTCGGGTTGGTGACGCCGACGACGACGCCGTCCCGGAGCACCCGGCGCGACGGCAGCACGGTCGGGATGCCGGCCGCCAGCGCCTCGGTCACCTTGCGGCGGTGGCGGATCGCCTGCACGCCGAGGTAGACCAGGTACGCGGCGCCGGCGAACTTGATCACCGTGAACACCACGATGGACCGCTCGACGATCACGCCGACGCCCACGGCCACGGCGATGGCCTGCAGGTAGATGCCGATCGCGTTGCCGACGACGGTCAGCAGCGCCTCACGGCGGCCGACCGACAGCGCGCGGCCGATGGTGAACAGGACGCTCGGTCCCGGCACCGCGATGAGTACCGTCGACAGCAGCGTGAAGGCGAGGAACTGGCTGAGCGACATCACGTCGCCGAGGCTAGTTCTCCCACCACCACGGCGTCGCGTGTTTTACGCGCCAACCCCACCGAGAGGGTCAGCATGGCGGCGACGGCGGTCAGCGCCAGCACCCGTTCGACCAGCCCCAGTGGGACGAACTGCCACCACGGTCCGTAGCCGGCGGCCATCCGCACCACCCCGACGAGGATCACCCCGAACCAGGCGAGGGACACGGTGGCGAACCCACGCGCCGCGAGCCGCCACCCCGGCTGGTCCGGGAACACCCGGCGCGCCACGACGATCACCGCCAGCGGCAGCGACACGAACCCGACGACGCTCGCGTACCGGTGGATCACCCCACCCATGCTCGGCCCGACCGACCAGTCCGTCTTGGTGAACGTGATGATCGCCAGCAGGCTCGCCACCCACAGCCCGCCGAGCACGACCGCCGGCGAGTACGGGGCGACACCCCGCCGCCGCACGACCGCGGCGAACCCGAGCGCGGACCCCAGCGCGATCAGCAGCACCGCCGCGTCGAACAGCCACTTGTTGGAGCTCAGCGCGTACTGGCTGAGCGTGCGGCGGATCGGACTGATCTCGTTCGTCGGTGGGATCACGTGCAGCGCCAGCATCAGCACGGTGCCCGCCACCAGCGTGAGCGCGCTGGCGAGTGCGGTCCTGGAGGGCATGCGATCGAGGCTAGCCAGGGAAACTGTGAACGGCCTAAGAAAGACAAATCGGTCATTCGCGCACCCGTATGAGCGCCGCCACACCGTCGAAGATGCGGTCCAGGCCGAAGCGGAAGTCGTAGTCGAGCGCGTCGGCCGGGTCGTCCTCGTCCTCGAAGGCGCCCCCGTCGACGGCCGCGTGCAGTGCGGGGAACTCGTCCGCGGCCGTCAGCTTCTTGATCAACGCACCGTAGTCGGCGGCCTGCGCGAGCGGGCTGCCCGCCTCGACCGCCGCCATGATGTCGCCGGACAGCCCCGCGTAGCTCCGCGTGTAGCTCGTGATCAGCAGGAGCACCGACATCTTCTCGCCTTCCGCGAGCGTGGTACCGCCGAGGGCACGCAGGCCCCACTCCATGAAACGCAGCTGGTGCGGCATGAGCGGCGCACTGAAGATCGGGATACGCAGGACCCACGGGAACTGGCGCAGGGCGGCGAGCTCGTGCCTGGCCCACTGCTCGAGCCGCTCCCGCCACGTCCCCTCCGCCGGCGGAGGGGTGTCGACCTGGCCGAACGCACCGTCGATCATCAGCCAGAGCAGCTCGTCCTTCGAGGCGACGTAGCGGTACAGGGACATGGCGGACGTGCCCAGCTCGCCGGCGACGCGGTTCATCGACACCGCGCCGATCCCCTCGGCGGTCGCGACCCGGACACCCGCGTCGACGATCTGCTCCAGGGACAGCCCGCGCTTCGGTCCCTTGGTCGGCCGCTCCCGGAGTCCCCACGCCATCTCGATGCTGGCCGGCAGGCCGGTGTCCTCCGTCATCACCCCTGACCCCTCAATCAGGGACATCCCTGATTTACTGTTTATACCCTACACAGTACAGTTTATCCCGTACGCAGAAGCTCCTCGAGTCACGTAGGGGGACTCAGTGGAACCAGCAATCGAGGCTACCGGCCTCACGAAGTCCTACGGGGATGTGCGGGTGCTGTCCGGCGTGGACCTCAACGTGCCGAGGGGCAGCGTGTTCTCGCTGCTCGGCCCGAACGGCGCCGGCAAGACCACCATGGTGCGCATCCTGACCACGCTGACCGAGCCGGACGCCGGCGCCGCCCGCGTGGCCGGGCACGACATCGTGCGGGAGCGGGGCCTGGTGCGCCGCAGCATCAGCCTGACCGGCCAGGACACCGCGCTCGACGAGCTGCAGACCGGCCGGGAGAACCTCACGATGATGGGCCGGCTGTACCGGCTGCCGGGCCGCACGGCCGCCACGCGGGCGGACGAGCTGCTGGCCCGGTTCGACCTGGTCGAGGCGGGTGGGCGGCGGGTCAGCACGTACTCCGGCGGCATGCGCAGGCGGCTGGACCTCGCCGCGAGCCTGATCGTCCCGCCGGCCGTGATCTTCCTCGACGAGCCCACGACCGGCCTGGACCCGCGCAGCCGCACGGAGATGTGGGCGGTGATCACGGAGCTGACCCGGTCCGGCGTGACGATCTTCCTCACCACGCAGTACCTGGAGGAGGCGGACCGGCTCGCCGACCGGATCGCGGTCGTCGACGGCGGGCGGGTCGTCGCGGAGGGCACGCCGGAACAGCTCAAGCAGAAGGTGTCCGACCACCGCCTGGACCTGACGTTCGCCGATCCCGCGGTGTTCGACCTGGCGGCCCGGCAGCTCGGCTCGCGGGCGCTGCTGGCGGACCCGACCCAGCTCACGCTGTCCGTGGCGACGGACGGCACCGCGGGGCACGTCCGCGCCGTGCTGGACGAGCTGGACCCCACGCGACAGACGATCGACCGGTTCACCGTGCACTCCGCGACCCTCGACGACGTGTTCCTCGCCCTGACCGGGCACACCACTGACACGAAGGAGACAGTCGGTGTCTGACCTCGCTCTCCGCCCCGCGTCCGGAGTCGGCGACCTGCTGGTGATGGTGCGCCGGGCGACCCGGCTGTCCATGCGCAACGTCGACGCCCTGATGACCTCGCTCGCGTTACCGATCATGCTGATGCTGCTGTTCGTGTACCTGTTCGGCGGCGCCATCGACACCGGCACGGAGTACGTGACCTACGTGGTCCCCGGCGTGATCGTGCTGTGCGCGTCGTTCGGCGCCTCGCTCACGGCGGTGGCGGTCACGAACGACATGACCAACGGGATCATGGACCGCTTCCGGTCACTGGACGTGCGGGGCACGGCGGTGCTGGGTGGGCACGTCGCCGCCAGCGCCGGGCGCAACCTGGTGTCGACCGCGCTGGTGCTCTCCGTGGCGTTCCTGATCGGGTTCCGGCCGTCGGCGTCCTTCGTGGACTGGCTGGGTGCGCTGGGGGTGCTGCTGGTCGCGATCCTCGCGCTGTCGTGGGCGGCCGCGGCGGTCGGCCTGCTGGCGAAGTCCCCGGAGGCGGCGGGCGGCTTCACGTTCTTCGTGATGTTCCTGCCGTACCCGAGCAGCGCGTTCGTGCCGGTCGAGACGATGCCGTCGTGGATCCACGGGTTCGCGGACAACCAGCCGTTCACGCCGCTCATCGAGTCCCTGCGCGGGTTCCTGCTGGGCACGCCGGTGGGCAACAGCCCGTGGGTCGCGCTCGCGTGGTGCGGCGGGATCCTGGTGGCCGCCATCGCGGCGACCGGTGCCCTGTTCCGCCGCCGCACCGCCTGACCTGCCCTGAAGGACCCCTTCGGGACGTTGAACGTCCCGAAGGGGTCCTTCAGGGCTTTACGCGTACGGGTTGAAGGCGATGCCGGACGGCTTGGCCTTGTTGAGGTTGTCGGCGAAGGCGCCGTCCTTGATGGCCAGGCTCGCGCTGCCGAAGTTCGCGGCGACGAGCCTGTCCCGGATGCCGGCCGGGAAGTTGTCCCAGCTGACGAGGTCCGGGTACTGCCAGGTGCCGTAGTGGTTCTCGGGTGTCTCGGTCATGCCGGCGATGCGGAAGCAGTGCGTCGACAGGCCGTCCTTGTGGTAGACGACGTGCGCGTGGGTGCCGTCCCAGGCCACCTGGGAACGCGGGTAGGTGTCGTAGTTCCCGTGCCGGGACACCGACACGTACTGCGCCACGTCGTTCTGCACCCAGATCACGACGTGCTCGATGTCGTGCCGGTGGCCGCAGCAGTCCCACGGCGCGATGGCCTGGTCCTTCTCGAAGTACAGGTCGTACAGGTAGGCGCACCAGCCGCTGTCGCACTTCGAGCGGGAGTAGGAGTTGGTGTTGTCCAGGTCGGACTGGTCGTGGCAGCTCCCGTTGAGCGCGCCGGAGTTGTTGAGCCCCGGCGCGATCGTCCCGTCGGGGCCGATGGCCGGGGTCGGGTAACAACCGTCGCCGTCGTAGTCGAACGCGGGCTGCCACTTGCCGTCCGCGGCGGCATAGCTCGCCGGCAGTGCTCGTGGCGGGTCCGCGAAGGCGACGCCTGGCAACAGAACCGTGAACAGGGTGGCGGTAACCGCGACGACCGCCGCTCGTCTGACCACACGCATCGCAGGGCCCTCTCCGTTGAATGCGTTTTGCAGGGTGCGTTCAACGTAAGCGGGCGCGTTCAGTGGCAGTCAACCGCCGAACGTCGGATCAGTGACCATCTGTTTACGTTCTGTCGAGTGTCACCACCAGGCTGCCCGAGCCGCCGGCCGCTGCCCGGACCTCCGCGCCGCGGGTGGTCCGGACGACCGTGAACTCGACCGGCTTGCCGTTGTACGTGACCGTCGCCGGTTTCGTGCCCGCCGGCAGGACCGCGCCGACCGTCAGGTCCGCCTTCGTGCCCAGCCGGACCGTGGTCGTGAGGCGGTCACCCCTGAGCGACGCGGACACGTCGACCGAACCGTGGCCGAGGCGGATGTTCTTACCCGACACCGACTTCTGCCCCGGCGGCAGCTGCGGCACCACCGACAGCGCACCGGTGCCCAGCGACGGGGACACCCCGAGCCACTGGTGCACGACCGGCCACAGCGTCCCGTACGTGCCCCACGCCTGCAGCGACATCGAACGGTCGTAGAACGGCCGGTCGATGTTCGCCACGAAGTCCGGGGACGGGGCCACCTCGGGCATGGCGCCCGGGGTCTCCCACACGGCCGGGTCGAGCTGGATCCGCGCGTTGCCCGTGGTGTACGCCGCCTGTGGGCCGAGGCGGCCGAAGTTGCCCTCCGCCACCGCCATGACCGCCGTGTTGAGCGAGTACGTCGACCGCTCGCTCTTCACCGTCGACACCACGCCGTCGCACGACGGGCCCGGGTTGCCCTCCGGCGCGGAGGTCGGGCCGGAACCCGTGTGGTACAGGCCGAACTCGCCTGTGTAGCAGTCCCTTTCCCGCTGTGCCAACGCGACCGGGCCGTGCGCGGCGGACGACAGCGGTGCGCCGCCGGGCAGCTCGATCTCCATCGGCGTCACGCCCGTCCAGTGCCGCTGGAACACCTGGCGGTTGTCGTTCGCCGGGTCGGCCGGGTCGTCGATCGACTCCGCGTACCCCTTCGCGTCGTCGCCGGCCCACCACGTCGCCTCGAACCGCGCCTGGAGATCCGCCGCCCGCGACGAGGCCCACGACGCCGTCGCCGTGTCGCCCTTCGACGTGGCCAGGTCCGCGAGGTCCAGCAGGCCGCGGATGTAGTACGCGGTGCTGTCCAGCTTCTCCACGCCCATGCCGGCACGTTCGACGTTGCCGAGGCCCTCGAGCCAGCCGTCACCGTCGGCGTCCAGAGTGGACTCGACGTACCGCAGGTTGCGGACCGCGAAGTCGTAGAGGTCGTCGCGGAACGCGTTGTCGCCCGTCCAGCGCCACACCAGCGCGACCGCGCTCGGGAACTTCACGGTCTCGTCGGTGTTGCCCGCGTCGCCGTTGACCCCGAAGTAGACGTCCCCTGTGGACACCACCTCGTGCACGACCTTGCCGCTGCGGGCGTTGACTATCTCGCTGACGTCCCGGAGCGCACGGAGGTGCGCCTTGATCGGCTCGAACTGTCCCGCCGCCACGGCCGCGAACGCGGTGTACTCGCCGTCCGTGCCGAAGAGCCACGGGTAGTCCGGGAACCCGGCACCGAACCACCGCGCCTCGGCGAGGGATCCCACCGGAGCAGGGTAAGCACGGCCTTCATCAGTATCACGCAGTTCGAGATCATGGGCCTCCTGCACCGAGTCCGCGAGGTTCTGCTTGCTCCAGTCGACACTCCGCTGCAGCAGCCGGTCGCCGGGTAGGTCCACGACCGTGTTGCGGGCCAGCGAAAGCCGGCTGTCCACCTTGGACCGCAGGGCACCCACCGGGTCGGCGGACGCCTTCCGGTACTCGGCCCGCGCCGCGCCGACGCCCTGGTCCGAGCCGGCCACCGTGAACCACACGGTCGTGGCGCGTCCCGGCGACAGCGGCACGGTGTAGTCGAGCCGCCCGCCGGTGCCCTTGCCGAACGCCGAGTCGTCGCACCGCGGCGGCGCGGCGCCGTCACCCGGGCAGACCACGGCCGGGTCCTGCGGCCCGCGGTGGTCCGGCCCGAGCGCGTGGCTCACCGGCCTGGCCGACGAACCGACGACGGCCGCGAAGTCGTTGTCCCGGAAGGTCAGCCGCCCGTCGCCGTACGACCCGGTGTCCGGCCCGTTCGCCTGGCCGGCGTTGGGCGTCGTCCAGCCCCACGGGTAGGCGGTCATCAGCTCGGAGTGCGCGTCCATCGCGAGGGACACGGTGCGCGCCGACGAACTCCGGAACGTCAGGCCGATCACGGTCGCGCCGACGCCGTCCGGGGCGAAGTCGACGCGGTCGACGGACACCCCGGCCGGCTGGTACGCGAACCGCTGGTAGCCCCAGCCGCTCGTGTACCGGGCCGCCGGGGTGTCCGCCCCCAACCAGGAACCGTCGACGGCGAACCAGATGCCGTCGAGCAGCTTGACGGGCGGCGCCCACACGCCGCCCATCTCGCCACGGATGTGCCAGCCGCTCGCCGGGTACAGGCCGTTCGCGTCGCCCATGGCGATCGTGCGGTCACCCGTGACCAGCGCGCGGCGGTCGGCCAGCCTCGTCGTTTCGGACAGTTCCGTGAGCCCTCTGCCGGCGAACGCACCTCCGGCGAGGTCGAGGTCCTGTCTGTGCTCCGCGCTGGCCGGGACCGCCAGCGCGGTTACGACGAGTGCCAACGCGGAGCCGAGTAAGGCTGGCTTCTTCACTACTTGACGCCTCCCGCGGTAAGGCCGGCGATGATGCGGCGCTGGAAGATCAGCACCACGATCACGAGCGGCACCGTGACGATCAGGCCGGCGGCCATCTTCGTCCCGAATGGACTGTCGAACTGGGAATCACCGGTGAACTGGGCGATCCTCACCGTCGCCACCTGGATATCGTTCTCGTTCACCATCGTCAGCGCGATGATGAACTCGTTCCACGCCGCGACGAACGTGATGATCGCGGTGGTGAACATGCCCGGCGCGGCAAGCGGCAGGATCACCTTGCGGAAGGCCTGGCCTCGGGTCAGCCCGTCCACCATGGCCGCCTCCTCCAGCTCCTTCGGCATCTGCCGGAAGAACGTGGCGAGCGTCCACACCGCCAGTGGTAGCGCGAACGAGAGGTCGGGCAGGATCATCGCCTGGTAGGTGTTGACCCACTCGATGTCCGTGAACAGCTTCAGCAGCGGCACGATCAGCGCCACCCCGGGGAACATCGACGTCGCGATGATGATCCCGGCGACGATGTTCTTGAACCGGAAGTCCAGCCGCGCGATGGTGTACGCCGCGAACGTGCCGACGATCAGGGTCAGCAACGTGGTCGAGCCCGCGACGATGACGCTGTTGAGCAGCGACCGCCAGAACCCGACGTCCGGCCGGAACACCGAGTCGAAGTTCTGCAGGGACCACGGGCTCGGCAGCGGCGAGTTGTCACCGACGTCGTTCGGCCGCCGGAACGCGGAAACGACCATCCAGTAGAACGGCACCAGGCAGTAGATGACGATGATCGCGATGCCGACGTTCAGCAACCACTTGCGCCCACCGGGCGCCTTCGTCTGCACGGTGGTCATGCCGTCGCCATCCTTGCCTTGCGCTGCTTGGTCTCCTTGGCTCGCGTGCGTGCCTCACCGAGGATGTCGGCGCCCAGCAGCTTGACGAACGCGTAGGCGACCAGCGCCACGTAGACGAACAGGACGATCGCGTATGCCGCCGCCGGCCCGATGTTCAGGTTCTGCGCCTCGTCCTGAGCGAGCATCGAGAGCGTCTCGACGGACTGCTTGCGCTGACCGATCATCACGTACGGCAGGTCGAACATGCGCAGTGCGTCGAGGCCGCGGAACAGGATCGCCACCAGCAGCGCCGGCTTGACCAGCGGCAGCGTGATCCGCCAGAACTGCTTCCACCCGGACGCGCCGTCCACCCTCGCCGCCTCGTAGACGTCGTTGGGAATGATCTGGAGCCCGGCGAGCACGAGCAGCCCGACGAACGGGGCGGTCTTCCAGACGTCCGCGATGATCACCGCGAGCTTGGCCTGGAAACCCTCGGTGGTCCACAGGATCTGCGAGTTCAGGATCTCGTTGGCCACGCCGTCCGCGCGGAAGATGAACTGCCACATGATCGCGGACACCGCGGTCGGGATGGCCCAGGGCACTAGGATGCTGGCGCGGACGAGACCCTTGCCACGGAGCGCGTGGTGCATCACCAGCGCCATCGAGACACCGATGACGATCTCGAGGACGAGGGTGGAGACGGTGAAGAACGTGGTGTTCCAGAAGGCGTTCCAGAAGCGGTCCCCGCTCTCGCCGGAGAACATGTCGGTGTAGTTCTGGATCCCGACGAACGTATCGCCCTTGATGAAGATGCCGTTCTCGTCGAGCTTGTCCGACTTCTTGTACAGCGACTCGCGGATGGCCGAGATCAGCGGGTAGGCGACGACGAGGGCCAGCACGATGAAGGTCGGGGCGAGCAGCAGTGCGGCGAGGCGGCCGTGCCGCTGCGGGTCGGACTTCGCGGCGGGTGGCTTGGGGGTGCCGGCCGTGGTGGGCGGCGGCGCGGTGGTCGTTGTCACGACAGAACTCCCAGGGGTGCATAGCCGCACGCCGGCCGGCGCGTCCGCTGTGGACGGCGCCGACCGGCGTGCACGGAACTACTGCGTGGTCAGCGACTCCAACTTGGACTGCAGGTCCTTCAGCGCGTCGTCGGTGCTCTTGTCACCGTTGATCGCGCCGTACGCGGCCTCCTGGATGGCCGCCGTCACCTCGTTGTACTTCACGGCCTGCGGCCGCGGCACCGCGTTGAGGATGGACTCCTTCAGCGTGGTCAGGTACGGGAACTGCTTGACCAGGTCGGGGTCGTCGTACAGGTTGGCCCGCGTCGGCGCCTGGGAGGTGGCCAGCAGGTTGGACTTCTCGGACTCCTGGCTGGTGAAGAACTTGATGAAGTCCAGCGCGGTGGCCTTGTTCTCGGCGTACGCGGAGATCGCGAGGTTGTGGCCGCCCAGAGTGGACACACCGGGGCCGGACTTGCCCGGCAGCGGCGAGATGTCGAACTTGCCGTTGATCTTGGACGAGCCGTCGGTCGCGTTGGCCTTCGCGTACACGTACGGCCAGTTGCGGTGGAAGATGATCGTGCCGTCCTGGAACGCGCGCCGGCCGTCCTCTTCCTTGTAGGTCACCGCGGCCTGGGGGATCTCACCGTCCTTGAAGCCGTCCACCAGGAAGTTCAGGCCGTCCTTGGCCTCGTCCGAGTCGACGGTCGGCTTGCCCGACTCGTCGAGGACCGATCCGCCGGCGGACTGGACCGCCTCGGAGAAGTTGCACGTCAGGCCCTCGTACTTGTCGAACTGGCCGGCGTAGCAGCCGAGGCCCTCGTTGCCCGGCAGTGCCTTGACCTTGGCGCAGTCCTCCTTCATCTCGTCCCACGTCTTCGGCGCCTCGGTGACGCCGGCCGCGGTGAGGAGGTCCTTGCGGTAGTACAGCAGGCCGCCGTCGGAGTACACGGGCACCGCGTAGAGGTTGTCGCGGTACTTGGCGGTGTTCACGGCCGGCTCGAGGAAGTTGTCGAGGTCGAACTCGTCCTGCGGCAGTTGGACGACCCACTGGTTGGCCGCGAACTCGGCCGTCCAGATGACGTCCAGGTTCAGGACGGTGAACTCCTTGGACTGCGCCTGCGCGTTGCGGACCATGGCGGTCCGCTGGTCGTCGGCCGACTCCGGCAGCTCGGTGATGGTCACCTTCTGGTCGGCGTGCTTGGAGTTCCACTCGTCGACGAGCTTCTGCATGTTGCCGGAGGTGTCCTTGCCGCTGGCGAACTTGATCGGGCCGCGGCCCTCGAGCGCCCCGGACTGACCGCCCGAGCTGTCGGACCCACTATCGCCGCAGCCGGCCAGCGCCAAGGCCGCGACGGCAAGCAAGGCGGCACCGCGCACGCTTGCTTTACCAATCATCACGTTCACTCCTGTCGATCAATGGAACCCATCCCGCGCCCACTGGGCCGTGTGGAACAAAGCGGGTATACCGGAAAGTGGCAGAAAGAACACGCAGAGGAATCGAGGAGGAGTGGCAGCCGGGCATGCGAGAACCGCCTCTCACGGCGCACGTCCCGAGTCATCCTCGACTCCTCTTCACCGGTCCAATTCGGACCGGACCTAGCTGTGACCAGGCAGTCGCCGGGCACAACCCCGCCAACTTGATCGGTTAACGGCGGCCAAGGGTGGACCAGCGCCCGCGCGAGTGTCAACCCCGGAATTGTTATAGAGAGAAAGGAAGTTCGCGAGTCGAGAACGCGTTTGGCCGACGTCCGGATGCAGGAACGCACGCCGCCGAACGGCCTCATTGTTGCCGAATAGCAACCAAGCACCGTGCCGGCCGTCGCACCCACGGTGAGCTCCCTGCCACGCACCGCGACACCTTCCACATCGGACGGGTCGCGTCACGAGATGATCATGACCGGTTCAGGTCAGCGGGACGACCGCCTCCGCACGAGCCGAACTCCAGCGCGGCGCCCCGCCCGGACGTACGCGGTCAGGGCAACCGGAAGTACGCCACGGCCCGCTCCTCCAGGCTGCCGAGGTAGACCACGCCGTCGTCCTCGCGCACACCCGTCACGAGGTGGTAGTCCGGCCGCACGTCGCGGAAGTCGTGGACCACCCGCCCGTCCGCGCCGTCGATCGCGCGGACCCACACCACCCGCTTGTCCTTCGGCTGCAACGGCTCCGGCAGGGCCCACACGGCCTTGCGGAGCGCGGGCGGCAGCCGCAGTGCGAGGTCGAGCACCGGCACCCGGGCCGAGGCGAACGCGACCCAGACCAGCCCGTCCGAGCCCGTGGCGATGTTGTCCGGTATGCCGGGCAGGTTGTCGGCCAGCTCGACGTGCCTGCCGGACGGCAGTTCGATCTTGTCGAGCCGGTACGAGCCGGTGCTCGCGACGACCACGTAGGACTCGTCCGGCGCCAGCGCCACCCCGTTGGCGAAGGCCAGCCCGGACAGCAGGACGTCGACCGACCCGTCCGGCGTCCGGCGCAACAGGCGCCCGGTGCCGCTGTGCTCCAGCAGGTCGGCCTTCCAGTACTCCAGCTCGAACCGCGACGTCGAGTCCGTGAAGTACACGGTCCCGTCCTTCGCGACCGCCGCGTTGTTGCACACCCGAAGCTGCGGCCCGCGCGGCACCAGCACCTCGACCTCGCCGGTCTGCCGCGAGACCAGCAGCAGCCCGCGCTTCGAGTCGCACACCAGCAGCCGCCCGTCCGGGTACCACTCCAGACCCAGCGGGCGGCCACCGGTCTCGCCGATCAGGTCGAGCCGCCGCCCGTCGGGGGTGAGGCGCAGGATCCGGCCGTCGTCCACGCCGGTGAACACGTGCCCCTTGTCGACGAGCACGTCCTCCGGCCCGTGCCCGTTGACCGGCACGACGGTCAGCGGCGGTAGCGGGTCCGGCGACGCCTTCGGCGCGGCGGGCGCGCGCCACACCTTCGGCTCGATCTTCGGGCGGGGCATGGGGCCTCCTAGCGGTAGGTCAGGAGTCCGCGGTGCGGGCCCTCGAAGTGGCCGTGCTCGTTGACCGACACCAGGCTCACCCCGGACCGGCCGCTGACGAGCTTGGTGATGCTGGCGTTGGCCATGGTGCGGTTGAGGGCCAGGAACCCGGCCGGCGGCGCGGACAGCAGCGCCGCACAGATGGCGCTGATCACCCCGGCACTCGTGAACACCAGCGCGGCGGTGCCCCGGGGCAGCCCGCCGAGCACCTCGCGCAGCGCCGCGTCGACGCCGCCGGAGAACTCCAGCCACGTGCCGCTGGTGCCGGCCGCGTGGCCGCCCGCGATCCACGCCTCGATGGCCGCGTCGAGCAGGCGCTGGAAGTTCCTCGACTCCGCCGGCGCCGGCTGGCCGGAGGGCACGAGGCCGAGGTGGTCGTACTCGTTCCAGCGCGCGTCCTGGGTGACGGGCAGGTCGATGCCGGCCTCCGCGAGGCAGTCGGTGGCGGTCGAGAGCTGGCGGCGCAGCGTGCCGCTGAACACCGCGTGCACGTCCACCTCCCGCCTGCGTAGCTCCGCGCCCAGCACCACGGCCTGCTGCTTGCCGACCGGCGACAGCACGTCGTAGTCGGCGCCGCCGAACGAGGCCTGGCCGTGCCGGAGCAGGTAGACCGCGGTCATCGGAGCTTCTTCGCGCAGCGGTCGAACAGGTAGTTCACGAACGTCTCCATGTTCGCGAAGGCCGGGTTACGGGTCTGTCCTTTGTGGAACCGATAGTAGATCTGCTGCATGATCACCGCGAGCCGGAACGCGCCGAACACGTCGTAGAACAGCCAGTTCTCGTAGGGCAGCCCCATGCGGTCGCAGTAGTAGGCGACCAGCTCGCGACGTTTCGGCATGCCGGGCAGGTGCGACGGCTGCCGCCGCGAGGCGAGCAGGACCTCGTCGTCGTCGGCCTGGATCCAGTACGCGAGGCTGCCGGCGAGGTCCATCAGCGGGTCGCCGAGGGTGGCCATCTCCCAGTCGAGCACGCCGACCACGTCGAGGTCGTCGTCGAGGATCACGTTGTCGAACCGGAAGTCGTTGTGGATGACACAGGTCCGCACGTCGCCCGGCTGGTTCTCGTGCAGCCAGGCCATGATCTCCTCGCCGTCCGGCGAGTTCGGCGTCCTGGCCCGGCGGTAGCGGTCGGACCAGCCGCGGACCTGCCGCTCGACATAGCCGGCGCCCTTGCCCAGCCCGGCGAGTCCCGCCGCCTCCGGATCGACCTCGTGCAGCTCGATGAGCCGGTCGAAGACGCGGTAGGCGAGGCTCGACGCCTCGTCCGGCGACAGCGTCATGTCCGCGGGCAGGTCGCCACGCAGGATGATGCCGTCGATCCGGTCCATCACGTAGAAGTCCGAGCCGATGACGTCCGGGTCGGTGCACAGCGCGAGGACGTTCGGCACGTACGGGAACACGGGTTTGAGCTGCTTCTGCACGGTGTACTCGCGGCGCATGTCGTGCGCGGACGCGGCCTTGTGCCCGCTCGGCGGGCGGCGCAGGATCAGCTCGCGGTCCGGGTAGGACAGCAGGTAGGTCAGGTTCGAGGCGCCGCCGGGGTACTGTTTCACGGCCGGCGGGCCGTCAAGTCCGTCCACTGTGGACTTGAGCCACTCGTGCACGGCCTCCGTGTCGAACGCGTCCTCGTCCCGCAACGTGCCCGGCTGGTCCTTCACTTGTCCTCCACCGCTTTCCGCAACCGTGCCCAGTACCGGCGCACCTGCCCGTCGGTGAGCCCGAACCGCTTGAGCAACGCGGCGCGGCGCCCGTCCTTGTGCGTCAACACGAGGAACTTGTTGTTTGTCACGGCGTCGAACACCTGCTCGGCCACCTCCGCCGCGGTGACCTTCGACGAGGCCATCAGCTTGCGCATCAACGCGGCGATCGCCGGGTCGGGGCTGCGCAGCCGCGTCTCGAGGTTCGTGCGCACGAAGCCCGGGCACACGACCGTGGTGTGCACACCGTACGGCTCCAGCTCCAGCCGGAGTGTCTCGGAGAGCGAGAGCACCGCCGCCTTGGTGACGTTGTAGGAGCTCATGGCGGGCAGGTTCATGATCGCGGCGAGCGAGGCCACGTTGACCAGGTGACCGCTACCCCGGGCCTTGAAGTCCGCCGCGAACGTCCGGCAGCCCGGACGACCCCCTTGACGTTGATCTCCCAGATCCAGTCCCAGTCGGCCATGCCGATCTTCTCGAACCGCCCACCCGCGGCCACGCCCGCGTTGTTGACGAGCACGTCGAGGCCACCCCACTCACGCTCACACCACTCCCGAGCCGAGGCCCAGTCGTCGTCCGACGTGACGTCGAGCCTCAAACCCCGCGCCCCAAGCTCCCCAGCGGCGGCCGCCGCTGCCTCACCATCCACATCGGACACCAGCACCCTGGCCCCCGCCCGCCCAAAACGACCCGCGATCGCCCGCCCGAGCCCCGACGCCGCACCAGTGACAAGAACCCGCTCACCCATGCCTGGTCGACCGACACACTCGACGCCCACCGACCGCCCAAGCCACCCGGCCCTCACCCGCCAGCCGCGCCACCCGACGCTCACGCACGCCTTGGACCACCCGAAACTCACCCAACAGCCGAACCACCCGAGATTCACCCGCAGCCCGAGCCGCCCAGCGCTCACCCACCAGCCGAATCTCCCGGCGCTCACCCGCCGCGAGGGCCACTCGGCCCTCCTCCGTCGTTCCCGAGGCCGCGCCGCCGCCGCGGCTCATCCGCGGCGCTCCCCGTAGGGCGCCAGCTCGTACCGCGCGACGAGCCCGAGGTGCACCTCGTCGGGCCCGTCGGCGAGCCGCAGCGAGCGGGCCCCGCTGTAGGCGGCGGCGAGCGGGAAGTCCTCGGACAGTCCGGCGGCCCCGTGCAGCTGGATGGCCATGTCGATCACCTCGAGGGCCATCCGGGGCACCGCGACCTTGATCTGCGACACCTCACTCCGCGCCCCGGCCAGCCCCTTGGTGTCGAGCAGCCAGGCCGTGTGCAGGACGAGCAGCCGAGCCTGGTTGATGGCGATCCTGGCGTTCGCGATCCGTTCCCGGTTCCCGCCGAGGTTGGCGAGCGGCTTGCCGAACGCCTCCCTGCTGGTCGACCGCTTCAGCGCCAGCTCGAGCGACCGCTCGGCCAGCCCGATGAGCCGCATGCAGTGGTGGATGCGCCCGGGCCCGAGCCGCCCCTGGGCGATCTCGAACCCCCGCCCAGGCCCGGCGATGACGTTGTCCAACGGCACCCGAACGTCGGTGAAACTCACCTCACCGTGCCCGTACGGCTCGTCCCGATGCCCAAAAACGGACAACAACCGCTCGACCTTCACCCCCTCGGTGTCGATCGGCACCAGCACCATCGAGTGACGCCGATGACGGTCCGCGTCCGGATCGGTAAGCCCCATGAAGATGACGAACCTGCAGTTCGGATGCCCCACCCCGGTGCTCCACCACTTGCGTCCGTTGAGGACGACCTCGTCCCCCTTGACGACGGCGGTGGCGGCCATGTTGGTGGCATCGGACGAGGCGACAGCAGGCTCGGTCATGCAGAACGCGGACCGAATCTCGCCCCGCAGGAGGGGCTCGAGCCACCGCTCCTGCTGCGCCGGACTGCCGTACTGCGCGAGAACCTCGGCGTTCCCCGTGTCAGGCGCGTTGCAGTTGAACACCTCGGGCGCGAGGAAGGACCGCCCCATCTGCTCAGCGAGCGGCGCGTACTCGACGTTCGAGAGCCCGGCCCCCCGCTCGGCGTCCGGGAGGAAGAGGTTCCACAGTCCCTGCTCCCGCGCCGTGGCCTTCAACTCCTCGACCACGGGCAGAACCGTCCAGGGGTTGTCACTGGCGTGTAAGGCCCGGTGGTACTCCGCCTCCACCGGCTCGATCTCGGTCCGCACGAAGTCGGACACCCGACGCAGGTAGTCGGCCGCCGTGGCCGAATGCGAGAAGTCCACGAATAGGCACCCTACCTCGCGGTAACCCGAACGGAAGTTACCTCGATCACCCTCGCGGTGGCCTCAGTAGTCGGAAACCAGATCGGCCGGACAGAGGGTGACGACGAACGGCTCGGTCACCGTGACCTGGTCCTCCTTGATTCCTTCCGCGGCGACCACGTACTCGCCGTCCCGCAGGGTCAGGCACAGCAGCGACGGCACGTACGGGTCGATGATCCAGAAGCACGCGCAACCGGCCCTGGCCAGGGTGGCGCGCTTGAGCTGGGTGTCGATCAACCGGCTGGACGGGGAGATCACCTCCACCGCGAGCACCGGGACCCCCACCAGGGCACGTTCGGTGTAGTCCGCACGACGCCCGACCACGACGTCCGGGATCAGCACTGTGTCCTCGGCGAGGACGACGTCCACCGGCGCCGGGAGCGCCTCACAGTCGCGGGGGCACTCCTTGGACACCGCCGCGAGCACGCGGGCCACGACGCGCTGATGTAATGGGCGGGGCGATGGGCTCATCAGCAGCACCCCGTCCACCAGCTCGTAGCGGCGGCCCTCATCGGCAATCGACTCCAGGTCCTTGCGCGTCAGCGGCTCGTGGTGCGGAAACACCGGGACAGTCCCCATGCTGCTCCCTAGATCGCGACAATTCGAACCTGGATGGGGTACACCCTAGACACCCGACGACGCCGGAAGCCTTCGGTCCGCGCAGGGCCGGTCAAGGGAGTTCACACGAACGGCCGAGCGCGCGGCTCGGTGGCGCGTGGCACACACGCGTCTCGCTACAAATCGTAGCCCGTACGTGACCATCACGCTGGTCACGCCCTCTCTTTTACGCCGAACGTGTGATCGATACAAATTCAGCAAACTGCCATGCGCCATCTTCGCGGCGGTAAATACGCGCTCGCCTGTACGCCATTTTCCACCCCGAACGCGCACGGCCGTCAAAGTGCCTAAGTGGATATCGTAGGCGGGTGTGACACGCCCGGGCAAGCCGTACATGTGTACTTCTTGAGCGGAAACCGTTACCTGCGGCTGCTGGTGACCGTGAGATCGGCGCCGACGGCGATCGCCGCCGCGCGCGCCGAGTTGAGCATGGTTTCCAGCAGGCAGAGCCGGAGGAAGTCGTCCGTCATCCGCCGCGGCGCGGGCCCGGCACGCAGTCGCCGGTAGGTCGTCGCACTCAGGTGCGGTTGGACGATCACCACCTGGACGAGCGCGGTCGCGTCGCGACGGGCGGCGACCGAGATGAAGTCACGCCGGTCGGCGACCCGCCTGCCGTCCGTCCACGTGGCTGGTCGCGCCACCGGCGCGTGGCGGAGACGATCGACCAGGCGGGCCTGGTCCGCGAACACGAGGTTCTTCGCCGCCTGCCCGGTCACCACCTCGTAGGCCGTGGCCGAGACACCGCGGTTCCGCGCGGCGCTCTTGGCCGCCTTCACGTGAATCATGGTGAATGTTTCGTCGGGTGCGATGTGCAGGAAATCGGCGACTTCCCCGGGACCGTCGTCACAGGTGAGCCAGCCTTCGCGATAATGCGCGGCGACCCAGCTGAACAACGACCTGTCGCCCGGCCGGCCGATGGCGTCGTGCTGGTCCTGGGCGCGCGGCGACAACGGTTTCTCGGTGGTGATGTCGAATCCGGTGAAATCGTCGAAATGCCATCGCGGAAACCGGGCTATCTGCGTGTTCCGGTGCCATATCCGGCCGTCCACGATCGTGTGACCCGACCGGTAGTGGACGGTCACCAGCTCGGTGTGGACCAGCGCGGCGAGCACCCGCCGGATGGCGATCTCGTCGACCGGGCTGCCCGCGATCTCGAAGAAGATGGCCAGGCCGGGCTGTGCCACGAGCCGCGCTTCGAGCGTGCCGACCGGCTTCCCGTCCAGCGCGACGTCCAGTTGGAACCCTGGCTCGCCGGGCGCGCCACGCACGCTGAGCGCGGCGCGCTGGAGCAAGGCGGCGGCGTCCCGTACGTCCTCCCCGAGATCGGGGGTGGCGGGGAGGTCCTCGGGCGCGAGCGTGGACATCTCGAAGGCACCCCGCACCTCCGACAGGTCAGCCACCTCACGCGCGAGCAGGGCGAACACCGGCGCCGCCGGCTCGTTCTCGGCCAGGCTCTCGGCGAGCAACGCCAGCAACTCCGCGGTGATGGCCATGAAGTGCTGCCAGCCGGTCGACCGCTTGAACCACACCATCGACTTCCGCGGCGTGGTCCCGACCGTGCCGGTCAGCGAGGTGCGCGCCGGGTGCCGCGGCAGGGAAGCCCGACCAGCCGCCATCGCGAACGACGGATCCTCGAGTGCGTTGAGCGCGTCCTCGAGCTTGCGCCCGGACAGGCTCTTCGTGTCCGGCTTGTTCGCCCGGCGGGAGTGCGTGCCGCGCAGCCACAGGCCCTTCGCCTCACCGGACAGCAGCGCCGCCTCCAACGTGAGGGCCGGGACACGGCGCAGCGGCGGCCGCGGCGCCTGGTCCAGCCACCGCTGCAGACGATCCGCGAGCGTCTCGTCGGTGTGCACCGCGACCAGCCGCTCGCGCCGCAGAACCAGCGTGAGGTGATGCCGAGTGTCGACGAACAGGGAGTCGGCACGCAGCCAGCTCGGCACGTGCTCGACACGCCGGACGAACCCGTGCACCTCGTCCAACACCGACTCCGCGAAGAACTGAGCCCCCTCGGCGACGACCGTCACCGGCCCGCGGGTCCGCTCGTCGTCGCGGGGCCGCAAGGCCTGGAGGACCGCGGGACACGCGTCCTCAGGCACGTCACCGGTGTACTCGAGCACGACCACCGTGAAGTACGGACCAAGCGAGTGCCACGGCAACGGGACGGGCTCGCCGCCCGTGAAGCCCATGACCGCCACCCTCACCACGGTAGCGCGATCAAGGAAATCCCTGGTCAACCGCCGATGTCCAAACGGTGCCCAACAGAATGTCCACGTGCCCGCCCCCACGAACTGGGTGATCGACTTCGCCAACGCGCCGATGCCAACCCCACTCGATCCCGGCCAGGCGATCTCACTGGTCTTGGCCTCGACCTGCCGTTGAGCCGGCACGATCCCATCGGTGTGGATATCGCCGGTGGTGTGGGTGATCGCGGCCCAGCAGATGCACCCTGACACCGCCAGTACGAGGGAACGTGCCCCGCGAGGACTTCCCATCCACCGCAATCGCTGCGGGGCGGGGTGAGCTGACCTGCGTCCGCGGTGCCGGGATTGTTGCTGTCGAGGTGCGCACTCATGCACTGGGTCAGCCAACTACTGATAGCTGCGTCCAACAGGTCGCCGTCGATCTGCTGGGTCAACCGACGCACCGTGGACTCTTCCGGCGCCAGATACCGGTCCTGGCGAGTATCGAATCGCGCGCCCAGGATCGCCAGCACCCGTTGCGGGGCGGCGGCGATCCATTCCCCGGATCGCCGCGAACGACCGCGATCCGGCCAGCACCGCCGCCGCGACCAACGCCAGCAACGACCCCACCGAATGTCGCACACCCCGGCCGAGCACGCGGATCCGGCACCCGCCCCAGGTAATCCCGCAGATCAGCCACCTGTTCAGGAGCAATCACGGTCTCGATGTCCGAGTCGGTGACCTGGATCAGCCGATCGAACGCAGCAGGCAGGATTCAACAGCGGGCACGGCTCTCTCACATGACCACGGGACTTCAGCAACCACATGATCAACGGAGCCATGCCCGCCCCATGAACCGGGTGATCGACTTCGCCAACCCGCCGATGCCAACCCCCACCCGATCCCGGGGGCGTCCCGCCTTGCCAGTCTATCGGGTGGGGGTGACAGAACCGTCGATGTCGATCTTGGTTGTGGATAACTCAGTGGGCTGTGGACAACTCAGCTACCCGTGTACAACAACTTGTTCGGGGTGCCCGGGCTCGCGTTGGTGATCTTGTCGGGGGTCGCGGCCGCGGTCAGGCCTGCCGCCACGTCGGCCGGTGATGCGTCCGGGTTGGCCGACAGGTACAGCGCCGCGGCGCCCGTGACGTGTGGGGTGGCCATCGAGGTGCCGCTGATCGTGTTCGTGCCGCCGTCCTTCCAGGACGAGGTGATGTCCACGCCCGGCGCGTACAGGTCGACCACCTCGCCGAAGTTCGAGAACGACGCCTGGCCGTCCGCGTCGTCCGAGGCCGCGACCGTGATCGCCTCGGTCACGCGGGCCGGCGAGAAGTCCGCCGCGTCGGCGGAGGAGTTGCCCGCGGCGATCGCGAAGGTCACGCCTGACTGGATCGCGCCGCGCACGGCGTCGTCCAGGGCGTCGTCCACGCCGCCGCCGAGGCTCATGTTGGCGACCGACGGACCGCTGTGGTTCTGCGCCACCCAGTCGATACCCGCGACGACCTGCTCGGTCGTGCCGGAACCCTGGTCGTCCAGCACCCGCACGGCCACGATGTTGACGCCCTTCGCCACGCCGTACTCGGCGCCGCCGATCGTGCCGGCGACGTGCGTGCCGTGGCCGTGGCCGTCGGACGCGTCGTTGTCACCGTCGATCGCATCGAAGCCGCTGGTCGCGCGGCCCTCGAAGGTCGGGTGGTCCACCTGGACACCGGTGTCGATCACGTACGCGGTGACGCCGTCGCCCTTGTTGGTGAAGTTGTACGCGCTGTCCAGCGGCAGGTCGTGCTGGTCGATGCGGTCCAGACCCCACGACGGCGGTGCGTCCTGCGTGTCGCTGATCGTGAACTTCTGGCTCTGCTCCACATAGGCCACCGAGTCGTCGGCGGCGAGTTTCCTGGCCTCCGCCTCGGTGGCGCGCACGGAGAAGCCGTGCAACGCGTTCGTGAAGGTGCGGCTGACGTCCGCGCCGTACTCGCCGGCGAGGTTGGTCGCCTCCGCGGCGACGGCCGCCGTCCGCGCCGCGCTGTCCTTCAGCACCACGATGTAGCTGCCAGCAACCGAGTTCTCGGTGTTGGCCAACCGGATCTGCCCTTCCGCCGCCTGTGCGGGCATGGCCACGACCGCGGTGGCGACCGCCACCACACCCGCGAGTCCCGCGCCGGCGATGAGCCTGCCCCGACCCGTGAATTTCATTGTGTAGCCCTTCCAGTCCCCGACTGACATGCGCGCCGCATGTCACCCGTTAGTGTGATCACCCGGGAGTGGAGGGCACATCCTTCTTTCGTCGGGAATGCGTTAACCTCTGTTAACTCGACACAAGCTTGTCGCGCAGCAGCTTGCCGGTGGCGTTGCGGGGCAACTCGTCGACGAACACGACGTCACGCGGAACTTTGAAGCGCGCGAGGTTGGCCTTCACGTAGGCCTTGAGCTCCTCACCGTCCACTGTGGCACCTGGTCGAGTGACCACATAGGCCGCTAGTCGCTGTCCGTATTCGTTGTCCGGCACGCCGACCACGGCCGCCTCGACCACCCCGTCGTACTCGACGAGCAGGTTCTCCACCTCGCCGGGGAACACGTTCTCCCCACCGGAGACGATCATGTCGTCGTCCCGGCCGTCGATGAACAGCAGGCCGTCGTCGTCGAAATGCCCGAGGTCGCCGCTGCACAGCAACCCGTCGATGACCTCTTTCTGCCGCCCGTCGGTGTACCCCTCGAACGACAGGACGCTCCCGACGAACACTCGCCCGACGACGTGCGGCGCGGTGATCTTGCGCCCGTCCTCGTCGTACAGGGCGACCCGGCAACCCACGGGTGCACGCCCGACTGTCCCCGGTGCCCGCCGCCAGTCCTCCGGCGTGGCAACGGTGGCGACGGCGACCTCGGTGGACCCGTACAGGTTGTGCACGACGTCGCCGAAGGCCTCGGTGGTCCGGTTTCCCAGCTCGGGCGGCAATGCGGACCCCGCGCAGAAAATGATGCGCAGCGACGACGTGTCGTATTTGCCGAGTATTTCCGGCCCGAGGTCGACAATGCGCCGCAACATCGTCGGCACGAGGACGAGCGCCGTGGCCGAGTTGTCCTGCACGGCTTTGACCGTTGCCTCCGGCTCGAACCGCCGCCGCAACACGACGGTGGACCCGAGCGCGAAGGAGAGCAGGAACTGCGACAGCCCCGTGCCGTGGAAGAGCGGCGCGGCCATCACCGTGCACTCCCCGGTCCGCAGTGGAATGCGGTCGAGGAACTGAGCAGCGGCAAGCGGCGACTTCACCGTCCGCGGCGCGCCCTTGGGCGTGCCGGTGGTGCCGCTCGTGAGCAACACCAGCCCACCGGGCGAAGGCGGATCCGCCAGCGGCCGGTCGTCCGTGCCCGAGATCAGCTCCTCGAGCGTGGGCACCGTCCCCGGTTCCCCGTCCACCCAGGCGAGAAACCGAGGCAGGTCGTCGTCGAGCGCCTCGATCAGCTCGCTGAACTCCTGGTCGTACACCACAGCGTCCACGCGCTCCCGCCGAGCGACGTCGACAAGCTGCGGCTTGGCGAACCCGGTGTTCATGAGCAGGATCCGGGCACCCAACTTCCCGGCGGCGACCATGGCGTCCACAGCCCCGCGGTGATCCCGGGCAAGTAGCGCGACAACGGACCCGGCGCCAAGTCCGTTCGCGGCAAAAGCCCTGGCCAACGCGTTGGAGCGGGTGTCGAGCTGGTGGTAGGTCAACGCCCCGAGCTCGTCGACGAGTCCGATGGCCTGCTGGTCCCGCTTGGCCGCGACCCGAGCCGCACCGGCGATCGGCCCGAGCTTCCGCAGCACGAGAAGGGACCGCAGCGACTGATCAGGCCGCGTGATGGGCGCGAGCCCAGCACGTCTGAGCACGTCAAGCCCACGAATAGTCGCGGGAACCTGCCCAAGCGCCCTCAACACGTCGCCGACCTCCTCGTCAAACCCTCCCCTGAAGCTACTGGAGAGTTAACTACGGGTCCAGCGCACCCAACACTCCTCACAGAACACCTGCCGTCCTCCTCATCACTCCCTTCACTCGCACTCGACTCTTCGTGTTTTCACCTCGCCGGCGCCCTTCCCTCCGGGACCTTCCTGAGCTTCCCTTTCTTCCCTCCACCTTCCTTCCACCTGCTCCGTCGCCTCGGCGAACGTCCGCCCTCTCAGCTTGCCCGTCTCTGGCCGTGAATGCCATTTCGCTCACCCGCTCGAGGGAAGATTGGCCGTAGAACTCTCCACTCGCGTCAGATTGTCGGTGCCTCGGCGCAGAATCGGGGCCATGAGATTCACGGTCGTGCCGGAAGCGGACGGAGCCGGGCGGGTGCTCGGTCCATCCGGCGTGCCCGAGCGCGTCCCCGACCTGGCCGGCTGGATGGCCGGGCAGGACGCGCGATGGGTGGTGCCCTCGGTCGAGGCGCTCTACCCGGATCTCCTACGCGCGGGCGTCCGTCTCGACCGGTGCCACGATCTGGCACTGACCGAGAGCATTCTGCTGGCCTTCGAGGAACGTCCGGGCCACCCCCGCAACCTGGCGGCGGCCTGGGCACGCATGCGCGATCTCCCCGAGCCCGACGATCCACCCCCGGCCACCAAGACCGCGCAACCGACACTGTTCGAAACCGAGCGGGAACCGGCGCCCGCCGGCACGGACACGCTGTCGGCCGCGGTCGCGGTGTACGACGACCAGCAGCGGCGCATCGCGGCGACCGCTCAGCCGGACCGATTACGCCTGCTCGTGGCCGCCGAGTCCGCCGGAGCGCTCGCGGCCGCGGAGATGACCCACCACGGGCTCCCGTGGCGGGCGGACGTGCACACCGCCCTGCTCACGGAGCTGCTCGGGCCGAGGCCGCCCACGGGCACGCGGCCGAAGGTGCTCGCTGAGTTGGCCGATGACATCACCGCGGCCTTCGGGCTGGTCGGCGCGCCCGAGTCGCGGCAGGTCAACCCGGACAACCCGGCGAGTGTCGTGCGGGCGTTCGCGCGGGCGGGCATCGAGGTGCCGTCCAGCCGGGCACACGTGCTGAAGGAGGTCGACCACCCCGCCGTGGCGCCTCTCCTCCGGTACAAGGAGCTGGCCAGACTGTGGGTGGCGCACGGCTGGTCGTGGCTGGACACCTGGGTGGCCGGCGGCCGGTTCCGCCCGGAGTACGTGGTGGGTGGCGTGGTGTCGGGTCGCTGGGCGACGCGTGGCGGCGCGGCGCTCCAGCTGCCGAAACAGCTGCGCACGGCGGTGCGTGCGGACGAGGGCTGGTCGCTCGTGGTGGCGGACGCCGCCCAGCTCGAGCCACGCGTGCTGGCCGCGCTCGCGGGCGACCGCAAGTTGGCTGACGTGTCCAGGGGCGTCGACCTGTACGCGGGCCTGGCGGCGGAGGCGTTCGACGGCGACCGGGGGCACGCGAAGATCGCGATGCTCTCGGCCATGTACGGCGGCACCAGCGGCGGCGCCGGCCCGCTGCTGGCCAAGCTGCGGAAGCGGTTCCCGCAGGCCGTGGAGTACGTGGAGGCGGCGGCCCGGGCGGGCGAGGAAGGTCAGGTGGTCCGATCCCGCCTCGGCCGTACCTCCCCGCCGCCGTCGGACAAGTGGCGCGCCCTGATGGGCAACCCGGACGCCGACGAGCGCCGGTCCCGGCAGGCCGCCCGGGACTGGGGTCGCTTCACCCGGAACTTCGTGGTGCAGGCGAGCGCCGCCGACTGGGCACTGACGCTGCTGGCCACCCTGCGCCAGCGCCTGGCCGGCACAGAAGCACAACTGGTCTTCTTCCAACATGACGAGGTGATGGTCCATTGCCCAAACGCCATAACTGAATACACGGCCGACGCGATGCGTGCCGCGGCGACCGAGGCGTCCCGACTGGTCTTCGGCAACACCCCGGTCCACTTCCCACTGGAGGCGGCGATAGTCGACTGTTACGCCGACGCGAAGTGACGTGCCGTTGATACGGTTTCCTTCGGTAGACGGAGGAATACGTCCGCGAGGTGCGCATGGATCCCATCACTCCAAGTGTGATCTCGGGTCTTGTCACCAACGCGTTGGGCGGCGCGGCCGGCTCCATACCGCGGGTGCTCAAGTCCAAGCGGAACCGTGAGGTCCGCGAGGCGATCGGCGACCTGAACGCGTCAGCGCAGTCATTCCTGCTGCCGGCTCTGGCCAACCTTGCCGGCCGGGAGGACGGCGCACAGGAAACGGTCGGCAGGTTCCTGGGTACGGTCGAGGCGGAGACGTATGTGCGGGTGGTCGCCTGCGCGGCGCTTTCCGGGCAGCTGAACGACATCCGCGCTGAGTTGCACGACCAGTTGGTCGCGCTGCTGGTGCTGGTGGCGAACGCCCGACGGGACACGGCGCAGGAAATCGCGGGGCTGCTGTTCGGCCTCTTCGCGAGGACCATCGACACCGCGTCGAAGACGCTCGCTCAGGCGGATCAGAAGCTGTTCACGGCCGTCGGCAACCAGGCTCGTGACGAGGAGAAGGCGGGCTCACTGGACGGCATGGTCCAGCGCAACCGGCTTCTGCAACGCCGCGGACCGGCCGAGTTGGCGGACTTCCTGGACTTCGCCGACCAGTACCGGACGCTGTTGCACGACCGAACCAGCGATCTTGTGCCCGCCTACTTCGACGTGCAGCGCCGGGTGCCGATCGACCGGCTGTACGTGAAGCCACGGTTCTCGCACGATCAGCGGTCGGAGTCGCTCGACGCCTTGCTCGCGCTCGCGTTCCGCACGGTCATCCTCGGCGATCCCGGTGCGGGCAAGTCGACGCTCGCCCAGTACCTGGCGCACGTCTACTCGGCGCCGACGAGCGTCACCACGGGCGAGTTCGGGGTCGTGCCCTTCATCGTCACGCTGCGGACGTACGAGGAGTGGAAGAAGAGCGAGCACGGCTCGGTCGTGGCGTTCATCGCGGCGCACATCGTCGAGAACTTCCAGCTGACGGTGCCGGACGGCGCGATCGAGTACCTGCTGCTGACGGGCCGGGCCTTCGTGCTGTTCGACGGCCTCGACGAGCTGATCAACATCGGCACGCGGCGGGACATCTGCGACGTCATCGCGAACTTCGCGGACCTGTACGCGAGCGCGACGGTGCTCGTCACGTCACGCAAGATCGGCTACTTCGAGGCGCCGATCAACACGGCGCGGTTCAGCACCGCCACACTGCTGAACTTCACCGACGAGGACGTCGAAACGTACGTCACCAACTGGTTCGCCGTCGACCACCGGCCGGACCACCGGACGCGCCAGGCCATGGTGCGCTCGTTCCTCGCGGAGTCGGCGTCCGTCCGGGACATCCGCGCGAACGCCCTGATGCTCGGCCTGATGTGCAATCTCTACCGCGGAGTGCGCACCATTCCGCAGAACCGTGCCGACCTGTACGAGAAGTGCGCCGCGATGCTGTTCGAGCAATGGGATGCCGGGCGCGGCATAACCACATCCCAGGTGCTGAAGGCGGACGCCAAGGCGGCACTGCAGGACGTCGCGCTGTGGATGTACACGACCCCGGAGCTGTCCGACGGCGTCATGGAGAAGCAGCTCATCCATCGCCTCACCGACTTCTGGAGCAAGCGCTTCGAGGACCGGCAGCGTGCCATGGACGTCGCGAAGGAGCTCGTGGCGCTGTGGAAGGGCCGCACGTGGGTGCTGACCGACGTGGGCACCGCCGGCAGCCAGCCGGGGCTGGTCTACAAGTTCACCCACCAGACGTTCCTCGAGTTCTTCGCGGCCGTCGAGCTGGTCCGCCGCAACTCGTCGCCGGCGGCGCTGTGGGAGCAACTCCGGCGCCCGCTGTCCGAGGGCGGCTGGGAGATCGTCGCGCAACTCGCGGTCCAGAAGCTCGACGAGTTCTGCCTCGATGGCGCCGACGAGATGCTCGGCCTGCTCGTGACCGAGGCGAACGCCAGCACGGACGTCATGACCCGCACCAACCTGCTGTCGTTCGCCGCGCGCAACCTCGACAGCCTCTACGCCCGGCCGTCAACCCAGCGGGATCTCGTCACCGCGGCCATGGACCTCGCGCTGGAGACCTTGCCGAGCACCGGCACAACCAGCAGCTTCCGGGAGTACATCGATCTGGTCGTCCGTACGGTGGAGAACTTCCGAGGTCAACAGCGCCGTCGCCGGATCGACCCGCGAGATCTGTGGCAGCCGGTGCTGCGGCTGCTCGAGTACCAGCGCGACCGGAACACGCTGGTGATCGACCAACTGCTGCAACACGGCTGCGACCTGATCCGGCAGGATTCCGCGGAGGCGGCGTCGGCGGCGTTCGTGTTCCTGATGCTGCGGGACAGCTTCCAGGCGCTCGCCCGGATCCCGTCCGACTCGTTCGACGAGGAACTGGCCCTCACCATCCCGCGCAACCGGTGGAACGGCCGGCAGATCGAGCAGAGACTCGGTCAACCGCTCGATGCCGACCGCATCGTGGGGTGGGGCCGGACCAACTTCTGGGCAGCCGTCCTCGCCTGCCGTGCCCGGGTGATCAGCGTGGCGGATCTCGTGCGGTCGGCCGGCGTCGCGATGCTGGCCTGTTCCGCCGATCCGTTCATGGGAATGGGGGTGACCATCCACGAGGTTTCACCGCTCGAGGAGCTGCTGCTCGCCTACCTGGACCGTGTCGATCCCTACGAGAAGTACCGGTTCCGCACGGGCGAGGCACGGCGCACGCTGGCCGCGGTCGGCCGCGCGCTGGACCGCGAGACCCCGAGTTTCGACCAGGCCTGGCTGGCGGAAACGGTGCTGTACGAGAAGGTCGTCGAGCGGAAGTTCCTGTCCTCCGGCACCGGTGAGTCCACTGTCACCCCGGCGCGACCCGAGGCGCTCGCGGACCAGGACGCGGCGTTCGGCGCGGCGGTGCTCCTCGCCGCGGTTGTCGAGGCCGAGTCCTGGGAGGTGGTCGACTACAGCGAGGACCAGCTCGTCTCCCTGGCGCTGGGCCCACTGCAGGTGCTCGAGCCGGTGTTCGTCGCGCGGCGGACCGAGGGGTTCTGGGGCATGGAGATCGACGACGCGCTCGTCCGGTCCGGACTGTCCCCCGCACGCAGGAAGGTCCTGGCCGCCTGGGCCGGCAAGCGGGTCAACTTCACGCACTGACCCTGCGGAGGGTGTCCGGGGACAGGTCGGCGGGGGTGCGGTTGCCCGACAGGCCCAAGGTCAGGTCGAGGTCGGCGAGGATGCCACGCACGACGTGGCGGACACCGTCCTCGCCGGACAGGCCCAGGCCGTACACGTAGGGGCGGCCCAGCAGCACGGCCTTGGCGCCGAGGGCGAGTGCCTTGACGACGTCGGCGCCGGTGCGGACGCCGGAGTCGAACAGCACGTCGAGCCGGTCGCCGACCGCCGCCGCGATCTCCGGGAGCATGTCGAGTGCGGCCACCGCGCCGTCGACCTGGCGACCGCCGTGGTTGGAGACGATGATGCCGTCCATGCCGGCGTCACCGGCGCGGCGGGCGTCGTCGACGTGCTGGATGCCCTTCAGCACGATGGGGCCGTCCCAGTGTTCACGTAGGAACGGCAGCTGGTCCCAGCGCCGGTCGGTGCCCGTGAACATCGGGATCCACTGCAGGATAGCCGCGGTCGGGTCCTCCTCCGGCGGCTTCGCGAGCAGTGCGCGGAAGGCCGGGTCGGAGAACGGGATGGCGTTGCCGATGCCGCGGATGAACGGCAGGTACGCCTGGTCCAGGTCGTTCGGCCGCCAGGCGAGCGTCCACGTGTCGAGCGTGACGACGAGCGTCGAGAACCCGGCCGCCTTCGCCCGCGCGAGGATGCTGATGGTGACGTCGTTGTCCTTGGGCCAGTAGAGCTGGTACCAGCGCGGCCCATCACCGGCGGCCTCGGCGACCTCCTCGATGGTGTGCGACGACGCCGTGGACAGCACCATGGTTACCCCGAGCCCGGCGGCGGCACGCGCGGTCGCCAGTTCCCCGTCCGGGTGCACGATCGACTGCACGCCGACCGGCGCGAGCAACACCGGCGCCGGCATGTCCTGCCCGAGCACGGTCACGCCGAGATCGCGACTCGTGGCGTCGGTGAGCATCCGCGGCACGATCCGCCACCGCCCGAACGCCTCCCGGTTGGCGGCGACCGTCGCCCCGGAGCCGGCGCCGCCCGCCACGTACCCGAACGGGCCCGGCTCGAACTTCTCCCGCGCCAGCCCCTCGAGCCGAGTCGGATCCGTGGTGAACGGCGGCAACTGGTCGCCGAGCCCTTGGAGGTAGATCTCGTTCTGGTAAGCACCCCACTGACCAGCCACTTTGTCGCTCCTTACCACCTCAGGCCGTTTCCAGGCCGTCAGGCTCGTCGATCGATTCTCGCCCATCTTGCATGGTCGCCAGGTCGGAGGTTTCGCCGGTTTCCCGCCGAACATGGGATCGATCGCCCGCCCGTCGGCTCGTGGCATCAGGTGGCGTACACCCACATCGTGGAAGCCGGTCCGCTTGCCCGAGCCACTCGGCCAGTTCCTTGATCGACTCGCCTGCGTACAACAGAACCGATGCGAAGTACTGCGCGCATGCGTGCCGTCCTGGCGAGACGTCCTCGGGGCTTGGCCGCCGGACAGCGCCGTGCCAGCTCTGCTGGTTGAACGACTGCCGTTCGACTACTACGCCGAGAGCGTTGACGAGGCCCCTGCGCGAGACCGCACATGACCGACATACGACGACAACTTGACCATCGACACGCAGGACTACGCGTCCGAGCCTGCGTAACCGCAGCGCGTAGGCTTGAGTCAACTAACAGATCGGGACAGCCCAATGTGTCGGAGACTGAATGACCACCTACGACGAACTATATTTCGGTCAGACCGATGGACGTAGGGAAGCGAGCCAAGACCCAGATCTCTTTGTCAGGAGTTTTGTCGACCGAAATGACGCTGTTGGAAAAATCAAGTCTGGAGCAAAATTTCTACTCCTTGGCCCAAAAGGGGCAGGGAAGTCGGCGGTTGCGGCATATCTGGATCGCACTCAAGATCGACAGAAAGAATTTGTCAGAATTAGAGATCTTAGCGCTTTGCCGTTGAGCGAAGTTGAACGCGTAAAGACCGGTGAGCCAGGAGGACCTGGGCGGACGATCACGGCATGGAAGTTACTCCTCCTGTGCGGCCTCTTGGATCTACTTCTCGAAGACCAAGCCAGCCCAATCCAAAGCGATCCCGACGTGATCGCGGCCGCGAACGAATTGCGCAAGCTAGGCTTCCTTGACGCGTCGCCCGGACCCGCTGTAATGCAGGCCGTTAAGACCACTTACAAACTCTCCCTACCCGGACTAGGCAACCTCTATACTCGCGAAAAGCAAAGCGCATTTAATCTCTACCATGTGGCGAATTTCTTGCAAGACCGAATCACCAAAGCTGTGGCAACCGATCACAGATACATATTGCTGCTCGATGGCCTAGATTCGATTTACCTTACCGACCAAAGCTACTCTGCCGTCACAGCCAGTTTGCTACAAGCCGCATATGAGTTACACGAAGTACTTCAACGGACGGAATCGCCGCACAGAATCGTTCTTTTGTTGAGAAATGACATCTTCTCCCGACTACCTTTATCCGACTCAAGCAAGATGCGGCAAGACCTCAGTATCGATCTCGACTGGCGCGTACTCTCTGGGAACCCCAAGAAGTCAAGCCTGTTCCAATTGGTGAATCGAAAGGCAACAGCGCTATTGAACGGAGATGAGTTCGATGTTATATCGACCTTCTTTCACAAAGACGTCCAAATAGGGGGGAGAGGCGGGGCGCCGAAGTGGCCCAACGTCTACCAGTACTTACTTGACCTAACGCGGCACACGCCACGAGATCTACTGCGCCTCCTAGAATATATTCGCCTAACTGAGATCGATATCAACAGCGACCCTGACCCAAAAAGGAAGTCTAGCAAACTTACCAATGCAGTAATCAGAGAAGGGGCACTCCGATACTCTTCAACCTATTTCGTCGAGGCCATCGAGAATGAACTTGTAGGCCTTAATATGGACGATTCACTCATACAGCGCGCGGTAACAACACTCAGACATCTTCGCAAGAGCACCTTCGATGCAGCTACCTTTTTCAAAGACTTCTCTGACAAAACCTCGACGCAGGAAGGGCGAAATCTGACGAGATGCTGAAATGGTTATTCTTCGCCGGCGCGATAGGAAACGTTGTCACGGGATCACGAGAACGGTACTTACAGTTCTACCACCGGAGAAACGATGCAGAAGTATACCTCGGGGGCGAATTAATTTTGCACAATGCTCTCATTTACGCATGGAACATACCCCGCTAAGCTCTTCGGCTGACGTCGAGCAGATATCGGGTTGGCGCCAAAATTATCTGCAGTGTCCGAGTGCTCTGTCGAACTTGGCTCTATGAGATCTGAGGCACGGCCATCAGCCGCTCCGCTCATGGCGGCCAGCCTGCGCGGGGCAGCCCACAAGCCTTCGACGGCAGCGCCAACCATCGGCGGCGCGTAGTCGTCATAGAGCCGGGATGCCACGTGCCTAGACTGGCCCCATCGCCGTGATCGTTCCAACACACACCGCCAACATCAAAGCGCTCCGCGATGGGCTACGCCCACTCCTGAGACCAACGACCATGCGCTACCAATCGGCATCGGGGAGGGGACGGCGACGGGCAGGTGCCGCTCAACCTCCAGGCCCCGTCGGTCGGCGGTCAGGAGGTCCGGAGGTCACACAGCTTGGGGCACGGAACTTCCACCGCCACCAACTCGTGCTGTAGCCGCGTCGCGTCCTCACCGGAGAAGGCATCAGACCGACTCCTACAGGCCCGTATGTCGTTCAGGCACGCAGCAGCGGACGGGCCCCCGCCGCATAAGACACGAGAGCGGCGCAGCCAAGATCAGGCTGTGGAACTGTCACCAACGGTGAGAATCGTTGAAAGTATTGAGATGTGTTTGAGCAGATCACAGGCTCTTTCGAACCCCGCCGCCAAGGTCAACGCGTGCGAGCAGTAAGAAGATCTCGTTCTGGTACGCGCCGAACTGCACAGCCACGCCGCTGCTCCTTGGTCGTGATCGTGAACCTCGACCATTCAACAGCACGCGGGCGAGTTGGCTACCGGCCCTGGGGACCGAACTCGGGTGGGGGTCCCTGCGGTTCCCGCGGGGTGGGCGGGCCGGCCGGTGGTCGTGGGCCGAACTGCGGTCCTTGCTCCGGGACGGTGCCCTGCGGTGCGATGCCGCCGACCGGCGGCGCGGCGAACCCACCGGGTGGGCTGGCGGGCGGCGCCGGGAAGCCCCCGGGAGGGCTCGCCGGCGGGGCGCCGAAGTCGCCGGCCGCTGGCCTTGCGAACCCGGCAGGTGGCTGGCCACCGAACTCACCACCTGCGGGACGCGCGAAACCGGCCGGCGGACTCGAAGGCGGCTGGCCACCGAACTCACCACCTGCGGGACGCGCGAAACCGGCCGGCGGACTCGAAGGCGGCTGGCCACCGAACTCACCACCTGCGGGACGCGCGAAACCGGCCGGCGGGCTGGATGGCGGCTGGCCA
>Ga0081539_10001797_pt1 | contig 33959 bp, 32 predicted proteins | sample TabmetS4T2R2_FD_71023 | JGI IMG/M metagenome (GOLD analysis project Ga0081539, IMG submission 71023) | Tabebuia heterophylla rhizosphere microbial communities from the University of Puerto Rico - S4T2R2 | ecosystem: Host-associated > Plants > Roots > Rhizosphere ... | reverse complement strand
AACCCGCTGGCGCTGCTGGAGATCCCGCGGCTGCTGTCGGACGGCCAGCGCGCCGGCCGCGAACCGCTGGAGGAGCCGCTGCGGCCGGGCACCGGCGTCGAGCGAGCGTTCCGGCGCGCGCTCGACGCGCTCGCCGACTCCGAGCGCCTGGCGCTGCTGCTCGCGGCGACCGCGCACAGCGGCCGCGTCGCCGTCATCGAGCCGGCGCTGCGCGAGCGCGGGCTGACGATGGAGGATCTCGCGGCCGCCGAGGAGGCGCGGATGGTCACGATCGCCGACGGCGAGGTCGAGTTCCGCCACCCGCTGCTGCGCTCCACCGCCTACCACGCCGCAGGCGCGGGCGAGCGCCGGGCCGCGCACGCGGCGCTCGCCGCCGCCGCGCCGGCCGGCAGCCCCGAGCGCGCCTGGCACCTGGCGGCCTGCGCGGTGGCGCCGGACGAGGAGGTCGCCGCGGCGCTGGAGGCGGCCGCGCTGGACGCGCGCGGCCGCGGCGCCCACGCGACCGCGGCCCGCGACTTCCTGCGCGCGGCGCAGCTCACGCCCGACGACGAGCCGCGCGCGCGGCGGCTCCTGGAGGCGGCGACCGACGCCACACGCTCCGGCGAGGCCGACCAGGCGCTGACGCTGCTGCGCGACGCCGCGCGGCTCGCCTCGGACCCGCTCCTCGCCGCCGACGTCCAGCGCATGACAGGGCACGTCGAGATGCGCCGCGGCTCTCCGCTCGTGGCCTACGAGCTGCTCGTGGCCGAGGCCGACCGCGTGCGCTCGCGCGATCCCCGCCGCGCCGCCGGCATGTTCCTCGAGGCCTCGGTCTCTCACATGATGACCGGCGACATGCACGCGCTCCTGGCCACGGCCGAGCGGGCGCGCGCGCTGGCGACGTCCGCGGACCCGGCCGTCGAGCTGCTCGCCACGACGGTGATCGGCGAGGCCTACCTGGCGCTCGGCGACGTCGAGCAGGGCGACGCGATGCTCACCGCGTGCGAGCCGTACCTGATGGAGGCCGACCCGCTGGCCATCGTCGAGGTCGTCGGCATGGCCGCGCACTCGGCGATCTGGATCGAGAAGTTCGACCGCGCGCAGCGGATCTTCGACCGGCTGATCGCGGCCGCGCGCGAGGCCAGCGCCGTGAGCGCGCTGATCTATCCGCTCGCCGCGAAGGCGCACATGGACTTCCGGCTCGGCCGCTGGGCCGTGGCGCGGGCGGACGCGACGGAGTCGGTCGAGCTGGCCCAGGACACGGGCCAGCTCCCGCTGCTCGCGCACAGCCTCGCCGCGCTCGCCCACACCGAGGCGGGCCTCGGCGCAGAGGACGCGTGCCGGCGGCACGTGCGCGAGGGGCTGGCGCTCGTGGCGCGCTTCCAGGGCGAGGCGACGGGCACGTACCTGCACCACGCGCTGGGGCTTCTCGAGCTCGGGCTCGGGCGGATCCCGGAGGCGATCGCCTCGCTCGAGGAGGTCCGCCGCGCCGCCGAGCACCTCCAGATGCAGCCCGCGGTCGTCCCGTGGGCGCCCGATCTCGTCGAGGCCTATGCGCGCGCCGGGCGGCGCGACGAGGCGCTCGCGCTGGTCGGCGAGTTCGAGGCGCGCGGCGCGCGGACCGGCGCGCGCTGGGCGCAGGCCGCGGTCGGGCGGCTGCGCGCGCTGCTCGCGCCGGAGGCCGAGATGCGCGCGGGGTTCGAGGGCGCGCTGGCCCTCCACGACGGGCTGCCGATGCCGTTCGAGCGCGCCCGCACGCTGCTGTGCTTCGGCGAGCGGCTGCGCCGCGCGCGCCAGCGGGCCGACGCGCGCGAGCCGCTGAAGGAGGCGCTGGAGACGTTCGAGCGCCTCGGCGCGCGCGGGTGGGCCGAGCGGACCCGCACCGAACTGCGGGCGACCGGCGAGCAGCAGGCGCGGCGCGCCGAGACCGCGGCCGAGCAGCTCACGCCGCACGAGCTCCAGATCGCCGTGCTCGTGGCGCAGGGGATGACCAACCGCGAGGCGGCGGCGGCGCTCTTCCTGTCACCCAAGACGATCGAGTACCACCTCGGCCAGATCTACCGCAAGCTCGACGTCCGCGGCCGCGCCCAGCTCGCGCGGCTCATGGCGATGGAGCTGCCCGAGGGCGAGCGCGACCCGTCCGTGCTTGCGTCGGCGCTGAACTGATTCCTAATCGAGTTGTTCTTCCAGGCGGGCGGCGTGGTCGCGGGCTTCGGCGGCGGCCTCGCGGGCGGCCTCGAGGTCCGAACGGGCCTCGTCGGCGTGCTCGCGGGCGTCGTCGGCCGCGGCGAGGGCGTCCTCGAGCCGCTTGGCCGCCCGCTCGGCGGCCCGCTCCGCGCGCTCGAGCTCGCGCTCCCGCGAGCGGCGCTCCGCGCGGGCCTCCCGGAGCTCGGCCTCGAGCTGCGCCCGCCGCTCGCGCTCCTCGCGCTCGGCCGCCTCGCGCTCCTCTCGCTCCCGCTTGGCGGCCTCGTCGTCGCTCTTCTTGGGCTTCGCCGCCCGCGGCTTGCGCGGCGGCGACGCGGCGGGCGCATCCGCGCCCGGCATGAGCCCCCAGGCACCCGCGCCGCTGGCGTCCTCGACGAGCCGGCCTTGGTCGAGCGCGGCGCGCACGTCGTCGTCGGTGGCCGCGGCGGTCAGCGTCGTGCGCAGCCGCTCCAGCGTCTGCCCGGTGGGCTTGCGGCCCGACGGGCGCAGCTCCCCCGCCGCCTCGACCAGCGCGTCGACCGCCGCGCGCTGGGCCGCGGCCGCCTCGCGCAAGGCGCCCGCGCCCTTCCCGGCCACCGCCGCCTCCTGCGCGTCGCGCAGATCGTCGCCCGCCTCGAGCAGCGCGTCGACGAGGTCCCGCCGCTCGCGCGCCAGCGTGTTCGCCGCCCACGACGCCTGGCTGGGCTTGGGCAGCTTGGCGACGGCCGCGGCCGCGTCGCGCTCCTTCGCCTTGCGCAGCTCGCGAGCGGCCGCGTCCCGCTCGCGCGTGAACTCCTCCAGCGGCAGGCCGTAGAGCCGGCCCGCGACGTCCTCGACCGGGTCAGCCACCCTCGCCGGAACCGACCGCGGTGACCACGGGCGCGTCGCCCACGCGCCAGCCGCGGGTCATCGCCTCCGAGTTGAACGTCGCCGCGACCTCGCCGCGCGCGGTCACCGCGATCACGCCGGCGTCGCCGCCGAAGCGGGTGACGCCCTCGAGCGCGATCTCGCACGCCTCCTCCAGCGTGAGCTCGTTGTGGATGAGGAGCGCGTGGACCTCGTGGGCGAGCGCCATGCGGATGATCGACTCGCCGTGCCCGGTGCAGGAGACGGCGACGGCCTCGTCGGCCCACGTGCCGGCGCCGATCAGCGGCGAGTCGCCGACGCGGCCGAGCCGCTGGCCGGACACCCCGCCGGTCGAGGTGGCGGCCGCCACCCGGCCCTGGGAGTCGCGTGCGACGGCGCCGACCGTCCCCCTCGCGCCGGTCGCGTCGCCCTCCTTGAGCCGCACGAGCGCGAGCCGCTCGCGCTCGGTCACGAACCACGTCTCGGACTCGAACGCGAGGCCGGCGGTCGCGGCGAAGTCGGTCGCCGGCTGGCCCACGAGCAGGACGTGGCGCCCATCGGCGAGCACGGCGCGGGCGGCGCGGATCGGGTTGCGCACGCCGCGCACCGCGGCCACGGCGCCGGCGGCGCGGGTCGCGCCGTCCATCATCGACGCGTCGAGCTCGACGCGCCCGTACTCGGTGAGCGCCGCGCCGCGGCCCGCGTTGAACTCGGGGTCGTCCTCGAGCACGACGACGGCCGCCTCGACGGCGTCGAGCGCGGGGCCGCCGGCGGCGAGCACGGCGTGCCCGGCCTCCACGGCCTCAGCCGCACCGGCGCGCATGCGGGCCACGCGGTCGGGGTCCTCGACCGACCCGCCCGCTCCGCCGTGGACCACGATGGCGATCTCGTCCATCGGCGGGCACCCTACTGGCCGCAGGAGCTCCAGGCCTCCCATCCCGGCGCGCGGCCCAGGAGCCGGTACCCGGCGGGATCGAGCGCCGGCTCGACGGCCCCGCCGCCGTACGGGCGCCAGCGCACGACCACGTCGGGCCGCTGCGGCGGGCGGTCGATGCCGTACATCGAGACGTCGAGCTCCCAGGCGACGAGCGGCCGGGCGTCCTGCGCGGTGCGCACCCGGCAACGGGCCACCGCGTGGCGACCGCCGGCGGCCGCGACCATGCGCGGGAGCGCCTCGCGCCGGTCGGCGCGGTGCCCGACGTCGGTGAGCTGGTCGCGCAGGTCGGGGACCGTGATGACCGCTGCGGCGATCACCACGACGAGCGGCAGCAGCGGCGTCACCCGCGCCGCCCCGACGCCGGCGAGCACGCACCCGACCGCAGCGGCGGCGACCAGGTACCGCGGGTTGCCCGCGTACCCCGCCTGCGCCATCACCGCCACGATGAGGACCCAGGCCGCCGCCGCGACCCCGAGCAGCCGCTGGGTCCGCGAGCCGGCGATCACGGCGATCAGCGCAGCGGCGAGCGCCGGGATCGTGAGGACCGACACGGCGTCGGCCAGCACCGCGAGGAACGGCACGGACTCCAGCGCGGCGCTGCCGATGCTCGGCTCGCCGCGGGCGGCGCGCGAGGCGCCCGCCAGGCCCGGCATCCCGAACAGGTCGGGGAACGCCCATAGCAGCGGGACGAGGACCGCCGCGACCGCGACCGCGCGCCGCGCCGGCGGATCGGCCCGCCACAGCCACAGCCCGTACAGCCCCAGGAACGGCCACACCTCCGGCCGCAGCAGGGCGGCCGCGGTCGCGAGCGCGAGCGCGGCCCGCCGGCGGCCCGCCAGGTGCGCGACGACCGCCCACAGCACGGCCGCCGCGAGCAGGCCCTCGGAGTTCCCGAGCGCCGTGTTGAACGCCCACCACGTGCTCAGCGCCATCAGGGCGGCCGCCGCGGCGCCCGCCGCGCGCCCGCCCAGCCGCGCGCCCAGCGCGGCCGCTCCCGCGATCGCGAGCAGCCCGCCGGCGCGGGCCACGAGCAGCCAGAGCGCGGGCGCCGGCGCGCCGGTCAGGGAGAGCGGCGTCGTCACCACGACCGGCAGCGGCTTCCACGACGGCCCGCCGCGGGTGTCCAGCGCGAAACGCGCCGCGTCGCGGCCCCACACGACCCACGCCTGCGGGTCGAACGCCAGCGCCCACGGCAGCAGCAGCGACGCCGCCGCGACCGCGAGGCACGCGCCGACCACGGCCGGCACGGCGCGCCGGGTCGTCAAGTCAGCGCGCTCACGAGGATCAGCAGCGCGATCAGGAGGCCGACCACGAAGGCGACGGCGATCCCGCGCACGACCCACACCGCGACCGGAGACCGATGGGTGGGGACGCGGTGCGCAGCCGCGGCGCGCGCCGCCTCGGCGCGCTGGTGCGCGGCCGCGCGGCCGACGTCGGTGCGCCGCGAGGCCGCCAGCCGGCCCGCGGGCGTAGCCGCAGCCGGCGCCTCGCCGGTCACGCCGTTGGCGGCCGCCGCCGACGTGATGCGGCGGTGCTCGGCGGTCTGGGCCTGCACGGCGTCGAGCTCGCGGCGCAGGTGCCGCGCCGCCGCGCGCTCGTTCTCGAGCTCGCGGGCGATCCGCTCGTACATGCGCCGGGCCGCGGCCTCGGCGTCGCCCGACTCGCCGTTGGTCTGTGCCGACGTCGCGGCCAGCTCCTCCCGCAGGCGCGCGGTCTCGGCGCGCTCGGCGGCGACCTGCCGCTCGGTCTCCTCGCGCGCCGCCCGCAGCTCGGCCCGCAGGCGCTCGGTCTCCTGCGCCTCGCTGGCCATCGTGGCGTTGGCCTCCTCGCGCGCGGTGGCGAGCTTCTCGCGCACCTCCGTCGACGCGGCGCGCTCGGCGGCCACGCGGTCCTCGGCGTCGGCGCGCATGCCGTCGAGCTCCTCGCGGGCGGCCTCGGCCTCCTCGCGGGCGGCGGCGAGCGCCTCCTCGCGGGCCACGAGGTCGGCCCGCAGCTGCGCGTTCTCCTGCTGGAGCGCGCCGCGCTCGGCGTCGGCGGCGGCGAGCTTCTCGCGCAGCGACTCGATCTCCGTGTCGCGGTCGGCCAGCGCCGTCTCGGCCTCGTCGCGCAGGCCGACGATCTCGGCCTCGCGCTCGGCCAGCGTCGCCTCCGCGGCCTCGCGGCGCGTGCGCTCCTCGCGCAGCGCCGAGTCGTCGACCCGCGCGCGGCGCTTGCGGGGGGCCGGCAGGTCCACGACCAGCCGCCGCCCGACCTCGAGCTCCGCGCCCGTCACCTTCGCGGGATCGCCGTCGAACGCGAACTGGGCCCGCCACTGCGGACCGCCGCGCAGGTGCCCGCCGGGGAGGGCGGTCAGCCGCCGGCGCTCCGCGCCGATCGCCAGCGTGAGGATCGGGCGACCCAGCCGCCGGCCCTCGAGGCCGGTCCAGCGGCCGATCACCTCCAGCCGGTCCGGCTCGGTCCACGAGAACCGCTCCAGCTCGAACGAGATCTCCTGAAGCTCGGCCATCACTCGCTCGCCGGCTCGGCCTTCCGCTGCTTCGGCGGCGTCGCCTCGCCATCCGGCGAGATCGCCGCCGTCTCCGTCGTGTCCTGCCGGTTGTCGACCACCGCGACCCGCTCGCGCCGCTGCTCGCGGCCCTCGACCGACACCGCGAAGCGCAGGCGGCCGAACGTGAGCACGGCCCCGGCGAGCATGACGATCGCGGCGCCGAACGCGATCCAGGCGCCCGACGCGGGGGCCTGGTCGCCCGCGGCCGGGGGCGGGTCGATGATCTCCGCCGCCACGAGCACCGCCACCGCGAGCACGACGACGGGCAGGCGGCGGCGCTCGATGTACTCGAGGTCCGGGATCAGCTGTCCGACCGCGATGACCAGCGCCGCGACGCCGAGCGAACCGAGGAGCACCTCGACGACCTCGAACGCCTGCCAGGCCGTCAGCGCCCCGTACCAGTCCAGGAACAGGCTGACGATCAGGACGACGGCTCCGGCGGCGACGAGGATGGGTCCGATTTCAAATCTGCGCGACATTCACTTCCCCCTGTCGATGACAGGCCACAAAGGATCGCGCAGACGCCAGTCGGATGGCGCCGACCCGTCCGGGTCCGCACGGTGACCGCCTCGCCGGCGTACGTTCGCATCCTGACCCGCGCGAGGTTTGCCGTTGTTGGTGACGGATAGTCAAGAAGGTGAGCACGCCCTTCCCCCGGGGCGTCTCCCCTCCTCCACTCGGCCGGGCGGGCGGCCGTTCCGCGACTACCCGCCCGGCCGGTCCCCCGCGCCCAGCGTCTCGGCCGCGGAGCGCAGGTGCTCGCGCAGGATCGACGGCCCGCCGCGCTCCAGGCCGCGGATCAGCGCGACGTGGTCGGCGGCCAGCTGCGCGGCGGGGATGTGCGGCTTGAGCGCGAGCAGGAACAGGCGCATCTCGCCGCTGAGCGCCGCGTGCGCGGCGGCGATCCGCGGGCTCTCGGCGGCGTCGACGATCGCGCGGTGCAGGTCGGCGTGGGCCTCGTTGACCTCCCGCCACGAGTCGCCCTCGCAGGCGGCCACGAGGCGCTGCAAGGTTTCGTGCACGCTCGCGGGCAGGCGGCCGCCGTGGCGCTCGAGCGCGAGATGGGCGGCCTCGAGCTCGAGGGCGGCGCGCAGCTCGTAGAGCGCGCGCGCGTCCTCCGGCGTGAGCTGCGCCACCTGCGCGCCGCGGTGCGGCTCGATCCGCACGAGGCCCTCCGACGCGAGCGCGCGCAGCGCCGCCCGCAGCGAGTGGCGGGCGACGCCGTACTCCGCGCACAGCGCGTGCTCCCGCAGTCGCGTGCCGGCGGCCAGCTCGCCGTCGAGGATCTGGGCGCGGAGCGCGTCGGCGAGCGCGTCGACGGTGGACACCCGGTGCAGCGCGGTCATGACGCTGGCGCCGGGACGACGCGGGGCGACGGCAGCGGCAGCGCGAGCACGAGCAGCCCGGCCAGGACGAGCCCGGAGCCGGCGAGCGACGCGCCGCCGAGCGGCTCGGCGAGCACGACGGCCCCGAGCAGACCGGCGGTCAGCGGTTCGGCGAGCGTGAGCGTGGCGGTCTCGGAGGCGCTCAGGCGCTTGAGGCCGTTGGCGAACAGCAGGTACGCGAGCGCGGTCGGGATCGTCCCGAGAAACAGCGCGAGCGCCAGGCCGCCGGGATGACCGAGCCAGCCGGGGCCGCTGGCCACGAGCGCGGGCAGGAGCACGACCGCCCCGAGCCCGAAGGCGACGGCCATCACCGACTCGGGCGCGTGCCCGTCGCGCATCAGCCGCTTGGCGGCGAGCGTGTAGGTGGCGTACGCGCCGCCCGCCGTCACGGCGAGGGCGACGCCCGGCACCGAGACGTCGGCGTTCCCGCCCGCCAGGGCGAGCAGCGCGACGCCGGCGCAGGCGAGCGCGGTCGCGGCGGCCCAGCGGCCGGGAGGCCGGCGGCGATCGAGGATCCACTCGAAGAGCCCGGCCAGCGTGGGCGCGCTGCCGAGCGCGACGATCGTCCCCACCGCGACGCCGGTGTCGGCGACGGCGGCGAAGAACGCGAGCTGGTAGACCGCCACCCCCGCGACCGCGGCGGCCACCGGCGTCCGGGCCCACCGCGCGCCCGTCCTTCTCCGCCGCGATCCGGCGACGAGTACGAGCAGCGCACCGCCCACGAGGATCCGCGCCGCCCCGACGCCGACCGGCGTCGTCCCGCCCGGCCCGAGCGCCTGTGCGGTGCCGGTCGTGGCGAAGCAGAGAGCGGCGAGGAGGACTTGGGTGCGGGCGAGGGCCATGTCGGAGCGATTGTTCCACAATTCCACAATGGTGTCAAAGATGTGTGGCGAACGTCAACTGCGGCTGGGTGGGGCGGCGAGGTTTCGGCCTCGCGGTCGGTCCGTGGCGAGTTCGCAACCCATACGGTTGTCAACTCGCCACGCGCGGCGGTGCGTCGACGATCCCGTCGCCGCCCTACCCTGCCGCCGTTGACGTTCGCCGAGGTCACCCGGCCGCGACGATCTTGCCACCGCGCTCAACGACCCGGATCGGCGTCAACGGCTCCCGCGCCGGCCCGCGGGTCGGCTCGCCGGTCGCCGGGTCGTAGCGCGCGCCGTGGCACGGGCAGCGGATCTCGCCGCGCCGGAACGCCACCTCGCAGCCCGCATGCGTGCAGGTGGCCGTGAATGCCGTCAGGCCGCCGTCGTCGGACCGGATCAGGAGCGCCGGCCCGCCGCCGGCCGGGTCGGTGAAGCGCACGGCGTGGCCGGGGGCGAGCGAGGCGGCGTCGGCGAGCGGGACGCCGCCGGGGCGCACGCGGGCTCGGGCCGGCGCCGGCACCGCGCCGCGGAAGAGCAGCGAGAGGCCGGTGATCGCTCCGGCCGCCACCGCCACGGCGCCGAGGCCCTGGAGGATCGCGGTCCGGCGGGTTATGCCCGGCCCCGGCGGCACGACGCGCGGGTGGTTGTCGAGCGCCGGCTGGCCGTCCGCCCCGGCGAGCACGAACGGCAGCCACGCGAAGGCGAAGACGATGTCCGAGCCGAGGAAGTACGGCCGCGTGTGCCAGCTCGCCGTGAGGAAGAGCAGCACGCTCAGGGCGAACCCCGCCGCGGCGCTCGCGCGCGTGAACCGGCCCGCGACGGCGAGCAGGCCGATGACGATCTCCCCCACCGCCACGCCCACGCCGGCCAGCGCCGGGTGCGGCAGGGCGAAGGTCTCGAGCAGCGGCCCGCCGGGCGTGCCCGACGCGAAGCCGCGGAGCTGGTCGCCGATGTACGTGTCGGCGCCGGGATGGAGGAAGCCGGCGTCCGAGAGCTTGTAGACGCCGGCGTAGACGAAGGTGGCGCCGAGGAACAGGCGCAGAGGCAGCAGGGCGAGTCCGAGTGGCATCGCTGCTGATACGTCCGGCGTGCGCGCGCCGTTCCCGTCGGGCACACTGCGGCGCCATGGACCTCGGGCTCGACGGGACCGCGGTGCTCGTCACGGGCGCGGCGGGCGGCATCGGATCGGCGGCGGCCCGCGCGCTCGCCGCCGAGGGCGCGCGCGTGGGCGTCCACTACCGCTCGTCGGCCTCCGCGGCGGAGAGCCTCGCGGAAGAGATCGGCGGCGTGGCGCTCGGGGCCGACCTGCGCGACGAGGCGCAGGCCGACGCGCTCGTCCCCCGGGCCGTCGAGGCGCTGGGCCGGCTCGACGCCTGCGTCGCCAACGCCGGCACGTGGGACCCGGAGCACGTCCCGCTCGCCCGCATGAGCCTGGAGCGCTGGCGCGCGACGATCGAGTCCAACCTCACGGCCACGTTCCTCACCGCGCGCGGGTACCTCCGCCACGTCGAGCGCACCGGCGCGGGCTCGCTCGTCCTCGTCGGCTCGACCGCCGGGATCTTCGGCGAGGCCGGCCACGCGGACTACGCGTCCGCCAAGGCGGCGATGACCAACGGGCTGCTGCTCTCGCTCAAGAACGAGATCGTCGAGACGGCCCCGCTCGCGCGCGTCAATCTGGTCGCGCCGGGCTGGACGGTGTCGCCGATGACCGAGAAGGACCTCACCGAGGACACCGTCGCGCGGGTCACGGCGACGATGGCGCTGCGCAAGGTCGCCACTGTCGAGGACGTCGCGCGCGCGATCGCGTTCCTCTGCTCGCCGCGGGCGGCCGGACACGTGACCGGCCAGGTGATCACCGTCGCCGGAGGCATGGAAGGGCGGCTGCTGCGCTGATGCTGCTGCGCGAGGTCGTGGAGGCGTCCGCCGCCGTGCGGGCCACCTCGGCCCGCGGCGGCAAGGTCGAGCGGCTCGCGGGGCTGCTGCGCCGCACCGGCCCCGAGCAGACGCCCGCGGTCGTGGCCTGGCTGTCGGGCGAGCTGACCCAGCGCCAGATCGGCGTGGGCTGGGCGACGCTGCGCGACGCGCCGGCGCCCGCGGGCGAGCCTTCGCTGACCGTCGCGGAGGTCGAGGCGGCGTTCGACCGCGTCGGCGCGCTGTCCGGCGCCGGCTCGCAGGCGGCGAAGCGCGACGCCGTGCGCGAGCTCCTGGCCCGCGCGACCGCGGACGAGCAGCGCTTCCTCGTCGCGCTGCTGCTCGGCGACATCGGCCAGGGCGCGCTCGCCGGGGTCATGACCGACGCGGTCGCCAAGGCCGCCGGCGTCCCGAAGGCCGACGTGCGCCGCGCGCTGATGCTGCGCGGCGACCTCGGCGCCGTGGCCGCCGTGGCGCTGGCCGACGGTGCCGCCGGCCTCGCCGGCATCTCGCTCCAGCTCCTGCGGCCGGTCCAGCCCATGCTCGCCGCGCCCGGCGACGACGTCGACGCCGCGCTCGAGCGCATCAGCCCAGCTGCGGTCGAGTTCAAGCTCGACGGCGTGCGCGTGCAGGTGCACCGGGCGGGCGACGAGGTGCGCGTCTTCACCCGCACGCTCGATGACATCACGGCCCGCGTGCCGGAGCTCGTCGAGGCCGCGCTGGCGCTGCCGACGGACGCCGCCGTGCTCGACGGCGAGGCGATCGCCCTCAAGCCCGACGGCCGGCCCGAGCCGTTCCAGGTGACCGCCAGCCGGCTCGGCGGCGGGCGCCTGAGCGCCCAGTTCTTCGACGTGCTGCACGCGGGCGGCGAGGATCTCATCGACCGCCCCGGCGCCGAGCGGTTCGAGGCGCTCGCCGAGCTCTTGCCGGAAGATCGGCGGGTGCCGCGCGCGGTCGCCGCAGATGGTGAAGCCGCCCGCGCCGTGCTCGACGACGCGCTCGCCCGCGGCCACGAGGGCGTGCTCGTCAAGTCGCTCGAGGCGCCCTACGCGGCCGGCCGGCGGGGCGCCGGCTGGCTGAAGGTCAAGCCGCGCCACACGCTCGACCTCGTCGTGCTCGCCGCCGAGTGGGGCCACGGCCGCCGCCGCGGCTGGCTGAGCAACCTGCATCTCGGCGCCCGCGAGCCCGACGGCCCGGGCTTCGTGATGCTCGGCAAGACGTTCAAGGGCCTCACCGACGCGATGCTCGCCTGGCAGACCGAGGCGCTCCAGGCGCTCGAGACCGGCCGCGACGACTGGACCGTGTACGTCCGCCCGGAGCTGGTCGTCGAGATCGCGTTCGACGGCGTGCAGGCGAGCCGGCGCTATCCGGGCGGCGTCGCACTCCGCTTCGCGCGCGTGCTGCGCCACCGGCCGGACAAGCCGGCGGCCGAGGCCGACACGCTCGACGCCGTGCTGCGCATCCATGCCGCGGGCGCGTAGACTGGCGGCATGACGACGCTCATGGCTATCAGCGAAGCCGTGAAGACCGACATCGCGCTGATCGGCATCTTCGGAGTGGTGTTCCCCGGGCTCGTGACGGGCCTGATCGTCTTCGCCGTCGCGCAGGCGATGGCCGAGCACTCCCAGAACCTCGAGCGCCGCAGCGGCCGCGACGACTAGGCGCTCCGCCGCGCCACGAGGCCGGCGACCGACACCACCGTCCACACCCCCTCGAGCAGGAGGAAGCCCCACTGGCGGCCAAGGAGGGCGAGCGTGGCGAGGATCGCCGCGCCGACCGCGTTGAGCACGAGGTAGGGCAGCGACTGCGGGTCGAGCACCCGCACCTGCGCGAGCGTGAACCCGGCGAGCACGAGGATCGCTCCGACGAGCTGGAGGACCTGCGCGAGCACCGCGCTAGAAGACGCGGCCGACGACGAGCGCGATCGCGATGAGCAGCAGCAGGACGAGGCCGAGCGCGACGGCCCTGACGGTCCAGAGCGCCGCGCCGTCGCGCGGCGGCGCGATGCGGCTGGGTTGAGCGGCGGGCGCCGGCGCCGGGCGGCGCAGCGGGCGCCGGGCGCCGTCGTCGCGCGCCTCGTCGAGCTCGCGCTCGAGCCGTTTGCGGTCGGCGCGCGCGGCCACGAGCTCGGCTTCGACGCGCTCGCGGCCCTGGCGGGCGGCCTCGAGCTCGGCGACCAGGCGCTCGTGCTGCGTCCACGCCCCGGCGAGCTCGCGCTCGATCCGCTCGTGGCCGGCCCGCGCGGCCGTGAGCTCGGCGCGCAGCGCCTCGACGTCCCCGGAGGTCGCCACGGGGTCGGCAGCCTCGGCGGGCGGTGCGACGGTCTCGGCGGCGGCGCGCGCGGTCTCGAGCTCGGCCTTGAGCCGGTCGCGGTCGGCGGCGACGGCGGCCCGGGCGCCGGCGGCCTCGTCGCGCTCGCGGATCGCCTCGTCGCGCTCGTGCCGGAGCCGGTCGCGGTCGGCGACCAGCGCCGCGCGGGTACCGACGGCCTTCTCGCGCGCGGCGACCGCCTCGTCGCGCTCGGCGACCAGGCGGCCGCGCTCGGCGGCCTCGGCGCTCAGCCGGTCGCGGGCGCTCTCGGCGGCGACGACGCGCGCCTCCAGCTCGGCGTACGCGTCGCGCGCGGCGGCGAGCTGGCGCTGGGCGAGCTCGCGCGCCTCGGTTGCGTCGTCCGCGGACTGCTGCGCCTGCTCGCGCTGGCGGTACTCGTCGTTGACCATCCGCTCGCCGTCGGCCCGGGCGCGCTCGGCCTCCTCGCGGAGCGCGTCGCGCTCGGCCCGCACGCGCGCCAGCGCCTCGGTCTCGCGCTGGACGCCGTCGAGCCGCTCCTGAAGCTCGCGCCGCTCGCGCGTCTCGGAAGCGAGCTGGTCGCGCAGGCGCTCGAGCTCGGTCGGCCTGCGGGGCTGCGCCGGCCGCGGCTCGGCCTTCCTGTGCGGCGCGCCCGGGACCGGGAGCTCGACGACCAGGTCGGAGCCGACCTCGAGCTCGGCGCGGTCGGCCTCGATCTTGCCGCCGCCCCAAGCGAACGCGGCCAGCCAGGCGTCGCCGTCGTCCGCCGCCCACGGCTTGTGGTCGAGCACCGCGACCATGCGGCGGCGCGTGTCGCCCCTGTGCAACCACAGCACCGGGCGCACGAAGCGCCGCCCGCGCAGCCCGCGCCAGTGGCCCGCGACCTCGAGCCGCTCGCCCACCGGCTCGAACCGCTCGACGGTGAAGGACGGCTCGGTGGCCGTGATATCCGCGATGCTCCCAGCCACGTGCAGCCAGGCTAGTACACGTCACCGCAATTTCCATGCACATTCGCCGTTCTCGCCGGTGATGCAATCGTCCGCCCGGCCCACGACGACCCCCGCGCCGCCAGGTTTCGAAGCCTCGGCGAGCGGTCACTACTGACACGATGTCGCCGCTGCTGAGCATGCGGGCGCCGGTCAGCGTCAACATGCGGCTCCTCGGCGCGTGCGGCGTGACCGCGGTGATCGCGGCCGTCGTGGCGGTGAGCGCCGGATCCGGTCGTCCGACCGCCGCCGTCCCGGCCTGCCTGGCGGTGGGCTGCGTCTGCGCCGCCCTGGTCGCGCACCTGCTGCACGCGTCCGCCCGCGCCGTGGACGACCCGCGGCTGCTGTGGATGTCCGCGGGCGTGACCGTGGCGTTCGCCGGCCTCGTCGCGACGCTGCTGGGCCAGCCGACGGTCTCCCCCAACGGCGCGCTCAGCCACGCCGAGGACTCGCTCGCGGCCACGTACCTGATCTGGCACGCCGCGCTGCTGGCCGCCGGCGTGCTCGCCGTTCGTGGCGCGCGCTCGCGTCCGCGCGTGCTCATCGCGTTCGGCGCCGGGAGCATCGCGCTGCTCCTGTACGCGTCGATCTCCGACGCCCCCTTCGGCAACCTCGCCGACACCGACGGCTACCACGGGATCACGCGCACGATCGTGGCGCTGGTCGCGCTCGGTCAGCTTGGCGTCGCGTGGGCGTGGTGGCGGGGCACCCGGGGCGCGCCGACCTGGGGCGAGATGTGCGTGATCGCGCTGATGCTGCTGTCCGGCCTCGACACGGTCGCGTACCTCGTGGCGACCGAGCCGTACGCGCATGCGTGGTGGGCCAGCCTCACGCTGCGCGCCGGGCAGTTCGCGGTGCCCGCGGTGGGGATGGTCATGGGCTTCGTCGCGGCCGCCGACCGCATGCGTGACCTTCAGGACGAGCTCGGCCGCGGGCTCGCGCGCGAGCGCGAGCGGGCCCTCCGCGAGGAGGAGCTGGCCGGCCTGGACCGCCGCCGACGCGCGCTCGCGCGCAACCGCATCGCCCGGCTCGTAGGCGGCGAGGGGCTCGGGGTCGCGCTCCAGCCGATCGTCGACCTGGACTCCGGGAAGGTGGTCGGCGCCGAGGCGCTGGCGCGGTTCCAGGACGCCGACGGCGAGCCGATGCCCACTGAGTCGACGTTCGTCGACGCCCACGCGCTGGGCATGGGCGTCGAGCTCGAGCTGGCGGTCATCCGGCTCGCGCTGGAGTGCGAGGACCGCCTGCCGGCCGGGCTCTACCTCGCGCTCAACGTCTCCCCCGACCTGCTCGACCAGCCCGAGCTCGAGGCCGTCGTCCGCCGCGTGCGCGAGCGCGCGCTCGTCGTCGAGCTCACCGAGCACCAGCCGGTGGAGGACTACGCGGCGCTCGACGTCGCGCTGGAGCGGCTGCGCCGGCATGGCGTCCGCGTCGCCGTCGACGACGTCGGCTCCGGCTTCGCCTCCTTCCGCCACGTCACGCGCGTGAACCCCGAGATCCTCAAGCTCGACCGCACGCTGGTCAGCGGGATCGACGAGGACCCGGTCCGGCAGTCGCTCGCCGCGGCGATCGTGGCGTTCGCCCGCGACGTCGGCGCGATCGTCGTCTCGGAGGGCATCGAGAGCGAGAGCGAGCTCTCGTGCCTCACGGACCTCGCCGTCGGCTGCGGCCAGGGCTTCTACCTGGCCCGGCCGGAGCTCGGCCGCGTGAACTCCGACGTGGCCGAGCTGGTTGCCGGTTGAACTACCGGCGCTCGTAGGGGAATACTGCGAGGCGAGATGATCGTGGACTGCGCCGTCTACGAGGACGGATGCCGCTGCGAGGGCGACCTCCCGCTGGCCGAGGCGGGCGAGGCCGCGCACCGCGACGGCTCGTTCGTGTGGGTCGGCGTGTTCGAGCCCGGCGAGGACGAGTTCGACTCCGTCCGCCGCGAGTTCGACCTGCACGAGCTGGCCGTCGAGGACGCGGTCGTCGCGCACCAGCGCCCGAAGGTCGAGCGCTACGAGGACACGCTGCTCGTCGTGCTCAAGACCGTCCGCTACGTCGAGGACGACGACGACCTCGAGACCGGCGAGATCCTCCTGTTCGTCAACCGCGACTTCGTGGTCACCGTGCGCCACGGCCAGAGCCGACTCCACGACGTGCGGCTCGAGATCGAGAACCGGCCCGACCTGCTCCGCTACGGCTCCGGCGCGGTGCTCTACGCGATCGTCGACCGCATCGTCGACGACTACGAGCCCGTCGTCCAGATGGTCGAGAGCGACATCCAGGAGGTCGAGCACGACATGTTCTCGCCCGAGCGGACGAACCCGGCCGAGCGGATCTACACGATGGAGCGCGAGGTGCTCGACCTCAGCCGCGCGATCACCCCGCTGGCCCCCGCCATCGACCGCCTCGCCCGCGGTCAGTACGAGCTCATCCATCCGGAGCTGCGCACGTACTTCCGCGACGTCCACGACCACCTGCTGCGGCTGATCGGGCGCATCGAGGCGTTCCGCGACCTGCTCTCGAGCGCGCTCCAGGCGAACCTCACGCAGGCGACGGTGCGCCAGAACGAGGACATGCGCAAGATCTCGGCGTGGGTGGCGATCCTGGCCGTGCCGACCGGCGTCGCCGGTATCTACGGCATGAACTTCAGCGACATGCCGGAGCTGCACTGGCGCTACGGCTATCCCATCGCCCTCGTGTCGATCCTCGCCCTATGCCTCGTGCTCTACTGGCGCTTCCGGCGCTCGGGCTGGCTCTAGCCGCCTGCGGCGGCGGCGGCGAGCGAGTGAACGGGCCGCCCCCGCCGGCGCCCGACCGCATCGCGCTGACGAGCCCGGCGTTCGCGGACGGCGGGACGATCCCGCGCCATCACAGCTGCGACGGCGGCGACGTGTCGCCGCCGCTCGCGTGGCAGGGCGTGCCGAGCGGGGCGCGCGAGCTGGCGCTGCTCGTCGAGGACCCCGACGCGCCCGGCGGCACGTTCGTGCACTGGGTGCTGTTCAAGCTCGGGGCCGAGACGCACGGCCTGTCCGAGGGGAAGGTCCCCGCGGGCGCACGCCAGGGCGAGAACTCCTCCGGCAAGGCCGCGTACGCCGGGCCGTGCCCGCCCAAGGGCGACGCGCCGCACCACTACGAGTTCACGCTCTACGCGCTGTCGTCGGCGCTCGATCTCCCGAACGGCGCGGCGCCGGACGAGGTCCGCTCGGCCGTGGCGAAGGCCGCGCTCGCGCGCGGGGAGCTCGTCGGCAGGTTCGGACGCTAGGCGGCCGCGCCGGCGGCGCCGCCCGCCCACTCCACGGCTTCGCCGTAGGCGCCCTGCATGCTGCCGTCCGCGTCGGCTCCGAACTCGCCACTCTCGTACGCGACGACCGCGTTGAGCAGCTCGCCCTTCGGGCCTTCGCGGCTGAGCAGCGCCGTGCGGATCTCGTCGCTGAACGGGAGCGTCTCGAGCACGTCCTCCATCGGCGCGTCGAGCAGCGCGTCGGCGACCGAGAAGAGGCCGACCGTGAACGCGCCGTCGCCGCCGTCGAGGTCGCGGCTGCCGCCGAGCACTTCGCACATGCGAGCCCGCTGGAGCGCCAGCTCGACGAGCTCCTCGGGCGCGTCGGCGGCCGCGGCGAGCGCGACGACCGTCGCCCAGCGGCGGACGGTGGCGGTGCCGAGCAGCGTGAGCGCCTCGCGGACCGACTCGACCGAGCGCGGGAGCGAGAAGAACGCGGAGTTGACGTAGCGCAGCAGCTTCAGCGAGAGGCCGACGTCCGACGTGATCGCGGTCTCGAGGTCCTCGAAGCTCGCCTCGGGGGCGGTGACCGCGGCGAGCGCGCGCAGCGAGGTCTCGCCGCCGGTGCCGACACGGCGCTGGCGCGTGAGGTCGGGCTTGGCGAAGAAGTCGCCCTGGAAGGCGGTGAAGCCGAGCGCCTTGCAGCGCTGGAGCTCCTCGGGCGTCGCGACGTCCGTTGCGACGAGCTTCACCTTCCGGGACAGCGGGTCGGCGATCAGCGCGGCGAGCTCCTCGTCGCTCTTGCCGGCCACGCTGAGCTTGACCACGCCGCAGACGCTCAGCAGCCGCTCGTCGGTGCCGTCGAGCGCGAGCGTGTAGCCGCTGAACTGGAGCCGCCGGAGCGCGGTGAGCGCCTCGTCGGACACGGGCTCCGCCCCGAACTGGAGGACGACCCTGTCGGGGCGCACCGGAGGCGTGCCGACGGTGAGCAGGAACTCGGGCGAGACCCTGACCCATGCGGGGTGGCGGCCCGCGAGCCGGTCGAGGCCGATGTCGCCGAACGCGTCGAGCAGGAGGCCGGCGGTGCCGCGCACGCCCTTGTGGGCGGCGACGAGCTCGTAGCCGATCACGGTGCTCTCGCCGTCGGTGATGGGCTTGCGGATGACCGCGACCTCGTCGGCGTCGTAGTGCGCGACGGCCGGCGCCGGATCGGGCTCGGGCTCGGGTTCCGGCTCGGGCTCGGGCGGGACGACCTCCTGGATGCCGCTCAGCGCGAAGTCGAGCTCGGGGCCGCGGCGGGTGGCCGTCGCGGTGAACGTCTGCTCGCCGAACGCGATCGTCACGGTGGCCGGAGCGGTGATGTCGGCGCTCTCGAGGCCCGCTCCCGTGAGGGTCAGGAGATCCGTGCGCGGCGGCGGAGGCGGCGGCGGCGCGGGGCGGCCGAACAGTCGTCCAAGCAAAGACATCTGGACGAGGTTTCGGCTGCGCGCCGTGCCGCCTTGAGCCACCATGCCCGTTCGATGACCGTCCTCGTCGACGAGCTGCGCGAGTACCCGCACACGCCGCTGCCGTTCCGGCACTGGTGCCACCTCGTCAGCGACGCGAGCTTCGAGGAGCTGCACGCGTTCGCCGCCCGCATCGGCATACCGCGCCATCGCTTCCAGGGCGACCACTACGACCTCCCACCCCACCTGCGTGCCCGCGCCGTCGAGAACGGCGCGCAGCAGGTCTCCACGCGCGAGCTCACGCAGCGGATGGCCGGCCCGCGCGGCGACCGCGTCCGGGCGCGCCGCGGTGCGCGCTAGCGGCCCATGCGGTGCAGGCCGTTGACGGCCAGCGCGCCGAGCACCGTCGCCATCCCCGCCAGCGCGGCGACGCCCGGCCACGTGTGCGCGAAGCTCGGCTCGATCCCCGCGACGGTCGCCTGGCGGGCCAGCTCGAGCACGTGCGTCATCGGGTTCAGGTGCGCGACGTGCGAGAGCCAGCCGCGCAGCAGCACCTGCGGTGTGTAGGCGGTCGACAGGAACACGGCGAGGAACACGCCCTGCTGCATCAGCGGCCCGGCCTGCTGGGTGCGGAATGTCACTGCCATGAACACGCCCCACAGCGCGGCCGTCGCACAGAACGCAGCCGCCGCGAAGTACAGGCACAGCAGCCCGTAGATGCCGCCGGTGAGGTCGGCCCCGATGAGCAGGCCGGCCACGAGCACGACGGTGGCCGGCACCATCGACCGCGACACCGCGCCGAGGATCGGGCCGACGACGAGCAGCGGCCGCGGCACCGGCGCCACCAGCAGCCGGTCGAACCAGCCGAGCTCGATGTCGCGCGCGAGGTTGGCGCCGACCGCGGCGCCCGCGAAGCCCGCGCCCTGGAGGCACGAGAGCGGGACGATCCAGGAGATGTACGAGTCGGTCGGGAAGCCCTCGAGGCCGGTGAGCCGGCCGAACTGGCCGGTGATCCCGAACATGAAGATGAGCGGCGCGATCGTCGCGGGCAGCAGCGCGCCGCGCACGCGCAGCACCTCGTTGAGCGAGCGCCGCCAGAGCGCGAGCGCGACGCTCACAGCCGCCGGAGGCGCTCCTTGAGCGCCAGGGTCGAGATCGCCGTGGTCGCGACGGCCAGCCCGCACGCCGCCGCCAGACCCTCCCACGGGTTGCCGAGCGAGCCGTCGTCGTTGAGCAGCGCGCGCACGCCCTCGACGACGTACGTGAGCGGGTTGTACAGCGAGATGTCGTGCAGCACCGGCGAGAGCAGGTCCTGCGGGAAGAACGCCGGCGCGGTGAACAGCATCACGAACATGAACGGGAAGAGGCTCTGGAGCAGCGACAGCGAGCCGGTCCGCAGCGCGATCGCCGCGGTGATGCCGCCCATCCCCACGGCGTTGATCCCGGCCAGGCCGATCGTCGCCACGACCGCGAGCGGCCCGCCCGGGTAGTGGGCGCCGAAGATCAGCGCGACGAGCAGGAAGAGCGTCGACTGGAGCAGTGCGAGCACGAACGTCCCGAACAGGCGTCCGAGCACGAGGCTCGTGCGATGCACGGGCGCGGTCAGGAGGCGGTCGAAGAAGCCGAACTCGATGTCGCCGGCGAGCGCGGTCCCCGAGGTCAGGCCCGCGAGGAGCGTGCCCTGGACGACCGTGCCGGGGACGACGAAGGCCAGGAAGGATCCGACGTCGGGGAAGCCGCGCAGCCCCTGGCCGGCGCTCGTGCCGCTGGCGATCACCGCGAGCAGGATGAGCGGGAGCACGAAGGTCGGCATGAGCAGCTGCGCCCGGCGGAACTGCACGGTGAGGGCGCGCCGACCGAGCGCGGCGACGACCCGGCCCTCCCTCACGCGGCCTCGGCCTCCTCCTCGGCGCGCTCGGCGCCCTCCAGGTGCGAGCCGGTGACCGCCATGAAGACGTCGTCGAGCGTCGGTGTCTCGACCTCGACGAACTCGACCTGCACGCTGTGGTCGTCGAGCGCGCGGATGACGGGGCCGATCGCCGCGCGGCCCGCGGCGGTGCGCAGCGCGACGCGGCTCGGCGTGCGCTCGTTCGCCGGCTCGACCGTGCCCAGCCGGGCCAGGGCGGCGCGCGCGGCGGCGGCGCTGCCGGGGTCCGCGAGCTCGACGTGCACCGTCGGCTCCCCCACCCGCTCCTTCAGCGACGCCGGCGTGCCCTCGGCGACGAGGTTGCCGCGGTTGATGATCCCGACGCGGTCGGCGAGCTGCTCGGCCTCCTCGAGGTACTGGGTCGTGAGGAAGACGGTCGTGCCGTCCTCGTGCAGCGCCCTGACCTCGCGCCACAGCGCGGCGCGGCTCGTCGGGTCCAGGCCTGTGGTCGGCTCGTCGAGGAACAGCACGTGCGGCCGGTGCACGAGCGCGAGCGCGAGGTCCAGGCGCCGCCGCATGCCACCCGAGTAGCCGCCGACCCGGCGGTCGCCGGCCTCCGTGAGGCCGACGCGCTCGAGCAGCGCCGCGGCGCGCTCCTTCGCCTCGGGGCCGCGCAGGCCGTGCAGCGCGCCCTGCATGCGCAGCAGCTCGCGGCCGGTCATGAGCGGGTCGATCGCCGCCTCCTGGAGCGCGACGCCGATCGCGCGGCGCACCGCGTCGCCGTCGTGGACGACGTCGTGGCCGGCGACGAGCGCGCGGCCGGACGTCGGCCGCAGCAGCGTGGTGAGGATGCGTACCACGGTCGTCTTGCCGGCGCCGTTGGGGCCGAGGAAGCCGTAGATCTCGCCGGCCCGGACCTCGAGATCGAGCCCATCCACGGCGCGTATGCCGCCCTTGAACTCCCTGACCAGTGCTTCGACCTCGACCGCGGCGTGGCTCATCCGGCCGGTGAGCCTAGCCGGGTCTGCGTGGAAGACGGGACGGACCGCGGCGGTCCTTGTCTGGGTGCCACCCCGGCCTCGCCTCATCGCCGGAGCCGCCGGGCTCGCCGACGTCGTGGGCGCCGGGCTGCTCGGCACGCCTCTGCTCGGCGCCGGCGAGGCCGAGTGCGGGCCGCGTATACGTGGGCTCGTTCGGCGTCGTCGCGCTGTGGTACGTGGCGCCCGTCGTGGTGGGTGTCGTGGCGCTCCGGGAACTGCGGCTGGGCGGGGCGGCGGCGACGCGGTCGGTGAGGGTGCATTTCGCAGCACTCCCGAGCGCCGACCGCGCGAGTGCGACGAAACGCACGCTATAGGTGCTTAACGTCGCAATCGTCGGCGCGCGCACGGGGATTTGCGACGAAATGCACCCTCCACCCTCTCTACCCTGCCGCCGTTGACGTTCGCCGGGGCACCGGATGCGACGGCTGATAGATCCCCAGCGGGCCGAAGCCGGGGACCTCGATGCGCGCCACGGTGCCCCAGGACTGCTCGGCGGGCTCGGCGACGATCGTCACGCCCTGCGCGCGCAGGGCGTCGAGGGCGGCGTCGAGGTCGTCCGTCATCAGGTACAGCTCCGTCGACGATGACTGCGCCGGGTGCACCGCGAGCTCGGCCGGCGGCAGCGCGAAGATGAGCCAGCCGCCGCCCGCGTCGACCGAGTCCAGCCCGAGGACGTCGGCGAAGAACGCGCGCGCGGCCGCGGCGTCGCGCGCGTAGAGGATCGAGTGCACGGCGTTGATCATGCGGAGTAGTGTCGCTCCATGACACGCACCTCGGCCGCCGTCCTCGCCGTCGCGGCCGCCGGCCTGCTGCCGGCCGCCGCGCTCGCCGCGTCCCCCACGCTGCACAACAAGCCCAAGCGGGTGCACGCGGGCGAACGCACGCGCGTGTTCGGCAACGCCGGCGACTGCCCCGCCGGCGACCGGGTCACGCTCATCTCCTGGGCGTTCCCGAAACGGCACGAGTTCGCCGGCGTCCCGGCGGTGTTCGCGCGGGTGAGGTCCAACGGCGACTTCTCCAAGCGCGTCCGCATCCCCAGCTCCAAGGCGCCGGGGCGCTACCGGATCACCGGCCGCTGCGGCGGCGGCAACCTCGGCGTGGAGCGCAAGGTCGTCGTGCTGGCGCCGTGAGAGTCCGCTGACCGTCGAGGGCCTCGAGCGGGTAATCCTCCGGGAAAGCGACCTGACGGAGGAGATGGACATGGGAGCCATGCGAGCGAATCGGTACGCGGGAGCCGCGATGGCGCGCGCTTCGATCGCGCGGGCCGTGGTGCTGGTGGCGACGATCGTCGCGCTGGTGCTGATCGTGGGGATCGTGCTGGTCCTGCTCAACGCCAACCGCTCCAACGACATCGTGCACGCGGTGCGCGACGCCGCGTCGTTCCTCGCCGGCCCGTTCGACGGCCTGTTCAAGCTCGACTCGAGCAAGGCCACGAAGGCCGTCGACTGGGGGATCGCCGCGGTTGTCTGGTACGCGGTCGGGCGCCTGATCGCCGGGCTGCTGCTCCGCCGCTGAGACTGCGCGGGCGGCGCCGCCGGCGCGGCGCCGCCCGCAGCGGCTTCTACGACGACGCGCGCGTGCGCGCGGACTTCGTGCGCGTCGACGACGACTTGGACCGGGACTTGGCGGGCTTCGAGCGCGTCGAGCGCGACTTGGCGGGCTTCGACCGCGAGGTCGTGCGGCTCGACGACGCCTTGGAGCGCGTCGACGACGCCTTGGACCGCGACGACTTCGCGGGCTTCGAGCGCGACGACGACCGCGTGGTCCTCCGGCTGCGGCCGTTCGTCCTGCGCTCGGAGGCGGGGATCTCCTCGGTCGCGACGGCCTTGCCGAGCTGCGGCAGCAGCTTGGTCAGGAACGCCGCCATGCGTTCCTCCTGCTTGCGGAACTCGCGGGCGAGCTTCGCGGTGTCGGTGTCGCCGACCGCATTCGCGAGCGACTCGATCGCGACGTAGTTGCCGATCTCCTCGTACTCGTTCCACAGCTCGGTCTTGACGTTCTTGAGCAGCTTCTCGGCGGCGCCGGTGCCGCGGAGCGCGTGGACCGGGCCCTTGGCCGCGGCCATCGCCTTGGTCGCCGCGGCGGTCGCCGTGCTCGCGACCCCGGAGGCGACCTCGGGGCCTGGCAGGTTGACCGCCTCGGCCTTGCCTCCCAACTGCTTGATGCGGCGCTCGAGGCCCTTGGCCTGCGCCTTCGTCTCCCGCAGATGATCCTGGAGACGCTTCTTGTAGCTCGCACGCTCGGTGGCCATCTTGATGTGGGCCTGGAGCGCGGTCTCGAGTTCCTTCTCCTTGCCGTACGCCTCGTTGAGGTACTGGATCAGCTTGGCGTCGCGCGTGGGGGTTTGTTCGGCCATAGCGGGGTTCCTTCCCAATGCGTGCAATCGCCTCACGTCTTCTCGCGCGACCGCAGCCGCGTCACGGCGGCGGCGATCGCGACGCCCGCCATCGCGAGCACGAGCGGCATGACCGGCAGGTTGCGGCGGTTGCCCGCGAGCAGCAGCCCGCTGATCGCGCTGATGCCGAGCAGCAGCCACGCGATCGGGATCGTCTCCCAGCGGCGGCGCAGCGCGAGCAGCGCGAAGCCGAGCAGGCCGAGAACGAGGATCGCGTAGTGCAGCGCGGAGCCCGCGACCGTCTCGCTCGGGTCGCCCGCGCCGTGCCACATGTGCGCGACCTTGCCGAGCATCATGCGCGCGAACGCGACCGGCTCGTGCGTCGCGTAGTGCTTCAGGTGCTCCTTGCCGATGCGCCCGAGCGCGCTGTCGCGCGGCAGGTCCGGATAGCGGCGGGCGACGCGGTCGAGCAACGGCTGCATCGGGATGCGCCGCAGCCGCGCCTCGGGGATCGGCGCGCCGCCGCGCACCTGGTGGATGAGGTGCTGCTTGACGCGCTCGTGGATGCCGTCGGCCGGGAGGTAGGTGCCGATGAACAGCGCCTTGCCCCCGCCGGTGCTCACGGGCACGAAGCGGCCGAGCTTGTTCGAGACGTCGATCGTCCACGGCGCGATCACGGCCGCGACCGCGACCGCCATCAGCACGCCGGCCAGCACCCCGCGCACCACGCCGCGACGCAGCCCGACGACCACCACCGCGAGCAGCGCCAGCCCCGCGCTCAGCAGCAGGTACTCGGGGCGCAGGTAGGCGGTGAGGCCGAACAGCGCCCCCGGCACGAGCCACACCCACGGCGGCCGTCCGCGGTCGGCCGCCCACACGAGCGCGAGCAGGCCGGCGGGCACCGTGAGCATCGCGAGCGGCTCGCTGCTGAAGAGGCTCGTGTAGAAGAGCGTCGGCGGGTAGACGGCGGCGAGCGCCGCGCCGATCACGCCCGCCCACGGGCCGGCGAGCCGCCGGCCCAGCAGGAACACGACGAACACCGCGACCGTGCCGAACAGCGCCACGGCCACCCGCGCCGTGACCGGGCTCACGCCGCCGGTGAGCCAGTAGACGGCGGCCGCGAAGAACGGCATGCCGGGCGCGAAGTCGTACGGGTTCTCCGAGCCCGGGATCCCGAACGCGCCGTCCGTGTACAGCCGCGCCGCGAGCCGCTCGTACTGGTCCGCGTCGCTGCCGTGCCGGAACTCGTAGCCGTGCGTCGCCGTCCACACGCGCAGCGCCAGCGCGACCACGAGCACGACGAGCAGCGCCGCGAGGACGGCCCGGCCCCCGAGGCGCTCGGGCAGCGTCCTTGCCCAGGCGCGGAACACGGCCGGCCACGTTAGCGGCCGGTCAGGCGACGCCGAGGAGCCGCTGCGCCTCCTCGATTCCCCGCTGGAGGTCGGCGACGGCGTGGATCGAGCCGAGGTCGACGCCGATGGTCGCGAGCGCCTGCGTGGTCTCCGCCGAGAGGCCGGTCACGATCACGCGCGTGCCGAGCAGGCGGCACGCCTCCACCGTGCGGACGAGCTGCCCGGCGACCATCGAGTCGATCGCGGGCACGCCGGTGACGTCGATGACCGCGACCTGCGCGCGGTCGCTGCGGATGCGGCGCAGCAGCTCGTCGGTGAGCTGGCGGGCGCGGGCGACGTCCACGCCGCCCACCAGCGGCACGATCAGCAGGCGCTCGAGCACGGCCAGCACCGGCGTCGACAGCTCGCGCACGGCGTCCGCCGCCGCGCGCTCGAGCTCGCGCAGCCGCAGGTTGTCCAGCGAGACGCCGATCTGCGCGGCGAGGTTCTCGAGCAGGTCCGCCTCGGCGGCCGAGAACGGCGCGCCGGCCCGGGCCACGCTCAGCGCCTCGCCCGACGCCAGCGGGATGGCCAGCGCGACCGCGTCGCCGTCCGTCGCCTCCTGCGACGCCGCGAGCTCGGCATCGGCGAGCACGGACGCGAACCGCTCGACGTCCCCGATCGCTCGCGCGCCCAGCCGGCCGCAGTCGGCCTCGACGGCCTCGACCGCCGTCGCCAGCAGCAGGCGCTCGAGGCCGTCGCGGTCGAGCGTCGACGCGATCGCCTCCCCCACCCGCAGCCGCGCGCGCCGCAGCTCGTCGGCCTGGGCCGCGAGCTGCTCGGCCGAGCGCTGGTAGGCGCGGCCGAGCGCGAGCTCGGCCTCGGTCCGGCGCCGGCGCTCGCGCGCGACGAGCGCGAGCAGCGCGCCGGGCGGCACCGCGAGCAGGTACGCGTACGAGTACTGCTGGCTGGCGAGCACGGCCATGAACCCGATCGGGGACAGCAGCAGGTCGACGACGGAGATGACCGCGAGCACCGGCGCGAGCTCGCGCGGGTGGATGCCCGCCCCGAGCCACTCTCGCGCCGCCGACACCGCGCCGCTCAGCCCGAACTGCGCGAGCAGCGCGACCGCGTAGATCCCCACGTCCGACCAGCCCGGCGCGCCGGGCGGCCACAGCGCGAACACGGCCGCCGGTCCGACCGCGTACCAGCTGTCGGCCACCGCGACGATGACGCGCTCGGGGTGCGCCCGCCGCGCGACGACCTCCGGCGCCACGCTCACGATCGCGCCGGCCGCCACGAGCGCCGGCACCGCCTGCGGCGGCAGCAGGAACAGCATCGGGACGAAGACGAGCTGCGTGGGGCTCACGAAGCCCGGGCCGAGCTGGAAGCTCACGCGGTCGACGAGCGCGTAGGTGATGGTGAGCAGGACCGCCGACAGCGGCTCGTCCCAGCCCGACGCACCGGTCAACATGGTCAGTGCCGTGACGAGGAAGAGCGCGGCGACGGCGATCTCCACCTGCCGTTCTCGCGCCGACAGGCGGCGGAGAACGCCGGGATCGCGCACGTCGCCTTCAGCCGTCACGTCGCGAAGTATCGTGGCGGCGCCGTCGCTTGCGACCGGTGGACAGATGTTCGAGCGGTGAACAGGCGTGAAGTGGGTACTAAGTGCGCCGATGGTCACTCTGTTCCGGCGCATCGGCCCAGCCGGAGCCCTCGCGCTCGTTGCCCTCGCGTTCGCCGCACCGTCGCAGGCAGTCGCCGCGGGCTGTCCCTCGCAGCCCATGAGCCAGACGTTCCTGCCGTGGCTGGATCCCGCCTGGTACGTGCCGGCACCGGGAGGCGACCTCGAGGGCAACGGCGCGGAGTGGACCCTCCAAGACGGCGCCGCGGTGGCCGACGGCAACGAGCCGTTCCTGGCCGGCGGGCGGTCCCTCACCCTGCCCGCCGGTAGCTCGGCGACGACCGCGCCGATGTGCGTCGACGTCGAGCACCCGACGGTCCGGCTGTTCGCCCGCAACACGGGCTCCTCGCTGTCGACGCTGACGGTCTCCGTCGTGTTCCGCGATGTGCTCGGTGTCAGGCGGGCGCTCCCGATCGGCGTTGTGGCCGCCGGCCCCGACTGGGCTCCGACGCTCCCGATGGCGATGGGCGTGAACCTGCTCTCGCTGCTCGGCGACCAGGACGTGGCGTTCCGCTTCACGACGGCCGGCGACGGCGGCGAGTGGGCGATCGACGACGTCTACGTCGATCCCTACAAGAAGGGCTGAGCGCTACTCCTCGATCCGCGTCGGCAGGCCGAACGCGGGGAACAGCTCGGGATAGAGGAAGTGCGTGATGCCGGCGATGCCGCCGTCCTTGACGTCGAGCACCGCGATGTTGAACGGCTCCCACACCTTCCCGTCGGTGGTCTTGTAGATCCCGACGGCCGGGCAGCCGTTGGCCGACGTCGTGCGCAGGCGCGCGTTGGCGCAGCCGATGCCGGGGCCCAGCATCCACTCCTCGACCTGGTCCGGGCCCTGGAGCCAGAGCTCGAACGGCGGCATGTTGAACGTGACGTCCTTGTGCAGCAGCGTGACCAGCTCGCCGATGTCGTAGCGCTCGAAGGCGTCGACGTAGCGGGCGAGGAACTCCTGCTTGGAGTCGTCCTCGACCGCGGTCGGGCCGCTGGCCTCCAGGCTCAGCTCGTCGAGCGTCGCGCGGGCGCGCTGGAGCGCGCTGTTGACCGACGCGACGCTGGTGTCCAGCAGCTCGGCGACCTCGCTGGCCTGCCAGCGGAGCACCTCGCGCAGGATCAGGACGGCGCGCTGCTTGGCCGGCAGGTGCTGGAGCGCGGCGACGAAGGCCAGCCGCAGCGTCTCCTTGGCCGCGGCCAGCTCCGCGGGATCGCCCTCGGGCGGCAAGACGCGAGCATCCGGCACCGGCTGGACCCACGCGTCCTGAGGCAGCTGTGGCAGCCCGGCCTCGAGCGCCGAGTCGGTGGTCGACGGTGACGCGAGGTCCATCGGGCGGGCGCGCCGCTGCGCGCCCTGGAGCATGTCGTAACAGACGTTCGTGGCGATCCGGTACAGCCACGAGCGCAGCGCGGCGCGCTCGGTGAGCTTGTCGATGCCCCGCCAGGCGCGCACCATCGTCTCCTGCACGGCGTCCTCGGCGTCGAACCCCGAGCCGAGCATGCGGTAGCAGTAGCCCGTCAGCTCGCGGCGATAGGCCTCGAGGTCCCGCTCGGTCGCGATCGTGTCCGGCTGGATGGCCACCCGGCGACATCCTAGGGTCGACCCGGACGGCACAAACGGGGGCTAGCCGTACCTTCCGCGATGAGTTCGGGAGCCGGCGGCCGTCTTAGGGACATGTGTGAGGCCGACCGCTTCGCGCGCCGGCGGGTCGTCCTCGATCCCGGCGCCCATCGCCCCTACTCGCAGGACGAGTGGGACGATGCGCTGGTCATCGTCAAGCGCGGGGAGGTCGACCTCGAGTGCCGGTCCGGCGGGCGCCTGCGCTTCATCGCCGGCGACATGCTGTGGCTGACCGGCATGCCGCTGCGCGCGCTGCGCAACCCCGGCCCCGAGCCCGCCGTCCTGCTCGCGATCTCGCGCCGCGTCAGGGCGTGAACGTGCGCTTGTACTCGGCGGTCGGCGAGCGCAGGCGCTCGACGTCGTCCTCGGCGCGGATCACGTGCATGACCGCGTTGATGAGCGCCAGGTGCGTGAAGGCCTGCGGGAAGTTGCCGAGGTGCCGCCCCGTGTGCGTGTCGATCTCCTCGGCGAACAGGCCGAGCGGGCTCGCGTGCGAGAGCAGGCGCTGGCACAGCCCCCGTGCGCGGTCGAGCTCGCCGATCTCGCACAGCGCGGAGACGAGCCAGAACGAGCAGATCGTGAACGTGCCCTCCTCGCCGCTGACGCCGTCGTCGGTCTCCTCCACGCGGTAGCGCAGGACCAGGCCGTCCTCGGTCAGCTCGTCGGCGATCGCGAGCACCGTCGCGCGGATGCGCGGGTCGTCCGGCGGCAGGAAGCGCACGAGCGGCATGAGCAGCACCGACGCGTCGAGCGCCGTGGTGTCGTAGTGCTGCGTGAACACGCCGCGGGCGTCGAGCGCGTGCTCGGTGATGTCGGCGTGGATCTCGTCGGCGACGGTGCGCCAGCGCATCGCGCGGTCCCAGTCCTCGCGCAGCTCGGCCAGCCGCGCGCCGCGGTCGAGCGCGACCCAGCACATCAGCTTCGACGACGTGAAGTGCTTCGGGTCGCCGCGGACCTCCCAGATCCCGCGGTCGGCCCCGCGCCAGTTCTCGATCGCGGTCTCGACCTGCTTGACGAGCAGCGGCCACACGCGCTCGGGCAGGAAGTCGCGCGACTTGGTGTGCAGGTACACCGAGTCCAGCACCGCGCCCCACACGTCGTGCTGGTCCTGGTCGTGCGCGCCGTTGCCGATCCGCACCGGCCGCGCGTTCTCGTAGCCGGAGAGGTGGTCGAGCGTCTCCTCGGGCAGCGCCGCGCGGCCGTCGATCCCGTACATGATCTGGAGCTGGCCCTCGACCGCCTCGGCGACGTCCGCGACGAAGTAGAAGAAGTCGTTGGCCTCCCAGTCGAAGCCGAGCGTGTACAGGCCCCAGAGCGCGAACGTCGCGTCGCGGATCCAGGTGTAGCGGTAGTCCCAGTTGCGCTCGCCGCCCGGGGTCTCCGGGAGCGAGGTCGTGGCCGCCGCGATGATCGCCCCGGTCGGCGCGTAGGTCAGGCCCTTGAGCGTCAGCGCGCTGCGCTGGAGGTGCGAGCGCCACGGGTGGTCGGGGAACTCGCCGCGGTCGAGCCAGTGCTGCCAGTGGTGCGCGGTCCACACGAGCCGCCGGTAGGCGTCGTCGAACGTTCGCGGCGCGGGGTGCTCGCTCCACGACAGCGCGCAGAACGCGCTCTCCCCCTCCTTCATCAGGTGCCGCACGGTCGTGCGCGGGCCCTCGATGCCGAGGTTGAGGTCGGTCGTCAGGCGCAGCTCGAGGTCGAGCCCCGGCGGGCTGATGACCGCCTCGTGATAGTCGTCGCCCGGGTACTCCCACAGGCCGCGCACGCGGCCGTAGTCGAACGCCGGCTCGCACACCATCGAGAGCTGCACCTCGCCGTTGACGCAGCGAACCGTGCGCAGCAGCACGTGGTCGGCGTCGTAGTCGGTCGGCGCGCGGCGGTGCGTGTGCGAGCGCTCGTCCTCGTGGTGCCACGGGCCGATCAGCAGCAGGTCGCGCACGATGATCCAGCCGCCGCGCGTGCCCCAGCTCGTCTCGAGCACCATCGTGCCGGGCAGGTAGCGGCGCGCCGCCGGCACCATCACGCCGGCCGGGCCGAGCCGGAACGTGCCGGCGTCACGGTCCAGGATCGCGCCGAAGACGCTCGGCGAGTCCATGCGCGGCAGGCACATCCACTCGATGCTCCCGCCCGGCGCCACGAGCGCCGAGCTCTCGCAGTCGGAGAGGAACGCGTAGTCGGCGATGGCGGGGAACGGGCTGCGCCCGAAGCCCAGCGATTCGGGGATCGATCCGGAGGTCACGGCGCGAGCCTATCCGGCTCGACGACGCCGCGTCACACCTCGATCCGCGCGCCCACGATGACCGTTCGGTCGCGGGGCAGGCGGAAGTACTCCGCGGCGTCGGCCGCGATCTGCGCGGTGGCGATGAACAGCCCCTTGCGCCACGCGCTCATGGTCGGGGCGTCGCCGCGGTACAGGTCGACGGTCGACAGGAAGTAGGACGCGCCGCGCAGGTCGATCGGCATCTCGAGCCGCTCCGCGTCGACCTGCGCGAGCAGGGCCGGGATGTCGATGTGGTCCATGTAGCCGATCTGCGCGGCGACGTGCGCGATGCCGTCGTCGCCGTAGCCGAGGTCGTCGATCGTCACGCGGTCCTGGACCGGGACGCGCGGCACCGGCTGCGTGTGGAGCGACAGGATCACGACGTGCTCGCTGAGCGCGTGCAGGTGCTTGACGCTGGCGCGCATGGCCAGCGGCGTCGTGACCTTCGTCCGGTGCAGGAACACGGCGGTCCCCGGAACGCGCTCGACCGGTTGCTCGCGCGCGTTGATCTCGTCCACGAACGCGCGCAGCGGGCCTTCCTCCTCCTCGCGGCGCTCGGTCACGATCTCCTGGCCCTTGCGCCATGTCGTGAGCACCGTGAAGGTCACGATCCCGATGAGCAGCGGCAGCCAGGCGCCGTGTGCGATCTTCGTCAGGTTCGCGGCCAGGAACAGCAGGTCGACGGTGAGGAGCGGGACCGCTCCGAGCAGCACGAGCCACATCGGCCTGCTCCACTGGTGGCGGACGACGTAGAAGAACAGCAGCGTGGTGATCGTGATCGTGCCGGTGACCGCCACGCCGTACGCGAAGGCCAGCGCCGATGACTTCTCGAACGCGAGCACGAGTGCGAGCACCGACACCATCAGCAGCCAGTTGATCCAGGGCACGTACACCTGGCCCATGGTCTCGGCCGACGTGTAGGTGATCCGCAGTCGCGGCAGGTAGCCGAGCTGGACGGCCTGATGGGCGACCGAGAATGCGCCCGTGATCACCGCCTGCGACGCGATGACGGTGGCCGCTGTGGCCAGGAACACGAGCGGCCACTGCATCCAGCCCGGCGCAAGCAGGAAGAACGGGCTGCGGATGTTGGCGGGGTCGTCGAAGATCAGCGCGGTCTGGCCGAGATAGCTCAGCGTGCACGCCGGGAACACGGCGAGCAGCCACGCCCGCCGGATCGGCGAGCGGCCGAAGTGGCCCATGTCGGCGTAGAGCGCCTCGGCGCCGGTGACGGCCAGCACGACGGCGGCGAGGGCGAAGAACGCGGTCGCGAAGTGCTCAGTGAAGAACTGGATCGCGTAGGTCGGGGACAGCGCCTCGAGGATCGCCGGGTGCACGGCGATGCCGCCGATCCCGCAGCCCGCGATCGTGAGGAACCAGACCAGCATCACCGGCCCGAACATCCGGCCGACGGCCGCGGTGCCCTGGCGCTGGAGCGCGAACAGGCAGACGATGATCGCGGCGGTGATCGGCACGATCAGCGGCGCGAGCGACGGCGCCGCGACGTTCAGCCCCTCCACCGCCGAGAGCACCGAGATCGCCGGCGTGATCATGCTGTCGCCGAGGAACAGCGACGCGCCGAAGATGCCGAGCGCGGCGAGCGCCGTCGCCGTCCTCCGCGCGCTCGGCGCGGCGTGCCGGCGGATCAGCGTGATGAGGGCCATGATCCCGCCCTCGCCCTGGTTGTCCGCGCGCATCACGAGCAGCACGTACGTGACCGTGACGATGATCGTCACCGACCAGAAGACCAGCGACATGACCCCGTACACGGCCCCGTGGCCGACCGCGACCGGGTGCGGGTCGTCAGGGTTGAAGACCGTCTGCACGGCGTAGATCGGGCTCGTGCCGATGTCGCCGAAGACGACGCCGAGAGCGCCGAGGATCAGCGCGCTCCCGGCCGAGCCGTGGCGGTCGTGCTCGTGCACCGCGCGAGAGACCCTAGCGATGCGGTCCGCCGCCGTGTCCTCGTCGGTTCGCCGCCGCGAACGCGACGGCGCGTCCCCTGGCGAGAGAGTGGGCCGGGGAGGATTCGAACCTCCGTCGGACAGATTATGAGTCTGCGGCTCTGACCGCTGAGCTACCGGCCCGTGCGGGAGTCGAAGGTAGCCGACTGGGAGGCGAGGGCGACGGCGACCTGGCGGCGCTCCTTGCTCGCGTCGCGGCCGTCCTGGCGCTCGAGGAGCGTGATGGCCTGCGTGATGGCGTTGTCGAGCTCGGCTCCCCACAGCGGCTGTTCGAGCTTGCCGCCGAGCTCGCCGAGCGACTTGCCGAGCCCGCGCCAGCTGAGACCGAGGCTCGCGAGGACCGTTCCGGCGCCTGCCGCGATCGCGGCGGCGCTGTCGGTCACCGCGATGATCGTGATGCCGATGACGAACAGGAGGAGAACGCCGATCACGACCTCGGGGAACCGCTTGACGAGCCGGACCGCGACCTCGCGCATGCGGCGCGAGAGACGGTCGGCCGCGTCGATGTAGTCGTCGATCTCGAGCATGTCGCGGCCCAGCTTCTCCCCCGTGAGCAGGGCGCGCCACAGCTCGCCCTGACGGGCGAGGGCGAGCCAGGTCTCCTGCGCCTCGGGCGCCGCCGGCCCGCCCGCCGACCGTTGCCACTCCAGCAGCGACGCCCGCACGCTGTGGCCCGCATGCGGGGCGAGCGCGGAGCTGAGGTCGTCGATGTCGGCGGCGAGCGGCGCCACCGCTGCGCCCGCGAGCTGGGTCGCGAGCGACCCGCCGTCGTCCGGACGCGTCGTGAGGTTCATCAGCGCCCGGCCGACCGCGTAGGCCTTGCTGACCCGGAAGTCGCTCGCGCTGAGCACGCCCTGGGCGGCGGCGTCGACCGCGGCGGCCTGCGTCCGGCAGTCGGTCGCCGGCGCGGCCTCCAGCTCGTCGAGCGCGGGGAGCTCGAGACCGGTCGCCGCGACGACCGCGGCGAGCTTGGCGAACGCCGCCTTGACATGGTTGCGGCAGACCTCGACGACACGCGCGTCGTCGCTCCCACCCGAGCCGATCACGTCGCCGCGCGCGGCCGCCGCGGTCGCGCCCGGCGCGCCCGGGTGCGCGAGCGCCGCCAGGAACCAGCCGACGCTCAGCGCCGCGGCGACCTGCGACTGCCCCTGCGAGACCTCCTGGTCGCGCACGGCCGCGACGATCGCGTCGCCGAACGCGGACTCGAAGTCCGAGGGCCTGCCCGTCCCGTCGCCGGGCGGCGCGGGCGGGGGAGGCGTCTGCTCGATCGCCGGGTCGCCGAGGCGCCGACCAT
>Ga0081539_10001796_pt1 | contig 33964 bp, 36 predicted proteins | sample TabmetS4T2R2_FD_71023 | JGI IMG/M metagenome (GOLD analysis project Ga0081539, IMG submission 71023) | Tabebuia heterophylla rhizosphere microbial communities from the University of Puerto Rico - S4T2R2 | ecosystem: Host-associated > Plants > Roots > Rhizosphere ... | reverse complement strand
ACGAGAAAAACGAGTCGGCGGAAGAGCACACGCCCCGCGTGGCACTGCTCGCCGTGCAGGTCGGCGAGGAGCTCGGTCTCACGCCGGGACGCGAGCACGAGCGCGCGCGTCACCGCAGCGCCGCGAGCGCGCGGTCGAGCCGCTGCCTCGTCTTCAGCACACCCTCGTAGAGATCGCCGAAGCGCTCGACACGGTCGAGCACCACCTCCATCGAGTAGATCGACGGGTTCAGCTTCTCGTTCACCTCGTCCCAGCGGAGCGGCGTCGACACCGGCGCCCCCGGGTGCGGCCGCACCGAGTACACGGACGCGATGGTCTTCCCCTCACCGTTCTGGTTGGAGTCGATCAGCACGCCTCGCCGCTTCGACTTCGTCCACTCCGTGGTGACCAGCCCGCGGTTCGTGCGCGCGAGCGCACCGGCGATGATCTCCGCGAACTCGCGCGTGTCGTCGTACGTGTGCCGCCGCTCGACCGGAACGAGCACGTGGATCCCGTCGGAGCCGCTCGTCTTCGGGAACGACTCGAGCCCCAGCGCGTCGAGCGCGGCCTTCACGAGCAACGCCACCTCGACCGTCTCCGGGAAGCCCGCGCCCTGCGCGGGGTCGAGGTCGAACAGGACGAAGTCCGGGCGATCGGGCTTGTCGACACGCGAGTACCACGTGTTCAGGTCGATGCAGCCCATGTTCACCATCCACAGCAACGCGAGCTCGTCGTCGACGAGCGGGAAGTTGACCCACTTCCTCTGCCGCGGCTTCTCGCGCGTCGATACGAGCGCCCGAAACCGCGGGATCCACTCGGGCATGTGCGACGGCGCATCCTTCTGGAAGAAGAACTTCTCGGAGATGCCGTTCGGGTAGCGCTTCATCGTGAACGGCCGACCGGCGAGGTGCGGCACGAGCACCGGCGCGATCCGCTGGTAGTAGCGGAGCAGGTCGCCCTTGGTGATCCCTTCGCCCGGCCAGAAGACCTTGTCGAGGTTCGAGAGCTTCAGCGTGCGTCCGTTGCGCCGGATCAGATCCTCCAGCGGCTCCTCCCGGTGCACCTCCTCGGCCGGCTTGTCCTCGCGCAGGCCCTGGTACGACGGCGCGCGCAGCCTGCCGTCGTGCGTGAACTCGGCGAACTCGACCTCGGCGACCAGCTTCGGCTCGATCCAGACGATCTCGTCCTTGCGCACGCGCGGCATCTTCGGCACGACGCTGAACGGAGACGTCTTCCGCCGGAGCGGCTTCAGCTTCTGCATCAGCGAATGGATCTCCTTGTCCGTGAAGCCCGTGCCGACGTTGCCGACGTAGCGCAGCTCGCCGCCTTCGTGCGTTGCGAGGATCAGCGAGCCGAGCGTTCCTGCGCGCCGGCCGCCGCCGTGCGTGTAGCCGGCCACGACGAACTCCTCGCGGCCGTGTGTCTTGAGCTTCAACCAGTCGCGCGTGCGGCGGCCGACGAAGTACCTCGAGTCGAGCCGCTTGGCCATGATCCCCTCGAGCTGCTGCTCACGCGCGGCTTCGAGCAGCGCGTCGCCGTCGTCGAACGTCTCGGAGACGCGGACGGCCCGGTTGCGCCGGTCGAGCAGCGCTTGCAGGCGCTCGTGACGCTCGGCGAACGGGAGGTCGACCAGCGGCACACCGTCGACCTCGAGGACGTCGAACGCGTAGTAGACGAGCATCGTCGAGCCCTTCTGCATCTCGGAGAAGCTCGCGCGTCCCTGCTCGTCGAGCGCGCAGACCTCGCCGTCGAGCACCGCGTTCGGCGTGCGCACCGCCTTGACGATCTCCTTCGCGATCTGGGGGAAGCGCTGCGTCAGCGGCTTCTCATTGCGTGACATCAGCTCGCAGTCGCCGCCGCGCACGTATGCGAGCGCGCGGTAGCCGTCCCACTTCACCTCGAACGCCCAGCCGTCACCACGGGGAACCTCGCGCGCGAGCGTCGCGGACATCGGCGCATATTTCCCCTGGGCTGATGCAGCCGCGTCCTCGCGCTTGCGGACGATCAGCCAGTTCTCCGCCTTGCCGTCGAGGTGCGCCGGCACGAGCGCCCAGGTGCCGTTCAGCTTCTCTCCGTGCAGTCGCACCGTGAGCCCGCCGTTCCGCTTCTCGTCGACGAGCTCGTAGGTCCCGTTGTCCCAGATCTCCACGGTCCCGGCGCCGTAGTTGCCCTTCGGGATCTCGCCCTCGAACTTCGCGTACTCGAGCGGATGGTCCTCGACGTGCACGGCCAGGTGCTGCTCGCCGGGCTCGAGCGGCACGCCCTTCGGCACCGCCCAGGACGCGAGCGCGCCGTCGCGCTCGAGCCGGAAGTCGTAGTGCAGGCGACGAGCGTCGTGGCGCTGCACGACGAAGATCGGCTCGCCCTTTCGCCCCCGCTTCGACCGGAACGGCTCCGACGTCTGCTTGGGATCGCGCTTCCGCCGGTACTCCCGGAGCCGGTCGCTCATGTGCCAGTTCTAGCGGAGACCGTTGTGGAGAACGGGCCGCGAGCGCGATTCGGACAGGGAGGTTTGGGAATCTGCGAGGGCGTAAAGATCTGATTTACAAGCGGTATTCGCTACCGCGCCAAAGCTTCTCCGCAAGCGGGGGGTCCGACGCTCGGGGCCGGTTAATACCGGCCTCGAGTTGTCTTTTGGGCCGGGGAAAACACTGTGGATACTGGGGATAGCGGACCGGCAAACCGTTTGCTCAAGCGAAAACGCCCAGAGCCCGAAATCTGGCCCGCCGGGTACGTTTGAGCTCCTCGCCGGGGACGCCGTCGAGCTCTTCGAGGGCCGTCCTGATGGAATCCCCAAGCAGCCGCGCCGCCTCGTCGTGGTCGGTGTGGGCGCCCTCGCCCGGCTCCGGGACGATCGCGTCGACGACCCCGAGCTCGAGGCAGTGGGTCGCGTCGGGCTTGAACGCCGCCGCGGCCTTCTCCTTCTCGTTCGCGTCCCGCCAGAGGATCGCCGCGCACCCCTCCGGCGAGATCACCGAGTAGATCGCGTTCTCCTGCATCAGCACCCGGTCGGCGATTGCGAGCGCGCTCGCGCCGCCGGAGCCGCCCTCGCCGACGACGCACGCGACCGTCGGCACGGTCAGCTTGAGCATCACGGCATGCGAACGCGCGATCGCGCCACCCTGTCCGTGCTGCTCGGCGGCGACGCCCGGGTAGGCGCCGGGCGTGTCGATGAACGTGATCAGGGGGAAGCGCTGGCGGTCGGCGATCGCCATCGTCCGCATCGCCTTGCGGTAACCCTCGGGGTGCGCCGAGCCGAAGTTGCGGCGAACACGGTCCTTGAGGTCGCGCCCCTTCTGGTGCCCGACGAACGCAATCGTGCGGCCGTCGAAGCGCCCGAGCCCGGTGACGATCGCGGCGTCGTCCGCGCGCACGCGGTCGCCGTGCAACTGGAACACGTCCTCGAACAGCCGCTCGACGTAGTCCAACGTGTACGGTCGCCCGTCGTCGCGGGCGAGCTCGACGATCTGCCAGATCTCATCGCCCTCGGGCTCCTGCTCGATCCGTTCCAGCTGGCGCTCGAGGCGCTCCACCTCGGCCGTCACCCTGGCACCGCGCAACAGCCCCGCCGAGCGCAGCTTCGTCAGCCGCTCGCGCAGCTTGAGCTCGGCCTCACCCGGCATTGCCGAACAACCTCAAGAGCTTGGCGACGGTCTCGCGCAACAGCGCACGGTGCACGACGGCGTCCACGTGACCGAACCGGTAGTTGGACTCCGAGAGGCCGAAGTCGTCGGGCAGCTTCTCGCGCGTCGTCTGCTGCACGACGCGTGGGCCCGCGAACGACATCAGCGCCGACGGCTCCGCGAGCACGACGTCGCCCAGCGACGCGAAGCTGGCGAGCACGCCGCCGGTCGTCGGGTGTGCGACGACCGAGATCAGCGCACCGCCGGAATCGCGAAGGTCCTCGACCGCGGCGACGGTCTTCGGCAGCTGCATCAGCGCGAGGATCCCTTCCTGCATGCGCGCGCCGCCGGACGCGCTCACCGAGACGAGCGGCACGCCCTTCTCCGCCGCGCCGTCGCAGGCGCGCGAGAACTTCTCGCCGACGACGCTGCCCATCGACCCGCCCAGGAACGCGAAGTCCATCACCGCGAGCTCGCACGGCCGCTCCTCGATCGCCGCCTGACCGATCACCATCGCCTCGCCGAGACCCGTCTTCAGCTCCGCCTCCGCGAGCCGCTCGGTGTAGGGGCGCAAATCGAAGAACGACAGCGGGTCCTCGCTGCGCAGCTCGGTCGCTTCCTCGACGAACGTGTCGGCGTCCACGAGCTGCTCGATCCGCTTCCGCGCCCCCACCGCGAAGTGATGCCCGCAGTGCGGGCAGACCCACAGCGACGTGTCGAGCTCGTCGTCGCGGTAGTGGGAGTCGCACTTCGGGCAGGTGTTCGGATGCTTCGTCCCCTCTGCCTGCGGCGCGCCCTTGTGCTCGATCGAAACGTCGATACGGCTCGACATGACCGACGAGTTTAGACCGCTGCCGTCGGCGCGCCGGTTACAGGCCCAGCGCGGCGGCCAGCCGCTGGATCACCTGCACGTTCGCCCGGTCCGGCAGGCCGGCGGTGAAGCCGACCCCGACGACCCGTGCGGAATCGGCGATCCGGCGCAGCTGCGCCTCGGCCTCGTCGAGCGAGAGGCCGTCGGGCTCGGGCATGAACGGGTTCGCCTCCGCGGGATCGAGGACGTCGAGGTCGAAGGCGATGTAGGCGCAGTCGACGTCCGCGAGCGCCTCGGCGGCGCTGCGCCGGACGGGCGTCGCCGCCAGATACTCCTCCTCGGGCGGGTCGAGGTTGCGTGCGCCGATCAGCGCCGTGCGCTCCGGCTCGACGGCGCCGCCGTCGAGGATCGTCCGCAGCGGCATTCCCCACGCGTTCCCGGTCGGCGAGCTCGCCGGGGTGTTGAGGTCGCCGTGGGCGTCGAACCAGATCAGGGCGAGCCGGTCGTGTCGCGCGGCGAGACCCTCGACGGCGCCGACGTGCGTGCAGCAACAGCCGCCGAGCACGAGCGGCCGGTCGGGCAGGTCGGCGGCAAGCGCGAGCGTCTGCATCTCGAGCGTCTCCTCGTCGACGATGCCGGCCTCCGGATAGTCGAGCGGCAACAGCGCCGCTTCCTCGATCGCCTCGCCGCCCTCGCCCCACGCACGCGGCACCCGAACGAGCCCGGCGCGCCAGCTCCGCCCGCACGCGTGGCATTCGTAGTCCGGCCCGATCGCAACCGCGGTCAGCGTGCCGCAATCGGGGCACCTCGCGCGAAGGCGGCTCATGCGACCTGCTTCCCGACGTGCATGCCGACCCGATCGTAGAGACGGATCGCGCGGGTCGTGGCGCTCGCCTCGCGGTGGATGAAGCCGTCAGGCAGGGACGAGCTCATCCAGCGTGTCCGCGAGCCCGCGGAGGTCGAGCAGCTCACGCGTCGGCGTCGGCTCGCCGGCCTCGCGCAGCCGGTTGATCCAGACGGTCGGGATTCCGAGAGCGGTGGCGGGAACGACGTCGTGGAAGTGGCTCTGCGCAACGTGGACGTCGGGCATCCGCCCGACCTGAGCGTCGAACGCCAGCCAGTGGGCGTCAGCCGGCTTGTACGAGCCGACCTCGGAGGCGACGATCGCGAGCTCGAAGGGAACGCCGATCGCCCGCATCGAATGCTCGATCAGGTCGCGGTCGCTGTTCGAGAGGATCGCGAGCTTCCAGCCGCGCGCACGCGCCTCCTCCAGCGCCGCCGGCACTTCCGGGAAGATCGGCCAGGAAGGGAGCGTGTCTGCGGGAGAGGCGTCGACCCCCAGCCGCCGCGCAGTCTCGGTCAGGACGTCGCGGTACGAACGCGTCGGATCCTCGGCCTGCACCTGCGGCTCGAGCTCGTGATAGCGCGCGAGGAGGTCGTCGCCGCCGAGCGCGTCGCGCAGGCCCGCGTTCCAGTCGACGAGCGTGCCGTAGCAGTCGAAGGTCGCCCACCGGTCCGCCATCCCGGACGGAGGCTAGCCGCGGGGCGCTAGGCCGCGAGCCGCTCCGGGACGCGGTACGCGAGCAGCTCGTGGCCGTGGTCTGCCAGCCACCTGCGCTCGTCCGCGTACGACGGTCGCGCGAGCGCCACCATCTGCCAGAACACCGGCGAGTGATCGTGTCGAGCGATGTGGCAGAGCTCGTGCACGACGACATACTTGAGCACCGCCTGCGGAGCGCAGATCAGACGCCAGTTGAACGAGAGCACCCCGCGCGACGAGCACGAGCCCCAGCGCGAGCGCTGGTCGCGGACCGACAGCGAGCGGTACCCGATGCAAAGGCGTTTCGACTCGTGGCGCAGCACACGCTCGATCTCGATGCGAGCCTGCTCTCGGTACCACGCGTCGACGGACGGAACAGGCGGCCGCGCAAGCGCGAAGCCGCCGATCCACACGACGTCGTCGCGTTGCAATCCGAGCGCGAGCGGCCGAGGCGGTTTTGCGAGCTCGCGCTCCAACCACCCGCGGTGCTCGAACACCAACGACTCGATCGCGGCCTTCGCCGTGCGCGGCGGAACGACGATCTCCGCGTTGCGCAACGCGTCCACGACGATCTTCGGACGCTTGACGCGCCGCGAGATGCGTACCGGAATGTCCATGGCGCGCCCGTCGATCTCGACTTGCCGCACGAGACAACGGTAGTTGCAGCGCCGGACAACACATCCGGCCGCAACCCGAGCAAAGCAGCGCTATTCGTCGAAACGACGCAACACGATCGACGCGTTGTGCCCGCCGAAACCGAACGAATTGGAGATCGCGACGCGCAGGTCCGGCGCCTCGCGCGATTCGTTCGGGATGTAGTCGAGGTCGCACTCGGGATCTTCGACCTCGTAGTTGATCGTCGGCGGCAGCACGCGTTCGTGCACCGCGAGCGTCGTGAACACGGCCTCGACCGCTCCAGCAGCGCCGAAGCAATGCCCTGTCGCTCCCTTGGTCGAGCTCACGGGCGTCTTGCTCGCGTGCTCGTCACCGAGCGCCTTCTTGATCACGCGAGTCTCCGACGCGTCGCCCAGCGGCGTCGACGTCGCGTGCGCGTTGATGTAGCCGACCTCCGTCGGGTCGACGTCTCCGTCCTCGAGCGCCATCTTCATCGCGCGCGCGGGGTTCGCGCCGGTCGGGTCCGGCTCGGTCATGTGCGCCGCGTCCGAGGACACGCCGTAGCCGACGAGCTCCGCGTACACCTTTGCGCCACGTGCGCGCGCATGCTCCAGCTCCTCGAGCACGAGCACGGCCCCGGCCTCGCCCATCACCAGCCCGTCTCGGGCACCGTCGAACGGCCGCGACGCCTTCGCGGGATCGTCGTTTCGCCGCGACAGCGCACGCATCGCGTCGAAGCCGGCGATCCCGACCTCGGTGATCGGCGCCTCGGTGCCGCCCGCGAGGATCACCTCGGCACGGCCGGCGCGAATCGCATCGGCCGCGTCGCCGATCGCCATGTTCGAGGCGGCACACGCCGTGCACGCGCTCATCAGCGGGCCCTTCGTGCCGAGCTCGATCGACACCCAGCCCGCACCCATGTTCGGGATGATCGACGGGATCGAGAACGGGCTGACGCGGTCGGGCCCGCGGGCGAGCAGGACGTCGTAGCACTCCTGGTACGAGCGCAGCCCGCCGATGCCCGTCGCGATCGACGCGCCGCAGCGCTCGGGCTCCTTGCCGATGTCGATCCCGCTGTCTTGCTCGGCCTGCCGCGCGGCGGCGAGGATCATCTGCGCGAAGCGGTCCATCCTGCGCGCCGCCTTGCGGTCGATCCACTGCGCGGGATCGAAGTCCTTCAGCTCGCACGCGAAGTGGACGTTGTAGCTCTGCGAGTGGTCGAACTGCGTGATCTCGGCCGCGCCCGACTCGCCCGCGACGAGGTTCTGCCAGCTCTCCTCGACGGAGTTGCCGAGCGGATTGACCGTCCCGAGCCCGGTGATGACGACGCGACGTCTGCCGTTCTGCACTGTTACATCCCCAACCCGCCGTCGACGAGCAGCACCTCGCCCGTGATGAACGCAGCCTCGTCGGAGCAGAGGAAGCGTACCGCTCCGGCGACGTCCTCCGGATCCCCGAACCGTCCGAGCGGCGTGTTCGCGAGCATCGCCTGCTGCGCGTCCTCCGGAATCGCGTCGGTCAGCCTCGTCTTCACGTAACCGGGGGCGATCACGTTTGCCCGCACCCCGCGCGACCCGAGCTCCCGCGCCAGCGACTTCGTGAAGCCGATGATGCCCGCCTTGGAAGCCGCGTAGTTCGTCTGGCCCCAGTTCCCGTGCACGCCGACGATCGACGAGACGTTGACGATCGCGCCCGCGCGCTTCTTCATCATCGGCCGCGTAACGGCACGGCAGGTGTAGAAGACTGACGAGAGGTTCGTGTCGAGCACCGTCCGCCAGTCGTCGTCGGACATCCGCGCGAGCACGCCGTCGCGGGTGACGCCCGCGTTGTTGACGAGGACGTCGACGTCGCCTGCGTCGTCGACGAGCTGCTTCGCGCCGTCCGCGGTCGACACGTCCGCCTGGACGGCACGTGCGCCGATCGCCGCGGCGAGCTCCTCCGCTTCGTCGCCCCCGCTGCGATAGCCGACCACGACGGAGGCGCCTGCACGCGCGAGCTCCTCCGCGATCGCGCGGCCGATGCCGCGCGACGCGCCGGTGACGAGGGCGGTCTTTCCGTCGAGGGAAGCGAAGGAAGCGCCGTCAGCCAACGACCGACTCGAGCTCGTCGAGCGACTCCAGGTCGTTGACCGAGACCGCCTTCACGCGCTTGTCGATCCTCTTCAGTAAACCGCTCAGCACGTTGCCGGGACCCACCTCGACGAAGATCGTGACGCCCTGGTCGATCAGCCGCCGCGCTGCCTGTGTGAACTTGACGGGCGCCGTCAACTGTTCGACCAGGAGCTCGCGGTAGCGGCCCGCCTCCTCCAGCTTCGCCGTCACGGTCGACATGAACGGCGCGCGCGGCACCTCGAAGTGGACCTTCTCGATCGTCGGCCGCAGCCGCTCCGCGGCGCGCTCGACGAGCGGCGAGTGGAACGCGCCGGAGACCTTCAGCCGGATCGCGCGCCGCGCACCTTCGCGCACGGCCTCCTCGCCGCACTCGTCGACCGCCGCCTCCTCGCCGGAGACGACGATCTGGCCCGGACAGTTGTAGTTCGCGGGCCACACGTTCTCGATCTTGCGACACAGCGCCTCGACCGCCTCGTCGGCGAGGCCGAGGATCGCGGCCATCGCGCCGGGGCGCTCGCGCGCCGCCGCCGCCATCGCCAGGCCGCGCTCACGGACGAGCGCGATCGCGTCGCGCGGGCTCAGCGCGCGCGCGTCGCCGAGCGCCGCGAACTCGCCAACCGAGTGACCGATGACGTAGTCCGGCCGGATCCCGCGCTCGCGGATCGCCTCGCTGATCGCGATGCTCGTCGCGACGAGCGCCGGCTGCTGAACCTCCGTGTCGACCATGTCGGCGAGCGGCGTGTCGAAGCAGAGCTTCTTCAAATCGAGGTCGGCAGCCTCGCTGCCCTCGTCGTACACGGCCATCGCCGCGGGCACGGCCTCCGCGATCTCGCGCCCCATTCCTTCCTCGAGCGAGCCTTGCCCGGGAAACATGAATGCCAGCTTCGTCATGCGGCCTGCCTCATACCCTCCATCTCGGTTGTCCATTCCATCAGTGCCGAACCCCACGTGAGGCCTGCACCCATCCCGGTCATCAGCACGAGCTTGCCGGGGCGAAGCCGGCCGTCGGCGGCGGCGTCCGCCAGCGCGAGCGGAATCGAGCCGGACGACGTGTTCCCGTAGCGGTCGACGTTGACGACGATCTTCTCCTTCGGGATCCCGAGCTTGCGCGCGGCGTGGTCGATGATCCGAATGTTCGCCTGGTGCGGGACGTAAACGTCCACGTCGTCGACGGCCAGCCCGCAGCGCTCGAGGATCGCCTGCGCCGAGGTCACCATCACGCGCGTCGCGAACTTGAACACCTCGCGGCCGTTCATCTTCACGAAGCGGTCCGGATTCTCGAACTTGCGGGAGCCGCTGCCCGGTAGCCAGAGGCTGTCGCCGCCTCCGCCGTCGGCGCCGAGCTCGAAGCCGAGGAAACCTCCGCGGCTCGTCCGCTCCATCACCACCGCGCCGGCGCCGTCGCCGAAGAGGACGAGCGTCGAACGGTCCGTCCAGTCGAGGATCGACGAGAGGACGTCGCCGCCGATCACGAGCGCCTTCTGCGAGAGCCCTGCGGCGAGCATGCCGTACGCCTGCGCGATCGCGTACATGAAGCCCGTGCATCCCGCCGAAAGGTCGTACGCAGCGGCGTCGTCGCTGCCGAGCGCGTCGGCGATCAACGCCGACGTCGACGGAAAGGCCATGTCAGGCGTGACCGTGGCCATGATCAGCAGGTCGACGTCCGCCGGCGCCACGCCGGCCTGGACCAGGGCGTCGCGAGCGGCGGGAAGCGCCAGGTCCGACATCGCCAGCTCGCCGGGCTCCGCGAGACGGCGTTCGTGGATGCCCGTGCGCGTGACGATCCACTCGTCGCTCGTGTCGACGAGCTCGGCGAGATCCTCGTTGGTCACGACACGGTCCGGCACGCTGCAGCCGAGGCCGGTGATCGAGACGCTGCCGTTCGCGCGGGCGATCATCGGCCCTCTTCTCCGACGACAAAGGTGAGCGTGCCGCGAACGGCGAGCTCGCCCTCGACGCTTGCGCGCACCTTGCCGCGGCCGATCGGCCCGCGCACGGACTCCAGCGCACACTCGAGCGTCAGCTCGTCACCCGGCCGGACGATCCGCTTGAAGCGCACGTCGTCGATCCCGCCGAAGAGCGCCAGCTTCCCGGCGTTCTCCTCGTTCGCCAGCACCGCGACCGCGCCGGCCTGCGCAAGCGCCTCGACCATCTTCACGCCGGGCATGATCGGGTTGCCGGGAAAGTGCCCCGCGCAGTCCTCGTCGGTGACGCGCTTACGCGCGACGACGCGTGCTCCGGGCTCCAGCTCGAGGACCTCGTCGAGCAGCAGGAACGGGTCGCGGTGCGGGATGATCGCCATGATCTCGTCCCGCGACAGGGGTGCGGCGACGGTCACGCGATGTCTCGCTCGAGTCTTTCGCGAAGGAGCGCGCGGGCGCGGTGCGCGTAGCACTTCGCCGTGCCGACAGGAACGTCCGCGAGCGCTGCCACCTCTGCGAACGACAGGTCGAGCGCGTCCTTGAGGACCAGCACCTCGGCCTGCTTCGCCGGGATCTCCGCCAGCGCGTCGTGCAATTCCTGACGGAGGCCCAGCGTGTCCGTTCGCTCGGGCGCGGCGCGCTCTTCGTCCACGAGCTCCTCGTGGTAGCGGCGGCGCTGCGCGACGTCGCGGCACGTGTTGACGACGAGCCGGTGGAGCCAGGTCGTGAACTGCGACTCGCCGCGGAACTGCCCGATGCGTGCGCACACCTTCGCCATCGCCTCCTGCGAGGCGTCGCGTGCGTCCTCGGGGTCGGCCAGCAGGTGCCGCGCGACGCGCTCGACGCGCGGCGCGTGACGGGCGCACAGCGCTTCGAGCGCGAGCTTGTCGCCGTCCGTCGCGCGCGCGATCAGCACGCGGTCGCCCAGCCTCTCGTAGTCGACGGGCCGGACCGGGCGAAGGTCACGCTGGATTGGACGGCGCCTGCGGGAGCGCGGTTGCACGGCGCGCCTAGTCTATGCCCGGGTGGACGTCGTCCCGCTCCTACGCGGTCGCTTCGGCCGGCCTTTCACCTGGATCGAGCGCTGCGCCTCGACGCAGCGGCTGCTCGACGGAGCGCCGGAGGGAGCCGTCGTCGCGACCGACGAGCAGACCGAGGGGCGCGGCCGCTTGGGCCGCTCCTGGGAGGCGCCGCCGGGGACATCGCTGCTGTTCTCGATCGTGCTGACGCCGCACGTACCGGGGGATCGGCTCCCGGAGCTGTCCGTGGTCGCCGGTGCGGCGGTCGCCGAGGCGATCGCCGCCGAGACCGGGCTGGCGCCCACCGTGAAGCCGCCGAACGACGTCCTCGTCGAGGGCCGGAAGGTGGCCGGTGTGCTCGCGGAGGCGAACGAGGGGCGCGTCACGCTCGGCGTCGGCATCAACGTTGCGCAGACGGCCGAGGAGCTTCCCGAGCGCACCGAGTTTCCGGCGACGTCGCTCGCCCTCGCCGGCGCCGCGCCCGACCGCACTGCGCTGCTCGCGGCCGTCCTCGACGCGCTCGAGCGCCGCTACGACGCGTGGGTCAGCTCCGCGGCCAGCTGAGCGGCCGCGAGTCGTTCCCCGCGGCGTCGCGCGCGATCAACCGCAGCTTGCGGACGGCGCCCCGGTAGGCAATCCGGAAGACGCCCGGCTTCGCCGACGTGGCGATCCGCTTGCCGTTGACGACACCACGGAGCGAGACCCGCTCATCGACGCGGAGCCGGAAGGGTGACAGCGAGGCGAGACCGAGCGCCGGCGGCCGCGTGTCGATCGTCAGCGGCACCGATTCCGAGTACGCGAGCGGCGGCGTTCCGATCGACAGCGTCGCGCGGTACCGGCCGTCGGGCACGGCCGTCCCGTCCGCGGCCTTGCCGCTCCAGCCGATCGCCTGCGATCCCGTCGGCAGGGTCTCGGTCAGCAGCGGGATCGGCGCCTTGCCGCCGACGAGGGAGAGCGACACGGTCGCCGGCTGCGCGAGGACGAGGGTGAAGCTGACCGTGTCGCGGCGCCCGTCCCCGTTCGGCGACGCGACCTTCGTGTCCGCGGCATAGGCGAGCACGGTGCGGCTCACGACAACGGCCACCGCGCCGGTCGCGGTCCGGCCGGTCGCGTCGCGGGCCGTCAGCCGCACCCGATACGTCCCGTCGGGAACGCCCTCTGGACTGAACACGAACGACTGCAGGCCCGCGGGCTTGTCCTCGACGAAGAGCGTCGCGATGGCCGTTCCGGCGGAGTTGAGCAGCTCGGCCGTCACGTTCGCAGCAACGCTCAGCGTGTAGGTGATCGTCGTCGACGTGGTCCTCGTGCCGTCGATCCGCTGCGGCGTCGCCGCGACCGCGCTCACGGTGAGCGCGCCGAGCTTCGACCCGAGCGTGCCGGAAGCCGGGCGCACGTCCGGCCCCGCCGCCATCACCCACGGGTAGGACGCACCGGGAGCGGCCCCCCGCGAGTCCCAGGTCCAATCGATCGCGCTGCCCGTCCCGGAGCCGACTTCGAGTGTCTTGCCCGCGCCGTCACGCACGGTCACCGTCCAGGGGAGCGTGCTCGTCAGCTTCCCCGTGAAGCGAACGGCGCCGCCGAGGCTTCCCCTCACGACGGGCGTATAGAGCTTCGGGGCACCCGTCTTCACAACCTGTGCGCGGACGGTGCCGAGCAACGCATAGAGCGCGCTGCCCGGGCACGACGTGGACCCCGTGTCGCGATGGCCGGACACCGCGCGCAGTGCGACCTGCGTCCCCACGGAGAATTTCTCGTTCCCGCCGGAGGTCGCGATCACCGTCGAGAGCGGATCGAGGTGCGCGACATCGAGCCTCCACGCCAGCAGCTTCTCGAGGCCCTCCAGCTGCGCGGCCGGCGGCGGTGCGGACGAGTAGGTCCCGATCAACGCGACGCCGACGGAGCCGGTGTTGAAACCGAGCGCATGCGCGCCGATCACGGGCCTGTCGACGCCCCCGAACCGTCCCTCGTAGACGTTGCCCCAGCGATCGACGAGGAAGTTGTAGCCGATGTCGTTCCAGCCGTTGCTCTTCACGTGGTAGGCCTCGATGCCACGGACGATCGCGGCCGTCTGCGCGGGAGACGAGCCGGAGGGGCCGGCGGTGTGGTGGACGACGGCGAAGCGCAGCGCGTCGGCGTACGACGGCGCCGTGCGGCGGATCTCCTCGTCCGCCTGCCATTGCGCGCGCGTGATGATCGCCGGCGAGCCGGCGATGGAGAGCCGCCGCAGCGGAATGGCCTCGACGGGCGAGGTGACGAGGAACGCCCGGACGCGTGAGACCCGGCCGCGCGTCCGGATCTCGATGCGGTTCGCCTCGCCCACCCACCACGGGTTGCCGATGCGCCAGCGACGCAGCCTGCTTTCGCGCGAGGCCGCGTCGGGCAGGTCGTCCGCCTCCGGCGCGGCGCCGCGCCAGACGGACCAGCGGCCCGCGACTGAACGCGTTCGGAAGGCAACCGTCCCGCGGCCGCGCCAGTGCACGCCGACCATGTCGAACTGCTGCTCGGTCGACGCGAGCGCGCGCACGCCGCGCAGCGGAATGTCGCGCGCGACGACATGCACGGACGCCGCATGCGCCGTACCGGACGCGAGCAGCAACAACGGCAGAGCGAGTCTCAGCGGCTTGGGCACGATCTCCAGCCTTCGCCCTCGTGGGCACCGGGCCTTCCCAGACTAGACTGGATGTGTTTTGAAAATGCGTCGGATGGCGCTCGTCGGGGTCGTCGTGGCTCTCGTCGCCCTCCCAACGGCGACAGCGGCAGCGGCTCCGCGCGTGCTGGTGGCCGAGTTCGACGCGGACGTCAGCCCGCCGACGGCCTCGTGGCTGATCGACCGGATCCACGAGGCGCGCTCGTACGACGCGATCGTCATCCGCCTCGACACACCCGGCGGCCTCGACGACTCGATGCGGAAGATCGTCAAAGCGGAGCTCGCGTCGAAGGTGCCGGTGATCGTCTACGTCGACCCGGGCGGCGCACGTGCCGCCTCCGCCGGCGTCTGGATCTCCCAGGCCGCCGACGTCCTCGCAATGGCGCCGAACACGAACATCGGATCGTCCACGCCGATCACTAGCACGGGCACGGACATCGGCAAGGATCTCCGTCGCAAGGTCGTCAACGACGCGGCCGCATCGCTCCGCGCGCTCGCACGCTCGCACGGCCGGAACGCGCGCTGGGCGGACCGCGCGGTACGGGAAGCCTCGAACCTCTCCGCCGACGAAGCGCTGCAGATGCACGTGATCGACTTCATGGCGCCGACGCTCCCCGCGCTCCTCCGTCAGATCGACGGCCGCAAGACGACGCCGCGAGGTTTCGTCCTGGACCTCGGAGGTGCCTCGCTCAACGAGCGCCGGATGGGTTTCTTCACCCGTCTGCTCGACACGCTGATCGACCCGAACCTGCTGTCGCTGCTCTTCCTCGCGGGCATCGGCGGGATCATCTTCGAGGTCTTCCATCCGGGTGTCGTCCTGCCCGGCGCGCTCGGCGCAGTTTCACTCGTCACGGCGCTCTACGGCTTCGCGGTGCTGCCGACGGATTGGGCAGGAGCCGCGCTCGTGGTGCTCGGGCTCGTGCTGCTGGTGATCGACGCGCACGTCGTCAGCCACGGCGCGCTCACCGTCGCCGGTCTCGTCGCGCTCGCGGTCGGGATGCTGATGCTGTTCCACGACGCGCCGGCGCCGTACCGGGTGAACACCTGGTTCGTGCTCGCACTCACCGCGTCGCTCGGCGGGTTCATGGCGTTCGCGCTCGGCAAGGCTGTCCAGGCCCGGCGGCGTCCGTCGGCGATGCCGGCGATGGTCGGCGAGCGGGGCGTCGCGCGGGCAAACGGCATGGTGTTCGTCCGGGGCGAGCTCTGGCAGGCGCGAACGGAGGACGGCACGCCGCTCGAGCCGGGAGACCGCATCGCCGTCGACGACGTGCAAGGCCTGCGCCTGCTCGTGCACCGGGTCTAGGATCGAGCCGTGGCCGGAGCGCTGATCTTCCTCGCCGCGATCGTCTTCCTGCTCGTCCTGTTCTTGATCAGCGCGATCAAGGTCGCGCGCGAGTACGAGCGCGGCGTCATCTTCCGCCTCGGCCGCCTGCTGCCTCAGCCGAAAGGGCCCGGGCTCTTCGTGTTGATCCCGGTGGTCGACCGGATGGTGCGCGTCGACCTGCGGACGATCACGCTGAACATCCCGCCGCAAGAGGTCATCACCAAGGACAACGTCCCCGCGCGCGTGAACGCGGTGGCCTACTTCCGGATCGTGGACGCGCAGGCGGCGATCGTCCAGGTCGAGAACTTCATGGTCGCGACGTCGCAGATCGCACAGACGACGCTTCGCTCAGTGCTCGGCCAGCACGTTCTCGACGAGCTCCTCTCGGAGCGCGACAAGATCAACACGATCCTGCAGGAGATCATCGACGAGCAGACCGCGCCCTGGGGGATCAAGGTCTCGATCGTCGAGGTCAAGGACGTCGAGATCCCGCAGGGGATGCAGCGCGCGATGGCCCGTCAGGCAGAGGCCGAGCGCGAACGGCGGGCGAAGGTGATCAACGCCGAAGGCGAGTTCCAGGCGAGCGAGCGGCTCAAGGACGCTGCGCTGGTCATCGAGGGCCACCCGGTCGCGATCCAGCTGCGCTACCTGCAGACGCTGCTGGAGCTCGGCGCGTCGCAGTCGACGACGGTCGTCTTCCCGGCGCCGATCGACCTGCTGAAACCGTTCATCGACTCCCGCTCTGGATCTTCGGACTGACGAGCTGACGGGACGGCGCGTGGCGATCGCGCCCGCGCGAGGCGTCCGTCCCGGCGCCGCGCGACCCGCGTTCGACGAGCCGACGCCGGAGGAGCTCGACTCGTGCCCGTTTTGCGCCGGCCGCGAGGATCGCACGCCGCCGGAGACGTTGCGCATCGGCGATCCCTGGCGCGTGCGCGTCGTTCCGAACCTGTACCCGGCGTTCCCGCGGCAGGAGGTCGTCGTCCACACGCCCGAGCACCGACGCTCGCTCGCCGAGCTCGAGCACGAGCAGCTCGACCTCGTCGCCGAGGCGTGGCGCGCGCGGTCGGAAGCCGTCCACGGCGCGTACCTGCACGCCCTCGTCAACGAAGGGCGCGAGGCCGGGTCGTCGCTGCCGCACACGCATTCGCAGCTCGTCTGGCTTCCGGAGCCGCCGAGCGAGGCACGTCACGAAGTCGATCGGAGCCGCTGGGAAGTCGTGCTCGAGCGCGACGGCCTCGTCCTCGCCTGCCCGTGGGTCAGCCGTCTCGCGTACGAGTGCGTGATCGCGCCCGCCGCCCCGGAGCGGCACGCGTTCCGCTCGGAGTTGCTCGCGCCCGCGGTCCGGCTCCTGGCGGAGGCGATCGGACGCGTGCGGCGCGTCGCCGGGCCGACCCCGCTCAACGCGTGGGTGCACGACGGGCCCGACTGGCACGTCGAGCTGTTGCCCCGACTGAGCATCATCGCCGGCGTCGAGCTCGGCGCCGGCTGGTGGATCAACCCACTGCCGCCCGAGCAGGCGGCGGAGCTCCTCAGAGACGTCTCATAGAAGGCGCGGCTCCGCCGCGCCGAAACCGCCGCTGACGGAGCCCAGTCCGGGCGCGAGCCGAGCCAAAAGCACGCGCGCAAAGCGCGCATGCGGTCTACCGTCGCGTGAAGTCCGAAGGACTTCGCGCGAAAAGCGCGTCAGCGCGAAATCGGCGAGCGTTCTTCTCGAAAGCGCCGCGCCGCTTCGATGGCGGCGCCGAGGTTCAGGCCCTTGTCCTTGGCCTGCTTGATCAGCATCACCGTCTCGAGGGCGTCGATGTCGTAGATCCGCTGCTTCTTGCCCTTGGTCGGGATCTGGGCCTTGTTCGTCCAATAGTCCAGCTGCATCTTGGAAATCCCGGCGATCTGGCACACCTGGCCCAGGTAGAGCTCGACCTTCTCGAGATGGTCAGCGAGATTTACCGGTTCAAGAAGGTCAACTTGCCTGGTGATCGCCATAACGCGCCCTTTCTGACATCGGAAAATTCGCCCCGCAGGCTTAGATATACCGCTTCGAACCTGAATTGGAAAGGCGTACGAGGAGGATTTTCCTCAGAAATCTGCGTCAGCCCGCAGTTTCGGGCTCGCCCTCTTCGGCTTCGACGACCGGTGCGAGGGTCGAAACCTGCTCACCTTCGCGAAGGCGCATCACGATCACGCCCTGCGTCGAGCGGCCCATTCGCCGGATGTCGTCGGCCGACATGCGGATCACCGTGCCGCCGTTCGAGATCAGCATCACCTGATAGCCGTCGCGCACGACGCGGGCGCCGGCGAGCGTGCCCTTCGCCTCCGTCAGCTGCACGGTCTTCACACCCATGCCCCCGCGGCCCTTGCGCGGGTAGTCGCCGACGCGCGTGCGCTTGCCGTAGCCGTTCTCGGTCACGACGAGCACGTCCGCCTCGTCCTTCGCGATCTCGACCGCGATCACCTCGTCGTCGCCGCGCAGCCGCATCCCTTGCACGCCGGACGCGTCGCGACCCATCGGGCGGACGTCACCCTCGTGGAAGCGGATCGCCTGTCCCTGCCGGGAGACAAGGAGCACGTCGTCCTCGCCCGACGAGTGGCGCACGCCGACGAGCTCGTCGCCTTCGCGCATCTTGATCGCGATGATCCCGTCGGAGCGGAGCGGCGTGTTGTACGCCTTCAGCTCGGTCTTCTTGACGATGCCGTTCTTCGTTCCGAAGACGAGGTACTGCGCCTCGCCGAAGTCGCGCGTCTGGATCACCGCGCGAACGGTCTCTTCCTGACGGAACGGCAGCAGGTTCACGATCGCGCGGCCCTTCGACTGCCGAGAGCCGAGCGGCAGCTCGTGCACCTTCAGCCGGTAGACCTTGCCGACGCTCGTGAAGAAGAGGATGTAGTCGTGCGTCGATGCGACGAAGAGATGCTCGATGTAGTCCTCGTCCTTGAGATCCATGCCCATCACGCCGATGCCCCCGCGCCGCTGCTCGCGATACGCCGTCACCGGTAGGCGCTTGATGTAACCGGAGCGCGTGATCGCGATCACCATGTCCTCTTCCGCGATCAGGTCCTCGAGCTCGAGCTCCTCCTCCGCCGCGACGATCTCCGTGCGCCGATCGTCGGCCTTGCCGTAGATCTCCTTGATCTCGAGGAGCTCCTCGCGGACGACGCCGTCGATGCGCGCGGGGTCGCCGAGGATCGCGCGCAGCTCGGCGATGCGCTCGCGCAGGTCGCCGTACTCGCTCTCGATCTCCTTGCGGGCGAGGCCGGTGAGCCGCGCAAGCCGCAGGTCCAGGATCGCCTGGGCCTGGATCTCGCTCAGCTCGAAGCGCACCATCAACTCGCTGCGCGCGGCGTCGCTGTCCGCTGCGTTGCGGATCAGCTGGACGATCTCGTCGATGTTGTCGAGGGCGGTGAGATAGCCCTCGAGGATGTGCGCCCGCGCCTCCGCCTTGCGCAGCTCGTACTTCGAGCGGCGCGTGACGACGTCGCGCTGGTAGTCGAGGTAGTGGCGGACGAGCTCGAGCAGCGACAGCGTCCGCGGCACGCCGTCGACGAGCGCGACGGCGTTGTAGCCGAACGTCGACTGCAGCTGCGTGTGCTTGAACAGCTTGTTGAGGACGACCTGCGGCACCACGTCGCGCTTGAGCTCGACATAGATCCGCATCCCGTCCTTGTCGGAGTGGTCCTGAAGCGCTTCGTCCGACATCGGGATCTCGGTCAAGGTGCCGCTCTTCACGAGGTCGGCGATCTTCTCGATGATCCCGCCCTCGCCGGCCTTGCGGACGCCGTACGGAAGCTCGGTGATGATGATCGCGCTCTTGCCGCCGCGCAGCTGCTCGATGTGCGCGCGCCCGCGGACGGTGATCCGGCCGCGGCCCGAGCGGTACGCCTCGCGGATGCCGGAGCGACCGACGATGACGCCGCCGGTAGGAAAGTCGGGCCCCTGGATGTGCTTCAGCAGCCGCTCGATGTCCAGCGCGGGGTCGTCGATCATCGCGACGACCGCATCGACCGCCTCGCCGAGGTTGTGCGGCGGCATGTTCGTCGCCATCCCGACGGCGATCCCGGAGGAGCCGTTCACGAGCAGGTTCGGGAACCGTGACGGCAAGACGACCGGCATCCGGCGCGACTCGTCGTAGTTCGGGACGAAGTCGACGGTGTCCGCGTCGATGTCGCGCAGCAGCTCGGTCGCGATGCGCGAGAGCCGGCATTCGGTGTAGCGCATCGCGCCCGGCGGGTCGCCGTCGATCGATCCGAAGTACCCCTGGCCGTCGACGAGCGGGTAGCGCATCGAGAACGGCTGAGCGAGGCGGACGAGCGCGTCGTAGATCGCCGAGTCGCCGTGCGGGTGGTAGTTGCCCATCACCTCGCCGACGACGCGCGCGGACTTCCTCGTCGGTCGGTTCGGCTGCAGGCCGGACTCGTACATCGCGTAGAGCACACGGCGATGCACCGGCTTCAGACCGTCGCGCACGTCGGGCAGCGCGCGGCTGACGATCACGCTCATCGCGTAATCGAGGAAGCTGTTCCGTACCTCCTGGTCGAGCTCGCGCGTCTCGACCCGCCCGATGCCGAGCGGCTCGTTCGGCGTGTCAGACATCCAGGTTCTTCACCTCGAGGGCGTTCTGCTCGATGAACTCGCGGCGCGGCTCGACCTCGTCGCCCATCAGCCGCGAGAACCAGAGGTCGGCTGCGGCGGCGTCCTCGACGTCGACGCGGATCAGCATGCGGCGCGTCGGGTCCATCGTCGTCGCCCAGAGCTCCGTCGCGTTCATCTCGCCGAGTCCCTTGAAGCGCGTGATCTGGATGCCGCTCTTCGCGAGCGAGAGAGCGAACTCGCGCAACTGGTCGAACGTCAGCGCCTGCTCTTCGTTCTTGCCGAGCCGGAGCGAGAAGGGCGGCAGCCCGCCGACGATCTCGGCGAGACGGCCGTGCGCCTTGTGGACGCGGTCGTAGATCGGCGACTCGAAGAGCCCGCCCGGAACCTCGACATCCGTGGTCGCGCTCGTCGCCGTCTCGACGACGCGTGCCTTCAGCAGCTCGCCGACGACATCGGCGTCGACGCGGAACCCTTCGCGGTCGCCGTTCAACGCCTTCTTCGCCTGAACGAGCGTCGTCGCGTCGCTCTCGACGAGACCGTGCGAGAGGACGAAATCGCTCACCTTCGGTCCGAAGTCGGAACGGAGCCGCGCCACCCAGCCCTGGTACTCCATCAGCGCGCGCGAGAAGCGGCTGAACCGCGCGGCGCTGAGCTTGATCTGCTCGCCGCCCCGCGCAAGCACCTCGAGCTCGGAGAACTTCTCGCGCACGAGGAGCTCCTCCAGCTGCGCGTCCTTCTCGAGGTAGTTCTGCTGGCCGCCGAGGCGAGCCAGGTACAGCGGCGGCACGGCGCAGTACACGTGACCGCGCTCGAAGAGCTCCTTCATGTGCCGGTAGAGGAACGTCAGCACGAGCGTGCGGATGTGCGCGCCGTCCACGTCGGCGTCGGTCATGACGATGATCCGGTGGTACCGGAGCTTCGCGATGTCGAACTCGTCGCCGATCCCGGTCCCGATCACCTGCACGAGCAGCTGGATCTCGGCGTTCGAGAGGACCTTGTCGATGCGGTTCTTCTCGGAGTTGATGATCTTGCCGCGCAGCGGCAGGATCGCCTGGTTCGACTTGTCGCGCGCCTCCTTGGCGGCGCCGCCGGCCGAGTTTCCCTCGACGATGAAGAGCTCCGCCGACTCCGGGTCGCGGATCTGGCAGTCGGCGAACTTCTTCGCGATCTCCCCACCGAAGGCGCCCTTGCGGCGCGTCAGGTCGCGTGCCTTGCGAGCGGCCTGCCGCGCACGGGCGGCGGAGATCGCCTTCTGGATGATCTTGCGCGCCTCGTCCGGGTTCTCCTCGAGGAACTCCGCGAACTTCGCGTTGACGATCTGCTCGACGAACCCGCGGACCCAGGGGTTCCCGAGCTTGGTCTTCGTCTGCCCCTCGAACTGCGGCTCCTGGAGCTTCACCGAGACGACGGCGCACAGACCCTCGCGCACGTCCTCGCCCTCGAGGTTGTCCTCCTTCTCCTTGAGGAGGTTGAGGTCGCGCGCCGAGCGGTTGAGCGTCCTCGTCAGCGCGGCGTTGAACCCGGACAGGTGCGAGCCGCCCTCGTGCGTGTTGATGTTGTTGGCGAACGTGTAGACGGAGTCCTGGTACGACGCGTTCCACTGCATCGCGACCTCCAGGTTTCCCTGCTCGGTCTCGCCCTCGAAGTAGACGATCCGCTTGTGGACGGCGTCCTTCGTCGAGTTGACGTGCGAGACGAAGTCGCGGATGCCGCCTTCGTAGTGGAACTCGACGGTATCGCCGCCGGCGCGCTCGTCGGTGAGGACGATGCGCAGCCCGCGCGTGAGGAACGCGGTCTCGCGCAGCCGCTGCTTGAGCGTGTCCGCGGAGAACTCGACCTCGTCGAAGATCTCGGCGTCGGGCAGGAAGGAGATCCGCGTGCCCGTCTCCTGCGTCACTCCGGTCTTCTTCATCTTGTCGACCGGCTCGCCGCGCGCGAACTCCTGCTGGTGGACCTTGCCGTCGCGGTGCACCTCGGCGACCAGCCATTCCGACAGCGCGTTGACGATCGAGACGCCGACGCCGTGCAACCCGCCGGAGACCTTGTAGCCGCCGCCGCCGAACTTCCCGCCGGCGTGAAGCTTCGTCAGGACGACGGTGAGCGCCGGCAGACCCTGGTCCTTCATCACGTCGACGGGGATCCCCGATCCCCAGTCGCGGACCGTCACCGAGTTGTCGGGGTGGAGCGTGACCTCGATGCGGTCGTTTCGACCCGCGAGCGCCTCGTCGACGGCGTTGTCGACGAGCTCGTAGACGAGGTGGTGGAGACCCCGCGCACCGGTCGAGCCGATGTACATCGCCGGCCGTTTCCGGACCGGCTCGAGGCCTTCGAGGACCGTGATGTCCTTGGCGGTGTAGGTTGCTTCGGCCATAGAGAAAAAAGCCCTGCAAATCCCTGGTTTGCGGGCCGATTGAAGTGTATCAGAAAACCCGGTCGGATCGGGCTTTCGCGAGGCTCGCGGCGGCCGCGCGCGCGGCGAGCTCGCGGACGTCTTCGTCCTCGATCTCGGCGGCGAGGGCGTGCCCCTGTCGCACGTCCTCGAGCGCCGGTGGTGGCAGCGGCTGTGTTGCCTGCGCTGGCGGCAACGCGTCGGCCTCGGGAAGCGGTCCGGGCACGAAGCGGATCCGCGGCGGGGCGAGGTCCGCGAGACGCTCGAGAATCGTCCGCTCGAGCTGCGTCAGCTCGAACGCCCAGGCGGAGGAGGACGCATGAACCAGGAGCGTCCCGTCCCGCTGCACTCGCGCAGGCCACGCGTTGCGCGCGATCGCGTCGCCGACGGCCTGTGGCCAGCGCTCGACGAGCTTGCCCAACCCGGCCTGTGGGCCGAAGCGGGAGAGCTCGCGCTGCACGTCCGGGCCGATTCGCTCCATCAGGCCGCCCGCACGATGCCGGGAGAGACCTCGAGCAACTGCTCGGGCTTGATCGGGAGAAACGACGCATCCGTCGCCGTGACCAGCGTCTGCCCGCCGGCGGCGACGCGCGACGCGAGGACTCGACGGCGGCCGGGATCGAGCTCCGAGAGGACGTCGTCGAGGAGCAGCAGCGGCCGCAGCCCGCGTTCCGCGGCGAGCAACTCGACCTCGGCGAGGAGCAGCGAGAGCACCGTCAGGCGCTGCTCTCCCTGTGAGCCGAAGCTGCGAAGGTCGCGCCCGCCGGCGACCAGCCGCACGTCGTGGAGGTGCGGCCCGACGGAGGTCGTCCCGCGGTCCCGGTCACGCTCGAGCGCGGCATCCAGTTGCTCGCGTGTCGGCTCCGCGCCCTCGTAGGCCAACTCTGCGCTCGAGAGCCCGAGCTCGTCCGCACGCGCCGCGAATCCGGGCGCGAGTGCCGCGAGCAGCGTGCGTCGCGATTCGACGAGCGAAGCTCCGAGGGAAAGGACCTGCTCCGTCCATGGCTCGACGGCTTCCGGGCTCGAGAAGCGGAGCGCCGCATTCCGCTGCGCAACGGCAGCCGCGTAGTCGGCCGCCAGCGACGCGCGTGCGGGCTGGAGACGGCCGAGCATGCGGTCGAAGTAGGCGCGGCGCGCGGCGGGCCCGCCCTTCACGATCGCGAGGCGATCGGGTGTGAACACGAGCGTCTGCAACTCGCGGCGGAGCGACTCGGCCGAGGGAAGCGTTGCGCCGTTGAGCGTCGCGCGCTTCGCGGCCGCAGTCGAGAGCGCGACGCCGGTCTCGACGGCGGTTCCTCCCCGCGAGCCGCGCAACGAGATCGTCGAGAGGTCGCTGCCGAAGCGGATCAACTCGTGGTCGCGCCGCGTTCGCGGCGAGAACCCCTGCGTGCCGACGTGCAGCGACTCGAGCAGGTTCGTCTTGCCGGCGCCGTTCGGCCCCGTCACGAGCACGAGCCCCGGTGCCAGGTCGAGGTCGAGGCGCTCGTACGACCGGTAGTTCCGAAGCGAGACGTGCGCGACGATCAGCCGTTAACCGGCGAGGCGAATCGGCATGATCAGGTACCGGAAATCGTCGGTCTCGCCCTTGATCACGGCGGGCCGGAGCGGCGAGATCAGGTTCAACTCGAGGTCGTCGGAGGTCACCGACTCGACGCCTTCACGCAAGAACTCCGGGTTGAAGCCGATCTCCAGCGCCTCGCCCGTCCATTCGACGGAGAGCGTCTCCGCGGCCTCGCCCACGTCCTGCGTCTGCGCCGAGACTGTGAGCTCACCCTCGTCGAAGCGCATGCGGAGCGGCGAGTTGCGCTGCGCCATGACCGACACGCGGCGTACGACGTCGAGCAACTCGTTGCGCGCGAGCGTCACCGTCCGCTCGAACGTCTCCGGAAGCAGCTGCTTGTAGTTCGGGAATTGCCCGTCGATGCGCCGTGTTGTGAGCGTCACGTCGCCGGCACGGAAGACGACCTGGTTCTCGTGGACGCCGAGGTCGAGCTCGCCCACACCCGACGCCACGCGACCGAGCTCCGTGAGCGCGCGGGCCGGGATGATCGCCTCGAGCTCCTGCTGTGAGCCCTCGAGCGGCGTCTCCTTCACGGAGAGCCGGTACGAGTCCGTAGCGGCCATCACCAGGCTCTCCGGCTCGAAGCGGACGAGGATGCCCGTCAGCACCGGACGCGACTCGTCGCGCGAGGCGGACTTCGAAACCTGCGAGACCGTGGCGAGCAAGGTGTCGGCATCGACCCCGAATGTCGGCGCCGCAGCGACCTCCGGCAAGCGTGGGAAGTCCTCGACGGCGTACGTGTGGAGCCGCGAGCTGTAGTTGCCGCACGCGATGTGCACGACGCCCTCCTCGGGGCGGTACTCGATCTGCACCTCGTCCGCGGGCAGCAGCCGCGCGATGTCCACGAGCGTCCGGCCTTGCACGACGACCGAGCCCTCTTCGTCCACGCCGGCCTCGAGCGAGGTGCGCAGCGAGAGCTCCATGTCCGTCGCAGCAAGGTGCAGCTCTCCGCCCTCTGCGCGAAGCAGGATCCCCGCGAGGATCTGGACGGCGGTGCGCGTCGACACCGCGCGCGACACGACCGCCAGCTTCGCCACAAGGTCGTCGCGTGCACACGTCAGCTTCATCGCCTCGCCCACCATCACTTCTGTCTCAATCATTCTCTAAAACCTTTCGCAGTAGTACGTAGGGCGTGTGGGTCCGGGGAAAGCGGCCGCGACGCCTGTGTCCGTGCCATTCTCCCTGTGGGCGCGGATGGTGGGGAACGAGTCGCTGCGCACAGGCACTTCGGGTGACGGCGGAACCATCACCAGTTTCAGCGGACCTGCTTGATGCGCGCGGTCAGCTCTTGCACAAGGTTGTACACAGAGCGGTCTTCCTTGATCAGGCGCGCGATCTTCGACGTTGCGTGGATCACCGTCGTGTGGTCGCGGCCGCCGAATTCCTTGCCGATCTTGGGCAGCGAGGAGTCCGTGAGCTCCCGTGACAGGTACATCGCGACCTGCCGCGGGTAGACGATGTTCTGCGAGCGCTTGTCGCCGCAGAGCTCGTCGAGCGAGACGCCGAAGCGGTCGCTGACGGTCTCCTGGATCCGTTGAATGGAGACCTGGGCGAACTCGCCCTGGGGGAAGACGTCCTTCAGGACCTCCTGTGCGAGCTCGACGGTCATCGGCCGGCCCGTCAGCGAGGAGAACGCGATCACACGTGTCAGTGCACCCTCGAGCTCGCGGATGTTCGTCGAGATCCGCGAGGCGATGAACGTCAGGACCTCGCCGTCCGTGACCGTGATCCCGTCGGTCTTCACCTTCTTGCTGAGGATCGCGATTCGCGTCTCGAGGTCCGGTGGCTGGATGTCCGTGATCAGGCCCCACTCGAAGCGTGATCGCAGCCGTTCCTCGAGCGTCGCGATGTCACGTGGTGGACGGTCGCTCGAAAGCACGATCTGCGAGCCCGACTCGTAGAGCGCGTTGAAGGTGTGGAAGAACTCCTCCTGGATGCGCTCCTTGTGCTCGAAGAACTGCACGTCGTCGATCAGCAGGACGTCGTAGTTGCGGTAGCGCTGCTTGAAGCCCTCGATCCGCTTGTCGCGGAGCGAGTTGATGAAGTCGTTCATGAACGTCTCCGAAGTCACATAGCGGGCGGTGAGCTGCCCCGAGTGCTCGGCGACGTACTGGGAGATCGCCTGCAGAAGATGTGTCTTCCCCAGGCCCGTCGACCCGTAGATGAAGAGCGGGTTGTAGGCCTGGGCGGGCGCCTCGGCGACCGCGAGCGCCGCGGCGTGGGCGAAGCGGTTCGACGACCCGATCACGAACGAGTCGAATGTGTACTTCGGGTTGATCCCGCCTTCGCCGCGCGGCTTCGGCGGCGGCTCGGCGGTCGCGGCCTCGGCCGGCCGGTCGGCGACGGTCAGCGCCACCCGGCGTTCGTGGCCGGTTGCGTCGCGGACGGCGGCCGCGATCAGCGACATGTAGTGCCCCTCGATCCACTCCCGGGTGAAGTCGTTGGGAACGGCGACGACGAACGCGTCGTCCGCGAGATCGGACCCGGACGCCTCGGCGAACCAGGTCTTGTACGTCGTGGTGTTGAGCGCTCCTTGAAGCCGACCGGCAACCTCTGCCCATAGGCTTTCTGCAGTCAGCTCGAGTTGGCCCTCCAACCTGGTGCGCCGCTCCTGTCGTGCGGGGGACGAGTGGGGAAGGGCGATGCTAACAGTGACTTGACGCAATGCCAAAACCGTACGTATGCAGGCATTTTCCCGGCTCCACACGATCCTCCACAGGTGTGGAAACGCGCGCTGCGCGACCTCCTTGCGCTGCATTTGCGGCGGCCGCGACTGTGGAGAACTCTGTGGGTAGCGACCGTGTACACTTGCCTTCCGTCGCGCCCAGCGCGGCGATTTTTTCTCCCTTTTTGCAACCCTCGTGAAGCGGACTTACCAGCCCAACGTGCGCCGGCGGAAGCGGAGGCACGGCTTTCGCGCACGCATGTCGACGCGGGCGGGACGCCTGATCCTGAAGCGGCGCCGCGCGAAGGGCCGCAAGCGTCTGTCCGCGTAGCAGTGCAGCGCAGGTACCGGCTCAGCCGCTCACGGGACTTCGATGCGGTCTACCGGCAGGGCAAGTCGGTGTCGACGCGCTTCCTCGTGCTCTACTGGTTCCCGCGTGAGGACGGCGGCGACGAGCCGCGCCTCGGCCTCGCCGTCCCCAAGGCCAGTGGCAGCGCGGTCGTACGGAACCGCGTCAAGCGCCAGCTCCGAGAGGCGTGGGGGGCGTCGCTGTCGGAAATCCGTGGGGGCCAGGACTACGTCCTGATCGCCCGCCCCGGTCTTCCCGAGGCGACCGAGCAGCGCGGGTTCGACTGGCTCCGCGAGCGCGTCGCGGAAGTCCTCGGCAAGGCCGCGGCATGAGGTACGCCGGCATCGGCCTCGTCTACGCCTGGCGCTACACGCTCGGCGCGCTGCTGCCGAGCGGGCAGTGCAAGTACCACCCGTCCTGCTCCCAGTACGCGCTCGACGCGCTCCGGAAGCACGGGCTCGTCGTGGGCTCGGCGAAGGCCGGCTGGCGGTTGCTGCGCTGCAACCCCTGGAGTCGCGGCGGAGTCGACTACGCGTGATCGTCGCCGGCCCGCTCTCGCCGCTCGAGGACCTGCTCCGCAGCGTCCTCGACTTCTTCCACGACACCGTGGGCCTGCCGTGGGCGTGGTCGATCGTCGCGCTGACGATCTGCGTCCGCATCCTGCTCGTCCCGCTCGTCGTCCGGCAGATCCACTCGATGCAGTCGCTGCAGGCGCACGCGCCGCAGATGAAGGAGATCCAGCGCAAGTACAAGGGCGACCGCCAGCGCCAGAACGAGGAGCTGATGAAGTTCTACCGCGAGAACAACATCAACCCGATGGCGTCGTGCCTGCCGCTGCTGGCGCAGTTCCCGATCTTCATCGCGCTCTTCTACGTGCTCCGCAACTTCGCGAAGTCGCACCCCGGCGGCGATCTCTCGTGGCTCGGCTTCGTCCCGAGCGTCGCGGACAAGGCGAGCGACCACTGGTCGGGCTGGCTGCTGATCGCCATCTACGCGATCTCGCAGGTCGCGTCGACCTACTTCATGTCGACCACGATGGACAAGACGCAGCGCACGCTGATGATGGCGCTGCCGGTCTTCTTCCTGCCGATCGTCTCGCGTTTCCCGACCGGGCTCGTCCTCTACTGGATGACGACGAACCTGTGGACTGTCGGCCAGGGCCTGATCACCCGCCAGCTCGCGCCGAAGCCTCCACCGCCCGAGAAACGGAGCTCCCGGACGCCGCCGAAAGGCGGTGAGGGCGACGGCGACGGTGCGAAGCGGAAGGAGCCGGCCCCGAAGCCGACCCCGTCGGCGCAGCCACGCGTCGTACGGCGCAAGAAGAAGAAGGCCCGGAGATAGACGTGACCGGCGAGCTCACCGTCGAGGCGACCGGCGAGACGGTCGGCGAGGCGAAATGGGCCGCGCTCCGCGAGCTCGAGCGGATGCAGCCGGGTCTCGACAAGGCCGCCGTCCGGTTCGAAGTCGTCTCGGAGGGCGAGCGCGGGCTGCTCGGCGTCGGCTATGCGCCGGCGCGCGTGGTCGCGATGCTCGAGGAATCCCCGCCGCCGCCGGAGCCGGTCGACGAGTCGGAGGTCGCCGCGACCATACGCTCGCTGGTCGAGCGGATCGCCTCGACGCTCGGCGTCTCCTGCCGCGTGGAGGTGCGCGAGGCGGACGACGGCCTCACGGTGACGTGCGTCGGCGGTGACCTCGGCGTCCTGATCGGACGCCACGGGCAGACGATCGACGCGATCCAGTACCTCGTCAACGCGATCGTCGCCAAAGGGGCGGGTGAGCGCATCGAGGTGACGGTCGACGCGGCCGGCTATCGCGAGCGGCGACGCACCGCGCTCGAGGCGCTGGCCATTCGCAGCGCGCGACGCGCGACCGACTCCGGCCAGCGCGTCGAGCTCGATCCGATGACCGCGGTCGAGCGCAAGGTCGTGCACCTGCGGCTCAAGGAGTTCGAGGGCGTGGAGACGTCCTCCGAAGGCACCGAGCCGAACCGGTTTGTCGTCATCACGCCCGTCTGAGCCGCTCGCCCGCTGGCTCGACGACGTTCTCGCGACACCCGGGCTCACCGCACTGAAGGGCCGCGACGAGGCGTGGGCCGTGCTCGTCGAGGACTCGCTCCGCCTGTCGCCTGTCGTCGCGGCCGAGGGCGACCCTGTCGTGGACGTCGGCTCCGGCGGCGGCGCGCCGGGGATCCCACTGGCGCTCGCGTTTCCGAAACGGAAGTTCGTCCTGCTCGAGGCGCAGGAGCGGAAGTGCGCATTCCTGCGCGAGCATGCGCCGCCGAACGCCGAGGTCGTCTGGGGCCGAGCCGAGGAGCAGGCCACCGACTGGGCCGCTCTCGCCGTCGCGAAGGCGCTCGCCGCGCCGCCCGTCGCAGCCGAGTGGTGCCTGCCGCTCGTGCGTCCCGGCGGCGCCGTCGGGCTGCTCGTCGGGCCTTCGGCGGACGCGGACGCGGTTGCGACCGTGGCGGAGCGACTCAGCGCGAGGCTCGAGTCGGCCGCCGGTGGGATGCTTCTCCTGCGCAAGGAAGGCCCGACGCCGCCGGGCTTTCCCCGCCGTCCGGGCATGGCGAAGAAGCGCCCGCTTGCGTGAACCACGGCTGCCGACCGGCCACGAGGCTAGGTTCCAGGGGTGCCCGGCACGGTTCTCGCGCTCGCGAACCAGAAGGGCGGCGTCGGCAAGACCACGACCGCCGTCAACCTCGCCGCCTGCCTCGCCGAGGCGGGCGCGAAGACGCTCGTCGTCGACCTCGATCCGCAGGCCAATGCGACCTCCGGGCTCGGGGAACGGCCGGAGTCGCCGTCCTCGTACGACCTCCTCGACGGCGCGCCGCTCGCGGACGTCCTCCACGCGACGCGCTTCCCGAACCTCTCGCTCGTCCGCTCACAGCCGGAGCTGGCCGGCGCGGCGGTCGAGCTCGCCGAGCGCCCGGACGGCGAGCGCTACCTCGCCGACGCGCTCGGCGGCGTGCGCGAGCAGTTCGAGTTCACGTTCCTCGACTGCCCGCCGTCGCTCGGGCCGCTGACCGTCAACGCGCTCGCGGCGGCCGACGCCGTCCTCGTCCCGGTGCAGGCGGAGTACTACGCGCTCGAGGGTCTCGCGCAGCTGACGCGGTCGATCGAGCTGGTGCGGACGCGGCTGAACTCGTCCCTTCGGATCGGGGGCGTGCTGCTGACGATGGTGGACGGACGGACACGCCTCTCGGCCGAGGTCGCGGCGGAGGTGCGCAAGCACTTCGGCGAGCTCGTCTTCGAAGCACAGGTACCACGCTCGGTTCGGCTCGCGGAGGCGCCGTCACACGGGCTGCCGGCGATCGCGTACGACCGCCGCTCCTCCGGCGCCGACGCGTACTGGCGCGCGGCGATGGAGCTCGTCGATCGGCATCGCGTCGGCAAGGCGGTCGCAGCGTGAGCACTGCGCGCCGCGGGTTGGGACGGGGGCTGGAGGTGCTCGTCGGCGGCCGCGGCGACGCGACCGAGCTCGTGCAGCTCCGCGTCGACGAGATCACGCCGAACGAGCGCCAGCCTCGGCGCCGCTTCGAGCCCGAGGCGACCGCGGGGCTCGCGCAGTCGCTCAAGCACGAGGGGATGCTGCAGCCGGTTGTCGTGCGTCCGAAGACCGCCGGCGGCTACGAGCTGATCGCCGGTGAGCGTCGTTGGCGCGCAGCGCGCGAGGCGGGGATCGAGATCGTGCCTGCGCTCGTGCGGACCGCCGACGACCGCGACTCGCTGTTGCTCGCGCTCGTCGAGAACGTGGCGCGCGAGGATCTCTCCGCGGTCGAGGAGGCGCGCGCGTACGCCGTGCTGGTCGACGAGTTCGGCCTCTCGCTCGCGGAGGTCGCGGAGCGCGTCGGTCGCTCGAAGCCGTTCGTCTCCAACCGGCTGCGCCTGCTCGAGCTGCCCGACGAGGTGCTGTGGATGCTCGTTCGCGGTGAGCTCACCGAGGGCCACGCGCGCGCCGTGCTCGCGCTGCCCGACCACGGCGAGCGGACGAAGTTCGCGAAGCGCATCGCGCAGAGCGGGATGTCCGTTCGCGCGGCGGAGCGTGCCGCGGCGCAGGCCGGCGCACGCACGAAGCCGCGGCGGAAGACTGCGGTCGATCCCGTGCTCGCAGCGCGGGCGCGCGAAGCGGCTGAACGACTCACGGGCTTCAAGGCGCGCGTCGCCAAGGACCGGCTCGAGATCGTCTTCGAGGACGAGACGCAACTTGCGGAGCTCGTCGAGGCCCTGGAGGCGCTGGCCCCCTAGTCGACCGCCGCGCGCAGGAGCTGCTCCCAGCGCGTCAAGCAGAGCATGTGGCCCTCGCCGTCGACGAGCGTCGTCTCGGTGTTCGGCAACGCCGCCGCGAGCGCCAGGCCGTGGGCTTCCGTGATCGTGGTGTCGAGGCGGCCGTGGAAGATCTGCACAGGTGCGGCCACCGCCGAGATCTCGAATCCCCACGGCCGCAGGTAGAGCAAGGCGTCGTGGAGTACAGGCCGCGGACCTTGCCGGTACGCCTCGCCGCGGCTCGCGAGATACATCTTCCGGAGCGGCTCGTCGTCGAGGACGTTGCGGTCGCACGCAGGTGCGTCCGCGAACGCGCGCGCGAGCGCTCGGTCCGGGTCACGCGCGAACGCGCGGACCTCGCGGGCGACGGAGAGCGAGACGAGCCACGGTGCGACGCGAGCGATCCGCACGCGTCGCCGGAGCGCGGGCGAGAGGTCGCGCGCCGCCGGCGTTCCGGCCAGCGGTGCGATCGGCGCCACGAGCACGACCCGATCCACCCGCTCGCGCAGCGCGTCCGCGACGGCGAGCGCGTACGGCGCGCCGCCGGACCAGGCCACGACCGCGAAGCGCTCGAGCTCCTCGACGGCCGCGAATTGCTCGACGTCGCCGGCCCAGTCGGCGATGCGTCTTCCCGGGTACGCGCTCGAGCGCCCGTAGCCCGGCCGGTCGAACGTGAACAGCCGGACGCCGGCGGCAGCCGCGATCGACTCGTCCGGGTGCCGCGTCAGGCGGGAGCCCGGTAGGCCGTGAAAGAAGAGCACGGGAGTCCCGTCACGATCACCGTGCTCCGCGTAGGCGAGGCTGCGCCCGTCGGCGAGCTGGAGCGACGACTCGCGCACCTACGCGCGTGCCCGGACCTTGTAACCCACGGCGCATTCTCCTAGGGTCGAGCCGTGCGCTCTGCGGCGAGGATGTGCGTGGGGGCTGCGGTGGCCGCCCTCCTGGCGGCGCCCGGAGCTTCGGGTGCCGTGCGCACGGACGGCGCGATCTCGATGGACGTCTCCCCGGGGACGAAGCGCGTCGGCACCGTGTTCGCGGCCACGGTGAAGGTGGTCGATGCGACCCCGGTCGAAGTACACGACCCCTACGACTTCGCGGTCACCGTCTCGGTCACGGCCGGGCTGCAGATCGTCAAGGCCACGAGCTCGTTCACGACACCCTTCCGCTGCTCCCGCGGGACGCGTTCGCTCACGTGTACGGGCCGCGTGATCGGCGGCGGCGCGGACTCCTCGACGCACAGTCAGATCGTGATCCTCAAAGCGCTGAAGAAGGGGACGCAGAAGGTGACTGCCAAGGTCGCGATCGCCGACGACACGGAAGCCGCCAACGATACGGTCGCGAAGACGCTGACCGTCAAGCCGAAGCTGCGCAAGCGCTGACGAGCCGCCGCGACTCGGGAGTGGGCGCTTCCGTGAGGAATGGGCGATCGTGGATTCGAACCACGGACCTCCGCCTTATCAGAGCGGCGCTCTAACCGACTGAGCTAATCGCCCTCGCAGGGACGATCAGTGTAGCCGGTTCGTTTTTGCGCAGTAATCCTCGACGGCGAGCAGGAAGCCGACGTCCTGCGCGAGCTCTGTGAGCGAGCCCTTCGTGTCCTCGTCCACGTCGGGGTCGTCGGCCAGCTGCGTGAGGAAGTAGCGCATGCGACCCGCCCGCTGCATCTCCGCCATCCGCAGGAAGATCCGGCGCGCGCTCTCGTTCTGGGAGATCTCCTCGAGTGACTCGAGGTCCTGGAGCCACAGCTCGTGCATCGTCGTAGCTCCAACGACCCCGCCCGCAAATCGGATACGGGATCGTTCGAGGGACGCTGAGCTCAGGGATACGGCACTCCCCGCTTCGCGTCGATGTCTCCCCCGGAAGCGCGATCTCTGCCTTCCCCTGCGGATGGAACTCGGAACCGCCGTCATCTATCGCGGACGCGCGTGCGTCCTGCGCGGACTCGACCCGATGAGCGTCGACGATCGGCGCGCGCTCCTGGAGGACGAGCACACGGGCGAGCGCTTCTGGGTGCCGCTGGCGGAGGTCGAGGAACCCCCGTGTCCGGACCTCGCTGCGTGAGGTTTGCGCCGGAGCCTCAGAGCTAGAATGCGCAGATGAATCGGGGGGCGTGCTGATGCAGGAGATGCACGTCTACGGGGTCAGCTTCGACCTCGTCGGCAAGCAGCCGATCGTGCTGCTGAAAACCGTCGAGGGCAACAAGTTCCTCCCGATCTGGATCGGCCATCCGGAGGCGGCGGCGATCCTGATGAAGCTCCAGAACGCCTCGACTCCGCGGCCGATGACGCACGATCTCGTGACCGAGATCCTCGGCGAGCTCGGCGCAAAGGTGACAAGCGTCGCCGTCACGGAACTGCGCGAGAACACGTTCTACGCGCAGGTCACCATCCAGCTGGACGGCTCGGAGGTCGAGATCGACTCGCGGCCGAGCGATGCGATCGCCCTCGCCGTGCGGGCGTCGGCTCCGATCTTCGTCGCGGACGAGGTGATCGACGAGTCCGGGATCGAGTTCGAGGGCGACGGCGAGCCCGCGAACGAGGAGATCGAGGCGAAGGT
>Ga0081539_10001795_pt1 | contig 33964 bp, 29 predicted proteins | sample TabmetS4T2R2_FD_71023 | JGI IMG/M metagenome (GOLD analysis project Ga0081539, IMG submission 71023) | Tabebuia heterophylla rhizosphere microbial communities from the University of Puerto Rico - S4T2R2 | ecosystem: Host-associated > Plants > Roots > Rhizosphere ... | reverse complement strand
TCCCGGGGGGGGGGGGGGGGAGCCGGTCGGCCGCATCGAGCAGCAACGGCGGGGCGTCGCTGCCGCGCCGAAGAGCGAAAATGATCTGGGCGCGCAGGCGGGTGAGCCGGGCGCGCTGAACGTCGTCCAAAGGGCACATCTCCGCAACCGCCAGAAGCTTGTGTGCGGCCTCCGGCGCCCCCGACTCGAACTTGGCGTTCGCGGCGGCGAGGGCGCGCCGACCACGACGAGCCGGATCGGGGGTCAGTTCGGCTGCCCTTTCGAGGAATGCGGCCGCCGCGGCGATGCCGCCACGATGAGCGGCCCGCCCCGCCGAGCGCTCGAGTTCCACAGCGATGCCCTCGTCCGGTGCGGTCGTCGCGTGTGCCCGGTGCCACGCTCGGCGATCTGGATCGACGTCCGGATCGGTCGCCGCAGCGAGCGCCTGGTGTGCCCGCTCTCGTTCGGGCAAGGTCGCGGTCCCATAGACCGCGGAGCGCACCAGTGGGTGGCGGAACCGCACCCGGCCACGGAGGTCGATCAATCCCGCGGCTTGCGCCGGTGCCGCCGCGTCAGCGCCGAGTCCCAGCAGGCTGGCCGCGCGCCAGAGCAACGACACGTCGCCCACCGGCTCGGCCGCCGCCGTCAGCAGCAGCCGTCGAGTCTCATCCGGGAGCGAATCGAGCCGCCGCAGGAAGCTCTGCTCGATCCGGTTCGCCAGAGGCGTCGCGTCGAGCACCCCGAAACCGCCGGCCAGCTCGGCCGGTGACAATCCTCGGGGTAGCTCGAGCAGGGCGAGCGGGTTACCGCGCGACTCGGCGACGATGCGGTCCCGGACGAGCTCGTCAAGGCGTCCGGGGAGCGCCGAGTCGAGCAGCGCCCGGGCGTCGCTGTCACCGAGACCTCGGACCACGAGGTCGGGAAGCCCGGTCAGCTCCGGAACGGTGCTCGGCTCGCGGACGGCGAATACCAAACCGACCGATTCCGCAAGTAGGCGACGCGCGACAAACGCCAGCGTCAGCGCTGACGTCTTGTCCAGCCATTGGGCGTCGTCGATCACCCAGAGGAGCGGCTGCTCCTCGGCGACCACCGAGAGCAGGCCAAGTACGCCCAAACCCACGACGAAGCGGTCCGGGGCCGGTGCCGCGCTCAGGCCGAACGCCGCCGCGACCGCGTCGCGCTGCGGAGCGGGCAGCCGTTCGCGCAGATCGAGCAACGGAGCGCACAGCTGATGCAAGCCCGCATACGCGAGCTCCATCTCGTATTCGTGGCCCGCCGCTCGGGCGACGCGACAGCCCCACCCGCTCCGTACCAGATACTCCAGCAACGCCGACTTGCCGACCCCAGCCTCGCCGCGCACGACCAGAACCTGGCTCCGACTCGCCCGCACGCTCGTCAGCAGCCGGTCCAAGGCGTCGCACTCATTGCGTCGACCACGTAGCGCAGGGCTCGTCGACATATTTCTCGGACGCTATATCGGCCGTCCCGTCGCGTCAATCGGTTCGGCTCCACTCGTACGCGTCGTGGCGGCTGTCCAGGCTGGCGTGTTGGCGGATTCGAAGGCCCGCGTCTGCCGCGATCCTCGTACTTAGCTCAGGAGTTCGATCGGCGCCACGACCGACTCGCCTCGGAGGAGCGAAAGGAGGGAGGAGATGAAGATCGTAGTCATCGGCGGGAGCGGCCTCATCGGGTCGAACCTCCTCTGCCAGACCGTAGCCGGGCAACCGCGGCCGCGTGATCCACATCGACCGGCACGGAGCTGACGATGGCCGTCACCGCCGTCCCGGCTCATCGAATCACGTGGAGCGCGATCACCGATCGCCAGGCCATAGCGGACTTCCAGAGCGTCCGTTCTCGACTGTTCGGGATCGCCTATCAAGTGCTGGGCCATGCAGCCGACGCCGAGGACGTCGTTCAGGACGTATGGGTTCGCTGGCAAGGCTCGGACCGCGCACGGGTTCGTGATTCGGTCGCGTTCCTCGTGACGATCACGACGCGGGTCGCGCTCAACTCGGCAACCTCGGCCTGCGCTCGTCGCGAGGTGAGCGCCGGTGAATGGCTACCGGAGCTCGATCTCGCATCGGTCGACCCCGCGCGGGAGGCAGAGCACGGCGAGGCACTCGAGGTCGCGGTCCAGCTCCTGATGGAACGGCTATCCCCGGTCGAACGGGCCGTTTACGTGCTTCACGAGGCGTTCGACTATTCGTTTCGCGAGATCGCGGAGGTGCTCGAGCTCAGCGACGCCAACGCGCGGCAATTGGCTCACCGAGCGCGTAAGCATCTGGCCGGACAACAGCACCGTACGGTTGATCCAACGGAACGAGACGGACTGCTCAGAGCCTTCCTCGATGCGGCGCGGCTCGGCGACATGGCGCGGCTGATCGATCTGCTGTCCAAAAGGCACAGGTGACGGCGACAAAGCAGACTCCGAGCGGCGATGCCGGCGTACGGTCAATCCGGCAGGTGACGCGTTTTGTGACGCATTCCGGAACGAACACTTCTCTGTGCCCGGGTGGGCCGCCCGGACTCCGCCCGGTCCCGGATTCCGCGCAGCATCCGGCGCATCATCGGGTAGTCGGCACACTCCATCAGCAGCACCGTCCCCAATGCCAACGGTCGCCGCCACTCGTAGACGGTCTTCAGCCGGGTGATCAACCGGGTCCGCCCGCCTGCCAGCGGGATCAGGCGCCAGGCCCAGCTGCGGTTCGGCGTACGCCACAGCAGCCACTCCGGCTCGGCGAAGCTGTCGACGACGAACGCCGTCCGCTCGGAGGGTTTCGGGACCATGGACAACCACTGACCCACGCGAAGGTCCTGCAGCTCAGGGACGATCCGCCGAACGCTGGGACGAGCGAAGTTGTCGAGCAGGTCGCCGGCGTACCAGCCGGCCCGCCGGTACCCGACCTGGACCAGCCACGGCCACACCTCGTCCGGGCGGGCGTCGATGGTGATCGCCCGGGTGGTGCGGTACTGGGCCCGGGGCAGCAGCATGTCGCCAGGCATCGCCGCGGCCACCTCGGCCGCGGTGGCCCCCCAGGTCAGGTGCCAGTGCCGCAAGAACGGCGTAACGACGTACCAGGGCAGATCGGCGACGGCGTCACGGACCTGGCCGGCCAGCTCCGTCCCGATCCTCGGCGGCGTCGCCCAATTGCCCACGTTCGGCCGCTCCGGCGCAGTGGGCTGCCGCGCACCGTCGGGAAAGACGGAAGGCTCGCGCACCATGGTTCCTTTCCCCCTCCTCTCGCCTCAAGCCCAAGGCCGAGGTACCAGGAAGGACCGGACAACACGTGAAGATGTGACGCCTCCGCGTCACAGATCGACGGGCCGTTTTGTCCTTGCTTCGAGCTGCCCGCAGCTCCGGGCAGTGTCTCGCGTTCGTGGAGCGGAGGGATACGTCGTGAAGGTCGTTGTGATCGGTGGAACGGGACTCATCGGCTCAAGGCTCGTCGCCAAGCTGGGCGAGCAAGGGCACGAGGCGGTTCCGGCTGCCCCGAATACCGGGGTGAACACTCTCACCGGGGAAGGCCTGGCCGAGGTGCTGGAGAATGCGGCGGTGGTGGTGGACGTATCGAACTCGCCGTCGTTCGCCGACGATCCGGTGATGGAGTTCTTCCGGACCTCCACCACCAACCTGCTCGAGTACTCCGCAAAGGCGGGAATCAGGCATTACGTCGCGCTGTCGGTGGTCGGTACGGACCGACTCTCGGATTCCGGATACTTCCGCGCGAAGATCGTTCAGGAAAGGCTGATACGCGAGTCGGGCCAGGCGTACTCGATCGTGCACGCCACCCAGTTCTACGAGTTCGTCAAGGCCATCGCCGACTTCAGCACGATCGATGGAAAGATCCATCTGCCGCCGGTTCTGATCCAGCCGATGGCGGCCGAGGACGTCGCCGCGGGCGTCGGACGCGTCGCGACGGCGGAGCCGCTGAACGGGATCCGCGAGATCGGCGGCCCTGAGCAGTTCCGGCTCGACGAGTTGGTGCGCAAGGCCCTCGCGGCCAAGGGCGACCCACGGGAGGTCGTCACCGACGAGCAGGCCGGTTACTCGGGTGTGCGGGTGAGCGAGCGGACGCTGCTGCCCGGTCCGGATGCTCAGCTCGGGGAGATCACTTTCGATGATTGGCTGGCCCAGCGATAGTCGGGAGAACGACCATGAACGACATCAGCAAATTGTCCACCTTGCTCGACGATCCGGAAGTACGTGACCTGGTCTTCGGTCTCGCGCACGTCCGTTCGGCATATCCGTCGGCCCAGCCCGGTGCGTCACGGCTTCGAGCCATCGTCCTTCACCTGGCTGACACGACGGACCCCGAGCAGTACGGGAGCTGGCTGTCCGACGACGAGTCCAACATGGCGATGACGGCCGAACAAGTGCGAATGACGATCGGCGACGACGCGATAAATGACCTGGCCCAGTACCTGGGCGGCAGCCCGAGCGCCATCGCCTGGCAGTTGGCGGCCGTACTGCCGGACCTCGTGGACGCGGTCAGCCCGGGCGGAGAGATCATCGACGCGTCCCGGCTCGCACAAGAAATCGCGGATGCCACCGCGTACGACGACCTTTCGGCCGGCGCCTTCGGCTCCCGCTTACCGTGACCGCCCATCACCACGATCTTCATGACTATTCTCCGTAGCGCCGAGGCCTCAGATCAGATGCGTCCCATCACCGCAGGCGCCCCGGCGACAGGAGCGAAACGTGTCTTCAGCACCGAGGATCCGGCTCCGGATGAGCGCACGCTCGACCGACGAACCGCACCGCGCGTCCAGCGAACTCGAGCTGCTGTTCGACCTCACCTTCGTGGTCGCGATCTCCGCGGTCACCACCCAGTTCGCGCACAGCATCGCCGGTGGACATGCGGTGGCCGCGGTATTGCCGTTCCTCCAGGTGTTCTTCGCGATCTGGTGGGCGTGGATGAACTTCACCTGGTTCGCATCGGCGTACGACACCGACGATGTGGCCTACCGGCTGCTGACGATGGTGCAGATGGGCGGCGTGCTCGTGCTGGCCGCCGGCGTACCGGCGGCGGTCGACAATTCCGACTACCGCACCGTGACGCTGGGCTACCTCGTCATGAGGGTCGCCCTCGTCACGCTGTGGCTGCGCGCCGGCATCGAGTATCCGGCCGGACGGCGGACGGCGCTGCGCTACGCCTGCGGAATCGCCGCGCTGCAGGTGGGCTGGCTGATCCGTCTCGCGGTCGACTGGGCCGGCGTGCTGCCATGGCTCCTCAACGTGCTGCTGTTCGCCGGCCTGGTGGCCCTCGAACTCGGCGTGCCGCGGTGGGCCGAACGGACCGGACCGACCCAATGGCATCCGCACCACATCGCCGAGCGCTACAGCCTGTTCACGATCATCCTGCTCGGGGAGAGCGTTCTGGCGGCGAGCACCGGCGTCCGGAACGCGCTCGCGACGGCGACGGTGAGCGGCTCACTCGTCGGTGTCGCAACGGCCGGTTTCGTTCTGCTCTGCGCCCTGTGGTGGTTGTACTTTTTGGAACCGGCGGGTGACGGCCTGGCCCAGCGCCGCCACCGTTCCTACCAGTGGGGATACGGCCACTACGGCCTGTTCGCGTCGCTCGCCGCGCTGGGCAGCGGGCTGGAGATCGCGGTCGAGCAGACGGCGCACCCGCTGGCGGTCTCGCCGCTGGTCACCGGCTACGCCGTCGCCGCTCCGGCCGGCCTGTTCGTCCTGCTGCTCTGGATCGTCCACCGGCCGATCGTGGCGAATCCGGTGCTCCGTCCCGCGGTGACGTTGAGTGGTGTAGCCGCGATCTTGGTGACGCCATTCGCTGCGACACACGTCGGCCTACCGGCAGTCGTCGCATTCATCGCGGCGGTGGCGGTGCTGTTGATCGTCGACACGTGCGCCAGCCGATCCGGCCGCGCGCCTGCCCCATCGTCCCGCAGCACGCGGGACGGTGGGACAGGCTGACCCCGGCGCCCGCTCCCGGATCCCGGACCCACAACGGAGCGAAGCGGATCACTGCGCGTTCGGTGCGCATCGGCGTTGGTTGTTTTCCCGACGCGGGGGTACACGGCGTCGGAAGAGCCCTCCCCCACTGTTGGAGTGACGATGACGGAACCAACTCCGGGCCCGGTCGAGACGCCCACCGAGGTTGTGCCGACCGCGCCGGCCGCCGGCGGACCTGCGGCAGGAGCGACCGCTGATGCCGTCTCGGGCGCTGATGCCGCACCGGCGGCAGCCGCGACCGAGCAGACCAGCCTCGCCGCCCCGCCGCCCGCTCCGCGCGGGTTGAGCTATGCCGTGGACATCGTCTTCTGCATCGATGCCACCGGCAGCATGACGCCGATCCTGGACAAGGTGAAGGCCAACGCGCTGCGCTTCTACGGCGACGTGCAGTCGAACCTCACGGCCAAGGGCAAGAACATCGACGAGCTTCGGGTACGCGTCGTGGCGTTCCGCGACATCGTGGCGGATGGCGAGGCGGCGTTGCAGGAGTCTCCCTTCTTCGAGCTGCCGGGCGAGGAGACCGGGTTCAGCAGCTTCGTCAACGGCCTGTTCGCCGAGGGCGGCGGAGACGCGCCCGAGTCGGGTCTGGAGGCCGTCGCGCTGGCCATGACCTCGCCGTGGACGAACCGCGGCGACCGCCGGCGTCAGGTCATCGTCGTGTGGACCGACCAGCCGGCGCATCCGCTGGACGCCGCCGTGCTCCCGCCCGAGTTCGCCAAGCGCGTGCCCGCCGACTTCAGCGCCCTCACCGACATGTGGGAGGACCCGCAGGGCCCGCTCGGCTCCAGCAGCAAGCGCCTCATCCTCTTCGCGCCGGATGGACCCGGGTGGAGCGATATCTCCGCGGTGTGGGAGAACGTCGTCCACCACCCGTCGCAGGCAGGCGGCGGCCTGTCCGACGTGGACTACGGCACGATCATCGACTCGATCGGCAACTCGGTGTGAGCGAGCAGCACGAGGCCGGGGTTGTCGAGGCCGGGGACGCTGCGGTGCCCGAGGACGTTGCGGGCGCCGGCAACGGTACGTCGGAGGTGAGTGCCGAGACCGGGGAAGAGGAACCGCGCGTCCAGGAAGTCACGGACGCTCGGCGCTCGGCGGCCTGGGCCTCGCCCGCGTTGGAGCCGTCTCCGGCAGGCCCGACCCTGTCCTTCGGCTTCAACCTCCACAAGGTACCGGGCCAGGGCGAGGACTCCGACCCGATCGTCCGCCACGGGCGCGAACTCGGGTTGGTGGCCGTGTTCGACGGCATGGGCGGCGCGGGCGGCACGGTGTACGAGACTCCGGATGGACCCCGTACCGGTGCCTATCTCGCTTCCCGCGTCGCCCGGGACGTCGCCGAGGAGCGGATGCTCGCGCTCCTGGACCCGGAATGGAACCTGGACGGCCCAGCTGCGGCGCGCGACTTGACCAGAAGCGTCAAGCGCGCGCTCGCCGACAAGCTGACGAAGCTGAACGCGCCGACGAGCGGCCTCCGGTCGCGGCTTCTGCGGGCGCTGCCGACCACGATGGCGTTGTTGGCTCTGCAGCGCCGCGACCCCCGCGGGGGCCGCTGGACCGGGCACCTTTTCTGGACCGGCGACTCACGCGTCTATGTCTTCGAGCCGGAGACCGGCGCCCACCAGCTCACCCGCGACGACCTGCGCGACCCCGGCGACGCGATGGTGAACCTGCGGCAGGACTCCGTGGTGAGCAACGCGATGTCGGCGGACACCGACTTCGTCGTGCACCACCACCAGGTCGAACTCACCGCACCGTTCCTCGCCGTGGCCGCCACGGACGGATGCTTCGGCTACGTTCGTACCCCGATCCACTTCGAACACCTCGTCCTCGCCGCACTGCGGGACTCCACCGATACCGGATCCTGGTCACGGCTCCTGCAGGAGCGCATAACCGCGATCACGGGCGACGACGCCGCGATGGCCGTCCTGGGCGTCGGCGCTGACCATGAGCAGCTCCGGGAGTCGTTCGTGCAACGGACGGCGGAGATCGAGCAGCGCTGCGTCGTCCCGCTCGACGAGCTCGAGGCCGAGGTGGGCCGCGCGGAGCAGGCGGTCGCCGAGGCGCGCCGCCACCATGCCGAGGTGCAGACCTCGCTCTGGGCGGCGTACAAGCCTCAGTACGAGCGCTATCTACGCCGCGAGGAGGACCTATGACCCGCAGCGACGTGTTCCAGGCCGGCGATGTGCTCAACGGTTACCGGCTGCTGGAGAACTTCCGTGTGGTCGGCGCCGGCCTCTCGGAGTGGAGTTTCGCCGAGCGCGGCGGCCGGGTCTATTTCATCAAGCGTTTCCTCAGCCCCACCTATCCCGAGGCAGACTCGCCCGGGAGCGAGCGGATCAAGGCGAAGAAGCGGGCGCGCTGCGCGGCGTTCGAGGCACACCATCGCGGCATCCAGGCCGCTATGGCGCCGCTCACCACGTACGGCGGCAACCTCATCGCCACCCTCGACTTCTTCCGCATCGGTGCGAAGTACTACAAGGTCACCGAGAAGGTCGACGTGGCCGGCCTGCACCCGAGTGACGTCGCCGCCCTCGGCTTCCCCACTCAGCTGGTGCTGCTGAAGACCGTCGCGCACAGCCTGAAGATCCTGCACGACCTGCGGATCGTGCACAGCGACCTGAAGCCCAGCAACGTGCTGATCAAGCGGACGGAGCTGGGCTACACGACCAAGCTGATCGACTTCGACAGCTCCTACATCGTCGGCAACCCGCCGCCACCGGACGAGATCGTCGGGACGATGAACTACTACTCGCCCGAGCTGGTGCGCTACATCCAGGAAAGCGCGGCGCCGGGCGAGCTGACCGAGGCCTCCGACATCTTCGCCCTGGGACTCATCTACGCGGAGTACCTCACCGGCGCCATGCCGTCCTTCGATCCCGCGCACCACGAGGCCGCGATCGCCGTACTGCACGGACAGACGCTGAAGCTCGGCCCCAGCAAGGCCCCGCCGCCGATCGTCGAGCTCGCGGAGCGGATGATGCTGCTGGACCCGGCGGCACGACCGGGCGTGGCCGAGGTGCATGCGACGCTCATGGGCCTTCGGAGCGGCTCCGCGCCGTCGACGGTCGCACGTGCGCCGGTGCCGATCCGTACGCCCGTGGTGCCCCGCGGCAGCGACGCCGGGCCCTCCGTACTGCGCGGGAAGGGTGTGCGGATCGCGGGCGGGACCGCCGCAGCCGGTGCGCCGCCCTCCTCGTCTGTCGGCTCCGGGGGTCGCCTGCTGGGCAGGTTGATCGGCAAGCGTGAGGGGCGGCGGACAGAATGAACACCGTCTGGCGGTGCAGCGTGTGCGAAGCGGTGAACCAGGGTGGCCGCGAATGCTCGGCCTGCGGTGCGGTGATGACCCGCCGGTCGGCCGCGGCCACCGCCGTTCGGGGCCGCGTCGCGCCAGTACCGACGCTGCCCGACCCGCACGAGCCACTCCCGTCCCCGGTGCAGCGGGCGATCAACGGGGAGCCTGTCGTGGAGGAGGAGTGGCCCTACGACGACGAGCTCAGCTTCCGGATGCTCCCGGCGCCGGGCGGTTGCATCATGGTGGGCACACCGCGCAGCAGCCGCTGGTGACCTCGTTGGTGCCGTCCGCGGCCCGCGCGCTAATCAAGTGGTTCACGCCTTGCGCGCTCGAGGACCTCCTCCGTCGTCAACGGGCTCTTCGGGTGATAGCTCAGACACAACGACGTACGGGCCTTCTGCGGCGCCCCGCCTTCTGCCGCGACATAGAACTCGCCGCTGGTCAGACGCGAGATGTCCGGGACGTCGCCGCCCTTGGCCTTGGCCATCTCACGAGCCGCCTCGATCTGGATCGGGCTGTTGAGGAGGCCGAAGAACTGCGTAGCCGCGTTGCCGGGAATGCGGTTGTGCAGGCCCTTCGGCGCTTGGGTCGCGAAGATCAGCCCAAGCCCGTATTTACGCGCCTGCGACGCGAGCGCGAGTGTGCTTTGCGTGCAGGCCGTCATGGCGCCGGACGGGGCGAGGGTCTGTGCCTCGTCCATGACGAGCAGACCCAGCAGTGGCCGATCACCGGCGGGGTGCTTCTTGATCCATGCGAACAGCGCCATCTGGAGTTGGTTGACGAAGCTCTGCCGCGCGTCGTCGGACGCAAGCCCCACGAAACTGATGACCGAGATCCGGGCGCGTTTGCCCTCCCGCGGTGTCAACAGCGTTCCCGGATCCATGGGCGTACCTTGGCCGCCGAAGAGCGGGTCGTTGACCATCGCGGCGGTCAGCGTCTGGGCCAAACCCGCGGCAATCTTGTCCGCGCCGTCCAGGTCGATGGTGCCGTCGGGCAGATCCGCCAGGAGGTCGATGAGGCCCTTCAGCCGGCTGCCGCCGCGCTGACCGTAATGTTCGACAGCCTTGCGCAGAACAGCCAGCCCGAGATGTGCCTTGCCGGCCCGCCCGGTGAGCATGGCGCGTGGTGCCAGCGACGCGACCGCCGCTTCCACCGCTTCGGTGAACTCGTCCGGGTCGTCGCGCACGCTGCGGAAGTCCGGCAGCGGCTGAAAGCTCAGCGGCCGCCCGGTCTCCCGCCGCGGGCTCCACACGACCACGTCGGTGTTGGCCAGATAGTCAGCGGCCGCCGCCGCGTCGTGCGGTCGCCACTGCGGCGGTGGCTCAGGCCAGCCGTCGCCCAGGCGGGCCAGGTCGTTGTTGGGATCCAGCACCACCGCGGACACGCCCTGTAACGCGCATTCCTCGATGATGCGCCGGATCAGAACCGTCTTGCCCGAGCCGGAACCGGCGAAGATCGCGATGTGTTTGCGCAGCGACTCCAGCGGCAGCCGCACCGGCGTGCCGGTGTCGTGGCGGTGCCCTACCGTGAACGCCGGTGCTGATGGGGCGGGGCGGGCCTGCCGCGGAGCGCGTGCCGACTCGGCCGGCCCGACCGGCTCGGGAACCGGCGCCGTACTGACCGGGCGGGCCGGCTCGGGAACCGGCGCCGTACTGACCGGGCGGGCCGGCTCGGGAACCGGGGCCGTACTGACCGGGCGGGCCGGCTCGGGAACCGGGGCCGCGGTGACCGGGCGGGCCGACGCGGAGGCCGGTGGCGGCTCGGCTGCCGGGTCATAGTCGACAGTGGTCTGCGCCGGCCCGGAATCGTCCGACGGCCGGCCCGGAAGCCAGGCGTCGACATCGGCGAGCGCCTCCCGGAAGATCGAAATATCGTGCGCCGGCTTGCGGGCGAGCAGCCATGGCCGTATCTCGATGGGGTCCTCGTCCAGCAGCGTCCTCAGCGCGGCGAGCGTACGCAGGTCCGCGGTGTGCACCGGCAGCGTGGCGCCACCCGCCTTCTCGAACGCCTCGACCGCCTCCCGCGTCTTGGGACCGGCTCCCCACCCGCTGGTACGCAGCAGGAACAGCTTGCGTTTTGCCACGTCCCGATCGAGGCCGGCGGCCGTGCAGGCCTTACGCAGACGGTTGAGCGCCGCCACCGGGTGGTGGTCACCGGTGATCGCCCGGAAGCACCAGTGCACCTGGTCCTCGATCTCCTCGTCGAGGGTCAGCCGCAGGCGGGCGTGCAGCGGAGGACTGGCGCCCGGTGGTGGGTCAAGGGTGAAGATCTCGCTCTGCTCGTTCCGCTCCATGATCCAAGCAGCGAGGCCGGCGGCGATCAGGGCCGGTACGGCACGGTCTTCGCCGTCCTTCGCCAGCGGCGTGGCGATGTCCGCGTTCTTCCGCAGCGCCTCGAACCGGTCGTCGAAGCGGCCGAGGTCATGCGCCGGCATCGCCGCCGACGAGGCCGGTTCGGTGCCCGGCGATTCGATGGGCAACGGCTTCGCCAGGTGTTTCAGCGGCTGGACCCGGCCGGCGGTCAGACAGGCCCGGATGTGCCCGTCGATACGGATCAGCAGCTCCCGCGGAGTCAGGTCGACGGCGCCGTCGAACGCCGCTGGATCGACCGGCCACGTCGGATGGGGCGGTTTGAAGTCGACACTGCTGAAGTGCGCCGCGAACCGCTTCTCCACAATGGCGCGGCCGAGCCGGCTGTCCCGGATGGTCTTCAACTGGGGCGCCTGGCGGAACCGATCGGCGACAGTGTCGGTCGCCTTGCTGCGGATGAGCGTCCACGATGCTGGGATGCACGCGACGACGGTCAGGGTTCGGCGCGTACGCTCGCGGAGCCCCATCAGGCCGCCGGCGATGCGCTCCAGCAGCACCGCCTGCTGCCAGCTGGCCGAGGCGTCCGCCGCCGACCAGGTTCGCGGGTCACCGGCCAGGGCAGACTGTGCGATGAGCGTGTCGATCTGGTCCACCGCGATCACCGTCGGACCGGTCAGGGCGAGCAGCCGGGACAGATCCTGTACGACTTCCTCAGCCGTCTTCGGCGCCCGGCGCAGACCCCAGGCCGCGCGTTCACCGGCGACCGCCTCCTCGCCGCAGGCGAAGTAGCTCTCCGCGATGTCGCGATGCGTCACATCCTCCGACACGCTGAGCGCGAGCGCGCGTGCGGTCTCCTGACTGCCGCGGGCTACGTACGGGTCGTACGCCACCAGGCCTTCGATGAAGGTGTCCAGCGCCGCCCGGGAAAGATCCGTGTCACCCATGACGGCGCGCCGGGCTCGTCGCGGTGCGCCGACGCGCGCCGAGAGCCGGCGGAGGAAGAGGCGCAACTGCGTCTCGTCGCCGGAAACCGGGCGGCTGAGGCCGTCGACAAACGATGCCAGCACGCTGTCCCAGAAGCCCTTGGCGTCGAGCAGGCTCACCAGGAAGAAGTATCCGTCCCGCTGGTGCACCTGCTGGCGGACCCAGCCGAGCAGGTGGGTCTTGCCGGCCCCGCGTTCGCCTTGCAGGATCAGCCCGATCGGGCTGCTGTCATGGCTGGCCTCCGCGTCGGCGAGCCCCTCGAGCACGTCGCGGGTGACGTCGACGTGCAAACCGTCGACGTGGAACCGGGACGGCCGCCAGACGTCGTCCGGGACAGGTGCCCAGTTGAACCGGAGTGCGGCGAGGGCGGCGCGCTCTTCCTCCGTCATCACACCCCGATCGCCAGCAGGTGCTTGGCCCGGCCGCCGATGTCCACGGCCGCCTCGATCTGCTCCGCGGTGAGCGTCTTCTGGTTGGACTCGGGCACGATGTTGACGTCGGCTTCGCGGTTGAGCCTGCGCAGCGCCTCGTCGAAGAATTCCCGGTCGACATCCGCGAACAGCGGCCGCAGCCTCGCCAGGCTCACCCACCCGCCGGGTTCATCCGCCAGGGAGACATACGCCTTGCGAATACGCTCCTCAATCGGCGCCCCGTCGTCGCCACCCGCCAGGGGTTCGACCTGAACGCCATCCTCGCCGCGATAGAACAACTCGCCGAGGTTATGGCAACCCGAGCGCGGCAGCACCCGATCACGCAAATTGTCGTGCAGGGCGGACAGCGCCGCGCCCAGCGCGCGGGCACGCGGGCTGTCCAGCGCCAAACCGTCGCGGACCCTGACCCAGCCCTTGTCGTCGAGCTGATGAACGTACGCGCGACCCACCTTGCGCGTGGCGACGTACCGCAGATCGTTCAGCTTCTTACGGCTCTGCCCGGTCAGCGTGAACTTGTAGCGCTCCTGCAATTCGGCGTTGGAGATCTCCCGTGCCTCGGCCATCAACAACAGCAGAATCGCACTCTCCGTGGGGGTGAGACCATCGTCGGTCATATAGATGCCCTTTCCAGGATTTCCCGTCGCCGGGTTTGCAGGAACTCGCCGATCTGTCGCACAACCGCGTGCACGTCATGCTTGATGCGCGCGTTGGTGAACCGGAGAACCGCGTAGCCGTCGAGCTGTAACTGCACGTCACGCTGGCGATCCGCCTCAAACCGCAGCGGGTCTCGATGCTCGGGTCCGTCGATCTCGACCACACATCGCTCAGCCGGCCACAGCAGATCCACACGCACCGGGTTGGTGAGCACATGGGATTGATAGGACTGGTTCCACTGCCGCCCGTACGCCCAATGCTGCGCCCCCAGCGCGGCCTCCAACGCCGCCTCGGCCACGCTTGCCGGGTGCGGCTTGCCGATCACGTCGTCGGCCACCGGCCACGGCGGTGCTGCCGCCGACCCCGTCACGGTCCCCGACGGAAGCCAGTCGACGTGGGTGAGAGGAGCACCAAGCAGCCACACGCCGAGCCTGCCACGAGCGGCCAGCCATTCGGCGCCGGCCACCACCGCGTGCTCCTGCGCCCCGCTCATACCGTCCGGCACCTGCACGGCGAGCACCATGCCACGGCGAGCGAAGCCGTCGGCGATGACGCGCGCAAGCCCGGCCGCACGGACCTCCGGCGTGAACCGGCCGGATGTCGCCGGTCCCCCGGCGAGCGCGAGCGCGGCGAGATCACCGAGGAACGGGCCGAAGTGCGTCGATCGTGCCGCGAGAGCCGAGGCCATCGCACGTACCGCGGCCACGCCCGCACCACCTGGCTGCCGGATGTCCCCGGCTCCGGGAAGCCAGGCGGGAAACAGGCTGACCGAGGCCGCCTCCATGTCGTCGAGGGCGGCCCGGACGAATCCGACGGGGCTTGTCAGGCACATCGCATGGTGGATTAGCACGGCCGGCACGTCGGCGGAAGCGTACGCGGCGAAGCGGACGACGTCGCCGGGCCCGACGTTCCGCAGCTGGACCACCCTGTCCGTCGGCACCTCGGGCAGGGCCCACTCCGGCGTTTTCAAACCAGACCGCCAAGATCGACACGCATGCCGACGCGGTCTTCACAGCCGCGTCCGATGACACTGCGGTCCTGTCGGCGGAAGCGAAGGCTCGATCGCGACGGCTGCCTTCGCACGCTTTCGAGATCAATGACGACGGATGTCAGCGTGCTCAACCCCCAGCTCGTCTGCAACGTTCTCGGGCCCCGGTGACTAACCGAGGCGCAGAATGGTTTCCTCGATTTCGGTGCCTCGCGCGTTTGCGTACGAGATTTCTGTGCCGATGATCGTGAAGCCCGCCCGCTGCAGGACCTTGAGCGATCCGACGTTGTCGCTGGCGGCGCGGGCATACAGAGGGCGCACCCGAACCGTGTCGAGGAAGACGGCAAGGGCCTGGCTGGCAACACCTTGTCCCCACACAGAACGGTCGATCCAGTACGTCACCTCGGTGTGGCCGTCGCTGACGAAGCTCGCGATACTGCCCACGAGGCGTCCACCGCGGATCACCGCGCGCGACGTGCCGTCGGCGGAGGCCCTCACCATCGACATGTGGGTGTCGAACGCTGAACGGTCGTTGGGGTCCTTGGCCGCGAACGCGGCCATCCGAACCGACTCGGGGTCACGCATCTGGTCGAACAGCGCGTCGAGGTCAGAATCGTCGATCGGCCGCAGTGCCACATCCGCCACGGGTGTCCTCCTCACCTGGTTCCGCTCCGGCCCACGAGGCGAACGTATCAGCAACCACCGACACGTCTGGCTTGCCCGGTACGCGTGCTGCCTGGATCGGGCGGACGCGGTCTGGTTGCCACGGACCTCCTAGCCGTAGACGTTTGTCATGGTTCCTCGCCGGTGCACGACGATGTCGGCTCCCCCGAGCACCTTGACGTACTGCTTGATCCGGACGTTGCGGGTGCAGTTCGAGCTGGGCGAGAGGGCATATGAAGCTTGTTGGGAGATCATGTCGTGGTGCGCTTTGGGAGCGATCTGTGCGGTGCGCCTCGACACGGTCCGCTGAGCGCAGATTTCCCCGTCCGGCCCGAGCTGGTGCACGACGACGCTCACCGAGACCTTGCTTCCTTCACGCTTGAGGCGCGCCTTCTCACAGAGGTAGGGCGAGCCGTTCTCCCGAGAGCCGCCCACCGATGTACAGGTGGTCACCTTCGTGTCCCCGGTGACGTGCAACCGCGAAACATGCGCGGGTACGGCGAAGGTCGTGGGCACGGCGTCGAAGCGCCCGCCGGTCCGCACCAGGTCGGGCCAACCGTGTGGCCGATAACCGGTTGCGCCCCAGGTGATCGCCTCGGCGGTCAGGCGAGTGCTGACTTGGACGCCGTCGCCGGCGGTGGCGTCAGTTCTGGCCGAGGTAGCGATCACGCGGCAGTCGGTCGCGTCGCGCATGATCCGTCGCGGTGCGAGGGTGGCGCTCGTGACGACATTGACGGCGGCCTGCACTCTTTCGTCCCCGCACACGAGATCTACAGAGAGCATCGTGGGGCGTTTGGTGCTCTTCGTGGCGTGCCGGCCGGTAACCGTGGCAACCACAAATCGCATGCCGGCCGGAAACGATCGACTCGCCACGTCGACCGCTGGTCCCAGCGTGGCGCCGCCGACGCCGCGGGCCGGCACCGTGACGATCGAGGAAGCAGCGAATGCGCCGTGGGGCGGGGGTGCCGCGACGCCGAGCACGGCCAACGTCGCGGCGACGGCGATCCTGGGGATGAACACGCCACATGGATCGGTTCCGGCCGCCGACCGGCGAAGGTTTCACACGGGCGCAGGTCGGTTTCGATCAGGGTGTCGAATCGCGTCCGCTGATCTTGGATCGGAGCCGCCGGACGAACCGCCGCGGCCCGCCAAGCGACGTGCCAACGGGCAGGGCTCGATCTATCGAGGGCGCCCATGATCCGGCTACAGGTCTCGAGGTTGCCCGGCGCTGTGATCATGAGCCGAAACCCCGCGGCTGTGCGTGTCGCAGTTCCGGTGCGGACTTGAGAAACGAACCATTCGGGTATTCACATTGCTGTATACAGGTATTACGTTCCGGGTAAACCCGCACATCCGCGGGTCGCGTACCTGGAAAGGGACTCCCATGGCCCTGTCGTTTTCCGGGCGCACACGCATCGTCACGGTGACGGCGGCAACCGCTGCCGTCGCGGTGGCGGCCGTGGCCACCGGAGTACACGTTTTCGGTGAGGACCGCAACGAACCTCGCTACCGTGGCTACCTCGAGCGCGTGGGCGGCGAGGAGGAGGAAGAGGAAGAGGAGCACGGCGTCGAGGGCATGGTCGGTAACCCCGACTCCGAGTCCGCCGAGATCCTCAACTCGATCACCTCGGTCGCCAATGCCCGGCTCGCGCCGTACGGCTCGGTCGCCCCCGGCCAGCTCTCGTCGAGCCTGGGCTCGTTCCGCGCGCTGATCTCTGACGGCGCGAGCTGGTCGGAAGTCACCCAGCTGCCGTACGACGCCGACGACCCGGCCTATCGCGACCCGGAGTTCTCCAACTCGTCCGGCGGCTCCGGCTACGTGGCCGGTCGCATCACCGGGCTCGCCGCGGGCGGCGGATACCTGTTCGCGGGCGGGGCCAACGGTGGCGTCTTCCGCAGGAAGCTGAACAAGGCGGATCCGGCCGACAACGGCACCTGGGAGCCCATCTCGGACGCCATCCTGTCGCTGTCCACCGGTGACCTCGAGTACCACGACGGCGCGCTGTGGTATGCGACCGGCGAGGCGAACACCGGAGCCACGTCGTACACGGGCGCCGGCATGTACCGGAACCCGCGGGCCACCGTCTCCTCCGCCGCCACCGCCCAGTTCCGCGACACGGACCGGCTGGGCGGAATCGAGCTGGAGAGCCGCGGCATCAACAAGGTGCGCTTCGACGACGTGCATCACTGGGCATACGCCGCCACCACCCGAGGTCTCTGGCGCTACCCGCTGACCACGGCGAACGTGCCACAGAGCGGCAAGGCGTGGGCGAACGTGTTCATGCCGAACCCGGCCGCCGACACGGACATCACCCAGCCGTACGGCAACATCATCAACGACGTCGCCATCGACGACCAGGGCGGGGTGCTGGCCAACGCTGCATGGCGCAGCGGTGCCGCGTACAACGGCTTCTACTACTCGGCCACCGGCGCCGCCGGCAGTTTCCAGCAGATCAACCCGCAGGGCGCGTTGGGCACGACTGACGTCGGCAACACCGAGTTCGCCTGGGGCACCGACGCGGCCGGCCACAAGACGGTGCTGTACGCGGTCGTCGAGTCGCCGCACAAGCTGAACACCTCGCCGCAGACGGTGCTCAATGGCGTGTTCCGTTCCTCGAGCGGCACCCTGGCCGGCCCGTGGAACCGGATCGCGGACAGCGGCAAGCTGCAGTCGTCCGGCTCGGCCCTCAGCGGCGGCAATGGCACCTTCTACCGGCCGGGCGTCCAGGCCTGGTACAACAACTTCATCGCCACCGAGCCGGGCCACCCCGACCACCTGTGGGTCGGCCTGGAGGAGGTCTACGAGACGGTCAACGGCGGCACCACGTGGACCACGCCGGGGCCGTACTGGAACTTCGGGCTCCCGTGCTGGTCGATCTCGGACGCCGACAACACCTGCTCACCGACGACCCACTCCGACCAGCACTCGATCGTCACCTACAACGGCCGCGTCTACGTCGGCAACGACGGCGGCGTGAAGTCGCGGCCGATCAACGGCACCCTGAACTCCGGCGGCCACGCCAACGACTGGGTGAACCTCTCCCCCGGCCTGCGCACCCTGCAGTACTACTCGGTGGGCGTTGGGAGTGACCCGGAGCGCGGCGGCTACGCCGTGGCCGGCGGCCTGCAGGACAACGGCGGCTCGCTGCTGCGCGGCGACGGCAGAGACAACCAGGGCAACGCCGAGATGGTCTCGCCGTTCGGCGGCGACGGTGGCGACATCATCGTCGACCAGCGCAACGGTTGCCACATCCTCGACGAGTACGTCTACCTGAACTTGTGGATGACCACGAACTGCGGACAGTCCGACGGTTCCCGCAACGCGATCGTCGACGTCAGCATCCCGGACACCAACCCGCGGTTCACCGCCCCGTTCCGGATCGTGCGCGGCTCGGAGAACACCGGCGACCACGCCAGCGAACGCTGGGTGGCCGGGGGCAACGCAATCTGGACGCACGACCTCGGCTTCGCCACCACCGAGGAGCAGGCCGAGTCGCTGGCCAACCATGGCTGGACCAAACGAGCGACGCTCGGCACCGGCGGCCGGATGGTGGTCGGCCTGGACGCGATGGCCGATCCCGCCGCCAAGGGGAACGCCACGAAGGATGTCGTCGTGGCGGCGTGGTGCGGCGAGAGCAACTGCAACAGCGCCGGCTTCTCCCGCGGCGTGCTGACCAACTTCGGCGGCAGCTGGCACGAGCTGGACATGACCGGCCTGCCCAACCGCTACCCGAACGCCGTATACATCGACTCCGTCTCGGGCGGCACGGCCACCGTGTACCTGGTGTTCAACGGGTACAACCGGCGCTTCATCGAGGGCCCGGGCGCGGAGCAAGATCACGTGTTCAAGGGCATCCTGACCGCCGCGGGCGGAGTCACCTGGACGAACGAGTCGGCGGGCACGCCGGACGTCCCCGCCACCGACGTGGTCCGCTACCAGAACAAGCTGATCGTCGGTACGGACTACGGCGTCCTGGTCGGTGATGTCGGCACCACCGGCGACGTGTCCGGCTGGAAGCGGATCGGCGGCGTCTCGGGCACCGCCGGCGCGCTGCCGCTGACCACGGTGTTCGACCTGTCGGTCGGACCGGACGGCTTCCTGTACGCGGCCACGCACGGCCGCGGCATCTGGAAGACGCCGCTGAGCACCCTGTAAGAAGTCTGCGCATGCCGAGAATTCCATTTGTCCTGCTGAAGGAGGATCAAGGGCCGTAACGGCAAGACGGCCGGGTCGGTTCGTCACCCCGCCTGATCGGTGCCGATGAGTACGCGATGACGCCTGTGGGCTTGTGAACCGCATCGCCCCGCCTGACCGGCCCGGCCTGCAAGCGGCTCCTCACCGTCCAGGCCCGCACGGCCATGGCCGACACGGTGTTTCGCGAACGGATCTAGGTGTTCTTCCGCCTGGAGCTGGCCAGCCGCCGGGTCCACGGTGCCGGTTTCACCGCGCACCCGACCGGCGGCTGGGTCGTCCAGCAGGCCCGTAGCCCGTTGGAACGACATGCAAGGTGATCCTCACGCGATGTTGGAAGATCTTCCTGGTGGCGACGTCCACGCTGCTTCGCGGGCACCGCGAGTTGATGCGCCGACGGTGTACGCGCCCGCCACCGGGCGACGCCGAGGACCGGATCCGGAGGTCATCGAGCTGGTGCTGCGGCTGGCTCCAGACCGGCATGTCCGGCCACCCCACGCCCGGCGGCACTGACCACGGTCCTCGGACGCGTTCCGGTAGCCTTCACCGGCATGTGCCTTTCCGTGACGGGATAGTTGGACCCTCAGCAAATCCGACCTCCGGGAACAGAGGCACCTATCCTTCACCGACCTGCCCTTACCGAACGGCGGCCGAGGGCAGCGAGCTTGGCCTCGCCAACCGAAAGGATCGTAGATGCGACGCCGTCAAGCTCTCGTAGCTGTCTGCATTGCCGTACTCGCGGCATTGCCAACAGTCGCCTGTGGCTCCTCGGGCAGCCCTAGCAACCAAGCGCCTCCCGGCCAGCCCTCTACCGCCGCAAGCGCCTCCAGTACCGAGGGTGCAACGACAGCTCCGAGCCCCAGCCAGCTCGGCGACTGTCCGCCGCCGCCCCTGAAGTTCTCTCCCGCGCCGGGCGTTGTGCAGGTCCTCTGCCACAACGTCGGGGAGGTCGTCGGCTTCCGCGAAGCCGGATCGCCGTGCGTCCTGCCCGCAGCCGTCATCGGCCGAGTTCTGGGAGACGCGCTCACCAGCGACTCCAGCGACCCCATCCACTGCGGCTACACCAACCAGGCCACGCCGCCGGCGGGTCTCAGCCTGTCGCTGCAGTACGCCACCGACACGTACGCCAACCAGATGGTGGCTTCGCAGGGCGCGGTCAAGCCCACCACCCGGTCCGGCGTAACCATCTGGGACAAGCTCGTCGACGGCCAGCACCAGGGCCTGATCTTCTACTTCCGCGACCACCACTACCTGGTGGACGTCGACGCCATTCAGCAGTATGGCACCAAAACCAGCGACACCCACCTGCAGAAGTTCAAGGACTGGGCGCCCACCAAACTGCCGGCCTACTTCCCCTTCAAGTAGCTTCACGGCCGAAATAGCCGGCCCCTCCACGCGGCTTGCTGGATTGACACCACGCAAGCGGACCAATGCAGGTTCGTATTTCAGGTGTCAAGGTCGGGGTGCACCATCCATACATTCGGCTCCCAGTACGAGCCGCGATCTTCCGCCGTATCGATGTGTACGAGGGCCAGGCCCTCGGGGAACACGTACTCGCCGGACTCTGGAAAGATCATTCCGGTCCAGGCCTCCCACTCGCCGACCGTTCCGGTGATCCGCATCGACTCGGGAAGCGGGGTGGCTACCCGGGCACCCAGGCGTTCGTGTACCCGCATCCACGGATCGAGCAGCTGACCGTCTTCCCGGCGCCACCGCACATAGCGATCGATGGGAGTGAGCGGATACCGCTCCTTCCACGACGGGCGGACCGGCGCCACCAGATGCGTCAGCCGGTGACGCTGACCGATGGTACGCATCGCGCTGAGCAGCTGCGGGGCCAGCCCACGAGTGCGGCCGCCGCGAGGGCTCTCCGCAGCGAGTGCACAGATGGTGTTCACTGGCTCCGCTGCCCTCGTACGTGTGAAGATCTGCTCGATCGCGATGTCGATGCCGTCCGGCAACGTCGCATCCGAACCGTCCCACCACAGCGGACCGGTGTGGCCCTCAGCAACCACCTCGTCGAGCGCCTCGTCGTAGAGAACGAACTGGAAGTCGGGCAGCTCCACGTCCAGATAGCTCCACCACCGGTTCAGCTCGTCACCATGCAGGTTGTACTCGGGCCACACCGCCTCGGACGGAATGCCACGCTCCCAGAGATCAGGTCGCTCGGACGCCGTGTACATCGCGAAAGTCATGACTCATGATGGCCTGCCGGCAGCCCTGTTCGGGGGACCCAGCGGGACGGCTGTCGCCCGAGATCCGCCCGCCCGCGACAGGCTGCACGGCGGTATTCGTGGATCAAGCCATCGAGGACATCGAGCCGCTCCACCGGGCCGGCGAAGTCCGGGGGGTGCCGCCGATGCGGGCGTGGTGGGTATAGGCGTACCGAGGCTGACGCCGAGATTTCGGGTTGATCAGCGCCGGCCCGGAACCGGCCGGTTTTGTTGGTCTTATCCGCCTGGATAGATCAGACCCTTGGCCTGTTCCTTGTGGGTGGCGGAGTTCGCGACTTTCCTCGCGGCGCGGGACTGCGGCGAGGTCGATTCGATCGTCTTGCGAGTACGCCGCGTCGACCGCCATGTTCGGCGTTGTGCGCGGCCTCCGGTCAGCCATTCGCGGAAGGTCACCGTGCGGGTTTCGGGTGAGGTCGGATTGGCTTCGTTCGCGGGAATCTGAAACATGTTCGCTCCCGAGTGGGGTGTGGCCCCGGGTATGGCGATGTCCTGGCGGTTTCATCTTAGGCCGCGGAGCACATCGGTCCCTCCGTCGTTCGGGTGCCGCGGACGCACGATCTGCGGCACGTCGCTGTCACCTGCCCCACGACGTAGGTGCAAATCCGGCGCACAGGCTGGCTCGTCCGCCGCTCTCTTGGCCAACCCCGAGGTGGTCGAGCTGGTGCTCCGGCTTAGCCTTTCACTCCGGCTGACGCGATGCTGCTGACGAATGCGCGCTGAAAAACGAGGAAGAAGGCAAGCACCGGGATGGTGATCAGGGTCGAGTACGCCATGATCTGTCCCCAGAGGACGTTGAGTTGTTGGAAGTACGAGATGCCAACCATGACCGGCCGGAGGTTTTCGGTCTGTACCACCATCAGAGGCCACAGGTAAGAGTTCCAGGCGGGGAGGAAGGTGAGGATCGCGACGGTGGCGGTGGCCGGGCCGGCCAGCGGCATGATGACGCTGCGGTAGATGCGGAACCAGCCGGCTCCGTCGACGCGGGCGGCCTCGTCGAGGTCTTTGGGGATGCTCTGGAAGTAGGAATAGTACAGATAGATGGAGAAGGCATTGGCGATGAACGGGATGATCTGCACCCGGTAGGTGTCGAGCCAGCCGACCGAATACAGCGGCACGAAGTCTTGGACCACCAGCCAGGGCAGCTTGTTGACCCACCACACCAGCGGCAGCGCGAACGTCTCGAACGGCACAACCAGCGTGGCGATGATGGCGGCCAGGACGATCGTCTTGCCACGCCAGTGCATCCGGGACAGGGCGAAGGCGGCCATGCTGTTGACGAGCAGGCCGAGGAGCACTGTGGCGCCGGTGATCAGGACGGAGTTGATCAGAAATCGTGCCGCGGGCGCCGTTTGGAACACACCGGTGTAGTTGTCCAGCGAGATATCGCCGACGGGCAGGAACGCTTTGAGCGAGCTCAAATCCTTGAAGATCTGCTGGTCGGGTTTCAGCGAGGAGACGAACATGAAGACCAGCGGGAAGGCGAAGAACAGCGCCAGAAGGATTCGTACGAGATATCCGCCCGCGGTGCGTGCGCCGGTCGACTGGTTCCGGGTCTGACTGTGTGCCGGTGGCTGTGCCGTGGTTTGCGCGATGGTCGTCATGGTCAGTCCTTCTCGCGGGTGAGGTAGCGCTGGACGAGGGACACGGTCAGCACGAGGAGGAAGAACACCAGCGAGATCGCGGATGCGTAGGCGGTCTGCTGCTGCTGGTAGCCGATCCGGACGGCCTGGAAGACGACCGTGGTGGTGGCGTCGAGCGGTCCACCGTTGGTCATGATGTTGATCTGGGCGAAGAGGCTGAGCGCGGCGATGGTAATGGTCACCAGGATGAACGTGCGGGTATTACGAAGTCCGGGCCAGGTGACGTAGCGGAACTTCTCCCATCGGCCAGCGCCGTCGATGTCGGCCGCCTCGTACAGCTCGGGCGCGATGGTCTGCAGTCCGGAGAGCCAGATGATCATGTGAAAGCCGACGGCTTGCCAGATCGACATGAACATGATCGCCGGCATCGCGGCACCGGGGTTGTTGAGCCAGTCGGTGCCCTGGATGAGGTTGAAGCTCACTGACTGCAGCAGGTTGTTGACCAGGCCGTCAGGCTGGTACATGAACTTCCACAGGATCGACACCACGACGATCGAGGTGACGACCGGAACGAAGTAGAGGGTGCGGAAGAAATTGGTGCCGCGGATCCGCTGGTTGACCAGCAGCGCCAGCAGCAGGGCGAAGCCCGACTGCAGCGGCACCACCACGACGGCGAAGTAGAGCGTGTTCCGCAGCGATCTCCAGAAGAGGGGGTCCTCGAAGAGCCGGGTGAAGTTGTCCAGTCCGGTGAACGAAATCGTTGGGGAGATCAGTCGCGCGTTGGTGAAGGCAAGCAGGAACGCCAGCCCGACCGGGATGAAGAAGAAGACGATGAGCAGGATGACCGAGGGGCTGACCATTAACGCGCCGGCAAGCGCCTCGCGGCGTTCGGTTTTCTTCAGCGTAGGGGCGTGTGCGTCGGCGGCCCGTGTGGTGGTCCGCTTTGTGGTCTGCCCTGGCGTGGTGACAGACATGGCTCTCCAAACGTCGAGCGGTGGGCCGGGGACGCGGACGCGGTCCGCGTCCCCGGCGGCGTACCGAGATCAGCTCTGGTAGTAGTTGTTGCTCTTGAAGTTGGTGTCGATGTCCTTGGCTGCCCGGTCGAGGATCTGATTGGCGTCACCGCCGGACACGATGTCCTGGGCGGCCTTGGCGAACGTGGTCGTCAGGTACGGATAGCCCGGTGTGGGCGGCCTGATCAGCGCGAACTTCTTCGCCTCGTCCAGGAAGAACCGCTTCGGCTCGCCCGGCTTCCAGCCGGGCGTCAGCTCGGCTGCTTCCTCGGTCGCCGGCACGACGTTCTGCTTGATGGCGAACTGCGCCAGGTACTTCGGGTCGAGGGAGAACTTCAGGTAGTCCAGGGCGGCGTCCTTGCTGGGGCAGCTCGAGCTGATCGCCCACTGCCAGGATCCGCCGCCGATCTTCGGTCCGGCGCCGAAGTCGGGCGGGGGGAGGATGACGCCGTCGGATCCCAGTTTGTCCATGTTGGCGGTACTCCAGATGCCGGACCACACCATTGCGGACTTGCCGTTGACGAAGTCGGCGAAGGCATCGGTGCCGGACTTCTTCGGCGCGTAACCGTCCTTGATGAGCCCTTGCAGCCAGGCGGCCCAGGCCTTGGCCTTGTCACCATTGAGCACGCCATCGGCGCTCTTGTAGTCGTTGCGGTTGATCAGGTCGCCGCCGAAGCTCTGAAGGAACGGTGAGTAGGCGTAGGTCCACCACTCCGTTCCGGTGTCACCGGTGCCCAGGTCGAACGCGATCTGCGGCTTGCCGGCAGCCTTGATCTTCGCCAGGACCTGGTTGAACTCGTCCGCAGTCCAGGGCTTGTCGACCGTCGGGATCCGGGCGCCGGCGGACTGCAGCACAGACTTGCGGGCGAAGATGGCCAGCGCAGCGTCGTAGTAGCCGATCGAGTACAGCTTGTCCTGATACTTGCCCAGGGTGCTCTCCAGTTGCTTGCCTACCAGGTCCTGTGGCAGGTTCAACTCGGCCAGGTAGCCGGCATAGGCCCACGCGGGCACGGTAGGGGCGTCGGTGTCGAGGATGCAGGGCAGCTTCTTGGCCGTCGCCGCGGCAACCACCGCGTCGTTGTACGAGGCCTGCGGGAAAGCCTGAACCTTGATCTTGGTCTTTCCCTGCGCGTTGTAGTCGGCGACGATCTGGTTGACGACCGCCAGTTCCTCCTTGTTGCCGGCGTTGTGTGTCCACAGCGTCAGTTCCCCGCTCGCGGCGCTGCCACCGCTGCCGGTGTCGGCCTTGCCGCAGCCGGCGAGCACGACACCGGCCGCCAACACGGCGACTCCGGTGAGGGCGAGCGGCCGCATAGTGCCAGATCTCATTGCCTGTTCCTCCAGTTCGGGTGGTGTGCTCGGCACGCGGCCGGATGCGTGGGGTTCGCTTCCGGACCGGGTCTGGGCAGGCGGTCGCCGCCGATCAGAGGCCGGGCGGCGAGGTCACCGATCCGCGCCGGACCAACGGCGCGCGCAACCGCACCTGCCTGGCCCGTTCCGACGTGTTATTGATCATGGAAAGTAGGTGGCGCGCCGCCCACACGCCCATCTCGTAATGCGGTAGCTGGACGGTCGTCAGCCCGGGAGCCAAACCGGTCACCAGCGGATGCATGTTGTCGTAGCCGACGATCGACAGATCGCGGGGAATGCGCAGACCCACCTCCGCCGCAGCCCGGTAGGCACCCATGGCCATCACGTCGTTGAAGCAGAACAGGCCGGTCGGCCGGTCGTGCCGGTCGAGCAGGTGATGTGCCGCGCGATAACCGCCGTCGGCGCTGGGCGGACCGGCGGACACCAGCGTGAGGTCGAAGTCCACACCGGCCCGCTTCAGCGATGCCCTGTATCCGCGTAGCCGCAGCCGCGTCGCCGGGATGTCGTTCTCATTGTTGACCAGGCCGATGCGCCGGTGCCCGTGCGCCAACAACTCGCCCACTGCCTGGCGGGCGCCGGCCGTCTCGTCGGGAACGACCCACGAGACGGCCGGATCGTCGATCTGAGCGTCCAGCAGCACGGTCGGGATGCTGTCCAGCGACTCGGGCAGCTGGTCCATCTGGCGATGAAACATCGCCGCATAGACGATGCCGTCCACCTGCTGCTCTCGCAGCGTGGTGATCTGCCGGGTCTCCAGATCCGGGTCACCCTCGCTGTCCATCAGCACCATGAGCTGGTCCGCCTCCAGAAACGTCTCCTGCGCGCCGAGGATCATCCGGACCGCGTACGGCGTAGTGGCGACCCGGTCGCCGATGAAGCCGATGATTCCCGAGCGTTGCCGACGCAGCCCCTGCGCGAGCCGGTTGGGCACGTAGCCCAGGCCTCTGGCCACCTCGCGGATGCGCTCGCGTGTCTGGGCGTTGATCCGGGCGCCCTGCACGTCGTTGAGCGCCACCGAGACGGTGGAGATCGAGACTCCGGCCGCCCTGGCGACGTCCGAAATGCCCACCTTGCCTGCCATGCCCACCCCTGCAGAAACGTTGCGTATTCCGTAGGCCAAACAGGCATCAGCTCCCCCCTCCTGAAGAGGGCAAAACATCGAACGACGCCCCCGTGAGGATGTCGCTCCAAGTCGTCTCGTCGCCATTAGCAGCGCAAAGGCGTGAACCACCGGCCTCCGTCAGACCCTGCTTGCAGTCTGCCGTACTTCGAAGGCGGCGGTGCACAAACGTTTCGACAACTACTGTCGCATGGTCACCCGATCGAGGCATCGGCCGAATCCTTGCCGTTACCGGATCGTTACCGGGCGATCGGCGCCGGCCGGCGTCGCGCATCGCGGATGCAGCGCACAGCCGCCCGCTACTGTGTATCCGTGACCTCCGCGCATCCGGACCCGGCGTTCCCTCGCCTGCACGGCCGTCCGGACCGGGGCTGGGTCAACGACCCGAACGGTTGCTCCTATGTCGACGGCCGGTATCACTTGTTCTTCCAGTACAACCCGGATGCTCCGGTGCACGCCGGCATCAAATGGGGGCATGCGAGCTCCACCGACCTGGTGCGCTGGCGGCAGGAGCCGATCGCCCTGGTCAACCGGCCCGGTGAGCCGGACCGGTACGGGTGCTGGAGCGGCTGCGTGGTGGACGACGCCGGTGTGCCCACCGCGGTCTACAGCGCGGTGGCCGACGACACGCACCGCAGCGAGGTGCTCCTGGCCCGCAGCGACCGGGACTTGCGGATCTGGCGCCAGGACCGCAATCCGGTGGCACGCATGCCGAACAACCCGACCATCAGCCACATGCGGGATCCGTTCGTCTTCACCGCCGACGGCCACCGGTACGCCATCCAGGGCGCCGGCCACACCGACGGCGATCCGTGCATCCTGGCGTACGGATGCGACGACCTTTCCTCCTGGACCGAACTCGGGACGCTGCTGTCCGGCGCCGATCCGATCGCCGCCGGCGTGGCGCCGGCCAACATCTGGGAGTGTCCCAACCTGATCCGGTTCGGTGACCGGTGGATTCTGATCCTCTCGCTCTGGCGCAAGGTCAGCGGCAAGGTCAACCTGGCCGGGGTCCGGTACCTCGCGGGGGATCTCGTCATCGGCTCAGCTGGCCCCCGGTTCACGCCCGTGTCCGGCGGACAGCTTGATCGCGGTCCCTGTTTCTACGCCCCCCAGGTGATGAGCGTGGGCGGGCGGGTGCTGCTGTGGGCATGGTCGTGGGAGCGCGGCCGCCCTCGGGCGGACATCCGAGCCGCGGGCTGGGCCGGCGCGCTGACGTTCTGTCGGGAATTGTCGCTGGTCGACGACACGGTCGTGTCCCGTCCCGCGGCCGAACTGGAGGGGCTGCGCTCCGGCCCGCTGCCGCTCACGTCGGATCGCCCGTTCGCCGCTTCGGCGTTCGAGGTCGAACTGGCTCCCGGCACCGGCCGGCTTGAGATGTGGCTGCTCGACCGCGGCGACGAGCGCCTGGTGGCCGAGGTCGACGTGGCGGATCCGGCGATCGTTCCGCCCCGGATCCTGGTGGACGGGTCCATGGTGGAGGTCTTCGACGGCTCGGCGACCCCGTATACGACGCGGGCATATCCCACCGCGACGAGCCGCTGGCTGCTGCGCTCGGCGCAGCCCACCACGCTGCGCACGTGGCATCTAGGTCAATGAAGGAGACCGCCGCGGGAGCGGACGATGCGACCTCGTCACTGTCACGGTGCTGTCATCCAGGCGCAAAAAGATCAGGCCGCAAGATCGATGGCTGGCGTCGTGGCGGAGGTCAATTGCCCCGGTTCTGGCGCGTTGCGCGGGCGGACCTGGCTCCATCCCGGTGGGACGCGGAAGAATGACCATGGCCGCCCAGCGTTGAGGAGCAGACGGTGATCAAAGGCGTGAATCTCGGCAATTGGCTGGTTCTGGAGAAGTGGATGAGCCCGGCGCTGTTCGCCGAAACCGCCGCCGGGGACGAGACGCAGCTGTGCACGGATCTTGCGGGCGTGCGGATCGAGGAGCGGCTGAGGGTCCATCGTGACTCCTACATCACCGAACGCGATTTCGCCTACCTCGCCAACCACGGCTTCGACGCGGTGCGCCTTCCGGTGCCCTACTTCGTGTTCGGTGAACAGCCGCCCTTTGTCGGCTGCGTCGAGTATGTGGATCGCGCCCTGGACTGGGCCGAGGCGTACGGCATCGATGTCCTGATCGAGCTGCACACCGTACCGGACAGCCAGAACGGCTTCGACAACGGCGGTCTGTGTGGAGTCTGCAAGTGGCACAAGAACCCCGACCACGTGGAGTTCGCCCTTACCGTGCTCGAGCGGCTCACGGCTCGCTATGCCGGGCGGGCGGCGTTTTGGGGAATCGGCGTCCTGAACGAGCCGGTCTCACCAGAGTTGTGGCAGACGTTTGACATACCGTCGCGATATCCGCCGCGCGACCCCGAGTACGCGCGCGGGTCGGAGGGGGTCCCCACAGAATTCCTGAAGCGCTTCTACCGCGAAGCCTACCGACGAATCCGCAGCCACTCCACCGAGGTTGCCGTGGTATTCCATGACGGCTTCCGGCTGCACGAGTGGGGTGACTACTTTTCCCGCAGCGGCTTCGAACGATTCTTCGTGGATACGCATTTGTATCTGATGATGCTCACATTCACCGCTGGTGATCAAGAGCTGGACCAGTACCTCGACCATGTGCGAACCGAGTTCCAACCGATCGTTCGGGAAAAGAGCGCGCAGATGCCGCTCCTTGTCGGGGAGTGGTGCCTGAATCCGATGTCGACCAGCATCGCCGGTCTGTCGCCGGCGCAGCGTAAAAACTACTTCCGCAGCATCGCCGAGGCGCAGCTGGAAGCCTGGAACAGCGCGGCGGGATGGTTCTTCTGGAGCTACAAACTGCTGACCGATGGTCCCGCGGCGGACGGCTGGGACCTGGGTAAGGCCATCGAACTCGGCTACTTCCCCGATGACGTGCGACGCACGGGATCAAAGGCGGGCGCAGAGGTAGCCGGCGGCTCACCTCGTCTGCGCCGACACTATTGAACCCCGAAGTGCCGTACCAGGTGAGCTGTGGTCGGTGCTGGGCACGGTGAGGCAATCTGCTTGTCACTGCGGGGCAAGGACACTCCGGATATGGCGCATACGCTGCGATCAATTGAAGGCTATAGAGCCTGCGGTGGGAGGCCAGCGTGCGGACGCAGGTGGGGATCGTCGGGGCAGGACCGGCCGGGCTGATGCTGTCGCATCTGCTGCATCGGCGCGGCGTCGACTCGGTTGTCATTGATCTTCGTACCCGTGAGGATATCGAGGAGACGATCAAGGCCGGGGTCCTCGAACAGGGCACCGTCGACCTGATGGCCCAGACCGGGCTGGGAGATCGGATGCGCCGCGACGGCTTCGTCCACCACGGCATCAACCTGGCCTTCAGCGGGGAGATGCACCGGATCAACATGTACGAACTCACCGGCGGCCGAGCGGTCACCGTCTACGCCCAGCATGAGGTACTCAAGGACCTGATCGCCCAACGTCTTGGCGACGGCGGCGACATCCGATTCGGGGTGTCCGACACCACGGTCGAGGGGGTGACCGGGGACAGTCCCACGATCCGCTTCATGCACCAAGGTCAGCGGCAGGAGCTGGAGTGCGACTTCGTGGCCGGCTGCGACGGATCCCGCACGTACACCAGATCCCTCATGCCGCTGCCCGAGGTCCGCAGCGACTTCTTCCGGCAGTACCCGTTCGCCTGGTTCGGAATCTTGGCCGAGGCACCCCCGTCGTCCGATGAACTGATCTACGCCCACTCCGACCGCGGCTTCGCGCTGATCTCCACCCGCTCCCCCAGCGTTCAGCGCATGTACTTCCAATGCGACCCCGAGACCAAGCCCGACGACTGGTCCGACGCGCAGATCTGGGACGAGATCCAGGCCCGGGTCGCCGGCGCCGGCGCCGCCCTCAAAACGGGAACCATCTTCCAGAGGGCGATCCTGCAGTTCCGCAGTTTCGTCTGCGAACCCATGCAATACGGCCGGCTTTACCTCGCCGGGGACGCCGCCCACACCGTCCCGCCGACCGGCGCGAAAGGCTTGAACCTCGCGATCGCCGACGTGCACGTCCTCGACCGGGCGCTCGGTGCCTACTACGAGGCCAACGACACGGGGCTGCTGGAGTCGTACACCAGCACGGTGCTGAAGCGGGTCTGGCGGGCGCAGCATTTCTCCTGGTGGATGACCTCGATGCTGCACCGGTTCTCCGAAGCTACCGACTTCGATCTGCGCCGGCAGATCGCCGAACTGGAGATGGTCACCAACTCCTCCTCAGCGGCGAAGACCTTGGCGGAGAACTACGTCGGCCTACCCCTCACCTAGTTCCCAGCCCTCCGAAGGGACGACGATGGCAACGGAAACGACCAGCGTGGGAAGCCGCCGGGCGGTGCTGCCGCTGTGCTGGGCGGCTGTGCTCCTCGACGGGTTCGACCTGGTGGTACTCGGAACGGTGATCCCCGTCCTGCTGAAGGCCAAGGTCTTCGGGCTGACGCCACCGACGGCGACGGCGATCGCCACCACCGGCTTGATCGGCATGACGATCGGGGCCATGACGATCGGCACCGTGACCGACTACCTCGGTCGCCGCAAGGTGATGATCTTCGCCGTGGCCGTGTTCTCCATCTTCACGATCGCGGTGGCGTTCTCCACCTCCGTGTTCACCTTTGGTCTGTACCGGTTCCTCGCCGGCCTCGGCTTGGGCGGCTGCCTGCCAACCGCCATCACGCTGGTGACGGAGTTCGCGCGCAAGGGCAAGGCGTCCAGCGCCGCCACGACGGTGATGACCGGCTACCACGTGGGAGCGGTGCTGACCGCCATCCTTGGCCTGCTCGTCCTCGGCAACGGCCACGGCTGGGAGTGGATGTTCGTCATCGGTGGCGTTCCCGGTCTGATCCTGGCGCCGCTGATGTGGCGGTTCCTGCCCGAGTCCGAAGTCTTCCTCGAGCAGAAGACCCACGCGCGGACCGCGGAGGGTCGTGCGGCGCGGGCGCAGAACCCGGTTGTCGGCCTGTTCAGGGACGGCCTCGCGCGGCCGACGCTGGCGTTCTGGGCCGCCTCGTTCCTGGGTCTCATCCTGGTGTACGGCCTCAACACCTGGCTGCCGCAACTGATGGTGACTGCCGGTTACGATCTGAAGGTCGGTCTCGGGCTGCTGCTCATCCTGAACATCGGCGCGATCATCGGTCTGATCATCGCCGGACAGGTCGCCAACCGGATCGGCGTTCGCGCGGCTGCCTTGGCCTGGTTCGCGGTGGCGGCCGCGCTGCTCGTGGTGCTCAGCATCAAGATGCCGTCGCTGCCGCTGTACGCCGTGGTGCTGGCCACCGGCACGTTCGTGTTCAGCGCGCAAGTGCTGATCTACGCCTTCGTCGGTCAGGTCTACCCGGCGGCGCGACGCGCGACCGGGCTCGGCTGGACGGCAGGCGTTGGCCGGATCGGCGCCATCGTGGGACCGATCATCATCGGCGCCCTGCTGGCCGGGGACCGCGGCTACCCGTGGGGCTTCTACGTCTTCGCCGGTGTCGCGGCGCTCGCGGTGGTGATGGTGCTGATCGTTGGCCACCCTCGCGATGTCGTGGACGAAGAGATCGCCGAGCACGAGACGATCGTCGCGCACTAGCCAGCGGGAAGGGCGCAGCTCGCAGAACCGCGGGCGGTTGGGGCAAGCAGCCTGCGTCGCTGTGCGCACGATCGGGTCAGCCGGCTGACGCGCACCCGGTACGTCGCCATCCCGAAGGTGTTACGCCGTAATGCCGGACGAACGCGCGGGTGAAGTGCCCCGCGTCCTTGAACCCATTCCGATATGCGATCTCGGCGATCGTCCGGTCCGCGCGCGCGGTGTCCCGCAGATCCACGGCGCACCGTTCGATCCGCGCCTCCATGATTGACTGGCGCACCGTCCTGCCGGTATTGCGGAAGAGCCGATGCAGGTGTCCAACCGACACATTGATGGCGTCTGCGACCGCGGCCGGGCCGAGGCTGTCGTCGTGCAGAGTGGCCTGAATGAACCGCTCGGCGCCAACCAGTCGCGATTCACGCCTTGCGTAGTGGCGGGCGTTCTCCAGGAAGACCGCCGCCACGAGGTCGATCGCCTGACTCACGAGGCGACCCGCAGCGGCTGCGCAAATTGCGGGAAGCGCCGCAGGTAGGCCGGTCAGTAGCGGGCCGACCGCGGCTCCCATACCGGACCTGCCCGACACCGCCACCGCGGTAAGATCGGAGAGCGTCACGAATGACCGCTCCAGCAGTTCCCGGGGTATGCGCAGCGCGACGTGGGTGTGGTCCCCGCCGGGGTACAGCACCTCGTAGGAATGGGCGGCGTCAAACAGTACGAGTTCGCCGGGATGGATCAAGGCCTGCCGGCCGTGCTGGGATACCACGGAGAGGCCGTGGACCTGTACCGAGACGATGACCGGGGCCTCATTCTCCATCGGGCGGCGCAGTACACGCCTCACGACGTACGGATCGGCCCGGACGGCCACGTGGTGCACCCGGACCGACCCCACCGCGACCTCGCTGAGGATTCCGGTACAACGCCCACCGGGCGCCATGGCCTCTAAGTCAAGATGAGCGACGCGACTACAGAGCAATTCCCGCCATCCGGCAAGGCTGCCGGCCGCGGCCGTCGGTCCGCTTGGTGGGGTTGTCATGGGGCTTCCTCAATGGTGACGTCGAAGCCGTCTGGCTGGCGCTCGATGAGGCCGATGTCGTCCGCGTGAACGCGGCCGATGCGGACGATGCCGGTCCAGTAACCGACGTCGCCGTAGTAGAAGACGAGGCTGCGCGAGGGCGCGTAGTAGCCGATGTCGTTGATCTCGGGATCATCGCCATCGGGGACACCGTCCATGGTGAGGGCCTGTGGCAGCTCAGCGATCTTCTCTACGCGGTTGAAGTCACGGAACTTCAGCGTGAGTGGGAGTTGTCTGGCGAGGTCATCGGCGGTGGGGTTGTCGGCCAGCTGGGCGGTGAGGGACTGGTCGGCGACGGTGATGCGGATGGTGGTCACGATGTGTTGCTCCCTCGATGGTCAGCTGGCTGGATGGTGACTGCGGCCCTAGGCCCGCATACCCAGGAAACGGCTGCGCATTGTCTTGCGGGAGTCTCTATCCAGACGTGTACTGACAGGGCATCCCACGCTGACGGTCGGCGCTCACTGCAGGCATGACGGGGCTTGGGCGACTGGTTTCGCCAGCGTCAGCGCCAGATCGCAGCCAG